>WNFC01004533.1_pt1 | contig 15133 bp, 13 predicted proteins | sample 5400541 | NCBI WGS metagenome assembly WNFC01 (sample SAMN13153342, study PRJNA577476) | soil metagenome | isolation source: 120 cm saprolite under Douglas fir tree site 2 hole 2 replicate 1 | place: USA:California | collected 2015-04-18
ACCATGCAAGTCAATGAAGAGATCGACGCCCTGACCACCATGGGCATCCCGCCCATGGAGTTTCTGGTGTTGCCCCGCATGCTGGCGCTGATGGTGATGATGCCCCTGCTCTGTGTGTATGCCGATCTGGTGGGCATGGGGGCGGGTCTGCTGATTGGCACCGGACTCCTCGACATGTCCCTGGTGGAATACGTCAACGAAACTCGGAAGGCGGTTCACCTCGTCGACTGTGGGTTGGGACTGTTCAAGAGTGTGGTGTTTGGCGCCCTGGTTGCGCTGGCCGGCTGTGTGCGCGGTATGCAGTGCGGCCGCAGTGCCGCGGCCGTGGGCGCTGCGGCAACGTCCGCGGTGGTGACGGGCATTGTCTGGATCATCGCCTCCGATGGGCTCTTTGCCGTGCTGACCGAGCGGCTGGGACTCTAACGGTCGAGGAGCAGCCACATGGTGCCACCCCCTGAACCGCGCATTACGATCAACGATCTGACGATGGCCTACGGGAGTTTCGTGATCCAACGCGATCTGACGTTCAGTATCCAGCCTGGGGAGATCTTCATTATTATGGGCGGGAGCGGGTGTGGCAAGAGCACGCTGCTACGCCATCTCATTGGGCTCCTGTCGCCGGCGAAAGGCGAGGTGCTGTACGATGGCGAGAACTTTTGGACGGCTGCCCCTGAAGACCGCGAGCGCATGAAGCGGCGCTTTGGAGTGCTCTATCAGAGCGGGGCGTTGTGGAGTTCGATGACGCTGGCCGAGAACGTCGCCCTGCCCCTGGGAGAATACACGGGGCTGAGTCCAGGCGAGATTCGCGACGTCGTGTCGCTCAAACTGGCGCTCGTAGGGCTGGCTGGCTTCGAAGATTTTTATCCCTCCGAGATCAGTGGCGGTATGCGTAAGCGAGCCGGTCTGGCACGGGCGATGGCGCTGGACCCGGACATTCTGTTCTTTGACGAGCCCTCCGCCGGACTCGATCCGCTCAGCTCGCGCCGGTTGGACGACTTGATTCTAGAGTTACGTGACAGCCTCGGCGCCACGGTCGTTGTCGTGACCCACGAGCTGGCGAGCATTTTTACCATTGGCGACAATAGCGTCTTCCTCGACGCAGAAACGAAGACCATACTGGCGGTGGGGCCTCCCAAGACCCTGCGGGACACCTCGCCAGAGCCGAAGATTCGCGCCTTTCTCAGGCGAGGAGACGCGGACGCCACCACCGCGGTGTGAGGCCGACGCCTGGCGCCCACGGCCAGGCCGGCAAGGAGAACGATACATCATGGGAAGCAAGATCAGTCCAACCGTGATCGGCGCCTTTGTCGTCGGCGCCATCGTCTGCATGGTCGCCGGGGTGTTGCTCTTCGGTGGCGGGAAATTCTTCACCGAAAAGCTGCCCTATGTCCTGTTCTTTGATAGCTCCGTCGAGGGCCTGCATATCGGGGCGCCGGTCATCTTTCGCGGCGTCCAGGTAGGGCAGGTCACTGCGGTGGAGGCCATCGCCGACCCCAAGGCGTTCACCGTCGTGATCAGGGTGAAGGTCGAGCTGGTGCGGGGGTCGATCAAGGTGAGTGGCGAGGGATTCAAGAACCCCCACCAGGCGGTTGAGGGACTCATCCAGCAGGGAGCGCGCGCCTCGTTGCGCATGCAGAGTTTTGTGACCGGCGTGCTCTATGTGGCGCTCGATTTCCACCCCGACACGCCTATCAAGCGGCTCGGCCTGGACCCGGTCTATCCCGAGTTGCCGACCATCCCCTCAGATATGGACATGTTGAAATCCACTGTGCAGCAGGTCATGGCAGATCTGGGCAAACTCCCCCTCGAGGCGGTGCTCAACGAAGTACTGGTGCTGTTGAAACACGCCAATAGCCTCGTGGCGCTGCCCGAGGTCAAGCAGGCGCTGGTGTCCTTGCAGGACGTCGTACTCGCCGCTGAGCGCCTGCTGCAGCGCGCCGATGTCCAGGTGTCAGCGCTGGGGCCCAAGCTGGGAGGGGCCGCCGACACGGCCCGCGCTGCTCTGGCGGACGTCCAGAAGCTCCTGCGGAACGTTGATGGCCAGGTGACACCACTGGCGGGCAGCGCGCAAGACACCCTGACGGCCGCGCGCGGCACCCTGGGGCAGGCGAACAAGTCGCTCGTGAAGCTGACCGATGCCGCGTCGCCAGCGCTAAAGCAGGCCGAGCAGACCCTGGGGGGAGCGGATGGCGTGATCCACCATGATCTCTCGCAAACCCTCAAGGCGCTCGAGGATGCGGCCAAGTCGATCCGAGCGCTCGCCGATGCGCTCCAACGTCACCCCGAAGCCCTGCTGCGCGGCAGGTAAAGGGCAAGAGGAGGCCGATGATGCACCGCTTGCTTCCCGTCTGGGTCCTGGCCATGCTCGGCGTCTTGCTGCTCGGGCTGCACGGGTGCGCCAGTTCCCCGCCCACGCGGTTTTACGTCTTACCGTCCCTGACCGGGGCCGATCCGGCCCCGCCGGCGGCACAGCGCGATCTCACGATTGGGGTCGGTCCGGTGACGCTGCACCCCTATCTGGACCGGCCGCAGATTGTCACCCGAGCGAGTCGAGCCCGGCTGATCCTGGGCGAGTTCGATCAATGGGGCGCGCCGCTGCGTGACAGCGTCACCCGGTCTCTAGCGGAAAATCTGTCACTGCTGGTCCCGACGGACCGTGTGGTGCTGCATCCCTGGTCGCGCACGACTGTGCCTGATTATCAGGTGACGGTGGAAGTGCTGCAGTTCGACGCTGGCCCAGGTGGCGAGGTGATCCTGGCGGCGCGCTGGCAGATCCTGAACGCCGACGAGAAGGAACTCGTCATGCGTAAGTCACGCGTCATCGCGGCGGTAGGAGGCCACGAGTACGAGGCCACAGTCACCGCCATGGGCCGCACCCTCGACGCGCTCAGTCGGGACATTGCCGCGGCACTCCTGACCATCGCCCAGCAAGCCCCCAGGCGCGAGTAGGTGGCGCACGAGAACCTGCTAGCCGTTGCCTGGCACCGACCATTGGACCAACCTCCTCGTGAGGCCAATGGATCGTCTCGGTGACCAACGTCAAGGAGGAGTATGATCTGGTACAGGCTCATCTTTGTGGTGCTCCTGACCCTGGGGTTAGGAGGATGGAGGTGTCGCAAAGATGTTGATGTAGTATCCTCTATGAGCGTCTGCGAAGCTCAGTAGCCCCAATACGATTGCGGGGCATCATGATCATCCAAGTCCTACACTGTCCCCACTGTCACGGGACGGATATTGTTCGCACAGGTTTGAAACATCTTCGACGCCTTCTATACGACGAAGCCGGAGGGGATGGGCCTGGGGCTCGCGATCAGCCGCCGGATTATCGAGGCGCACGGCGGGCAGTTCTGGGCGACGCTCAACGTAGGCCTAGGCGCGACCTTTCACTTCACCCTGCCCGTGCCCGGCGCACCGCCGGCCTGACCTGCGGCCCCTCACCCCACCCGCCGTGACGATATCCCGGCACCTGTCACCCCCTGTCGTCACCGTCTGCCGGGGCAGTCCGGGTAGCCGCCCTCCTCACGGCCCGTTGCCTGCCGCGCAGCGCGTGTGGCTGCCCACCGCGGCGGGACGGCCTCGGACTGGGGCTCAAGGTTGGCACGCAACATGCACTATGTCAGGCTATCATCAGCACTCCACCCCGCCGAGCTGAGCCTGACGCAAACCGAGAGGAATGAACTCCTCGCGCTGGTCCAGCTTTACAAAGCCCTGGGCGGGGGCTGGCAGCCATGAAGGGATGGCCTGTGCTCCTGTCTGACGGGTTGTAAGGCTCTTATGTCATGGCCTGCCCTGCCGGCTTGCAGAGTTGAGGCAATCATTGCGCACAGCAGAAGGCGCATCCAATGCCAAGGAAAGGAGGAAACCCATGACCATATCCCCCCTCGCCGGCAAGCCAGCCCCGAAGGAGATGCTGGTGGACCCGGCCCGGCTCGAACAGGAGTATGATGCACGCCGACCTGATGTGGGAGATCCCAACCAGTTGGTCCACTTCGGCACCAGCGGGCATCGGGGCTCGCCGCTGCACGGCTCGTTTACCGCAGCCCACATCCTGGCCATCACCCAGGCCATCTGCGACTACCGGCGCGTCCAGGGCTCCGATGGCCCGCTCTACATGGGTAAGGACACGCACGCGCTGTCCGGGCCGGCGCAGCGCACCGCGCTCGAGGTCCTGGCGGCCAACCAGGTGGAGACGGTCATCCAGCGCGACGACGGCGTGACACCGACGCCGGTCATCTCGCGGGCCATCCTCGTCTACAACCGTGGGCGCACGGCGCACCGCGCCGACGGCATCGTCATCACCCCGTCGCACAACCCGCCAGAGGACGGTGGCTTCAAGTACAATCCTAGCAACGGCGGCCCGGCCGACACCGACGTGACGCAGTGGGTCGAGGAGCGGGCCAACGCACTGCTGCGCGGGGGCAACGCTGGTGTCAAGCGCGTGCCCTTCGCCGCGGCCATGCGGGCGGCGAGCACGCATCAGGACGATTTTGTCTTGCCCTACGTCAACGACCTGCGGCACGTTGTCGACATGGACGCGATCCGCGCCGCTGGCCTCAAACTGGGCGTGGACCCGCTTGGCGGCGCCGCCGGGCCGTACTGGGAGCCGATTAACTCAGTCTACCATCTGGACATTACCGTCGTGAACCCGACAATCGACCCGACCTTCTCGTTCATGACAGTCGATCACGACGGTAAGATCCGCATGGACTGCTCCAGCCCATACGCCATGGCCCGGCTCGTCGGCCTCAAAGAACAGTATCGCCTAGCCTTCGCCAACGACCCGGACGCGGACCGGCACGGCATTGTCACGCCCGCTGCGGGGCTGATACACCCCAACCACTATCTGGCGGTGGCCATTCGCTACCTGCTCACCCACCGTCCCCACTGGCCAGCGCAGGCTGCGGTCGGCAAGACGCTGGTCAGCAGTAGCATGATCGACCGGGTGGTGCACCAGCTTGGTCGTCGGCTGTACGAGGTGCCAGTCGGCTTCAAGTGGTTCGTGCCGGGCCTGTTCGACGGCTCGTGCTGCTTCGGCGGCGAGGAGAGTGCCGGGGCGAGCTTCCTGCGGCACGACGGCACCGTGTGGACGACCGACAAGGACGGCCCGCTCCTGAACCTGCTGGCGGCCGAGATGACCGCCCGCACGGATAAGGACCCGGGCGAGCACTACCGCGCACTGACGACGGAGTTCGGTACGCCGTACTACACGCGCATCGACGCGCCCGCGACGCCCACGCAGAAGGCGCGGCTGGCAAAACTGTCGCCCGCAGCGGTCACGGCATCGACGCTGGCTGGCGAGCCGATTACCGCCAGACTGACCCGCGCCCCGGGCAACAACGCCCCCATCGGCGGCCTCAAAGTCGTGGCCGCCAGCGGCTGGTTTGCGGCCCGGCCCTCCGGCACGGAGCCTATCTACAAGATCTACGCCGAGAGCTTCAAGGACGAGAAGCACCTGGACGCCATTGTGGCCGAGGCCCAGCAGATCGTGGACAACGCCTTGGCGTCCTCTGCCCCAGGTCGCGGGTAGCGGGAGGAACGACTATGGCATCACTTCCCGAGGTGTACCTGGCGCGGCACGGCGAGACCGCCTGGACGCTCACTGGTCAGCACACCGGCCGGACCGACATCCCGCTCACCGCGCGCGGTGAGCGCAATGCCCGGAGCCTGGCGCAGCGGCTCATGGGGGCGGTGTTCGCCAGGGTCCTGACGAGCCCACTGTCGCGGGCGCTACGGACGTGTGAGCTGGCGGGCTTTGGCGGCCAGGCCGAGATCGACGCCGATCTGCAGGAGTGGGATTATGGCCAGTACGAAGGGCGGCGCACCGCTGACATTCGCCAGGAGCATCCGCACTGGGATCTCTTCCGCGATGGCTGTCCGGGCGGCGAGTTGGTCGAGGTGGTAGGCGCCCGTGCCGACCGGGTGATGGCGCGCCTACGGGGGGTGGAGGGCAACATCTTGGTCTTCAGCCACGGCCATTTTCTGCGCGTCCTCGCCGCACGCTGGCTGGGCCTGCCCGCCGGGGCCGCACGCCATTTTGTCCTGTCCACGGCGGCGCTGAGCATCCTGGGCTACGAGCATACGCGGGACGAACCGGCGATACGCCTCTGGAATGACGATCGTCACGTGGTTGAGGCGCACAGACAACCCCTTGCGGCAAGAGGCAACCTATGAAGACACCTCGTAAGCAGACATCGCGTACCCAGGCTCTGTCACGCCAGGATCTCCTGCACCACTACGCCTGCGAGGCGGTGCACTTCTCGGGCGACGCCAACGCGTCCTATGAGCGGCACGTGGTGTTCGACCATGTCGTCGAACCCGAGGCTGCCAGCCTGCGCGAGCGTTTCGAGGCGGTGGCGCGCTCCTTGCGCGACCTGCTCGTGCCGCGCTGGCTGAAGACGGACGCGACCTATGATCAGGCCAATCCGAAGTACGTCTATTACCTGTCGATGGAGTTTTTGATCGGGCGTTCGCTGACCAACAACCTGACCAATCTCCTGGTCGAGCCGATTGTGCGTGACATACTCCAGCGCGAAGGGCTGGACCTCGTGGAGCTGGCGGAGCAGGAGCCCGATGCCGGGTTGGGCAATGGCGGGCTGGGTCGGCTGGCCGCTTGCTTCCTCGATTCGCTGGCCACTATGCAGATGCCCGCCATGGGCTATGGGCTGCGCTACCACTATGGCATCTTCCGCCAACAGCTCCAGGACGGGTATCAGGTCGAAACCCCCGACCCCTGGCTCCGCCATCCCGACCCCTGGGAGGTGGCGCGCCTGGCGGACACCGTCGAGGTCCACACGCAGGCCTCGGTGCGCCTGGAAAATGGTGTCGAGACGCTCATTGCCAACCAACCCTTGGTGCTACTGGGCATCCCCTTTGATCGGCCCGTCGTCGGGTACGGTGGCCAGACCATCAACACGCTGCGGCTGTGGGAGGCGGGCGCGCCACACGACTTCGACTTTGGGGAGTTCAGCAGCGGTGACTTTCTCGGGGCGGTGCACGACAAAATCGTGGCAGAAAATCTGACCCGCGTCCTCTATCCCGACGATTCCATCGCACGCGGGCGCAGCTTGCGGTTTGCCCAGGAGTATTTTCTGGTCGCCTGCTCGCTGGCCGATATCGTGGCGCGCTTCCGCCGTCGGGGCAATGATTGGCACGCCCTGCCGGAGAAGGTCGCGATCCAGCTCAATGACACGCACCCAGCGATGGCCGTGGCCGAGCTGATGCGCATCCTGCTGGATCAGGCCGGGCTCGGCTGGGACGAGGCCTGGGATCTGACCACGCGGACGCTGGCGTACACCAACCATACGTTGCTGCCCGAGGCCCTGGAAAAGTGGCCTGTCCACCTCTTTGAAGTGGTGCTCCCCAGACATCTCGAGATGATCTATGAGATCAACCGCCGCTTCCTGGACGATGTGCAGACACGCTTCCCTGGGGACGAGGCGCGTATCGTGCGGATGAGTGTGCTCGAGGAGACGCCGCTCAAACAGGTGCGCATGGCCCACCTGGCGATGGTCGGCAGCCACAGCACCAATGGCGTGGCCGAGATCCACTCCCGTCTGCTGCGCACAACCGTGGTGCAGGATTTCGCCGATATGTTTCCCGAACGCTTCAATAACAAAACCAACGGTGTCACTCCACGCCGCTGGCTCCTGCTGGCGAACCCCGACCTCGCGGGGATGATCACAGAAGCCACTGGCGACGGCTGGATCACAGACCTATCCCGGCTCCGTCATCTCCTCCCCCTGGCCGATGACGCCGCGTTTGTCGCCGACTTTCGTCAGGCCAAGCGCGCGGCCAAGGTCCGCTTCGCCGACTGGCTGTATGCGTCGAGCGGACAGCGCGTCAATCCAGACGCGCTCTTCGACTGCCAGATCAAACGCATCCATGAATATAAACGCCAACTGCTCAACATCCTGCACATCATCGTGCTCTATAACAGGCTGTGCGACAACCCCCATCTGGAGGTGCCGCCGCGTACCTGCTTCTTTGCCGGCAAAGCGGCACCGGCCTACCGGCTGGCCAAGCTCATTATCAAGCTGATCGGCAACGTGGCCCGCGTTATCGACGCTGACCCGGTGGTCCGTGGCCGGCTCCAGGTCCTGTTCCTCCCCGAGTACAATGTCAGCCTCGCGGAACGGCTGATTCCCGCCAGCGACATTTCGGAACAGATTTCGACGGCCGGCTACGAAGCCAGCGGCACCAGCAACATGAAGTTCATGATGAACGGCGCCCTCACCGTTGGCACTCGCGATGGCGCCACGATCGAGATGGCGCACGAGGCCGGGGAGGACAATTTTTTCCTCTTTGGCCTGACGGCGGAACAGGTGTTGAGCAGCCGAGGCTGGTATAATCCGCACTGGCACTACGAGCAGGAGCCGGAGACCCGACGGGCCCTGGACATGATTGCCGCCAACGCCTTCAGCCCGGCCGAACCGGGGATCTTCGCCCCGATTGTCGACGTGCTCCTGACGCACGGCGATTACTACATGCACCTGGCTGATCTGGCGGCCTACGTCCAGACCCAGGCACAGATCAGTGCCCTGTACATGCAACCCGAGGCCTGGGTGCGGAAGGCGATCCTCAATGTCGGCCATGCTGGCATGTTCTCCAGCGACCGCACGATTGCCAACTACGCCGCTGACATCTGGCAGGTGCAGCCCTGCCCGGTGGAGTAGGCTCCAACACAGAGAAGGACAATGTCGTATGTCAGTCAACCTCCTGTGCATCAACAGCGGCTCCTCCTCTCTGAAGTTCGCCCTGTCCCAGTGTGATCTGCAACACTGCGTCATTGAGCCGGTCTCGTACTCTGGCGCTGCAGCGAGGCTGCGGGAGACGGGGCACAGAAAGGGGGTGTGCGGCTGATGAGAACCGCAATTGGGCCAGGCACGAGTTTTCCGCTCGGCGCGACCGTGCGTCCTTATGGTGTGAACTTCAGCGTCTTTTCGAAAAGTAGTACGGGCGTGGACCTCCTGCTCTTCAAGGAGGTCCACGATGCGCAGCCGGCCCGCGTGCTTGCCCTCGACCCCGGCAAGAACCGGACCGCGCACTACTGGCATGCCTACGTGCCTGGCCTGAAGCCGGGCCAGATTTACAGCTATCGCGTCCGGGGCGCCTTCGCTCCGGACAGAGGGCTGCGCTTTGATCCCGACAAGGTGCTCCTGGATCCCTACGGCAAGGCCGTGGCCGTGCCGCGGCACTCTAGCCGTCAGGCAGCGTGCCAGCCAGGAGACACGACCGCCACCGCCATGAAGAGCGTTGTGGCAGACCCCAGTCAGTACGACTGGGAAGGGGACACTCCGCTGCAGCGCTCCTTTGCACACACGGTGATTTACGAAATGCACGTCGGCGGGTTCACGCGGCACCCGAGTTCCGGCCTGCCCCTGGCCACGCGGGGCACCTATGCCAGCGTCATCGCCAAGATTCCCTATTTGCAGGATCTCGGTGTCACCGCTGTGGAGTTGCTCCCGGTCTTCCAGTTTGACGCCCAGGACGGTCCGCCAGGCCTCGTCAACTACTGGGGCTACAGTCCGGTGTCGTTCTTCGCCCCCCACCACGCGTACAGTTCCCGCCAGGACCCCCTCGGGCCCCTGGACGAGTTTCGGGACATGGTCAAGGCGCTGCATCGCGCCGGCATCGAAGTCATCCTCGATGTGGTGTTCAACCATACGGCCGAAGGCGATCACCAGGGTCCGACCCTCTGTTTTCGTGGGCTCGAAAATCCGGCGTACTACATCCTCGACACGGATCAGGCACGTTACGCCGATTATAGCGGCACCGGGAACACCTTGAATGCCAATCAGCCGATCGTCCGCCGCTTGATTCTGGATAGCCTGCATTATTGGGTGCAGGACATGCACGTCGATGGCTTTCGCTTTGATCTGGCGTCGATTCTGTCCCGCGACGAGTCCGGTCGACCGCTCGAGCATCCCCCGATCCTCTGGGACATTGACACCGACCCGGCCTTAGCCGGCACGAAGCTGATTGCGGAAGCCTGGGATGCCGCGGGCCTGTATCAGGTCGGGGCCTTTAGCGGCGACCGGTGGCAGGAATGGAATGGGCAGTTTCGGGATGACGTTCGCCGTTTTCTCAAGGGCGATAATGGCACCGTGACCCGTGTGGCCTCTCGGTTGCTGGCCAGTCCGGATCTGTATGGGCACCAGGAGCGCGAGCCGGAACAGAGCATCAATTTCGTCACCTGCCATGATGGCTTCACCCTGAATGATCTGGTGTCCTATAATCAGAAGCATAATGCGGCCAATGGGGAAGACAACCGCGACGGGGCCAACGACAACCAGAGCTGGAATTGCGGCGTGGAGGGACCAACGGACGATCTCGTCATCGAGTCTCTGCGCCACCGACAAGTGAAAAATTTTCTGGCCATCACGCTGCTGGCGCTGGGCACGCCGATGCTCCTGATGGGGGATGAAGTGCGCCGCACCCAGCACGGCAACAACAATGCCTATTGCCAGGACAACGCGCTCAGTTGGTTCGACTGGACACTGCTCGAGCGCCACCGCGATATCCATCGTTTCGTGCGGCAGATGATTGCGGATCGCCTCTGGCTGAGCGTGACGAGAGAAGAACCCAGCGTGAGTCTCAATCAGCTGCTGCGCTGGGCCGATATTCAGGCGCATGGCGTCAAACTCGGCTGCCCCGACTGGAGTCAGACCTCTCACAGTCTGGCGTTCATGGCGCGTGCCCCGCGGAGTGGGCTGCAGTTGCATCTGATGCTCAATGCCTATTGGGAACCGCTGGCCTTCGAGCTGCCACCGGTTTGGGAAGGGCGGCACGACGGGTGGCGACGATGGGTGGACACGTTTCTGGCATCCCCGCAGGACATCTGCGCAGCGGCCGATGCCCCGGTCGTGCTCGACGCTGCCTACCTGGTCCAACCCCGTTCGCTCGTGGTGTTATGGACCAGGCTGCACGCTGAAGCTAGTGGCGGCCTGAGGCATCCTGTGTAGAGGGCACTTGACGTAGAGCATCCTCTCAACGCCGTGGTTCTGGAATGGGTTATAGGACTAGTCCCCGTTGTGAGCAGGCCCAGGATCATACCCCTGAGTGAAGTGCCGGGGTGAAGCGCGGACGTGCTGCACTGGGACAGGGAGAACACTGATGCTGCTCTGGGCGATCGTCGGGATCGTGCTAATTTGCGTGCTGCTGCTGGATACCTTCGAGACGGTCGTGCTGCCGCGGCGAGCCACCCGCCGGCTGCGGCTCGCGCGCCTGGTCCTCCGGTCTACCTGGCAGCTGTGGTCTGCCCCCGCGCGGGGACACTGGCATAGCGGCGACCGCCGCGAGACCTACTTGAGTTTCTATGGCCCGTTCGCGCTCCTCCTGCTCATCGGGGTGTGGACCATCGGGTTGATCGGCGGTTTTGCGCTGCTCCTGTGGGGCCTTGGCGCCCCGTTGGTCGCGACCGGGGGCGACGCGGGTTTTGGGACAGCCCTGTATGGCAGCGGCACGACCTTTTTCACCCTCGGGCTCGGCGACGTCCTGCCGCATACGGCGCTGGGGCGCCTGCTCGTCGTGCTGGAGGCAGGGATGGGGTTCGCCTTCCTCGCGCTCATTATCTCGTATATACCGGTGCTCTCCCAAGCCTTCTCGCAGCGCGAGGTCCACGTGTCCTTGCTCGACGCGCGCGCTGGCTCGCCCCCGAGCGCGGCCGAACTGCTCCGCCGCCATGCTGGTGAGGACTTCACCGTAGCTCTGGCGCAGTTGTTCCTGGAGTGGGAGCGCTGGTCGGCAGAGCTGCTGGAAAGTCACCTCTCGTACCCGATCCTGGCCTACTATCGCTCCCAGCACACAGAGCAATCCTGGCTCGCCGGGCTCACCACCATTCTCGATGTCGCTGCCCTGCTCCTGGTGGGGATTGACGGCGCGCCGACGCGGCCGGCCCGGCTGGCGTTCGCCATAGCGCGCCATGCCGCCGCCGACCTCAGCCACATTCTGGGCACGCGGCCGCAGTCCGCTGCGTCTGGGCGCCTGTCAGCGGCCGACCTTGCGCACCTGCGGGTTGTGCTGGCACAGGCTGGGGTACCGCTCCGGGAGGGACCGGAGGCGGACAGGATGCTGACCCACCTGCGGCAGATGTACGAGCCCTTCGTCAGTGCGTTGGCGGACCGTCTGCTCATGCCGTTGCCTCCGTGGCTACCCCCGCCAGGGGCCAGGGATGCCTGGAAGGTCACGGCGTGGGGGCCAGCGGCGTGGTCCACCGAGTACGATGAGGTGGATGGCTCGTAGGCTGTCGAAGATCTTTGGAGTGGCTCTTGTGATGTCCGATAACGTTCTCGGTGCGCCCAGTACGGCGAGAACGCTAGAAGTGGCGCCTGCTCCCGAGACGTGCACCGCCGTGTGCCCATCGCCAGAGCAGGAGCGAGTAGTGCCCGGTCACAGATATACCTAGCATGTCACGCTGCTAGCGCTGCGGAGGACGACATCATGCGAGACACGATCGCGGTAGGAGATCAGGTGTTTGTTGCGGACGGTGGCGAGGTGTTCGGCGCGGTGCGGCAGGTTGCACCGCACGGCCGGCCGGAGTTGGTGATCTACGTCGAGAATGCGGGGGACTTCGTCGTGCCGCTCGAGGCCGTCGAAGCTGTCCATGCGCAGAAGGTTATCGTGAACTGCAGGAAGCTCGAGCCGCGTCTGCGCGAGGCCATCGGCCACGCGCACGACGCGGAGGAACCGGGCGCCTGACCTGCGGAGGAGCCATGATGAAAATCGTACGCTTTTCCCAGAACGGACATGCCCCCCGTCTTGGCTGTTCCGTGCACCAGGACGAGACCATGGAGCTGGCCGCGAGCTGTGTCGCCTGCCTCACCGTGCACGGCGTGGTCCGTGCCTCTGCCATGGCCGACGCCTTCTTGCCGCAGAGCACACGCGGTTTCCTGGAGGGAGGCGTCGCCACCCAGGAGAGGCTAGCGCAGATGCTGGAAGGGCTCACGGATAGAACGTTCGAGCCCGTGATGGTTCCGGCTGCCGAGGTCCGGTTCCATGCGCCGACCACGAGCCGGGCACATTCATTTGCATTGGCCTCTACGCCGGTCAGCGTGGGGATGTGGTCGATCATCATCCGCAGGGGGTTGTTCGAGTCGGTCGCCACTCCATCGGTTTGACGCTGTTCCATAGCGCATTCCTTTCGGCGCACGTGTTCTGAGCGACATCTCGAGTGTCGATGCGCACTCAGCCTCCCCAAGTGTGAACCGACAGCTGCGCCTGACCCTCTCGCCGTGATGCATGCCATCAGGAGCGCCGTGAGGCAAAGAGAGCGTGGATATGAGGGCTTATCGGGTGGCCATGCCGGGCTCGGCCACAGCCCCTGGCGTGCCCGCGGGCGACGTCTGGTGGGAGGAGACTGTCGGCACGGGCTCCCACCTCCGGCGCATCGTGAGGACAAGAACCGCCGCCCCGAGGGCCAGCAGCCCGGCGGTGGTAAATGCCACCCGGTAGTTGCCAAACCAGACGCGGAGAAGGCCGCCGCCATAGGCCGCGAGGGCCGCGCCCACTTGATGGCCAAAGAAGATCCAGCCAAAGAGGATCGGGCCGGAGCGCTTGCCGAACAGATCCGAGGCCAGTCCGACTGTCGGGGGTACCGTGGCGATCCAGTCGAGGCCGTAGACCACGCCAAAGAGTGCCAGCTTCGTCAGGTTATCCGCATACGGCAGGAACAGCAGGGACAGCCCCCGCAACCCATAATATCCTGCCAACAGGACGCGTTTGTCATACCGATCACTCAGCCAGCCGGAGCCGAGCGTGCCCACAATATCGAGGAGGCCCATCATCGCCAAGGTCGTGGCCGCGGCCACTGCCGATAGTCCCTGGTCGATCGCGTGGGGCAGCAGGTGTGTGCCGATCAGCCCATTGGTCGTCGCCCCGCAAACTGCGAAGGTGAGCCAGAGCCGCCAGAAATCGCCATGGCGTAGGGCCGTTCTGAGGGGCACCAGCGGTTCCTCGGGTGGGGTCGCAGGGCGTAGGCTCACGGAGAGTGGGTCGCGCGCCGCGCCGTAGGGGGTCAGCCCCATGGCGGCCGGAGCATCATGCATGAGCAGCGCGACGAGCGGCAGCACGACCACGAGAATGCACCCGGCCACGACCCACCCCACGGCTTGCCAGCCCAGAGTCGCGACGATGGTGGCGAGTAGAGGGAGAAACACGAGCCGCCCCGTGGAACTCGCGGCGCCCAGCAGCCCTATGGCCAGGCCCCGCTGGGTGGTGAACCAGCGATTGACCACGGTAGCGCTGAGCACGAGGGCGGTACTCCCCGTCCCCACGCCGACCACCACGCCCCAGAGGAGATACAGATGGAGCAACGTCTGGACCTGCGTCGAGGCGGCCACGCCGCCGGCGATGAGGAGGAGGCTGATCAGCATCACCCGCCGCGGGCCGACGCGCAGCATCACCCGCCCGGCGAAGGGTCCGGCCAGGCCATAGAGGAAGACATTGATGGAGACCGCGAGCGCAATCGCCGCCCGATCCCATCCGAAGGCGACTTCCAGCGGGTGGATGAGCACAGCGGGCACGGCGGTGACCCCGGCCGTCATGACGACGGTGAGGCAAGTCACAGCAAGAATAACCCAGGCATAGTGGAGCCGGGCCGGGCGTTGGTGGTCCATAATGGTCACTCCTTTCTGGCTGCAGGGGTGCGGGCCGTGCCTGCAGGCCGGCGCTGCGAGGCCGTGTATGGGTCGAAGATTCAGTCGCCGATGGTCGCCGGCTCAACCGCGTCGAGTCCGCAGAACTCCTCGTAGTCGAGGAGCTCGGTGATGGTCGGATGCGCGCCGCAGAGTGGGCAGTCGGGATCGCGCCGGATGCGGATCTCGCGGAACCGCATGGCCAGCGCATCGTACATCACCAGACGTCCTATAAGCGGCTCCCCCTGGCCGACAATGAGCTTGATGGTGTCCGTCGCCTGGATGACCCCAATCACCCCGGGCAACACGCCCAAGACCCCGACCTCACTGCACGCCGGCACCATGCCCGGCGGGGGCGGAGTGGGGAAGAGGCAGCGGTAGCACGGCCCTGCGTGCGGCTTGAAGACGCTCGCCTGGCCCTCAAACTGGAAGATGCTACCGTGCACGACCGGCTTCCCGACCAGCACCGCGGCATCGTTCACCAGGTAGCGCGTGGGGAAATT
>WNFC01004534.1_pt1 | contig 15133 bp, 15 predicted proteins | sample 5400541 | NCBI WGS metagenome assembly WNFC01 (sample SAMN13153342, study PRJNA577476) | soil metagenome | isolation source: 120 cm saprolite under Douglas fir tree site 2 hole 2 replicate 1 | place: USA:California | collected 2015-04-18
ATGGAGCGGATGCAAAAGCACATGGAGTCCATGGGACCCGGCATGATGCACGGCCACGGCATGGGCGGCACGCCTCCCTCTCCCTCGACCGAAAAGAAACCCGAGTAGGTGCAATGCTTCAAATACGGTTGGACCGCTAGTATCGCTTCGCCGCCGCTCGCAAGTAAGAACGGGACCTCCAAACCAAAACCTTCGTCCCATGCCGCCCGCCGCCCCTGCTCTGGCTACAGAATTCGAACTGCGGGTCAAGCAACTGCAACTCACGTTGGATATGTATCCCTCGTCGCTTGAGCTCCGCACCTGGTGCCAGCAGAACAGGAATCGAATCTACATCCCAGAATGGCTGCTCAAGGAGTGGGGCATCACCGTGGACCTGGGCTTCAACGACGCCGCCTAACCCGGTGACGAGAAAGGAGAACCATGCGACACGCCTCGCGGCTCTGGTGCTGCCGACGGCGCTCAATAACAAGAAGCGCCATGAGACCCTGCAGCGGTTCATGCTCGTGAACGATTCCGTGACGGTGGCGGTGGAAGTCCCTGTCTATCTCAGGCGGGACGACATTGCCTACTATCGCAAGCGCGGATTCGACGCGGACTTAGAGAGCGACGTGATAACGGGACACATCGACTTCCTGCAGATCCGCAACGGGCACATCCACATCCTCGACTACAAGCCGGATGCGAGGAAGGAGACGCACGCCCACGTGCAACTCACGATCTATGCGCTCGCTCTCGCTCGCAGGGCCAGGCTGCCGCTTAAATTCTTTAAATGCGGCTGGTTCGACGAGAAGGACTATTTCGAGTTCTTCCCGCTTCAGGGTGTCTACAAAACTCATCGATCCATGGACAAAGCAATTGCTACCGTGAGTATCCGAGCAACAGATAGAGAGAGCGGAATCTTCCGCTCTCTTTAGCATTGCCGCTTATGGCTAGAATCGCGGCTGAAGCAGTTTCACCGTTTCGATCGGCTCATTGGCATAAGACAAGCTACAAGACAGTCATGTCCCTCCCGTCACAATCCAGTCGATGCTCTTTTCCAGAGAAATGCTTGATCTTCAGTGAGAGCGCAAGCGTGGGCGCACTCTGCCCTCGTTCGTACTTGGACAGCTGGGCTTCCGTGATGCCAAGGATCTTGGCGAACTCGACCTGAGTCAGATCGAATCCCCGGACTTCGCGAATCCTTCTGCCCATTGCTCGGAGGTCGGGGACCGCTATCTGTTTCGTATTCATAGAGAGTCGACCATCCTTGGACGGTCGAATCGCTGTACCGAAGAACTACGGGAGCGCAAAACGCTGACTGCATCAGTAGGTGATATCTTCATTGAATTCCTGCTCTAAGAAGTGGTCTAAATCAAGAGGTTCTCCAGGCTTGTTCTCCTTTACGACGGCCTCCAGATATTTCTTGTCTGCATACTGAATCAGCCAGACCATCTTGCGATCTGCTAATTTAATTTACGGAACTGCCAGCGAATATTAGCGTTCCATTTCAGTGACTCCTTCCATTTTCCAAGCGAGGTATGTAGCGCCCGACGAACCTCATAGATAGCAGCATCCGCCGCTTGCAACGGTTCGCACGTGTGATCGCTTGCAGTCCCGAAACTGCCTAGGTACCTATCGGCGTTTGGATTCTTCTTTTTCAACTCATGATAAACATCGCATGCAATTGGACTGTGCTTTTCGTACAAACGCAACATGACCGCCAGTGTTTATGTATTTCATTGCGAACGCGGCTTCAATCATGGCGGACTGATAAGCAAACCAATAAGGACTATCGCCTAGGACAGCACGAGCTGTTGGGTCTTTGATGACTTCATAAAAGTCATCTTGGATCACGCCGATGCCGTAAATGACGACGTGCTCCAAATCATCGCCAGCCATTACATCCAAGAATTGATCCCAAATCCGTTTAGCGTGGCACGCTCCCTCTCTGGCATGTGGACTGGATCGGCAACAAATTTTCTGAACTGTTTGTTCCCGCGTTGGCACTCGGATGCCTTGAAATATTCAATGTCGATGTCCGTTCTCTTCCTCAGAGCTGCCCATTTCCGTTCCAATTCAAAGACAGGTCGCCCTCGCCCTAGTATTCCACCAACAGCAAATATTCCTTGTTGCTTTGGGTCAAAGCTCTCGTCGAGGAAGCAGTCGATCATGGCGTGGAGAATCGTTTCATACCGCTGTGGACTGCTCGGGAACTTCCCTTCCCGGCAATCAATTGACCCTCTGCTCCATCACCCTACTACAATGGGTGAGTCACGTTAATTATTGCTTTTTTGGGAAGCGCCCGCCGTCAGGACAGACGTCGCCCCGAAACCTGCGACTGTTCAACCTAGGGGGTTCGGGGCTACGCTAGTTGCATCCCATGATCCCGACAGAGTGGATTCAGCTCGGCATGTTGGTTGTTGCAGCGCTCTCGTTGGTCGTGGCCGTGGCTGCGTTGGTCTATTTGATTAGGTATGCTGGCTACACCAGGGAAATTGCCGAAGCGAATTTTAAGCCCGCCGTCGTTGTAATTCACACAGGTACTATCACAGCCCCACCGCGCTATTCACTTTACAAGCTTCCGTGACGCCGCAGGAAAGGAGACTCCAGTAATGGTCATCCGCGCTGGCACTCGTGTGCCGAGATGTGCTTACGACGTGATGAATAGAGTTTGGCCACTCGTGGACTTGTTGAAATTCAACCCATTGCGGAGCACGAGTCTAAGGCCCTCATGCTTACCAGCAGGGGGCGAGCCAAGCAGGCACTCAACAATCAGTACCCCATCTCCGATACCGGATAGGCTGACCGCAAACAGGGCTTGGCCCCCGTGGAAGCTTGGCGGCGTCCCCTGTGGCGTACCATTGCCATAATCCACAAAGCCAAGGATTCTAATCACTGTCCACGTGCCCGACGCTACCGTATTTCCAGCGGAGTCAGTAATCGTGTAACCGCCTGCTCCGCTCGCCGTTTTGTCCGGACCAGCCTTGAACGAGCCCGTACCCGAGAAGCTGACGGTGCTTCCGTCCGACGCGGTGGCAACATCGGGACCCTCGAGCGGCGGTACGCCCAAAAGGAACAGATAGGGATCGTGGTTACCATGGGCGTTCTGCGCCCACGCATGCGGTAAAAACACCAGCAGACCCAGGGCTAAGGCTAGAAGCAAAAATCGTTGTCTCATGGGCTTGCTCCTTTCTTTTGCAATGACACTTAAAGATTATGTGAGTTACACTCCGTGCGCGGCCGGCTCAGTCGATCCACCGGCAAGAGAGAAGTGGGTGGTACGCCTGAGCGGGATAAGTCTATCCTCAAAACGGCTTCTGTCAAGGCAAATCACCGGCGTGCACACCCTGAATGCCGCGCCAGGCGGCCTTTCGCGGCTAGGTTGGTGAGCGCGGAAGGAATCGAACCTTCAACCTACTGATTAAGAGTCAGCTCGCAGAAGTTGCTGCAAAACGCATGAACACGCAGCTCCGACAATAACTTAGAAGAATTGCCGCCCGCACGAATGGCTCTTCAAGACCGTTGAAAAAGCTTGAGAAATCGAAGCGGATTGAATGCCGTTGGACACAAAATGGACACAGCTGATTCGCGCGAAAGCCTAGGGCCGAGCTTCGTGCCCGAAGCAAGCGCCATCGGTGCCGGACATTCTAGTCGACGAAACAACGTGAGAGATATTTCGGTGCGGCCATGCGGGCCAGTTCCCGCCACGTGATCAGCTTAATCTTCTGTTGAGCCAGAATGTCGCGAAACTGGTCGCTGGTAAAAAAATCGTAGTCGCGCTGCCTCCAGGCCGAACCCCAGGTGGAGCGTTCCCTGGTGGCCGCGCGCAGTTCTTCATCGTCGAAACCGGGGTGGATGACGAACTCGCTCACGCCGGGTTTCAAGTTTTTCAGCGCTGTAAGGTAAAACTCGGCCCATTTTTCCGGTGGAACTTCGGGTTCAATCGTGACCGTATGGTCTAGCACGATATCGCCCGGACCGAGGCTCTCCTGCAGATATGGGTGGTTAGCGAACCAATCTCTCGTAACGAAAACCGGCAACTTGTATTCGTGAGCCACTCGCAGCATCACGTCGAACAGTTCCTTGCCGCTCATGATCAGCCGGTACTGGTGCGAATCGAGATGTGTAGGGCGAACACCCAGCGCTAGCGCGCGCTCGATCTGGGCGCGCAGTTCGACTTCCACCTCCTTCGCGTTGACGTGTTCGTTGTGTTCCCAGTCATGATAGAGGTATCCGTTTTCATCGACCAGACTCGGCACCTTGTCTGCGGGCGCCACGGGACCCCAACGGTAATAAACTCGCTCGCTCGTCAACGTAAGGTGCAGTCCAAAGTCTGCGTCGGGGTGAGATTTGGCGTAGTCGGCGATCTCAGGGAACCAGGGGCAGGGCACCATCAGGCTCGCGGAATTGATCGTCCCACCCTGGAGAGCTTTGATGGCCGCGGCATTCACCGCGTGGGTTTCACCGAGGTCGTCCGCGTGAACAATAATCAGCTTTGTGCCGGGAGGGTATCCCAAACGATCCGCTAGAGTTTGCGCAGAGACTACAACCGGGAAAGTGGACAAAAGAAAGCCAAGCAGCAACCCATGCAGATTAAACACAGAAATCATCGCCGACTAGTAAACCATAGTCCCAGGCATCAACGCTAGGGAGATCAACCAATATTAGAAAATGCTGGAAGCTATAGTAACCGCAAGCACACTTCCAGCACCGAAGGGCGAAGGACTTCACCATGCTTCGTCGTGAATTGCGGCCTCAACTGGTCAGTCGGAATTCTGCGTTCCTGCAGACGTCGACTTAGAAGAAATCTGGAAACAATTGATCGCTAGTCGAACTCCGGCGACTACTGTTGCGCTGTTCCTTTTACAACCAGCGCAAAGGGAAGTTCCTCCCCCGAACTGAGTCTCATGCCGCCAGAAAAAGTCCAATGGTCCTGATCGTCCTTGGACACTGCTGGTGTGGACGGCTCAGCGTCCGCCTGAACCAGACTCAGCGGGCTAGGATGCTTCGTACCCGTCGTTCTTGCACTCATCGTCACCAATTCCTGAAACTTGAAAGTAGCACCTGGATCGCCATCGGAGGCGGCGGGAACGACAAGGAGAAAATCGCGGTTGGGAGCCGCCCCAAGATGATTGCCGTCGTTCGGCATGAGCCCGTAGCGGAGCGTATAGAAGCCAGCGGGGATTCGGTGCCCGCGAAAATCTGCGGCGGCTTGTGAGAAATGGATGACGCCGACCAGCGTGGACTCGGCGAGCTGTGGATAGGCCACGCTTTCTAAATCCTTCTTTGTCTGTGCCGGAACGCTCTTGCGCATCCACAGCTCACAAGTAGACGCCGTGTCATCGAGTTTCAGGCGATATCCCTTTGCGTCGAGTGTCTGCCGCACTGCTTCGGGAACTGCGCCGTCCGTTAACCTACCGATGTTCTCCACTTTGCCGGTTTGCGCCCTGCAGAACAGCGAAAGCAGGATGACGAAACCGACCGCAAACGATACCACCCAATGCTTACGCACCCTCTGCGCCTCTCTTCCTTCCGCATTCCACTTTCCCGGCCGGGTCTATCCCTAGCGGGCGAATGTGCCCACAAAGGCGCTGCGCTTTCCGTGCAGATCCCACGAGACGCCCAGCCCCGGCCCACCGTACGCATCGGTCAGGGCCACTGCGGGCACGGAATGAGCTAGCTGGGTCAGCGGCGGGTAGAAGGTCTCTTCATTCCCGCAGAGATGGTCCTGACTGCCGATGGAACGCGTCTGCACCGTGGCGAAGCGTCCTGCCCGAAGCATCGCGGCGCCGTGGTGCTCCGTATCCACTACCAACTCTATCTGTATGGGAATCACCTGCTCGACGTTGTTCAGCAGCTCCCCGGCCATCTGTTTGGCAAAACTTAGCAGAGCCGCCTGTTGTTGCGCATTTGCCTGATCATCCACCAACAGCACGGCTTTCGCCGGATAGGGATTCTCGTAGGGATCGCCCAACGTACCTCTGGCACGGACTGCCGCGGCAACGGTCAGCCCTTGCAGCGGGACTCCACCCCAGCTTCCACTCTGGACGTGCCAGGCCAGGATCGCTTCATTGCCCACGAGATTAACCTCACCATTGGCAAAACATTGACCCGTGTAAACGTCGGCGCTGCGCGTCTCCAGATAATCGCCGCGAATTTCTTGCGCGGCCATCGAAATGGAAAGGCAAGCTACCAGAGAAATAAGAGCAGTCGAGAGCTTAAATCGCATACCAAACTCCTCAGGGTTTAATAGTTTAAGATGCGGCGCCGGGACAAAAGACCCGCAAACCTGCACCCCTTGCCTAGCCACACTTTCCCGTCCCATGACACGCGCGGCCTTTCGAACTGCAGTTTCCGGGCTCTGCCAACTCGCCATCCGGACCAATGCAGGTCTGAGTGTGCAGGCACCAGAACAGGCCGTCGTTACAAGGCGGCACCGTGGGGTCGGGCTCGGCGAGAATGAATTGGCCTTTCCAGCGCAGCGCCGAACACAAGTTCGGATGATTGGTGTTGAAGCGCTCCGATTCCCGAATCATGCGGCACCTCCTAATGCAGCTTTCATGATGGCCCTCGCCACGGCAACCCGTGCGAGTACCACCTTGTAAGCATTGTGGCTGAGTGGCTTGGCGTTGGCCAGGGCGGCTTCAGCCGCCTTCTGCGCTGTATCTTTCGTAACAGGATTCCCAACCAAAGCCCGTACCGCTTCCGGCGAGGGCCAGGGCACGGGGGCAACGTATCCCAGCACGACGCGGGCGGATTCGACATTTGAGCCGCGCATCTTCAAAGCAACCCCGGCTACAGCGAGCGGCCAGTCGAACGCTTCTTTCTGGCGGACTTCGTAATGCGCGGCCTTCAGGTCCGAGGCGGATGGAATCGAGACTTCCGTGACGATCTCGTTCGGCCGCAGGTCATGTTCGCGCTCGTTTTCGCTCTTCGGGATCACGTAAAACTTTTCCAGCGGCAGCTCGCGCTTTCCCTTCGGTCCTTCCAGCCGGACCTTGGCCCCGTAGGCAACCAGAATAGGAACAATCGTCGAAGGACTGACAAACTTGGCGGGACCCTCATTGCCGAGAATGGCATGGTAGCGGTTCTCGCCGTCTGCAACCAACTCCTTGCCAGCCTCGTCTTTCGGCAAAAGTCCAAGTCCGTTGCGGAAGTACCAGCAACGCGGACGCTGGCACAGATTGCCGCCAAGCGTGGCCATATTACGAATCTGCGGGCTCGCGGCTTCCATCACAGCCCCAGCCAGTGCAGGATAATTCCTTTTCACATTTTCATCGTCGGCCAAGTCCCCGAGCGTGGTCAGCGCACCGATGCGCAACCCTTGCGCATTGAATGAAACTCCGTGGAGGTCCTTGATGTCTTTAATGTTGATCAGCCGTTTGGGCGCGAGCACACCGTCTTTCATCAACGCGAGCAAATCGGTTCCACCCGCGAGAATCTCGCTGTTACCCCAGGTTGCACCGAGCAGACTTATGGCCTGGGTTCGACGGTTGGGGCTGAGATATTCAAAGGGTCGCATCACGCACCTACCTTCTGTTCCAGCGCGGTCAGCACGCGGTCGGGTGTGAGCGGAAGAAAGGGCACGCGAACGCCGATGGCATTGGCCACGGCGTTCGAGATAGCTGCGCCGGGCGAGATCACGGGAGGCTCACCCAGGCCAATCACACCACGCTCGTCATAACCTTGGCCCGTCATCATATGGACGACCAGTTCGGGAATATCGTTCAAGCCAGCCAGCCGGTAGAACTGCATATCCGCATTCAGCATGCGGCCGGTAGCGGAGTCCATGACCTTCTCTTCAAAGAGCGCGTAGCTGATTCCCATGATCAAAGCGCCGTAGCATTGACTCTCGGCAGTCTTAAGATCGATGACCAAGCCGCAGTCCTGCACGGCGACCATCTTCTTAACTTTGACGACGCCGGTGTCGGCGTCCACTTCGACTTCCGCCATCTGCACGCCGCCAACACCGCTATTGGTAAGATCGAGAGCTTTGCTTCGGTCCGGATTCTTACCGCGTATCGTAAACGGCATGGCTCCGAGCTTGGAGCAAGCTTCCTTCCAGCTGAATGACCGGCTGGAATCACCCTTCACGCTAACTTTGCCATTCACACATTCCAGTTGATCCGGCTGAACACTAAGCGCGCGCGCAACTTTGGCAAAAAGCGCGTCGCGCGCATCCACGGCCGCGCGACGGGTAGAAGAGCTTACGCCGCCAATGGTCGTTGAGCCGCCGGAGCCTCCCGAGGGCGGGTAAGTTGTGTCGCCGATCTGAAGCTGGATGGCGTCCATGGGAATGCCCAGCGTGTCGGCTGCAACCATGAGGATGCAGGTGCGGGTTCCCGTCCCCAGGTCCTGAGTACCCATCTTCAGGTCTACCGATCCATCAGGGTGGATCGTCAGATCGCAGTCACTGGCATGGCCGCGTCCGCCCCAGGTGTGAAAAGAAACTCCGACGCCTCGTGCCATCCCGTCAGAAGCGCCCTCCCCGCGTGGATGCCATTTCTGTTTCCATCCCATCAGCTCTGACGCGATGCCGAGCTCTTCGCGGTAGGTATGCTCGCGCTGCTTGGTCAGGTTGAGGTTCTTGCCGAAAAATTCCACCGGGTCCAGGTTCAGCTTGGCCGCAAGGTCATCCAAAGCGCACATGGTGAGGACTGCCGCCTGCGGATGGTTCGGTGCGCGCCACGCGCGTGCGGGACCGATGTTGTTGCGAATCGCAGTGTGCTCCTGCCGCTGGTTCGGAATATTGAAGACATAAGGAATCGGAGGCATACCGCCACCGCCGGGCCCGCCCGTACCCCAGGAGTTGGATTGCCACGCGACCACCGTGCCATCCTTTTTCGCCGCTACCTTCACGCGAGCGTAAGCGGAAGGCCGGGCGCCCGCGACCTTCAGTTCGGTATCACGCTCGAGCATGATGCGGACCGGCTTGCCGCCAGCCTTCTTGGAAACTTCCGCAGTAAACACTCCCCAACGATCAGGCGAGAACTTACTGCCGAAACCTCCGCCAATATGGTCTTGATGAACTCGAATGTTGGTGGCCGGTATCTTCAGCGGCTCGGCCAACTGGCCGGGGATGCCGGAAACATTCTGCGTGGAGATGTGGGTGAACAGGTGTTCCTGATCAATCCACTCGGAAATTGATCCGTGACTCTCGAGACAGCAATGTGTAATGACCGGAATGCCATACAGCCCTTCGGAGACGACCTCGGCCTCGGCCAACGCCTTGTCGGGATCACCCACTGTTTGTGCAGCAGCTTTTTGATAATTAGACGGCGGTTTGCTGCTGGCTTCGGGATGAATAGTTGCGAAACGGATCGCCTCCAAAACCGCATCGCTTGCGCCATCCGCCTTGAGCATCTTCAGTTCGTCTTCGCTCCCCTGCTTAATGAGACCATCTCGCTGGATGATGCTGACCATCTGGTTGGCGGGCACCTGGTTATCGAGCATGTCGTCGATCGCATCGATGCTCAGCGGACCTTCTTCTTGCGCGCTGCCTTTGGGCGGCTCGGCGTCGCTCACCAGGTAAGGAAGTTGCTGAAATTTCACTGTGATAGCGCGGATGGCGTCTTCTGCCGTGGGCTCGTCGACCGCCGCGACGGCAACAATATCGTCTCCCGCCCAGTGAATGTTTGAGCCTGGCCCTTGCACGATGTGAACGGCTTTCACTCCGGGCATCTTCTCCGCTGCGCTGGTGTCGATGCTTACAACCTTGGCGTGCGCGTAGGGACAACGCAGCACCTTGCCATAAAGCATGCCAGCGCGATGGACATCGTAGGTGTACTTTGCCTGCCCAGAAACTTTGGCGGGAGAATCGACGCGCGTGACACGCGTGCCGATCAAGGTGCGGTGTTGAGCATCGGGCCATGCGTAATCCGGCATGGGTCAGGCCCCTTTCTGCGCGACCTGCGCGATGGCTTTGCGAATTGCGTCATAGGTTCCGCAGCGGCAGAGATTGCCGCTGAGACCGCGGCGAATGTCTTCGGGCGTAGGATGAGGATGCTTATCGAGAAATGCCTTGCAGGAGACGACAAATCCGGGCGTGCAGAAGCCACATTGCGAAGCGTCGTTTTCCACGAACGCCTGCTGCACAGGATGCAGATTGCCACCTTGCATCATCGATTCGATCGTAGTGATCGGCTTGTGCTGAGCCTCAATGGCAAGAACGGAGCAGGCGTAGACGGGCTTGTTGTCCACCAGCACCGTACAGGCGCCGCATTCCGCACGATCGCAGACGCGCTTGGCCCCGGTGAGCTCAAATTGATCGCGCAGAGCATCCAGCAGGGTGACCCGGGGCTCCAAATTCGCCTTATAGTTCTTGCCGTTGATGGCAAACTCCAACGGGACCTTACCGGGTCCATAGACCGGAACTTCCTCGCCCGCGGCCATGACCATTTTGGGGCCTGCGACCAGCGGCACCGCAACCGAGATTCCGGAAATCTTGAGGAAGTCTCGCCGGGAAACGCCCGCGCTTTCTAAATTGTCATCGGGAACTTTCGGATTCTCACCGTCATCGCGCATACCGCAACCTCCGTACCGTAGAGAAATCGGCCGAAGCCAGAGCTAAGGGCGCAATCCTCGACCCGATTGCCAGTATAGCGAACACGCCAGATGGAGTTCGAGCCGACCGACAGTGGCATCAAGGGGCTTTGTTTGTAATGTCGCTTCTTGCAGCAGAACAAACAGGTGGAAACCTGTTACCTATACCACTAATCCGCAACATCCTTCAAGAAGGAAATCGCTATTAAATCGTTTCTTGCGTGTACAAACGCCTAGCGTCGGGGGCCGAGTTTGTGTAGGATGGCCGCCAAGCCTCGTATGACGATCTCTGTTCCAGCATGCTGAAGGAGGGTCCGATGCACGCATCCCGTTCAATTCTTCGCAACTGCTCACGATCTCTGCTTTGTGCTCTGCTCCTAATGATCGTAATGATCGTACTCATGCTGCCTGCCGCTGTTTTTGGACAAGCCTACTTCGGGACCGTGAGCGGAGAGCTCACGGACGCCACCGGAGCTGTAGTGCAGGGGGCCAAGGTCGTGCTCACCGATCAGCAAAAGGGATTCACGTTTTACACGACCTCGGACAGCAGCGGGCGCTATCTGTTCCGCTCCATCCCGCCGGGCCTGTACATGGTTTCGGTGGAAGCTCAGGGGTTCGGAAAAACTCAGAGCGCATTCAAGCTCGACATCAACGAAAACGCCACGGCGAATCTGACTCTGAAGGTGGTCGGTGCCACCCAGACCGTTATGGTCGAGGCGCAGGCGCAGGCCATCCAAACTGAGGATGCCGAAACCGGGCAGGTGGTCAATCGCCGGTTCATCAATGATCTGCCTTTGATTGACCGCAATATCGAATCACTGACCTCCTTGGCGCCGGGCGTCACCGAGATGGATGATCAATGCCCCGAGCCCTGTCTTGGCACCAACTTTGTTTCCAACGGTAGCCGCGGTGCTCAGGCTGACATTCTGCTCGATGGCGCATCTGTCACGAACTCTGAGCCCAACGGGGGAATCACATCAGTGACCTATCTCCCCTCACCGGAGGCGGTGGAAGAATTCAAAGTTGAGCAGACGAATTTCAGCGCGGAATTCGGGTTTTCGGGTGCCTCGGTGGTCAATGTGATCGGGCGCTCCGGTACCAATAAGTTTCACGGAAGTGTGTATGAGTTCTTCCGCGACGCCAGCCTCGATGCGAACGACTGGTTCGCTAATCGCGCGGGAAATCCCATTCCGCCCCTGCGCCGCCACAATTACGGTGGTACCATCGGCGGCCCTATCATCAAGAACAAAACTTTCTTCTTTTTCGACTACGACGGCTTGCGTCAAACCGGCTTGAGCACAGCTACTGGAGCCGTTCCCAGCGATGCGATGCGGGCCGGTGATTTTGGCGAAGTGTGTGCCGCACAGGGAGGGACGTTCAATAACAATGGGCAGTGCAGTGCCGCTGCCGGTCAAATCTGGGATCCGTACTCCGGAGTTTTCAATTCCAATGCCGGCGGCGTGGTGCGCAGCACTTTCATCCCCTTCAACAACCTCGCCACGTACACCAGCCCGGGCCCGGCCAGCCAGGTTCCAGGCAATCTGATTGACCCCATCGCGAAAAAGATGATGAGCTACTTTCCAAAGCCCAACTTCGCCAGCGGAGGCATCTACCAGAACTGGGATGGGTCGGGCTCAAGCCACCAATCCAATAAACAGTTCGATATCAGAATCGACCATCGCTTCACACAGAACGACCTAATAACCGGGAAGTTCTCGTATCAATACAGCCCCTCAGGGACGGGCCTCGATTGCTTCAAGAACTTTGCCGATCCTTGCCGGGGCGGGCCCGGTTGGACCAATGCCCACACGTTTGCGATCAATGAGACGCATACTTTCAGCCCGACTTTGTTGCTGAATACAACTTTGGGGTTCACACGCGGAGTTTGGCACATTGATGCCTACAACCCACATGGCGTCAACGACCCTCTTGGCACACTGGGATTACCCTCCTATTTACAGGCCAACGGCTTCAAGGGAGTGCCCGCGATCTTTATCGACCAGTATGCCTCTGCCGGCTACCCCAATATCGGGACCGATCCCTATGGCAATTACCGCCTGGGCCAGAACACAGGACAATTAGCGGCCACGCTGGACAAGATACACGGCCTGCACGACATCAAGTTCGGGTTTGACGGCCGGATCCACCAGATCAACTACATCCAAACCAACGCTGCCGTAGGGTTCTTCAGCTTCAACACAGACGCCTCCGATGCATGCCCATCAGGATTAGCCGCCTGCGGCGGCGATTCCATGGCGAGCCTCATGATGGGCCAGATGACGCAGGGCTGTGCCAGCAATGGCTGCGGCTCGTATGAGGAAATCCAGTTCCGGCCGGCCACTACGAACTATCAATACGGTTTTTTTGCGCAGGACAACTGGAAGATCACTCCCAAACTGACATTGAATCTCGGCTTGCGCTATGACTTTACGTTGCCGCGCACGGACCGCTTTAACCACCAGGATTGGTTTGATCCCAATGCCACGAGCCCATTAGGTGGTGGAAGCCTGACCTACACCAACCCCGTTACGGGCCAGCCCGTGAACATCGCTTTGAAAGGCGGCGAGGTTTTCGCCTCTTCGAAACAACGCACTAACTACGTAACCGACTGGCACGACTTCCAGCCACGCTTCGGTTTCGCGTATCAGTTTGCTCCGAAGATGGTGGTACGCGGAGGCTATGGCATCTACTACGGGCAATCGCGCTCCGGGGTCACTGGTGTCGTCCCCTACGGCAGCGCAGGTTTCAATCAGTACACGAACGTGATTACCGTCAATCCAGCCGACCACGCGACTCCTTTCGTGAATCTTAGTAATCCCTTCCCCAACGGCTTGATTCAGCCAGCAGGGAATTCGCTGGGGTTGCTGAACGATGTTGGTTTCGGTGCCAACGGTCCGCTGCGCACCCCGGGTGCGAACCAGACGCCCTACGAGCAGAGTTGGAGTTTCGGGATCGAGCGCGAATTGCCGAGCCATATCTTGATCAACGCAGAATATATCGGCAAGAAGGGCACCCATCTACCTTTCGACAACTCGGTTCAGCGGAACTACCTGGGGCCCTGGGTGGAGAGTCTGCCGGTTGGAGATCCCAACGCAGCGAATCCATGCCAGGCGTTGACGATAGCATGCCTCAACAACCTGGTGACCAATCCCTTCGCTGGGCTCATCACCAACCCCAACAGCACCATAGGCAGCAGCTTCTCGCAGATTCAGTATTCCCAGTTGCTGCTTCCCTATCCGCAATTCACAGGTGTTTCGACGGAACCGCGGTTGATCGCGAATTCCGTTTACCACGGACTGCAGTTGCTCGCCGAGAAGAAGTACTCCAATGGCTTGCAATTACTGGCAACGTTCACCTGGTCAAAGTCAATCGACGACTCTTCCCAAGCCGACACCAATGTGTCCTGGCTGGGCAGCTTCGACAGCTTACAGGATCCGAACAAGCCGTGGCTGGAGCGCAGCCTGTCAACCTTCGACATTCCCTATGTTATTCAGTTCAGCTACAGCTACGATCTGCCGTTTGGGCGCGGGCGGGCATTCATGGGGAATATGCCGCGCTGGGCGGACTTGATCATCGGTGGATGGAAGACGAACGGCATCTGGCGCATCGCGGACGGACGACCGCTCGCCTTCACCGTTGCAGACGGACTTCCGCTGCCCACATACGGTTTGCAGCGGCCAAACATCGTGGGGACGCCCAAGCGCAACCACGGTTCGGATTGGGTGGACAACTACTTTGTGGATAACACGGTTTTCCAGCGTCCGGCCGACTTCACCCTGGGTGATGCCCCGCGAGCTTTGGGGAACGTACGGTCACCTTGGCACTTCACGACCGATCTGTCGGTGGGGAAGCAATTCCCCATACGCGAGGAGATGAACTTCGAGTTCCGCATCGAGGCCAGGAATGCGTTCAATCATCCCGTGTTTGGCACGCCCCACACTTCGGTAGACGATCCGAGCTTCGGGACGATCACGAACACGTCAGTGGGACCGCGCGAGGTACAGCTGGGCTTCAAGTTCAACTTCTAGGGAGGAAGGGATAGGTAGGGGTCAGGGATGCGCTGAAACTCGTTTCAAGATGATCCGTGTGCGAGTCGAGCAACGAATAACATGCTTCGCAACAGGAGTGGCGAGAGGCCCCTCGTATTTTGAACCTTTGGCAGAAAGAAAAACCTTCTTGTGCGTGCAGACCCTACATTTTTTCCGGCTTAGTTTGTCGCCCAAAGATTCCAGCAGAATCAGCGTTCTGCATGGGAGCCTGCTCCTTCTGATTCTTGCTGGCGGCGCACTAATCGGACGCGCCCAAACCATACGCGTCGACATAGCGCCGGATCATGTCAGGAATACCTTCCGCCCCACCGAGACCTTGGGCGCTGGCGTCGACCGCATCCCGCTTGCTGCCACCGACAAAATCTTCACCCAGCCGATGATTAAGCAGATCCTCTCTGCAGGCTGGCAGACGGTGACATACCGGCAGAATACCGAGCTTTACGTCGAAGCTTGGCACTGGAATCCAAAAGGTAAGTGGAGCGAGGCCGGCGACAATGGCTACTTCGTCGGCGACTCAACACCCACCGAGTTTATCCGCCATTCTTTTGGCTATCCCCTTCCCC
>WNFC01005868.1_pt1 | contig 15133 bp, 11 predicted proteins | sample 5400541 | NCBI WGS metagenome assembly WNFC01 (sample SAMN13153342, study PRJNA577476) | soil metagenome | isolation source: 120 cm saprolite under Douglas fir tree site 2 hole 2 replicate 1 | place: USA:California | collected 2015-04-18
ATGCGAATGAGCCTAAGAATCAGACGGGCGATGCGTTGCTGACGGCTGCGCTTGAGGGTGACGCGAAGCAGATGCATGTGGTCGCGTATGACTTCGGGATAAAAGAGAATATTTTGCGCATGCTGACGCGGGAGAATTGCCGCGTGACGGTGGTGCCGGCTACTACGCCAGCTAAGGACGTTCTGGCGATGGACCCTGATGGGGTGTTCTTTTCGAACGGACCGGGTGACCCGGAGCCGCTGGAGTATGCGGTTGAGACTGTAAAGGAGTTGCAGGGGAAGAAACCGATCTTCGGGATATGCCTGGGGCATCAGATCTTCGGGCTGGCGCTCGGAGGCAAGACGTACAAGCTGAAGTTTGGGCACCATGGCGGGAACCATCCGATCATGAATCATCAGACGGGGAAGGTTGAGATTACGGCCCAGAACCATAACTTCAACGTCGATCCTGATTCGCTGCCTGCAGATGTGGAGAAGACGCATACGAACCTGAACGACCAGACGCTGGCCGGGTTGCGGCATAAGACCGATCCGATGTTCAGCGTGCAGTATCACCCGGAGGCTAGTCCGGGGCCGCATGACTCGCATTATCTCTTCAAGGATTTTCGGAAGATGATGGAAGAGTTCAAAAAATAATCAAAAAGCGCGGCTTTGGTCGCGCATTTTTTCGGCGCCAAAAGATTGGGCAGGGAAGAAGAGATATGCCACGCAGGAATGACATTGCGAAGATTCTGGTGATCGGCTCGGGGCCGATTGTGATTGGGCAGTCGGCGGAGTTTGATTACTCCGGGACTCAGGCTTGTAAGGCGCTGAAGGCCGAGGGGTATGAGGTGGTGCTGGTGAACTCGAACCCTGCGTCGATCATGACTGACCCTGAGGTGGCGGACCGGACCTATATTGAGCCGTTGAATGCGGCTTATCTGGAGGAGATTCTTCGCGTTGAGGCGGAGATGCTCGATTTTGATGGGCTTGGCGGTAAAGGGAAGTTTGCTCTGCTGCCTACAGTGGGTGGACAGACCGCGCTGAATCTTGCGGTGAATCTGGCGGACTCTGGCGTACTGGATAAGTTTGGCGTTGAGCTGATTGGCGCGAAGCTGGAGGCGATCAAGAAGGCCGAGGACCGGCTGCTCTTCAAAGATGCGATGACCCGGATTGGCCTCGATATGCCGCGATCTGCGCTGATCAACAACCTTCGTGATGGGTTGGAGTTTGCGGGGAAGATCGGGTTTCCGGTGGTGATCCGGCCTTCGTTTACGCTGGGTGGATCGGGTGGTGGAATTGCGTATAACCGCGAAGAGTTGATGGAGATTCTGGCGCGTGGGCTCGATCTTTCGCCGGTGCATGAGTGTCTGTTGGAAGAGAGCGTGCTCGGGTGGAAGGAGTATGAACTGGAGGTGGTGAGGGACCTGAAGGACAACGTCATCATCATCTGCTCGATTGAAAATTTCGACCCGATGGGCGTGCATACGGGCGACTCGATTACGGTGGCTCCGGCGCAGACGCTGACCGATCGTGAGTACCAGGCGATGCGCGATGCTGCGATTCGTGTGATTCGTGAGATTGGGGTGGAGACCGGCGGAAGCAATGTGCAGTTCGCGGTGAATCCGCTGACCGGACGCATGACGGTGATCGAGATGAATCCGCGGGTTTCGCGGTCGTCGGCGCTGGCTTCGAAGGCGACGGGGTTTCCGATTGCGAAGATTGCTGCGCGACTGGCCGTCGGCTATACGCTCGATGAGATTCAGAATGATATTACGAAGGCGACGCCTGCTTGCTTTGAACCGACGATAGATTATGTCGTCGTGAAGATTCCGAAGTGGCAGTTTGAAAAGTTTCCCGGTGCGGACGAAGGCCTGGGGCCGCAGATGAAGTCGGTCGGTGAGGTGATGGCGATCGGCAGGACCTTCAAGGAAGCGATGATGAAGGCGGTGCGGTCGCTGGAGACGGGCAGGAAGGCTACGGCGGATGATATCGAACCGCGGCGGCTGACGCAGCGTTTGGTGACGCCGCATCCGGACCGGCTGTCGTATATTCGCTATGCGTTTGAGCGCGGGATGACGGTGCGCGAGGTTGCGCGGATGACCTCGATGGATCCGTGGTTTCTGTACCAGATCAGACAGATTACCGATGAGATCAAGGCTGTCGGCGGGGTTCCGATGGCGGAGGTGACGGCCGAGCAGCTAAGAACGGCGAAGCGGATGGGGATTTCGGACGAGCGGCTGTCGGCTGTCTGGGGGCTGACCGGCGCGGAGGGTACGGCTGCGGTTCGTGCGCTGCGCAAAAGGCTGAAGGTGATGCCGGTGTACAAGCTGGTGGATACTTGTGCGGCGGAGTTTGAGAGCTACACGCCTTATCTTTATAGCTGCTACGACGAAGAGGACGAAGCGGCACCGACGGAGAAGAGAAAAATTTTGATTCTCGGGAGTGGGCCGAATCGGATTGGGCAGGGAATTGAGTTTGACTACTGCTGCTGCCATGCTGCGTTTGCGCTGCGTGAGGATGGTTACGAGACCATCATGGTGAACTGCAATCCGGAGACGGTATCGACCGATTACGATACGAGCGACCGGTTGTACTTCGAGCCGCTGACGCTGGAGGACGTGCTGGGAGTGTATGAGCATGAGGCTTCGGCGGGTGCGGAGATTGGGATGATCGTGCAGTTTGGCGGGCAGACTCCACTGAATCTTTCGCTGCCGTTGAAGAAGGCTGGTGTGCCGATCATCGGGACCTCGCCGGAGTCGATTGATCTGGCGGAAGACCGGAAGCGGTTTGGGAAGCTGATTGAGGAGTTGCAGATTCCGCAGCCTGAGGGCGCGATGGCGACCAGCGTGGAAGAGGCTGTGGCCGGGGCGAATCGCGTGGGGTATCCGGTGCTGGTGCGGCCATCGTATGTGCTGGGTGGGCGCGCGATGGTGATTGCGTATGACGATGTTGCGGTGGTCCAGTACATGACGACGGCGATTGAGTACTCGCAGGAGCGGCCGGTGCTGATCGATCACTTTCTCGAGGACGCGATTGAGTGTGATGTGGATGCGCTGTGCGATGGCGACGATGTGTTGATCGCAGGGATTATGCAGCATATCGAAGAGGCGGGCATTCACTCAGGAGACTCTTCGTGTGTGCTGCCGGCGGTCGATCTGAGTGAGGATGTGTTGCAGACGATTCGGGAGTACACCCGGAAGCTGGCGATGGCGCTGAACGTTCGCGGCCTGGTCAATATACAGTTCGCAATTCAACGTGGGAGGGTGTTTGTGATTGAGGTGAATCCGAGGGCTTCGCGCACGGTGCCTTATGTTTCTAAGGCGACGGGGATTCCGCTGGCGAAGGTCGCTTCGCGCATCATGGTGGGGCGGAAGCTGAAGGAGCTGCTGCCGGAGCAGGTGGCGAGCGGCAGGGACCTCGATACAGGGTCTCACTACTATGTGAAGTCGCCGGTATTTCCGTGGGGCAAGTTTCCAGGAGTCGATACAGTGCTTGGGCCGGAGATGAAGTCGACGGGCGAGGTGATGGGCGTGGCGGATAACTTCGGCGAGGCGTTTGCCAAGGCGCAGATTGCCGCCGGGCAAGTGCTTCCGCTGCAGGGAACCGTCTTCCTGAGTGTGAACGACCACGACAAGGAGCGCGCGGTCTCGTTGGCGCGGCAGTTTGCGGAGATGGGGTTTCATCTCGTGGCGACGCATGGGACAGCGGTTGTGCTGGAGCAGGCAGGGCTGCAGCCGGAGCGCGTGCACAAGGTGAAAGAGGGCCGCCCGAACGTCGTCGATCTGATCAAAGGCGACCGGATTCAGCTGATCGTCAACACGCCGCGGGGGCAGGATACGTTCTTCGATGAGAAGGCGATTCGACGGGCGGCGGTGTTGGCGCGGATTCCTACCATCACGACGCTGGCTGCGGCGCGCGCGGCGGCCGAGGGAATCGCTGCGTTGCAGAAAGGTATGTTGAGCGTGGTCGCGTTGCAGACGCTGCATCTGGACCGGGTTGCGGGTGAGGAGAAGGCTGTCGCCAGCGTGGAATAACGTTGCGGACGATGGCAGGAACTGGCAGGAGCGATGGAGTAGCGGTTCAGAGCTTAGCGTTTAGAGTTTCACGGCGAGCTTTGCGCCGAGGGCGTAACCGATCATGGAGAGCGGTATCCAGGCGCCTACCAACAGGCCGTCGCCGCCCATGAGGCCGCTGCCATGGCTGAAGGTGAAGAAGGTGCGCCAGAGCTTTTCGACAGCGCCGCAGTTTTCGCAGAGGCCAGTGCCGGTAGGCAGGTCAAGCACCCAGACGCAGACGATGGAGAAGATGACCAGGCCGGAGATCCAGGTGTAAATTGCAACGTTGTTGTGATGGATGCGGGCGAGGAGGAATCCGCCGATCATTGGGGCCAGAAAAGCAAGGACGGTGCCGAGCAGTTTGGGCTTCGAGGAATCGGGGTCGGGATGGTTGAGCGACATGACGCCGACAACAATTGCGAGCAGGACGAAGGCGACGAGCGAATGGGTGAGAAACAAGAGAGCCTCACGAGCGAGGTCGCCCGGAGTTTTGTCCTGCGAGATGTCACGTTCGTACGCCATGGGTGCCTAGCAAAGGTTACTCCAGATGATATGGTTTTTCGGTTACGTCTTTGGTGGCATGTGCTTAGTGATTAACACGGTCGAGCACACGTCGTCCGGGTATTCGCTTTTAGAATAGGAAGATGCTGCTTGAAGGGCTTCAACTTCCGCTGACTACGCCGTTTTATCCCGACGGACGACTCAACTTTCCTAAGCTCGAACATAACGCGGCACGCTACTCGAAGACGCCGGTCGCGGGCCTGGTCGCGTTGAGCGATTCCGGCGAGCCGACGATGCTGTCGGAGGAGGAGACGCGACAGACGTTGCGCAGTGTGGCTGACGCGGCCGGAATAGAGAAGGTGCTGATCGCTGGGGTATCGCGCGATAGCGTGGTAGGGACGCTCGATCTGGTCGAGACTGCGGCAAAGCTTGGGTATGATGCGGTGCTGGTGAAGCAGCCTGCGTTCTATTCAGCGGGTGCTAGCGGCAAAGGGGTGAAGGAGTTGCTGACTTATTTTCAGGCGGTTGGCGATCGCTCTGCGTTGCCTGTGGTGCTCTATAGTCCAGCCGCTGGGCCGGGTGGATTGTTGCCGGTCAAGGTGGTGATCGAACTTGCGGGGCATCCGCAGATCATCGGGTGGGTGGATGGCGCCGGGGGACGGGAGAGGATCGAGGCGCTGAGAGAGGAGAGAGCGAGAGTGAAGCGCGAGGTTTCTGTGACGGCGGTGTTCGCAGCAGTGACCGGGAGGATGCAGGCGCGAAACGATGGCGCGGCGGGAGGATTGATTGCGGCGGATACATTGACCGGCAGAGGCGCGGCGCCGGCGGTTGCGCAGGCGAAAACGGCTGCCAAGACGCGGACAAAGGTCGTCGGGTTTCAGGTGCTGGCCGGAGATACGACCGGGATGCTGGGGGCGTTTCGGGCTGGCGCGGTGGGGGCGATGCCGGCGTTTGCTGCCTCGGCTCCGCAGGCGTGCTACGAGGTGCTGGCCGCGTGGAGGGATGGCGACGAGGGGCTGGCGCAGGAGAAGCAGGTTCGGCTGCAGAGTGTCGCTGAGAGAGTGGAAGAAGAACTTGGGGTGGCGGGAATCAAGTTTGGCTGCGACTTGAATGGGTACTTCGGGGGAAGGCCGCGTCTGCCATTGCTGCCGTTGACCGGCGAGGAGCGGGCGAAGGTTGAGGCGTTGATGCAGGGGTTGCGTCACTGAGGTCGTGCGCCGCCCGTGAAGATCAGACTCGCTATCTGGGCGTTACCGTGACGCCCATGCCGCTGAGTTTGCTGCGTGCCTGCATGGCTTCGGGCGAGTTGGGGAAGCGCTGGATGAGGGTCCTGAACTCACGCACTCCGGCGTCCTTCTGATTGAGAGCTATCAGCGCCATGCCCTTGTGAAGATGCGAGACAGGGACCTTGTTGCTATCGGAATATTGTTGGAGGACGCTGTCGTAGGCTTTGACGGCATCGGCGTAGCGGCCTCCGCGATAGTCGATCTCGGCCTGGTAGTAGTAGGAGTTTCCTGAGAGGGGATTGTCGGGGTAGTTTTTGACGACGTCCCCGAATTCGGAGGCGGCAAGGGCGTATTTCGCGGCCATGTAGTCGCCGAGGGCAGTCTTGTAGAGCTCGTCGGCAGGGGGAACAGCTGGGCCGGCGGGGGGAGTGGGGTCCGCCGCTTGAGGAACGCCCGCGGAGGGCTTGCCTTTTCGTACGGGAGCCGACGGGGTGGTTCCCGAAGGAGCCGGGATCGGATTCACCGGGACGGGTGACGTTGAGGTTGGCGCGGAGCCACCTGGCTGTGGTGTGTTCTGCATGTTGGCGTTCATGGACTGCTGCTGGCCCTGTACGTCCTGCATCAGCTTCTGGAGCGAACCGAGGCGCGCCTTGATCTCGTCGACGGAATCATTCAGCGACTGGATCTGCCCGGAGAGCTGGTCGACTTTCGTGCCCTGCGCCTCCTGCTGGGTCTGAAGCTGCCTGTGCAGGGCGTCGACGGTGACAGCCATCTTATTGATGGAGTCGGCGCTCTGCTGGATGAGGTCTTTCATGACGCCCATGCGCTCGTCGTTGGACTGCTGGAGCCGTGCGACGGCGTCCTGAAGCTGCTGGACCTGAGTCTGCAGCTGCACCATATCTTTGTTGACGGCGAAGGCGGGAGAGCAGCAGAAGAGAGCGGCGGCGAGCAGGACTGCACAGGCGGGACGAATCGGCTTAATCGTGAGACTGGATTTGCTGGGGTGACTGGGATGAGGAATCATGGGCGGAGTACGCTCAGCTTTCTGTCTTCCTGTCAGCCCTCGCGCAATTGGATGCGTGAGGGCTGAGCTGAAGTGGGACTTCGAGAGTTAGCGATCGAGTGAGAATTGGGCCCGCCGGTTCTGCTGCCAGCAGCTCTCGGTTTCGTCGGTGCAGAACTGCTTCTCCTTGCCGTAGCTGATAACCCGCAGCCGGTTCGCTGGCACGCCGGCTGAAACCAGCGCTGCACGGGCGGAGTTGGCGCGGTTTTCGCCCAGTGCAAGGTTGTACTCGGCGGAACCACGATCATCGCAGTAGCCGCCGATGATGACCTTGATGGACGGGTGAGCCGCGAGATAGGAAGCGGCCTGGGTCACCGAGGTTGAGGCGTCGGGACGGAGATCGTAGCTATCGTAGTCGAAGAAGATGTCCTGGACGTTCTGATGGAAGGCGGCTTCGCTGCCCATATCCGCGGCGACTGTAGACGGCGCGGTGGGAGCGACAGGCACTCTGACGGTGACGCGAACATTGGCTTCGGCAACGCCTCCGTCTCCCTTCGCGACGAGGTGGAAGTTGGTGGAGTTAGAGGGCGAGACGGTCTGGGTTCCGTTGAGGTTGACATCGCCGATGCCGTCGATGCTGACGGCGCTGGCGTTCTGGCTGCGCCAGTTGAGCACGACGGACTGGCCGAGATCGATCGCGGCGGGATCGGCGGTGATGGTAGCGGTTGGGACAGCGGCAGCGGCGGGGGCTGGACCGAGAGTGTTGGGATTGACTCCGCTGGTCTTCTTGTGGCAGCCGGTGACCGCGCCGAGCGCGACGAGGGTAGCGGCCATGACCAGGGTCTTGCTGATTCTGTTTTGCATTGCACTCATCGGTTATCTCCTGCCATCGTTAGTATTTCAAAAAAATCAGTTGCCTGCGAAGCGGTCTCACAGGGAAGAACTGCTCACTTCCAGCTCCAATTCGGCATGTCGGCGCCGGGGCCCGTTAGTGCGCGTTTCTGCGTGCCATCCGCTAGCATGGTCATGATCTTCATGTGGCCGGCTTTGCCGTCGGCGGTGTTGGCGTAGACGATATGCCGGCCGTCGGGGGACCAGGAGGGAAAGTCGCAGCGGCCACCGTCATGGGTAAGCTGAATCCAGCGTTTGGTGGCAATCTCCATGATGTAGATGTCCTGTCCGCCGGGTGCGCCGGGTCCGTACTTGCGGTCCCAGGCGAAGGCGAGAAACTGTCCATTGGGAGACCAGGAGACCGACGTGGCGTAACCGCCGTCGGTCATGCGCTGCACGGCGGAGCCATCGGTGTCCATGATGTAGAGCTGGGGCAGGCCGGTGCGTCCGCTGATCCAGGCGATCTGCGAGCCGGTGCGCGGATTGAAGACGGGCGAGACATCGGGACCGCGGAAGCTGGTAATGCGGCGGGCGAGCGCACCGTTGGCGTCAGAGACCCAGATCTCGGGGTCGCCGGAGCGGGAGGAAGAGTAGGCAATGTCTTTCCCGTTTGGAGCCCAGGCTGGCGTTATGTTCGTTCCACCGACACCAGTAAAGTTGACCATGCGGTTGAGGACGAGCGAGAACATGCGAATCTGAAAGCCGTCGTGCCCGAGCGACGCGAAGGCGAGGCGGCTGCTATCGGGCGAGATGCGCGGAGAGAGCGAGACAGTGCCAAGGTGCGTGAGGGGGCGCTGGTTAGCACCGTCGTAGTCCATCTCCCAGATCTCTTTGTCGGCGCCTGTGATCTTGACGTAGAAGATCTTGGATTCGGCGATGCCCTGGCTGCCTCCGCTGAGCCGGAAGATGATCTCGTCGGCGAAGCGATGGGCGATCTGGCGGGCGGAGTCGTCGCTCGCGTCTTCGTTGTATTGCTTGGCTAATACCTGGGGGTACTGGACGTTTTTGGCGTCGAAGAGAAATCCGTTGCAGGTGATCCGGCCACCCTGGACGCCGAAGTTGCCGAAGGCCACCATGGCGGCGGAGGTCGGCGCGACAGACCATTGCTGAACGTTGATCTCTGCCGGTGCGCCTGGGGTGGATTGAGGCAGAAGGCTCTTGGAGACGATGTCGAAGATGCCGGCGTTGGCGAGATCGGCGAAGAGAGTTGTGTCGAAGGTGCGCTTCAGGCCTTCGATCTGCGGATCGGATGAGGCGGCTTTGAAGTCAGCGACGGCGATGCGAACGTTGGAGACACCGGTTGAGGTTTCGGTGTGGAATCCTTCCTGCGCGTAAAGCGTCACAGTGCAGGCCAGCAGCAGGAGAAGGGCCGCAAAACAAAAACGCTGACCGTTTCGAATGGGGGAACTACGTTGCTCACTATGCATTCTGTCTAATGTTAGACGCAAAAGCGGCATTCCGGGGTACCTGAAAGACCAGGCCAAGGTAATCAGACGAATACTGGTATTAATGCCTATTGCGGCCGGAAGTGAAAGGTGAACTCAACCGTGATACGGTTGCCCTGCGGCAGGGGACCGAAGCCGTCGACACGCTGTACCGCGCGCAATGCAGATAGATCGAGGGAGGGCGATCCGCTGCGTGTCTCTACACGGGCGTTGGACGGAACGCCGTCACGGTCAATGTCGAAGATAATGGTTGCGCTCTTATCCATCGAGGCAAGCGGATCGGCCTCCGACTTATACCAGTTCTGCGAAACTTTGCTGTTGACGATATTCACGTAGTAGGCATAGCGCTCTCCAAAGCTGCGGTCCTGTATCGAGACGCTGGAGGTGCCGTTTTTTAGTTCCAGTGTGGATTGAGCGATGCGGATACCCGCGGTTTCGCCGGTAACGGCCTTGGTAGGCGGCGGTGTAATGGGCTGGACGTGCTTTGGCGGCGCGGGGGTAGGCTTTTCGGCGACCTTGGGGGGCTTGATTTTCTCGGGGATAGCGACTTCATTCGGGGTGGGCGGCGGCTCGGTCTTCTCTTTGGTGACTACAGGGGCGGGGCTTGGCGCCTCCGAGGTGAGGACGCCTGTGTCGAGGGTGCGCTGCGTGGGGGGCAGAGGGATCGAGGAGACCATGGTGGCCTGGATGGCTCCGGCGTTCGACGCGTTTTCGCCCCAGTTGCTGGCTCGGTGATGGAAGAAAAACGCCCAGCCAACGATGGCAGCAGCGACCAGACCATGCAGCACGAGAGAGCCGGCGAAGGTGGCGCCGAGCCTGTCGCTGTCAATGTAGTCGCCGTGGCCGAGTTGGAAGTTCGTTGCTATGACACCCTCCTCACGGTTTCAGTGGCTGGGTGACGATGCTGATGTTGGTGATGCCGGCCTGTTTGACGGCATCCATCACTGAGGCGAAGGCGCCGAAGGGCACGCGCTCGTCGGCCCTGAGGTAGATGATGCGTTTGGTATCAGCTTTGCCGGTGGTTTTCAGCAGGGAGGGGAGTTCGTTGACGTTGACGGGCTTGTCCTGCAGGAAGACGTTCTGTTCGCGGTCGATGGTGACGACCATGCGCTCTTCGGTGAGCTGATTGACGGAGCGCGTCTTGGGAATCGCCACCTCGACGCCGGATTGAAGCACGGGCGCGGTGAGCATGAAGATGAGCAGAAGCACGAGCACCACATCGACGAGCGGAGTGATGTTGATTTCGGCGAGAGCGGTCTGGGTGTGTCCTTTTGAAGAGAAGGCCATGGCTAGAAGGTCCTCCGTCTTATTTCTTCCGTATGCTGCGGCGCGGGCGGGGTTATCATTGCTGCGTTTTCGATGGCGTTGAGGAGCTCGCGGCCGAAGTCGTCCATGCGGGCCGCGAACTCGCGCAGACGGGCTGTGAGCTGGTTGTAGCCGACGACGGCGGGAATGGCGACGACGAGGCCGGCAGCCGTGGTGATAAGCGCCTCGGAGATGCCGGGGGCGACGGCGCGGAGGGTCGCCGCGCCTGCGGTGCCAAGACCGTGGAAGGCGTCGATGATGCCCATGACGGTGCCGAAGAGTCCGATGAACGGCGCGATGGCTGCGATGGTGGCGAGCCAGGTCATACGGCTCTCCATCGCGGTGAGGGCTTCGCTTGCGGCGGTCTGGGCGGCGCGTTCGAGCGCAAGGGGATTGCGGGGCATGCCGCGACCGTTGTTCTGCCGCTGGTACTCGTCGTGGATCTCGCTGAAGACGGCGACGAGGGGGCTGGGCTTGAACTGCTCGGCGACGGCGGCGATTTCGCTGAGCCGCGTCGATTTGCGGAAGGCGCGAAGGAAGCGCAGGCTCTGCGTGTGGGCTCTGCCGAAGCGGGACCACTTGGAGATCATGATGGCCCAGGAAAAGATGCTCGCGAGGAGAAGAATGACGAGAACCGCGAAGGCGACGGGGCCGCTGTTGTGAATCATTTCCAGGAGCGCGCCGCCGTTGGCTGCAGCGGGAGCCGCGGCAGTGGGGTCTTCCTGAAAGAGGTACAGAGCGAGGGTCCAAACCATAGTTGTTTCCACCAGTATTTAGTGTAAATCGTGATTTGGGGGAAATCCGGGCGGGGCATCTGCTGTGGTGCGGGCCCTCGGTGTACGGGATGGTTCCTGACGGGAGTACAACGAGGTTTGCTATCCTCGCGATACGTCGTTGCCTGAGGCCCCCATGCTGCTGGAGTTGCGCGCGGAAAACTATGCTGTGATCGACCGTGCGGTCGCTACGTTTGGCCTCGGCCTCAACCTGCTGACGGGTGAGACGGGCGCGGGAAAGTCCATTTTGATCGACGCGCTGGCGCTGCTGCTGGGTGGCAAGGCGTCGCCGGATGTCGTTCGTCATGGAGCGGATAAGGCTGTTGTAGGATGCGTCTTCGAACTGACGCCGGGAGCGGCTGCGATTCTCGAGGCGAACGGAATTGACTCGGAGTCGGACCATATCCTGCTGCGGCGCGAGATCGTTGCGAACGGGAAGGGACGGGTGTTCGTCAACAATCAGCCGGCGACGGTGGGGGTGCTGCGACAGCTTGCGCCTGAGCTCGCGCTGGTGCATTCGCAGGGGGAGACGCTGGGGTCGTTCGACCAGGCGCAGCAACGGAGTCTGCTGGATCGTTTTGGCGGGTTGAGTACAGATAGCGTTGCTGAAGCGTTTGCCGCCTGGCGGGCCACGACGGACAAGCTGGAGGAGTTGCAGTCTGCGGAGCAGGATCGGCTGCGGATGGCTGACCTCTGGCGATTTCAGAGCAAGGAGATCGATCAGGCTGCTCTGACGGCGGAGGATGAGGATGTTCAGCTTGATGCGGAAAAGCGCGTGCTGGGTAATGCCGAGAAGCTCTACACCGCGGCGATGAGTGCGCATGAGCTGCTGTATGAGTCGGAGAGCTCTGCCGAGGGTGCGCTGGGCGCGGCGCTGAAGCATTTGGAAGAGCTAGCGCGATACGATGTGCGATTTCAGGAACCTTCACAACAGCTGGCGGCGGCGAAGGCGATTGTGGAGGATGTCGACGCCGAGGTGCGAGACTTTGCCGACAATGTTCATGCTGCTCCGGGGCGGCTGGAGGAGATTGAGGATCGGTTAGCTGCGCTTGACCGGTTGAAGCGGAAGTATGGGCAGACTTTGAAAGAGGTGATTGCGTTTGGTGCGGAGGCTGCGCGGCAGTTGGCTGAGGTGGAGAATAGAGACGCGCTGCTGGTGGAGTTGAAGGCGAAAGAGGAGCAGGATTCGGCGGCGTATCGGTTGGCTGCTGCGCAGCTTACCGCGAGCCGGGTCGATGCGGCGAAGAGGTTGGAGAAGCTGGCTGAGGCGCAGATCAACGATCTTGCGATGAGTACGCGATTTCATATTGAGGTGACGGCAGAGAAGACTCCCGAGAACTGGAGTGCCCATGGCTGGGATCAGGTGGAGTGTCTGATCGCCACGAATGCGGGGGAGCCGTTGAAGCCGCTGCATGAGATCGCTTCCGGCGGCGAGATGTCGCGCGTGATGCTGGCGTTGAAGGTGACGGTGGAAGAAGCGGCTTCGGGTGGTGCGGGACGAAAGAAAAAATCGGTTCTGCCGCGAACCCTGGTCTTTGATGAGATCGATATCGGCATCGGCGGGCGGGCGGCGGAGGCGGTTGGGCGAAAGCTGAAGACGTTGTCGAAGGGTCAGCAAGTGTTGTGCATTACTCATTTACCTCAGATCGCGGCATTCGGGGATCAGCACTTTTTGATCGAGAAGACCGAGAAGCGCGGGCGCACGCAGACCGAGGTTCGCCGCATGGAGGATTCGGAGCGGACACAGGAGATTGCCCGCATGTTGAGCGGTGCCAAGCTGACTGAGACCAGCCTGAAGCACGCTGAACATTTGCTCCAGACGAGCCGGTAACCGCACATCCTTGCACAGTTGGTATGCATCCGAGAGTTGCAGCAGTCTCTTGGAGGGCCAATTTATGACCACCACAACTCCTCAGAAGTGTGCAAAGGAAGGCTGTAACTGCTTCGCTCAACCGGGAGGTAAATATTGCTCCGCCCAGTGCGAGGATGCGAAGAAGTTTATGACCTTGAAGTGCGCATGCGGACATCCGGCCTGCGCTGCATGAGCAGGCCATCGGCGCGGTCCAATCGGCATCGGAACGAAGATGTTTATGGAGAGCAGTGTTTGCGGCCGCGGTGTTGGAGTTGCTGTCAGGCCCATGGACTATCCCTTCTGCTTGCACCAAGTTTGGTTCAATTTTCGGCCTCCGCGACCTTAAACACGGTATACTGGATTCCGTGACTACAACCACTCTTGACTACGTCTCTGAAGACCGGAGCGGCAGCAAAACGAAAACCAAGCGGGTCCTTCTTCTCAAGCCTGGCGCGATCTTCGTCAACGAGCTGGACGAGGTGCCCGAAGGGGCACGGGTTATCTATTCCGCCCATGGCGTTTCGCCGGCCGTTCGGGAGCGGGCGAAGGAGCGCGGGTTGAAGGTCATTGACGCAACCTGCCCGCTGGTAACCAAAGTTCACGTCGAGGCGATCAAGTTTGCGAAGCAGGGCTACTCGCTCGTGCTGGTGGGACATCGCGACCACGAAGAGGTGGAGGGCACTCAGGGAGAGGCTCCGGAAGTGACGCAAGTGGTCTCGACCGTCCAAGAGGTCGCGGCTCTTGTGGTTCCCGATCCCAACAAGGTGGCGTATCTGACGCAGACGACGCTTTCGCTCGACGAGGCGCGCTACATGATCGAGGCACTGAAGCAGAAGTTCCCGAACATCGTTGGACCGCATGCCCAGGACATCTGCTATGCCACGGAGAACCGGCAGACCGCAGTCAAGAATGTCGCGCATGGCGCGGACCTTGTACTGGTCGTCGGCTCGCGAAACAGCTCGAACTCGAACCGTCTGGTGGAGGTTTCGAAGAACCTGGATACAAATTCTTACTTGATTGACACTGCGGATGCCATTCAACCTGAGTGGCTCGAAGGCGTTGACACGGTCGCCGTGACGGCCGGCGCGTCAGCTCCTGAGGTGTTGGTGAAGGATGTTGTCGAATATCTACAAACGATGGGCTATGGTTCGGTCGATGAGGTCGAAGTCATGCCAGAGAACGTGCGCTTCGGCTTGCCGCCAGAGATCGTCCAGGCCATTGCTTCCGCTCCGCCAGTTGGCCGGTAACGAGTTTCGTAGACTGAGAGTTTGTTTTCATGGGGACATTTTCAAGTAATCCGAAGGTCGTAAACCTGCCCGCACAACCACGTTTTGGACGGATCGACCTCGGTCTGGAGCATGTTGTTGAAGGCATGGAGCGCGCCAAGGACCGGTTGCTTAGCTTGCAGCATCCCGACGGTTACTGGTGCGGTGAGCTCGAAGCCGACAGCATGCTGGAATCCGACTATATCTTCGTGCATACGCTGCTGGGTACGGGGGATCGCGGCCGCATGGAACGCGCGGTCAATGAGATTCTCCGTCATCAGAATGAAGACGGTGGCTGGAGCATCCACCCGAACGGGCCGTCGAATATCTCGCTTGGAGTGAAGGCTTATCTTGCGCTGAAGCTGATGGGCTGGTCTGCCGATCATCCAGTTCTGGTGAAGTCGCGTGAGTGGATTCTCGCCAATGGCGGCGTGACCGAGGTCAACACCTTCACCAAGATCTATCTGTGTTTCATGGGGCAGTATGAGTACAACGCTGTGCCGGCAGTTCCGCCTGAGCTCGTTCTGTTTCCGAAGTGGTGGTACTTCAATATCTATGAGATCTCGGCGTGGTCCCGGGCCATCGTAGTGCCGCTGTCGATCGCGTACGCGAAGAAGCCGTTCAAGAAACTCACGAAGGAGCAGGGGATCGATGAACTCTTCGTTGGCGGCCGTGAAAATGCCCATCTGCACTTGAAGTGGGACAAGAAAAAAATCTTCGGCTGGAGAAATATCTTCCTTGCGGCAGACCGTATTGCGCATTGGGCGGAACGCGTTCATATTCGTCCACTCCGCAAGGTGGCTCTGAAAAAAGCGGAACGGTGGATGCTGGAGCGC
>WNFC01004535.1_pt1 | contig 15132 bp, 12 predicted proteins | sample 5400541 | NCBI WGS metagenome assembly WNFC01 (sample SAMN13153342, study PRJNA577476) | soil metagenome | isolation source: 120 cm saprolite under Douglas fir tree site 2 hole 2 replicate 1 | place: USA:California | collected 2015-04-18
AGCCTGGCTGCCGCGCGCGACCCCGGCGCGCTGCTCCGCCACCCCGATCGTGGCGGCGAGTTCGCTCGCCGCGTCCTCGGTCAGACCCTCGCCTATGCCGCGATGCTGGTGCCCGAGATCGCCGATGACATCGTCGCGGTCGACGAGGCGATGCGCCTCGGTTACGCCTGGAAGTTCGGTCCTTTCGAGCTGGTCGACCGGATCGGCGTCGACAATTTCATCGCCGGCCTCAAGCTGGCCAAGATGCCGGTGCCGGCTTTGCTGGAAAAGGCGGCAGGGAAATCCTTCTACCGCACGCAAAACGGAAGTCTCGAATACCTCGCCGTCGACGGCGCCTACCGGTCGGTCGAGCGCGCGCCGGGCGTGCTGCTGCTCGCCGACGTCAAGCGGCGCTCGAAGCCGTTGGCGAAGAACGGCTCGGCGAGCGTGTGGGATGTCGGCGACGGCGTCCTTTGTCTCGAGTTCCACAGCAAGATGAATGCGCTCGACGGCGACAGCCTGGCGATGCTCGGCAAGGCGCTCGAGCTGACCGGCGCCACAGCGAAGGCGCTCGTCATCTATAACGAGGGCAGCAATTTCTCGGTCGGCGCCAATATCGGGCTCGCCCTCTACATCGCCAACGTCGCGCTGTGGCCGCTGCTCGAGGAAACCATCGCCGGCGGCCAAAAGACCTACAAGGCGGTGAAATACGCGCCGTTTCCGGTCGTCGGCGCACCCGCCGGCATGGCGCTTGGCGGCGGCTGCGAGATTCTGCTGCATTGCGCCGCCATCCAGGCGCATGCCGAGACCTATATGGGCCTCGTCGAAACCGGTGTCGGGCTGGTGCCGGGCTGGGGCGGCTGCAAGGAGACGATCACGCGGCACATGCTCAATGACAAGCGCCCGGGCGGACCGATGCCGGCGCTCAGCCAGGCCTTCGAGCAGATCGCCATGGCCAAGGTCTCGAAATCTGCGGCCGAGGCGCGCGATCTTCTCTATTTGCGGCCGAACGATGGGGTGACGATGAACCGCGACCGCCTGCTGGCGGACGCCAAGGCGAAGGCGCTGGCGCTCGTCAAGGACTACCGGCCAGCGAAGCCGCAGCCGATCCGCCTCCCCGGTCCCTCGGGCCGCGCCGCCCTCGGTCTCGCCGTCGGTGAGCTGCAGCGCCAGGGCAAGGCGACCGCGCATGACGGCGTCGTCGCCGGCAGGCTCGCCGAGGTGCTGAGCGGTGGCGAAACCGACATGCTCGACGAGATCGGCGAGGACCAGCTTGCCGCCCTCGAACGCGAAGCCTTCCTGGCGCTGCTGCGCGAGCCGGCGACCTTGGCGCGCATGGAGCACATGCTGGAGAGCGGGAAGCCGCTGCGGAATTGAAGAAGCTGTCAGCCATCAGCTGTCAGCTGTCAGCCACAGTGCAAATTCGAAGCTGATAGCTGACGGCTGATAGCTGACAGCTCGCCTAACCGAGGTAACCCATGACCGTCTACAAGGCCCCCCTGCGCGACTTCCGCTTCGTGCTCGATGAGCTGCTCGACGTCTCCGCGCTCGCCAAACTGCCCGGCTATGAGGAGGCGACGCCTGAGATCTTCGCGGCGGTGCTCGAGGAAGGCGGCAAGCTCTGCGAGGAGGTACTGTTCCCGCTCAATCGCAGCGGGGACGAGGAAGGCTGCATCTACGAGAACGGCGTCGTGCGCACGCCCACGGGTTTCAAGGCGGCCTACCAGACCTTCCGTGAGGGCGGCTGGACGGCGCTCGGCTGCGATCCCGCCTATGGCGGTCAGGGGCTGCCGCACACGCTCAACATCTGTGTCGAGGAGATGATCTGCTCCGCCAACATGTCGTTCGGCATGTATCCTGGTCTTTCCGGCGGCGCCTATCGCGCCCTCGCCATGCACGGCTCCGATCCGCTCAAGAAGCGCTATCTCCCGCATCTCGTCGACGGCACCTGGTCGGGCACGATGTGCCTAACCGAGCCGCAATGCGGCACGGATCTCGGCCTCATCCGCACCCGGGCCGAGCCCGCCGGGGACGGCGTCTTCAAGATCACCGGGACCAAGATCTTCATCTCGGCCGGCGAGCATGACCTTACCGACAACATCCTCCACCTCGTCCTGGCCCGGCTGCCCGACGCGCCCGCCGGCATCCGCGGCATCAGCCTCTTCCTGGTGCCGAAATTCCTCGTCGGCGAGAGCAGCGAGCTCGGCCCGCGCAATGGTGTGCGCTGCGGCTCCATCGAGCACAAGATGGGCATCAAGGCATCATCCACCTGCGTGATGAATTTCGATGCGGCCGAAGGCTATCTCGTCGGCCAGCCGCATGCCGGCATGCGCGCGATGTTCACCATGATGAATGCCGCCCGGCTCGGCGTCGCGGTGCAGGGCCTCGGCCTCGGCGAGACCGCCTATCAGAGTGCTCGCTTCTATGCCGGCGACCGGCTGCAGGGTCGCGCCCTCGCCGGCGCGGCGGCGCCCGAGAAGCCTGCCGATCCGCTCATCGTCCACCCTGACATCCGCCGCATGCTGCTCACAATGAAGGCGCAGACCGAGGCGGCGCGGGCGCTCGCCTGCTGGATCGGCTACCATCTCGACATCGCCGAGAAGCACCCCGACGCGGCCGAACGCGATGCGGCCGAGGACCTCGTCGCGCTGATGACGCCGGTGCTCAAGAGCGCCCTCACCGATGGCGGCTTCGATGCCGCCAATCTCGGCGTCCAGATCATGGGCGGGCACGGCTATATCCGCGAGAACGGCATGGAGCAGCTCGTGCGCGACGCCCGCATCGCCCAGATCTACGAAGGCGCCAACGGCATCCAGGCCTTGGACCTCGTCGGCCGCAAGCTGCCGATGCATATGGGGCGCCTGCTGCGCCGCTTCTTCCACCCGGTCGACCGCTTCATCGCCGAGCACAAGGACGTCGCGGAGCTGCAGGAATTTGTCCTGCCGCTCGCCAAGGCCTTCGGCAAGCTGCAGCAGGCGACCGTGCTGATCGCCCAGCGCGGCATGGCCAACCCGGACGAGGCGGGGGCGGCGGCGAGCGACTACCTCAAGCTCTTCGCGCTGACGTCCTTCGCCTTCATGTGGGCGCGTGCGGCCAAGGTGGCCCTGCCCAAGGTCGCCGGCGACGAGGCCTGGTTCTACAAGGGCAAGCTCGCCACCGCGCGCTTCTTCATGAGCCGCATCCTGCCGCAGACCTCCTCTCTCCTCACCATCATCAGCGCCGGCGCCAAGCCGCTGATGGCGCTCGAGGCGGAGGCGTTCTGAGATCCTACGTCCCGCCGAGCCAACCCGAATATTCGCGGATCGCTTGCGCCACAGGCGAATAGAGCTGGCGGCGCGCCAGAACCCCAACGGTAAAGAGCGCGCCGAGCACGAGGACCAGCGGGTGGGCGATCCAGCCGACTGCCGCGAAAGCGAAATAATAGCCGCGGAAGCCGGCATTGACGCTGGCGACGGCATGGCCGAGGACGACGGCCATCGCGCTGGCGAGCGGTTTGCTGTCCGCCGCGACGCCGGCCGGCGCGCTGCCGATGATGGCGCAAAAATAGTTGAACTGGCGGATCGCCCAAGTGAATTGGAAGAAGGTGTAGACGAAGATGACGATAATCAGGCCGATCTTCCATTCGAAGAGGCGCTGATCGGTGGCGATGATCATCGAGATCGACGACACGGCCGCGTAGATGCGGTCGGACGAGCCGAGCACCCCGAGCAGCCCGGCGAGGATCAGGATCGTCGTCGAGGCGAGGAAGGTCGCGGTATGGATGCTGTGGCCGACGAGGTTGGAGTCGACCAGCACGGTCTCGCGTTTCAGCATGCGCGCCGTCCAGGCGTTGCGCACCAACACCATCTTGGCGTTGAGGCTGGACGGCCGACGAAAGCGGCTGTCGAACAGCGTCTCGTAGGCGCCCCAGACGACAAAATAAGCAATGACCGCCATGACGTTCAGAAAAGTCGATTCCGCCAGCATCGGACCCTCCCCCGCGAGCGCGCAGCATAGCCTCGCCGCGCCCGATGCGGCGACGGGGATCTTCGGAGAGAGGGTGACGACGCGGCTTTTCGGCAGCACAATCAGCCAGCAATAGGAGGACGCCATGGAAGACCCGGTGCTGCTGCGGATCGCGGGTGCGGTCGCCACGGTCACGCTCAACCGTCCGAAGGTGCTCAACGCGCTCGATGGCAGCATGGTCGACGGTCTCGCCGCCGCTTTCGAGCGGATCGAGGCCGAAGCTTCGCTGCGCGTCGTCGTGCTGGCGGGTGCCGGCGCCGGCTTCATGGCGGGCGGCGACATCCGGGGCTTCCAGGAGGTGATGTCGCTCGCGCCGACGGCACGGCGCGCTCATTTCGAGCGCTTCATCCATCGCGTCCACCCGATGATCGTCGCGATGCGCCGGCTGCCGCTGCCGGTCGTCGCCCGCGTTCACGGCGCCGTCGCCGGGATCGGCATGAGCCTGATGCTGGCGGCAGATCTGGCGATCGCTGCCGAGGATGCCATCTTCACCCTCGCTTATTGCCATCTCGGGACCAGTCCTGATGGCGGCTCGACCTTCTTCCTGCCGCGTCATGTCGGCAGCAAGAAGGCGATGGAGATCGCCCTCCTGGGCGACCGCTTCGACGCCGCTGAAGCCTTGCGGCTCGGCCTGATCAACAGCGTCGTCCCCGCCGCCGAGCTGGACGCCCGGATCGAGACCCTGGCGGCGCGGCTGGCGCGCGGCCCGCGCGAGGCCTACGCCGCCGCCAAGCGCCTGCTCAACCAATCCGCGCTGGTCTCGCTGGAGACCCAGCTCCAGGCGGAGGCGGAGAACTTCGCCGCCTGCGCCGCCACGCCGGATTTCGCCGAGGGGATCGCCGCCTTCCTCGCCAAGCGGCCGCCGCAATTCGGTAAGTAGAGGAGCCCGTCATGGTGAGCCTTGCCGGCAAGACCCTTTTCATCTCAGGCGCCAGCCGTGGCATCGGCAAGGCGATCGCCCTGCGCGCGGCGCATGACGGCGCCAATATCGTCATCGCGGCCAAGAGCGCCGTCGCCAACCCGAAGCTGCCGGGAACGATCCACAGCGCCGCCGCCGAGATCGAAGCGGCCGGTGGTAAGGCGCTGCCGCTCGCCGTCGACATCCGCTTCGAGGATCAGGTTCGCGACGCGGTGGCGCAGGCGGTCGCGCGCTTCGGCGGCATCGACATCCTCGTCAACAATGCCAGCGCGATCAGCCTGACCGGCACCCTCGAGACGCCGATGAAGCGCTTCGACCTTATGATGGGGGTCAATCTGCGCGGCACATTCCTGTGCTCGCAGGCCTGTCTTCCCCATCTCAAGGCGGCGGCGAATCCGCACATCCTCACGCTGTCGCCGCCGCTCGACATGCGTGCCCAATGGTTCGCTCCGCATGTCGCCTATACGATCGCCAAATACGGCATGAGCCAGTGCGTCCTCGGCATGGCGGAGGAGTTCCGCGCCGATGGCATCGCCGTCAACGCGCTGTGGCCGCGCACCATCATTGCCACCGCGGCCCTGCAGGTCATCCCCGGTGCAGAGCCCGAGCGCGGCCGCACGCCGGCGATCATGGCCGACGCTGCCTGGCACATCCTGACCCGGGACAGCCGCGGCACGTCCGGCAACTTCTTCATCGATGACGAGGTGTTGGCGAGCGTGGGCATCACCGACCTTTCGGCCTATGCGGTCGCGCCGGGAGCGATGCTGAAGCACGACCTGTTCCTCGACTGAGCCTCCGACCGTAGTGAAAATCTTAACGGTTTATTCCTACGATTCCGCCGATTTGGCTGCCCGATCACGCCGCATTCGACGGAAACCATGCTCAAGATCGCGCGGACTACATCAATCGACGTGCTCGAGCTGCCGCTGGCGGCGATGAGCGGATATCCCGGTGCCGTAGTCGCGTTCGACCGGCGTGGCACGAGTTCGCTGGTGGCCGGCTCGCCGTCGCTTGTCGAGGCGCTGCGCGCGAGCGGGCAATGGGCCGAGCTCGTGACCGCGGCTGAGCGGGTACGTACCGCCGCCAACGCTGCCGTCATCGTGCTCGCCGACGGTCCGGACGTACCAGTGGAGGCGACACTGTTGCCCGCGCAGGCGGGACACGTACTCGTCCTCCTGCGCCCGCTCGACTTCGAAAAGGCTCTCCGGCGCTCGTTGATCGACAGTCGCCAGCGCTACAAGGACCTGGTCGAGATCGTCAGCGACTTCACCTGGGAGACCGACGCTGCCGGGTGCTTCAGCTTCGTCTCGCCGCTCGGCGCTCTCGACTGGCCGGCGACCGCCCTGATCGGCCGCCCGGTCGTTGAATTCCTCGCTGGCGGGCCCGACGTCACGGAAACGCCGCCGGTGTTCCGGGCGCGCGTACCGAGCGATGACGGCGATGTCTGGTTCCGCCGCGCCGACGGCGGCAGCGACTGTCTCGCCGTCGCCGCGGTGCCGCTCTTCGACAGTGCTGGAAGCTGGCTTGGTGCCCGCGGCCTGTGCCGCCGGGTGACCGAGCAATGGCAGCGCGACCGCGATGCGGCGCATGGCCATTTGCGTGACCGCCTGGTCACCCATCTGGCGCGTACCATCGGCGACGAGATCGATCCGCAGCGCGCCCTGGCGGCAGCGGCTTCGGCGACCGGGCTCGCCCTCTCGGCCTCCGGCGCTGCCGTCTGTCGCGGCGACACCGTCGACACCCTCGCCGTCGCCGCCCAATGGGGCGGCGAACTGCCGGACAACCTGCTGGCCGTGGCGCGGCGCGCTTTTGCTGACGATTCGGACATTTCGAACGAGCAGGCGACGCCGCCGCTCGACGGTCGGTATCACGCCATCGCCCGCGCGACGCGCTTTCATGGTGCTGACAACGGCGTCGCCCTTCTCTGGCGCGAGACCGAGCTTGGCGCCTTCACGGCGGAGGACCGCAGCATCCTCGGCGCCGTCGCCGATCCGTTCGGGGTCGCCATCGCGCTGCTCGCCCGCCACGAGACGACGATCGCCCTCGCCCGCACCGACCCGTTGACCGGCCTGCTCAACCGGCGCGGCTTCTCCGAGGAGGTGGCGCGCCGGATGGGGCGCCTGGCGCACGCCGCGCAGCCGGCCTGCCTCGTCTATCTCGACCTCGATAATTTCAAGCTGGTCAACGACACGCACGGGCATGAAGCGGGGGACGCCGCGCTCATCGCACTGTGCCGAGTCCTGCGCGAGAGCTCGCGAGCCGGCGACGTCCTCGCCCGCCTCGGGGGCGACGAGTTCGTCTTATGGCTCGACGGCATCGGCGACGCCGCCGCCGCCGGGCGCGCCGCAACGCTGATCGCCGCCTGCCGTTCGCTTGCCGGTTTGACCGGCGACCCGGCGCGACCGCTCGGCGTCTCGCTCGGCCTCGCCGTCTATGATCCCGGCAATCCGGAGCCGCCCGATGCGTTGCTGGCGCGGGCCGATGCCGCGATGTACCGGGTGAAGCAGCGCGGCAAGGGAAATTTCGCCATTGCCGCCCCGTCGGGCGATCAACCGGGCGCCGCGCCATGATCGGCTTTCTGCAGCGCGTCTTCGGCAAGAGTGACGCGGCGCCCATTCCCTACGAGGAATCGAAGCGTCTGTCGCAGAGCGGCAGGGTCAAGGAGCGGCTCCGCGTCGCGACGCATACCGAGCTGCGTCCCGAGGTGTTGTATTTCCTCGCCCAGGACGGCGATCCGACCGTGCGCGCCGCCATCGCGGCGAATCCGGCGACCCCTGTCCAGGCGGATCTCGTGCTCGCGCACGACGGCGATGACGCGGTACGCCAGGACCTCGCCCGCAAGATTGCGCTGCTGGCGCCGGGCCTGACCGCTCAGGAGCAAGATCGCCTGCGTCGGATGACCTACGAGGTCCTCGAGATTCTGGTGCGTGACCAGGTCACTCGTGTTCGGCAGATCATCGCCGAGGCACTCAAGGACGTCGCCGACGCGCCGCCGGAGATCATCCATCGCCTGGCGCGCGACTGCGAGATCGTCGTTGCCGGGCCGGTGCTGCAATTCTCGCCGCTGCTCAGCGACAGCGATTTGCTCGAGATTATCGGCACCTCGCCGATTGCCGGAGCCCGCGAGGCGGTGGCGCGACGGCGCGCCGTCAGCATGCCGGTCAGCGACGTCATCGGCGCCTCCGACGATGTCGCGGCGATCACGGCCCTGCTCGAGAATCCAAGCGCGCAGATCCGTGAGGAGCTGCTCGATCGTCTGGTCGAGCGCGCCCCCGCCACCATCGCCTGGCATCGCCCATTCGTGCAGCGCCCGCGTCTGCCGGGCGGCGCCGCTCTTCGCCTGGCGCGCTTCGTTGCCGGCAATCTCCTGGCGATCCTGCGCGACCGTCGTGATTTCGATACTGAGATAACCCGCGAGCTCGCCGCCACGGTGATGCGACGCCTGGCCGAGGAGGGTGGCACCGACACGCCAGCGGCGGGCGATCCGGCAGAGCTAGCGCTGGCGCGTGCCCACCAGTTGCACCAAGCGGGTAAGCTCGACGACGCCGCGGTAGCGGCGGCGATCCGCGGCGAGCGCGGCTTCGCCAAGGCCGCTCTTGCCGTGCTCGCCAAACTGCCGCTCGACGCGGTCGAGAAGGTATTGGCGGCGCACAGCGCCAAGGGCGTCGTCGCCCTCGCCTGGCGGGCCGGCCTGTCGATGCGCACCGCCGTCGTGCTGCAGACCGGCCTCGCGCATATCGCGCCGTCCGCCATCGTGCGGCCCCGCGGTGACAACGGCTATCCGTTGACGCCGGAGGCGATGCGCTGGCAGCTCGACTTTCTTGTCGGCATCGCCGCCGACCGCGCCGCCCGCTGACGATCGCGGGGTCGAGTCGGCGGATTTTGCGGCCTCGTTGCGGCGCTTATCCGCCGCGCCGAGGGCGGCGTTGTTGCTCGACCGGTTTCCGGCCGGTCATCGGTCGGCTCAGAGGACGCGTCTCTTTGCCGCACTGCCGCCGACCTGACGTCACCGCCGAGTGATCCGGTCCGAGTGCCAGAAAGCCATATAAATGGGGCTTCTTGTCGGTGAAAGTGTCGTCCGCGCGGCTCACGGCGCGATGCGGCGAGGCCGCTCGCGCGGCGTCTCACGCGCGCTCGCTTCGGCGGATGAGGCGTGCCCTTGGCGGTTATCCACAACGCGCGTCGCGCTCGGCGCAGATGCCATGTTGATTGCCGCACTTCAATGTGCCACTTTTCGGTTCGTGCACTGATCAGTTCCCGGAGGGGGGATTTCAGATGCGACGTTCCCGCGGCGGGGTGCCGTCTTGACTCAGACCGTTAAGTTGAATGGCCGAGCTCAACGAGATCTATAGACGCGCCAGGTACTACGACGTCGCTTTCGCCCGGGACATCGGCCGCGAAGTCCAGTTCATTCGCGATCTCCATCAGCGTCGCACCGGCTGTCGCCTTGCCTCGCTGCTCGAAATCGCCTGCGGTCCCGGCTACCACGCACGCGCCTTCGCGCGGCTCGGGATCAAGACCTGGGGGCTCGACCTGCGGCCCGAGATGATCGAATACGCGCGTGAGTTGGCGGCGGCCGACGGGGTCGAAGTCGAGTGGTCGGCGAGCGACATGCGCAGCTTCACGCTGCCGCGGCCGGTCGATGTCATCGCGACACTCTATGACAGCCTCGACTGCCTGCTCACCAATGACGAGATCGTCGACCATTTCCGCCGCGTCGGCGCCAATCTGACGCCGGGCGGCTGCTATCTCGTCGAGATGACGCATCCGCGCGACTGCTCGCCGTGGAACTACGGCAGCCACCAATATGTCGGCGAGCGCAACGGCATGCACGTGACCATCCAATGGGCGGTGAATGGCGGGCCGAAAGTCGATCCGCTCCGTCAGGTCGTCGAGGTCGAGACGGCGCTGCGCGTCAAGGAGAACGGCGAGGAGCACGTCTTCTACGACCGCGCCAAGGAGCGTTTCGCCAATCCACAGGAGTACCGCCTGCTCGCCGAAGCGTCCGGTGCCCTCCGCCTGGTCGAGACCTATGGCGATTTCAGCCTCGATCAGCCATTCGACAACAGCCCGCAAGCGCGCCGGATGATCCTGATCTTCGAACCTTCCCCCCCGAACGCTCAATGACGACCACCAGATGATCGCAGAGTGATGGAGCAAATGGCAGAACCTCCCCCCGCCCCTATGCACTACCTGTCCCCCAAGCTGGAAGCCCGGCCGGCGCCGAACAAGGGGGGGATGGGTGTCTATGCCTGCGAGCCGATCCGGCGCGGCGAGGTTGTCGCCATGTGGGGCGGCCGGGTCATCCCGGTCGAGGAGATCTACTATTACAACGAGGAGCTGCGGCGCTACCTCATCCAGGTCGAGGAAGGACTGTTCCTGACGCCGAGCTGGCCGACCGAGCCGGCCGAGTACTTCAACCATTCCTGCGACCCCAATACCGGTCTGAGCGGCCAGAGCGCCCTCGTCGCCATGCGCGACATCGAGGCCGGTGAAGAGGTCTGCTTCGACTACGCGATGAGCGAGAGCCATCCTCTTTTCGAGTTCGACTGTCATTGCGGCAGCAAGCTGTGCCGCGGACGAACCAGCGCCGAGGATTGGCGCAATCGCGAGCTGCAGATCCGCTACGCCGGCTATTTCTCGCCCTATCTGCAGCGCCGCATCGACGCGATCCGCGGGGTCGAGCCGGTCGACGTCGAACCCGTAGCGGCAGCGCTTGAAGTCGTCTCCGGCAGCCGTAGCAATGTCCGCCGGGTGGCCGGTTGGCGAGGACGAGTCCGCTCGCGCTAAACTCGCCGCTATAAATTACGGAATGTCCTAGTTTAAGGGGGGCATCCATGTGCGAACCCGGGCTTGTCGAGAGAATTTGGCGGGCTTGCATGATGTTCACGCCCGCAGCCTGCTTGGTTTCGGCCTGCGAGGGGCATTTGGTTCAAGGCGTCGCGCTGGCGCCCAACCAAACGCCGATGGTGAGCGCAGTTGTCAATCTGGAGGTCAGCGGTTATGGCGGGGGGTGCTATGTCGACATCGATTGGGGCGATGGAGAGCCCGTTTCCCAAGGCGTCTGGGTCAACCTCGTCCCTAATCCAAGTCAGCGCACCATCAGCCACACCTACACGGGATGGGGCGGCGGCAAGATCGTCACGGTGACGGCGACCCAGAACTGTGACGGCAAGGTCAATACGCGGTTCACCATGGCGCCCGCGGTGTTCCAGCTCGGCTTTAACCAGCCCGGCACCAAGGCGTGCAACACCGTCCCCACCATGGCCTCGGTGAGGATGGGCAACCTGGTGCATATCACGACAATTCCGCTCGCCCGCTCTCCCGGCGGAATCAATTTCGGCTGCCCGCTCGGCGGATGCGTCTATGACGCCAACGGCAAGCCCGGCTCGGTCGCAACGGCGCCGGACTATCCCTTCCCGGGGCTGCGCGCGTTCTCGCTGGTGCTGCGGCTCGGCCAACAGGTCGTCCAAGGTGGCACAGACGTGCGCTTCACCGCCGCCGAAACAGGCTCACTGGAATCGCTCGTCAATGACGGCAACGTGACCGACAACGCCGGCGGCTATCAGATCGACGTCCGCGTCGATCAGCTCGGACCCTAGCCGGAGCCGATCGTTGGAGGGGCGGGCGATCTTGTCCCGCCCGGACGCTTCGCGGGTTTTCCGAAAACGTTGATGCGATAGGCGAGGGCACGCAGAGCCGGGCGGAACCCGGCCGCTATGAATAGCCGGGTTTTATCCCTCAACCCAGATCCATCCGCTCCTGGACCCCGCCATCCGCCGGCGCGGCGTTGAGGCGGTCGAGCGGGTAGATCGGGCGGCGCACCCGGGAAAAGCGCAAGAGATCGTTATTCGAGGTCGTCACCCCGTCACCGTCGCAGGTGACCGTCGCCGCAGCGATCGGCGCGAAGCCGGCGCGGTAGTGGATGCGCGACTTGAGGACGAGGAAGCGCTTCACTTTGGGATCGATGCCGAGACTGGTGAAGACGCCCTGGTCCCAGGGCTCGTGATGACGCGAGACGACGACGATCTGGACCTTGCCGGTATCGAGCACCGCGCTCGGCCCCATCTGGACCTTGACGCCGGTATACATCGGCCCGCGCACGATCCATTCCCCGTCGCTCAGCGTGCGCACCTTGCCGGTCACCTCCAGCGGCGCGCCGGCGAGGCCGATCGACGGCATGTCGGTGCGGCCACCGAGCGCGAGCGTGACGGTGGCGCCGACCCCCGCCCTCTGCATCGCGATCACCGCTTGCGGATCGCAGACGGCGCCGACCGCGACGTCGTCGAGACCCTGGCGGATGACCTCGCTTATCACCGTCATGACGTCCTGCGTGCCGCCCGAGCCGGTATTGTCGGCATGGTCGAGCAGGAGGACCGGCCCGCCGGCACCCTCCGCCGCCGCCTTGGCGCGCGCCACCGCTTGGTCGAGCGGCTCGTGGCGGTAGAGGAAATCCTCGCGCCTCGCCCAGGCGGCGGCGAGCAGCGCCTCGGTCTCCCGGCGCGCCGCGCCGGCGTCGCCATCGGCGATGCAGATCGCCGAGAGGCCGGCCGCTTGGGTGTCGGCAAGCGGGAAGCCGCCGAACACCGTGGCGGCGAGCAGGCCGCCCGCCTCGGCGTTGCGCGCCATGGCGATCAGGCTCTTCATCGGCTCGTCGTCGGTGCCCATCCGCAGGGTCTGGGCGAGGAGCGGCCTGCTGCCCCAGGCCATCACCGGGCGGATCTTGCCGGCGAGGGCGCGCAGCAGGATCTCGCCGACCTGCTTGCCGACCGCGTACATGTCGACATGCGGATAGGTCTTGTAGCCGATGAGGCCGGTGCAGTTCTGCACCATCTTGTCGCTGAGATTGGCATGCAGGTCGCAGGTCACCGCGATCGGCAGGCCGGGTGCGATGGCGCGGATGCGCTCCAGCAGCGTGCCCTCGCCATCTGGCGTCGTCTCGGCGACCATGGCGCCGTGCAGGTCGAGCATGGCCGCGTCGCAGCCCCGCGCTACCGCCTCCAGAATCGCGCTCGACATGCGCTCATAGGCATCTGCCGTGACCGGACCGCTCGGCATCGCCTCGGCCGCGACCGGCGTCACGATCTCGGCGCCGATCTCCTTGGCGAGGTCGATATAGGCGGCCATCGGCATGCCGGTCCCTTCATAGGCGCGCCGAGCCTCGTCGCCGAGATAGGCGCCCCAGTCGAGGAAACGCTGCCAGTCGGTGCGGATCGGCGAGAAGGTGTTGGTCTCGTGCTTCATCATCGCGATGACGAGGCGCATGCCGGTCACTCCTCGCCGTAGAGCGCGGTGGGCGAGACGAGCGGCTCGGCGATGCTTTCCAATGCTTCGCCGCGCAGGGCACGGAAGAAGCAATTGTGCCGTCCGGTATGACAGGCGACGCCGGTCTGGTCGACGAGGAGGAGCACGGTGTCCCCGTCGCAATCGATGCGAAACTCGACGAGCCGCTGGGTCTGGCCCGATGTCTCGCCCTTGCGCCACAGCCGCCGGCGCGAGCGCGACCAGTAGCAGGCGGCGCCGCTGGCGAGCGTCGCTTCGATTGCCTCGCGGTTCATCCAGGCCAGCATCAGCACCTCGCCGCTATCGTGCTGCTGCGCGATCGCCGGAACGAGGCCGTCGTTGTTGAATGCAATCGCCGCAAGCGCGGCGGCGCTCTGGGGATTCATCGGCTTTGCTCCGTTCTCGGTGTCGCTCCAATCCATGACTCTCTCTATAGCATCGCTCGGCCGGAATGGGCATGTGCGGAAGCGGATTCGACCTGCGAAATTGCCCAGTTTTTCAGCAATTCACGGACCAAATCTTGGTGCTTGTCAGCACGCCCGCGCAACGACTAGGTTGGCGGCGCAGCAATCAACGACGGCGGACCATGCATCCGTCGCCGGTGCAGGGTGGCCGACTTGACGGACGTAATTCTCCAGACCGAGGGTCTGACCAAGGAGTTTCGCGGTTTCACCGCCGTGCGCGAGGTCGACCTCGCGATCCGTCGCGGCACCATCCATGCGCTTATCGGGCCGAATGGCGCCGGCAAGACGACAGTGTTCAATCTCTTGACCAAGTTCCTCGTGCCGACCGCCGGCCGCATCGTCTATAACGGCCGCGACATCACGCCGGAGAAACCGGCCGACATTGCCCGCCTTGGCATGGTGCGTTCATTCCAGATCTCGGCGGTGTTTCCGCATCTCAGCGTGCGCGAGAACGTGCGCATCGCGCTGCAGCGTCCGATTGGCAACTCCTTCCATTTCTGGAAGTCGGAGCGCATCCTCGATGCGCTGAACGAGCGCGCCGACGCCTTGATCGCCTCGGTCGGCCTCGCCGAATTCACCCATGTCCCGGCGGTCGACATGCCCTATGGCCGCAAGCGCGCGCTTGAGATCGCGACCACCCTTGCGCTCGATCCCGAGATGCTGCTGCTCGACGAGCCGATGGCCGGGCTCGGCCAGGAGGACATCGCGCGCATTTCTGCGCTGATCAAGACCGTCGCGGCGAATCGCACGGTGCTGATGGTCGAGCACAATCTCTCCGTCGTCGCCGATCTGTCGCACGCCATCACCGTGCTTACCCGCGGACAGATCCTGACGCAGGGCACCTACGCGGAGGTCTCGAAAAACCCCGAAGTCATCGAGGCCTATATGGGGACCGGACATGCCTGATACGGCGGTCCTCGACAAGGCGTTGCTGCGCGTCGCCGACCTGCACGCCTGGTATGGCGAATCGCACATCCTGCACGGGATGGAATTTTCCGTCGGCGAGGGCGAGCTCGTCACGCTGCTCGGCCGCAACGGCGCTGGCAAGACGACGACCTTGCGCGCCATTATGGGCATCGTCGGGCAGCGCCGCGGCTCGATTGCGTTCGGCGGCCAGGAGTTGATCGGCGAGGCATCGAACCGCATTGCCAAGGCCGGCATCGCCTATTGCCCCGAGGAGCGCGGCATCTTCGCCAGCCTCAACGTCGAGGAGAATCTGCTGCTGCCGCCGATCGTGCGCGCCGGCGGCATGAGCGTCGCCGAGATCTACGCGATCTTCCCCAACCTGCAGGAACGCAGGCGCAGCCAGGGCACCAAATTGTCGGGCGGCGAGCAGCAGATGCTGGCGATCGGCCGCATCCTGCGCACCGGTGCGCGGCTCCTGCTGCTCGATGAGCCGACCGAGGGGCTGGCGCCGGTCATCGTGCAGCAGATCGGCACGGTCATCCGCTCGCTCAAGGAAAAGGGCTTCACCATCCTCCT
>WNFC01004536.1_pt1 | contig 15132 bp, 18 predicted proteins | sample 5400541 | NCBI WGS metagenome assembly WNFC01 (sample SAMN13153342, study PRJNA577476) | soil metagenome | isolation source: 120 cm saprolite under Douglas fir tree site 2 hole 2 replicate 1 | place: USA:California | collected 2015-04-18
ACAAGATCCGGACGGCACAGCCGATGCCTGCCTTCACAAGCTTTGTCGACCAAATCGACCTCACCCTACAAGAGCCACGAGATCAGATAGAAGAGGGAGAGCGCATCAACGCGTTCTGGGCTGTGTTCGTGATGGATCGCTGCTTAGCGGTCATGTTCGGCCCACCATTGGTGATCTCAGACATGGATTCACCTGGGATGCACATTGACACACCATGGCCGCTAGAGATGGAGACGTATGAGCGCGTGCGTATTCTTGGCGTCATCGCACTTGTTGAATCATTAACGTCCCGTCGTTTTCAGGGACAGATATACCCGAATCTGCGTACGAGCGGGACTGTGCGTAGCTTTTTCAGCGGCATGAACAATGGGTGGCCATGGGAAAACCAGAACCCACTCACTCAACTCAGCAAGGCTGCGGCGCTCTTCGAACGCGCAGCTCGTCTAGCGGCGACGTGGAGACCCGGTGCGCTGCCATTACCGTCTTCCAACATACCGCCAATTGATAGTTTAGAAGAGATCCCAAACATGGGATCTTTCTATTCCGATTTTGTGGCGGTTGAACAGCGCATCGACGAGTTTAAATCGCAACTCACCCCGCTCGACCGGGTTCCCAGTCACCACGTCCCGCTCGTACACCTCGCATATTGTCTCTCGAACGGTGCCACCATCCAGCTGCACGCAACGTTCTCGTCACAAAATACAGGCTCCCGAGCGAAGTGCTTATCTGCCGCAATGGCAATAGTACGCGCAAACCAGGCGGCTCATGTGCAGCAGTACACCTCCCTTAGTCCGATACTGGGCGTAAGTTTTGGTTATTCGCTTCGCATTTCGCATTTCGGACGTGTCTGACATGCCCCCTCAGTCGCTTTGGGCAGCCAGTGGCCGTGTCATCGTCAACGAGATTGTCGCGCGGAGATCCTTCCATGCCGAGCAGGCCCCTTCACCTCAACAGCGGGACACGGAGCTCCGTAGCGCGCTGGAACAAATTCAGTCCGTGATGGTGGCGCCTGCGTCTCGGTGCGCCTTGATGAGTTCGTCTCCCTTTTCAAAATCATGCCCTGTGTACCTCTCATGTGCCCATTCTTGGCAGACTATTACCTAGGGCGTCTCCAACAGGAGAGCGTGGGGATTTGATGGTTACCACATCCCTAGACTTTCCCCTTGTGTGGCAAACTTTCATATTTATATTCTTCCTCCTTCCCTCAATGTATCTATAATGTAGCCCATGCGTCCATCTCGCCTGCACTTGGCCATATGTATACTTCTACCATGCGACAGGACGCTCTTAGAGTTTCAACCCATGATAGGACATGTATTCAGTAACTTATCCCCACTTGTCTTAATCTGATGTCATCTGATTTCGAATCCCAGAACTGATACGAATGTTATTGTATAGTGGGAACAAACACAAGGTCCACTCTGGTGGATGCTCGAAGCCGCTAGAAACGGCATGATGCGCCATAATTGACCAACTGTTTCCTGCGGGTTGGCCATGCCTCGATCTCACTGTAGATCTCGTTTGACCTCCATTTCGATCGCGATGTGGTGCTGTAGCTCTGACACTGCTGCGCCGCATTGGACGTAGCCAACCGCGGCAGGCCCGGGCACCGGCACTAGTATGCAAGTGACTGAAGTCCCCAGGCTATTTCGTGACTCGCCGTGTGCGATGCGTCCGAGTCATCCGTCATCCGGACGCAATCACGCGATGCAATCACGCGATGTTTAGCTTCGAAGGGTCCCACTCTTACGCACATCTCGGAAACAGACGCTCGCGCTCTTTCCCATGAGGTCTACTTCGGAAGAATAAACGTAGCATCATGGACCCGATCATACGGACCCCCCGGCCACAACTTACGGTCACTCCGACCTCAAACGCTCAAACATACTGATATTTTCCGCGCTTCTTGTGTTTCTCTTGGATTCCTGCCGTTATTCTTCTTGCGGTGGGCTAGGCTTGGGCGCTTGGCGCTTTACTGCGCAAAAAAAAATTTCATGTACGATATGTCTCACTGCGCGCTGCCTGTCTCAGAAACTCGCGAGTGAGTCGAGTAAATAACAGAGGTCGAACACTGGGCACTTGTGGCCGATTCCCTGTTCGGTTCTCTAAGTTGCGGTTCAAGTTTTCGTACGTACGGTAATGCATCGTTATCCTCAGTCACCAACATCAGTCCCTCAAAAGGTCTCAAGATCTCAAAACTGGAAGAGACCCCTTCAAGTTTGAGCCACTGTAAGTTACTTAAAATTGGGTGGGGTCACGCCTGTCACTGCCGTACCGTAAATAGAGTGTCAGGTACTGTAGACACCTGAGAACGTACTGTATTGCATAAAATATAACGTTTCAGAGTCCAATGAACGGATGAGCTCGATCGTCACGATAGCAGCGAAGTCAAGACCACTTGCCTCTCCGCTAGTTGCTCAACCGACCACTGGCAGTCGGTTGGTTGTTTCGGAGGGCTCGGATAGTATAGGCCACGCGGAAGGTACTACTAGTGACACTGATTGCGCGCGTGGCTGCGAGCGAGGCGAACCGGTTGAGATACCAACGAGGTTTCTCCGTTCCCGATACGCGGTTTGTTCAGACGGTCGGTTGGACTACCAGTACAGTATAACGATCTGGAAGTCACGATCTTGGCCGACCGAGTCGGAAAGTTGGCGTCGCATCTGCGTTACAGTTGCCCTCGTGATGCACCAGGTGACCATCTCGGTGGTATTGACCTGCCGGTCCCCCAGCAGGGGGAGAAGAACTTCCGTGATTGTATCAGACGCAGCATGCCAGTGGGAGCGGTTTTCCGCAGGATCGATTCGGAAGCGGATACATTAGGGCCCCGGGACCCTTCCGAGTCTGAGCCTTCTAAATTTACGAGCATAAGTCCAGGGATGTCAATTAGGCTTAGGCTTCCGTGTCCAAGCCCATTCATTAGCTTTTCTTGGTCGTAACTGTACCTGCTACGTTTCCAGAGTCCGGCTTCAGGAACGACTCGGATGATGTGTGATGCATGATATATGGGCCGTTCGGCCTACCCGGTGGTTCCCGCCACCAATTGTGCAACAAGCTCGGTCACGTGGATAAAGACTAAGCGTCACGTAACCAGGGCAACGTCATCAACCGTGCAATCGGTCAGCTTATTATAGTCAGCCAACAGCCAAGCAGTCAGCGTGTTTAGAACCCACAAATACTGCGTGTTTTCATTCCCAAAAAGAGGACAGATCCATATTAGCATGTATATCACAAGGCTTTATTGTGGGATGTCTGACTGATTCCCTGGTGGCTTACCAAGGGTAAATGATTGCATCGCTGGTGACAGTACAGTAGCCGCAGCTGCCAAAGTTGGTATTTGGCGTATTTGGCAAAGTCGATGCATCTAGCCTTGCATCCAGCGCATACATCCTAGCGCTGTGCAAATACCGACTGTCTCACTCATGGGCATTACGTCTCTTTTCTCTCTCAATGAAAGTAAATCGTCAACCGAGTACTTACTTCAATTCAGTTAGACAAGCCCGTTGCTTCGAACTAAGCACCGTCAACGGTTTTTGTGTGGCCAAACTTTATTATTTCTTTTGGGACAATTTTTTTTTGCAAGACTTGGTGTCCTTTCCGATGGTACTACTTTACATCTAGGTGCATAGAAAGTAAATGGGTAATTATCTATATCATTTATAGATTGGGCCGTGGTGTCCGAGAGCGATGGTGTGTCGCTCACCCTTGTGCCTACTGGTGTGGTGGTGGTACGAGTTCAAGGGGCTTGCCCGAGGAACCGAGGCTCGCAAGTCCGGGCTGGTCACGCGACTCACGTGTAACTCGAACACGATCACGTGGTACTTGTGAACGCGAGTTTCATTTCAGACTTGGTGGACTCGGAACAACTGGCAAGTCATTGAGACCGGCCCCGACACTGCGTACAAACTGTCAGTCGGCACAGCCATCATAAGCCTTGTAGCTTCTACTCGGGGGTCTCTCAATTCGCTTCTCAAGCTCCAGTAATGTCCAGCACGTCTTCGTTCTTAGACAACTACGAGCCACTCGACGTCATTGGAAATGGGTCGTTTGGAATCATTCGAAAAGTCAAGCGGAAACAAGATGGGGTCGTGAGTGCTCCTTTGGAAGAGCTTCTACAGCCGTTGAACGCAGCATAGATCTTAGCTCGGAAGGAGATCGATTTCGAACGCATGAATGAACGCGATCGCAAGCAAGTTGTGGCCGAGGTGTTCGTCTGCGTTGTTTGTACCGTAGCAGGAGGCGTTTGTCTGACATACAGCTAGCAACATTTTGAAGGATCTCGACCATGCGCATATCGTACAATACTACGACCGCTATGTTGACCGCGACGCAGGTATCCTGTACCTTCTCATGGAATACTGCGGAGGCGGGGACTTGTCGTTCGTCATCAAGCAAGCACAAAAGCATAACCGCCTAATACCAGAGGAAACCGTCTGGCACTACTTTATGCAAATCCTGTTGGCGTTGCATTATTGCCACCACCCGAATGGTAATTCACGGTCGGGAAGTTCGGCTGGGGATGGGGAGAGTAAGGAACGAAGAGCTCCAATCCTACATAGGGATTTAAAACCCGACAACGGTGCGTCTTTGTGTCGTGTTACCTACCCTTCTTGTTAAGCATCTTGTATCGTAGTGTTCCTCGACGAGAACAATTCGGTAAAACTTGGAGACTTTGGCTTATCCAAGGTACTAACGCAGGCAAGTCTCGCAAATACCTATGTCGGCGTATGTAGCTCTTCTTTCAGCTTGCTCGTTTTTGCTTTGACGAGCCGCCGCACAGACACCATATTACATGTCCCCAGAGCTAATGCAAGAGAAGGCGTACGACTCGAAATCGGATATTTGGTCGTTGGGATGCCTCATCTATGAGTTATGCGCACATAAACCACCTTTCCATGAAGCCAAGACGCATTCCGAACTGAGCATTGCAATACGGTATGCGGCTTTGCGATTTTTGAACCCGTTCAGACCGCTCCATGCCTGGGCAGTAATGGTCGCATCCCCCCGTTGCCACGTGGATACAGTCAAGCACTCTCGAGCGTGATCAAGGCAATGCTAAACCTGAATGTAAGCAAGCTTGATGCTGTATCTAGTGTAATTAATGACACCAATAACATAAATAGCCCTCGATGCGGCCGTCGGCTGCTCAATTACTGCAGCATGAGCGGCTTGAATTCGCTTATAAAGTTTTTGAGACTCAAAGACAGTAAGCACTCGGCCGGTTTCTTGGGAACGTCCGTTGAGATCTTCGCAGGCTAGATAGTGTAAAAGCACACAAGGCGGCTCTTATTGACCGCGAGCGAGAGCTCATCGCGCGAGAGGCTGCTTTCGTCGAGCACGAGACGGCACAAAGCGCCTCTATCTCACAGAAGGACGGCGAAATTGCCGCTCTTCGTGCTCAGCTCGCCGAACTTACCACGTCCGTTGCGGGGCAAGTACAGCAGGCAGTCGCCAGGCGCGAAGAAGAACTGCGTAGCGCGGTACTCGAATATGAAAAGGTTGTAGAGATGCGCTTCCAGAGGCGGGAAGAAGAGATTATGGAGGCTGTGCGTGTGCGGGAGGCAGAGCTGCTCGAGGCGTGGCAGAGACATGAGGTCACTGTGCGCGCAGCATGCCGGGCAGAGCTGGAGGAGCTTTGGCGTACAGAGCAGGACAAACTTCAACAAATGAAAGAGGAAATCGAAGAAAAAGCGCGCGCTATCGAGGCAAGCCAGCAGAAGGGTACGATTTATCAGTGACACTTGGGTGAAGTTCTGACGTGCCGCACAGGACAGAAAAGAGAAAAGACGCCATTGGAAGAAGTGAAGAACATCCTTGCGCCACTCGCGCAGCTAACTTGTGACCCACAAAACACACCCCACTCCAGTACGATCTCCCCGACACGCTCGACGCGGCGTCCTCTCGAGACGCCAGCCGATCGTTTGGCGCCGCCAGCATTCCCCATTGTATCCGCCATGAAAGGCGTGATCCTCACCGCGACCGGCGAGTCCCTTGTGACTCCAGCGCCTGCGAAGCTCGTCGATATCCTCGTCGATTCGCCCGGGGTGGGCCAGAGCCTCGGGTTTGCGAAGATATTTGATTTCGACAAGGGCGATGAGGAGAACAAGCACGATAATGCGGGGGCGGCGATGTCAACCCCGACGAGGTCGCCCTCTAAGAGGAGGCCTGACGCAGTCGCCGCCCAGACCCAGGCTGCCGCACCTGCGCCGAGGTCCCCTTCCAAGAGCAAGCCGGTCGGCACGTCGACGCGAGTGCAATCTCAAGGTCCAGCTGCTCTTGTGCCCTCACGCATGGCCCCTGCACCGCCTGCTCAGCGGACCAGCCGCCTCCGCCGTCCATCCATATCCTCCCGATCCCAGGTGAAACGAGTCGAAGCACTAGCGGCGGATACCGCACAGCCGGAGGACGCAACGATTACGACAACAAGTGCCGGGTCTTCCTCGTCCACATCATCTTCGTCCTCATCCGGCAGCACCCGAACCGTTTCTTCTAGCGACTCTAGGCAGCTGCCGACATACAACCTGCACGATGATGAGAACCTGCCGAGCCCGTTCCTGCGACGGGGCGAGCGGGAGCGAGGAGGGGTTGGCAGGGCATTAGGGATTGAGATGGAGATGGAGATAGAGAAGATGCCGAGGAGTGGCAACGGAACGATCGCGCGCGTTAAGCGGCCGAGCGGTGCGAACCTTTTGCGTGCGGCTGCCGCGGCAAATAGCGCCAAGGCCGCGGGGGGTCCTGTAGCCGCGAAGGGTAGGTCTGGTGCGGGCACGGTGGCGCGGTCGTCGTCCGTGGTGCGGAGGGCCGGGGAGGAGGCGCGCAAAGCGTTGTTGCGCATGTGATGTACAGCCATGACTTTCGGCCTCTTGTTGTGATTCTCTGCTGATCCACACCACTTGGATGTTTTCAGCTGAAGGTGACGGTGTTTTAGTTTACTTTTGTGCAACATACATATTTATCCCACACATACTACAGTAGTTAACATACACACAGGTTGGCTTTCTACTATCAATAGGTTGGAACGAATCATTCAGTGGTTGGGGGTGGGGACTGGGGCAATTTCAGCGTCCGGAGGTGAAGCTATATGAAAGCCAGCAAGACCTGTCATGAAATGGGGAATTATTAAACTTTGAAGTTGCATCACATCGAGGAGGATGGGGCCACATCATCATTCCATAACCCAAACCATACAGCATGCGCGCATGGGCCAGGCAGGCTGCGAGTCACAACAATGGAGCATGGTGCGTTATAGCGCCGTAATCGTCTCCGCGGTCCGGACAACGACGCCCGTTCGATTCATGCATGATGCGAGCGTCTAACGGCATGCGGCCTTCTTTTGCCTTAAGCTAAAAAGCGCGAACAATTGGGACGGCGAGGCATTTAAGTTCATTCCCCTCCGCAACAACGTGGGCGAGATCTGACGGAAGACTGAGGTGGCATGGGAAAAGCGGAGAACCCCCCGCTCGTTGGAACACGTTTTATTTCAAAACGAAACCTTGGAGACTCGCATCGGTCACATGCGAGTCAGAAAGGGCTCAGTAGAGGAGGGGGAAGATGAAGCGAAGGTGTTGGGGCCCCGTCCCTCTGTCTCAGGCTCTCTGTTCGTGGTCGCGCGACTTTGGGGGCGATAGGGGGCGGCCGAGCGGGGTTAATGAAGATGATTTTAGACACGGTCTCTGTAGATATGTTTACGGCTATGGATCCATGTAGACGCGTGTAGATGCACGCTTGCCGTTTGGGAAAGCAAGAAGACATGATCAGGAACAAGCGGAACAAAGACTTGGATACGCCCGAAGCGAGGCGATATGAAGCGTTTCATGCGCTCGATCTATGAGTCCCGCCCTCTGGAGAAATATACTTTCATCGCTCAGGCTGGATGCAGGGCGAGTCATTACATTTTATTAGACTGCTGTCGATGTGGGATGGAAACCACAAATACAATATTGTGGCCGAGGAGGGAGGGGGGAGCCTGAGAGGGCGAGCCATGTCTGTGGAAAGCCTATTGTCCATTGTCCAAGTGAAATCTGTGGCGTCGGCCGGGCCAACTGCCCGTTTAGGTAACCGCCCTTTGACGCTCTTCCCCATCCTTGGATGCATCCTCATTGACCGCCATTTTCTTTCCTCTTTTTCCACCTCTCACCCACTCTACCCTCCAACAGTGTCCCATTTCCTCTCCCCGGTCCCTGTGGCATCTTTATACGCGAACTTATCTGTGGTCGCCGTCGCAGTACGTGCCAAACAAAGCGCGAAGTGTGTCGGCCCTCCTCCACATTCCTGCCGCAATAGTCCCGTACAAAAATGGATCCAGGTTCACTCACTGTTCCTCCTCTTCCGACAATAACCTTTCCTCTCACCCCGACGCCATCTCCGCCTTCATCAGTCCCCACACCCGTCCCATCGCTATTGAATATTGCGTCCCACAACACCGTCATGTCAGGTGTCGTGCGAAACAAAGCAGGCGGCGCAGGCGCCCAGCCCCCCAGGCCCTCCAACGCCTGGATCCTCTACCGCTCGGACAAGGTGCAAGAGATGTCCCCGCCCCCCCTCGGCCACGCAAAGCCGACGCAGGCCGAAATCTCGAAGATCGTCTCGGCGCAATGGCGGTCCGAGACGGAGGAGGTGCGCACGCTGTACGAGCGGCGCGCGGATAAGGCCAAGGCGGAGCATGCGCGCCTGTATCCCAATTACCGCTTCGCGCCCATGAAGAGGGCCGACAAGGATCGCATCCGTGAGGAAAAGCGGCAGGCAAAGGAGCAGGAACGCGCAGGCCGTCGGGGGCGCGGACGCGTCTCGCCGTACCCGCCCCCTTCCACCGCGCCCACCTTCAAGGCATCTGTCCCGCCGAACACCAAACACGTCGTCCACAGTGCTCCATCGGCCTCTCCACCCACCTCGTCCGCGTCGTCGCCATCATCTACGACGCCGCCCTCGCAGCCGTTTGTCAGTGTGACGCCGTGCCACGGCTCGACTCGTGTGTCACCCGACGCGTCTATCGACTCGCAACTCCCATCAGTCGACTCGCAAATACCGTCGTCGCGCGAATCATCCCTTCTCGGGGTCACTGTACCGCCCGCTACACCATTACCCTTGGTGCCACACCGCCTCATGCTCCACTCGCCACAGCCCCCACCTCTCAAGGGTTGGCAGCCTTCACCATCGGATTCCCCTACAACACTGCCCAGCCCTCCTGAAGGAATTTCGCTCTTTGATTGGTCGCACCTTCCTCCATCAACCCAAGTACCACACCAGGCATGTGTCAGCTCCTACTCACGTCCCTCTGGTATTCCTAATGTTCTTCTTAGACTGGCGATCTTCACTTCACGATGCCTTGCTTCGATCCTTCCTCTTTGCAAGATATGGGGAATGAGTCGCACCTCGCAGAGTTCTACACCAGCAAACTCTCTGGCATTTTCCCACTTCAAGATTTCGTAAATGAAACTCTCATCGCGCCGCCACCTGGTAATATTGATGTTGGTATGGGGATATATCCTGAATCGATGTGCGAGTCGTCTGCTTTTGATTATCCACTTCGTCTGCTCGGAGAAGACCCGGAGACGTTCATGTTATCACCGATGGTAGAGGAGCTCTTGGCAAGCATAGATACACTAGCTCAACCACAACTCCAGGAGAATGTTTCATCATCCGATTCGACACCTATCGATCCTACACAAGCACAAGCTTTCAACTTTGACGATTTTGTAAAAGACTTTGGAGTCCCCGCCGCACAAGAACCCACAGACGGCGCACTCACCATGGAGGCACATGCGGCTGACCAGAGCAACGCTGTGGCTCTCTCCGTACCACAGAATAGCCCGGCGCCCCCCAGCCTGCACTCTGTGAATGTTGCGAGTCCAATGCCGTCGTTCTATGTCACCACACCGTCGCCTGCTTCCACCGAGTCAACCCCTCCTCCTGTGGTTAAGCACCCCTACGTGCCACCGCGAGGGGCAGCGAACTCTGCTATTCGCCGCGTTGGGGGCAGTTGGGCGGTTCCCATGGCCGTTTCGCGACTCGCCTCTCCCATTCCCCGTTGCACTGCGTCTCCCAATCACGTCGTGGTGTAACGTTCCTTGCCCGATCGTATTGTCGATCCTTTCTCTGATTTGGCCCTCCAACCACAACCACAACCACCACCTTTCCCATCGTCATGACCATTATCTCTGACATCACGTGTATACCATCGTCACATCTTATCCACTTCCGCCAATCTGCAGCTTTCGTCGTTATCTCCTCGCTCTCGTATGCTTTCCTTTCCCCCTCTAACCCCCACATCACCCTTCTCTCACCGATATCCGTACCTCACACACCCGCATGCACCGGCGTCACCCTTTCTTGCATCTTATATCAGGGCTTGTTGGTCGCTCCACTTTTTGGGACTTGGAGCGCATGGGATATCCGTCGCATCGTCCTGTCCGGTTGTCTGTGTGTCTCTCGCTCTTTCTGCGTTGCGCTTTCTTCCACTTGTATTTTTGTCGATGTGATTTTTACCTCCATGTCCACCCCCTCCCCTTTCGTCGCCGTAGTCCGCCCGACGGGAGCTTCCTGCTTACGTCTGGGGTTCCCGGGCCGTCGGCCCGAGTCATCTTCCTCCCCCCGTCGCAGTGCTCACGGACCCACCTTCCCAATCTCTATGACCCGCCCTATACACCTCAATTTACTGATATTATAAGTCATTATCTTCCTAGCTCCTCTTTTTTTTTTTCTTTCTACAGAGTATTATATATTTTTCTCGCTGCTGCATCGTTGTCAAGTTGTCAAACTCGAAGTTTTCTTATCTCGCATTGTTTACTCATGGCCTCTTGTCCATTTGTTACAAAGAAAAAAACATCTAACACGGCATTCGTCCGAGGGACGATGCTCGTCAGTATTTTTTCGCCGCCGTGAAAGGATTATTTATTGTGACCTCCCGCAAGTGAAGGTATGTCAATTCGCCGGTTGCCTGAAGAACTTGGACGCGTACGTGAGGTATTAGGATTCCATGGAGCGTTCCGAATTTGTTGCCACTTTGCACAGTATGAGCAATACGCATACATACAGTATCATCCCCGATTAGAACCCACCCCAATACTGTCAGACCCCCGTGTGAGCGATTCGGAAACGCCAGATAATCTCGTATCAGGGCCCCAGGATCTTATCCCGAACCAAATACTAGGACTGCTCTAGTAGGGCTGTGCGACTGTGCAGTACGGCTGTATACAGCAGTCGGTCGAGCCGACGAACCGAACTGGACCGATTTCCCGTAGGCAGTGGTAATAAATTCAGGATGCTCAGGACGCCCAGTGCCGCATTACTAGCGAGGAATAATTTAGAAATTACATGTAAATTTTATTTATTTATTTAAATCCAGTTTATATACCGCTGCAGACTGGCGTCAAGGTGCGGTCTCTCGTGTGCTACAATACATGAGATGTTCAAGGTGACTACGGGGGCCATTCGGGCACAGGATGCAGGATGTACATGGTATGAAAGAAGACGGTTTTGGTATGTAAATTAAGTGTAAATTAAGTGAAAAGAAAAACACCCCGCGTCGGCTGCCGGCGCGGGCTACCGGGCTACCAGTCACAGGACTGGCAGCCAGTGGCAGCAGTCCTGCACGGACATCGTTCGATTGTGTGGTGCACAGGTCGCTGGCAGCCTGAGCTTAGTGGATGTACCACTGTCAAGTGTGCGGTCTGCTATGTAAAGTTCACGAGAGCGCGAAAAAAGCGTCTATTCGGGATCACATCATACCTATGCCCTTTTTATGTGTACTTTGTCTGAGGAAATTGACAGTAGCGGGTTAGGGGCATTATCCTAATCGCGGTGATGGCAGCAAAAGTGCTGTCATGGACTTGGACTAGAACTTGAGGCGAAGTTCACGGAAAGGAATACGTGGAGATGGAGGGGGATCTAGATGCCGGTGAGGGATGGTGTACCCAGCCTCTGCCTCTCCGAGAATAGACGGTCACAGGGCAACCGAAGAGCTGTCGCGCGATGACGGACTGCTCAATGGCTTCCTCAGTAGGCCACGATGGCACGAATTCCATCATGACTAAGAAAACATTCCGTAGTACCGGCATCACTCCTGTGGCCCTTTCCATAGGGAGCTCTTTCAAAGCAGGTGCGACACGTTGTGCAATTGAGTCGGATAGGTACAGCTCCTTCACAGCGGTAAAGGGTTGTAAGAGGTCCGTCCATTGGGTGTTCTCCATGTCGTCTTGCCAATGTGGTCGTGAATGCGGCTGTTCGTAGATGTTAAGACACTCCAAAGTGGAGAGGGAAGGGAAAGACGAGCTACAGATCTGCGCCAGAGACGAAAGCTGCCAATCCGACTGTCTGCACGAGATTGCCAACGTGAGCCTCCTCGTTTGAACAACAGTGGGTGCAGGCTCGGTAAGTGTGATCATATTGGAGTTTTCGGAAAAGACTATATCTGCTTGATTGAATGCCTTGAATTTCCCTAAGCGATCAATGAACTGGGGGAGTTGCGTGATGTTAAAGGTGAGTTGGTTGAAAAACAATATCTCGATCATGTTGAGTACAGGGGCATCGATCCGGAACACAAGGTCTTCCAAGTACTCGCTGACCCCTCTAAACGTCAATGATATGAGAGCAGGGAGGATACTCAGCGGAGGGGGACGTCGCCTTACCACTCGGTTGGGGTAAGATCGAGGGGAACGGAATCCAAGGCGAAATGTAGTGAGGGTGGACAGGCAAGTGACCATCGCCTCGGGAGAAATGTATCCGGAATGTGGAATATCCCAAAGGTGAAGAGTGACAAGGTCATGTGCCGACAAGAGTAGTTTCCGTAATCCCAGAAATGGAATTCCATCGGAGTAGAGTGATCGTAGACGTGGGGCTAATACGCCCAAAAATGACCCGGAAAGGACTGGCGGCGATTCATCATTTGAATTAGGTCGCAGAGATGTCACAACAGGGAATGGTTCCGGCGGTAAAGGGGCGAATCCTTCCAATAGAGAACCTGAAGCGTTCCAGAGGTCAATTTCACGTTACACGATCGTTGTGCTCGAGGGCCGCAATGATGTCATGCGCGCCCTCCATAGCGCCAGAACGGTCCGAAATGATAATGGGCAAGGCTGGCCAAATGACAGTTCGCCATCTTTGGCACACGTGGATCAGTGTATGCCACCCATCCACACCTCGAGCTTCGTCCACATAGAAAGTGAAGATTTCTAGAAGGGTATCGTCGGGGAGCACGTTGATCGTTCTCCGGGCTACATCGCAGCTGTCAGCAGTCGTTATGAATGCTGCACAAAAACGTACTTTGACGTCGTTTGGTTAATACCTCCCGAGCATGGCAAGGTATTGTTGTCGACGAACCATCTATCGGAATCAACCACCGTGTCCCAGGGGCTGGGAGTAACAGCTGGGCGATGCTCGGAGGTAGTGCCAATGGGGACACCCGGACGCGATTTTTCCGAGAGCAGCTGTGGGGTTTTGTTACTTTAGCAACGCGGCTAGAAATTTTCCTTCGACGTACAGGTGAGGCGCCATCGGTGAAGAATCAGCCTAGCGTATGGAGGTGATGTTTTGACTTGGAAAATATCATCCATATGAGCTGCAGATTTATACGCAGGCCTGCTCAGCGGCGTGACAGGTATGCAGCACCTTTGTGCAGGACAGCCGCTAGTATGATCCTGTTCGTCACGCGGCGGCACCGCCGCGGGTGACAGCCAGATGAACTGTGACACTGGCAAGTGAAGCATATCTCCCATGGGGACACAGCCAAAGCTGGCCGCGCCACTGCATTTCTGAAACCTGGTGGTTTATTGTTTTGGCTTAGAATCTTGTAAACACCAGGAATCATCTGCCAGTGCAAACTTCACGACTGCGAACGCAAACACTGAGAGCTGGTCGCTGGGTTTGCCAGCGCTACGCATCAATATTCCAAATCAATCGAGCGGGCCCTTATGCCAACTCGGAGTGTCACATGTCGCAGTCAATAATAGCCTGAGTGGTGGTGAAGAAGGTCCAATTTGTGAGCGCGAGGAAGAGATAAGTGAGGTTAAGGTTGAAATTGAAGAACAAAAGAAGGAAGGACATAGCACTTTCCAAAAAGGGAAGGCCATGCAAGGGACTAAGTGGGGCGTCTAAGAGATGCGAAACGCGAAAGGAGCGAGGGACGCGGGGTTGGCTTCGGAATCAAACGCGGACGCGGGCGGCACGGCGGCTCGGTTCCTGGGTCGAAATTCTGATCGCGCGAGGACGAGAGCGAGACGGAAAAGAGCGAGACTTACAGGGTATGGCCAGATCTCGCGTTACTCGCACTCGAGAACTCGGGCTTTTGAAGCCACGCCTGAGCACGGGGAGCGCTGTGGTATCACGGCTGCGAGCTCAAGGCCATTCATTGTCGGACTCTGGTGGATGTGCGAGGACAACGAATGTAAGACTTTTAAAACAAAAGAAGAGGTTAGGGGAATGGGCCGAGAGCAGCGAATCTTGACCACTCACCGCCGTCGTCGTCCTCCTGTTAACTCCCTGTTCAGCTCCATATCCCATCGGGCCACCGGTCTGATAAATTTGAAGAGAGAGGATGGCGGGCGGGACAATATGTAACCTCACAGGAGCATATACTCCACTGCATTTCCCCACACACAATAAACGCATTGTCCGCTTTCATTTTCGTCACCCTGTGTGAACCCTACAGTGGTGGCTGTCCGCAGTCCGCTGCTCTTGCCGCTGCTTCCCCCCCAAAAAAAAGTTCAGAATGAAAGTAGTACATCCCCATACCATGTACATGGAAGCTTTTGATACCTTGAGGGGATTGGGGCTGCCAGAGGAATACCGAGGTAGAGCTGCCTGATCCGAGTCAATGTCAATGTAACATTATGTAAGCATGACGTCACAGCGGGACCCGTGACTAATGGCAGATATCAAACTAGTAGCCCAATTGTTAGCCTCTCTGATACAGTACAGTGGGCCATACTCTGATGCGTTCAATCCCCTTTGACCCTCTGAACACACCCTGCATCTCTAGCTCGAAGTATATGCTGGATGTGGGGCAGACTCTTTGCCCGATGCACTCACTGCCTGTCCCATCGCTGCATATCCCGTCAGCCCGAGAGTCATACGACAACATAGTACGACTGCGACAGGATACACAGTCTTTGCCAGTGATTTTTATCTCTGCTGCCT
>WNFC01008574.1_pt1 | contig 15132 bp, 13 predicted proteins | sample 5400541 | NCBI WGS metagenome assembly WNFC01 (sample SAMN13153342, study PRJNA577476) | soil metagenome | isolation source: 120 cm saprolite under Douglas fir tree site 2 hole 2 replicate 1 | place: USA:California | collected 2015-04-18
ATGGAGACCGTGGCGGCGCCACCCTACGACGGGCGCGCCGATCTGCCGCCGCTGGCGGCCAGCCTGCAGCTCGAGATCGACGACCTCTTTCCCGTGGCCGAGACGCTGCAGCTGTTGCGCTTCGCGGAGGTCGCCGAAGGCGACATCCGGCTGACCGAGGCGGGCAGGCGTTTCGTGCAATCCGATCTCGATCAACGCAAGCGGCTGTTCGCGCAGCATCTGCTGACCTATGTGCCGCTCGCCGGCCACATCAAGCGCGTGCTCGATGAACGCGCCAGCCATCGTGCGCCGGCAAGCCGGTTCCGCGACGAGCTGGAAGATTCCATGCCGGAAGAGGCCGCGGAAACGACCCTGCGGGCGATCATCTCCTGGGCGCGCTACGGAGAGGCTTTCGCCTATGACGAGGACAGCGGCGTGTTCAGCCTGGAAAATCCAAGCTGACGCTCGAGGTTCTGCTCCGCCCGGCCGGGTCCGGCCCGTCACTTGGCCAGATGCAGCTGCTGCAGGCTGGTGCCGATCGTATTGAAGGTGGTGACGATCTCGTTCGCGTTCGTCAGCAGAAAGAATTTGGTCGGGTCGCTCGCGCATTGCTGCAGCAGCGACGAGGTCGGATCGCCGTCGGTATTGACCTGCACCGTGTAGATCGTGATGCCCGCGGCTTTGATGTTGCCGCAGAGGGTCTGCTGGCGCGCGTCGACCTGGGTGGACGTGTTGTAGCCGTTGCCGTACCAGCGGTCCTGCGTATTCAAGCCGTCGGTCAACAGGATGACGATCTGCTGGTATTGATAGGTCGGGTCCATGGTGGGAACGGACAACGGGGCGTTGGTCAGCGATTGCCAGCCCCAGGCCAGGCCGATCGCCTGGTTGGTCCCGCCGCTCGGCTTCATCGCATCGATCTTGCTGTTGAGCGCCGTCCAGTCGTAGCTCAGGCCCATCAGCGCCGCCGGACAAGCGCTGTATTGCTCGGCCGGGAACTGGGTGCTGGCGGTCGACGGCGACGTGTTCAAGGTATCGTAATTCTGGTCGCGGTCCATGACGCAGCCGTTCCAGGTATTGTGGTTCTTGGGCGTCCAGGCTCCTTTGTTAGCCGTGCAGGTGCTCTTCGTGTGATAGGACGATTTGGTGCAGGTGCCGTTGCGCTCGTCCCAGGTGTCCGACTCGCCGGACCATTTAATCCAGGATTGGGTGTAATTGGACGCTCCGACATTGACGTCCTTGGCGAAGGGAATGATCGAAACGTAGACGTCGCCATCCTGCTGCGCGGCGCTCTTGAGCTGGTTCAAGAGATTGTGCGACGCCGTCTGCAGCGCCGTCATCTTGCCGTATTGGGCCATCGACCCGGTGTTGTCGAGCACCAGGGCGACGCGCAGCCTGGCGTTGCTCCAGCTGACGGTGCCGGTGGTAGTGAGCGGGATCTGGGAAATCCCCATCAGGCCTATGAAGCTCGTGTTCACCGTCGCGGCGCCGTTCACCGTCACCGTGGAGCCCGACGCCCCCTGGGCATAGGTCGCCGTGACCTGGAGACCCTGCGCCTCGGGACGGTGGAAATTGGCCTGGAAATAGGCGGTCGCGTTCTGCTGCAGCTGGTCCGGCGTCGTCGTCGAGGCGCTCTTGGCCAGCATCAGCGCGGTCGCGTCGCCGGCGGCCTGCATGGCGGTGCGGACGGAATTGGCGCGGCTGTAATCGACCGCGGCGCCGACCGCCCCGACGATGGGAATGATGCCGAGCGCGAGGAGCGGCGTCACGCCGCCCTTGCGATCGGAAAAAAAGCGCGTGAACGGCATGGCGACGCCCTTGCAAATGAACATGACCGGGTTCGACGATGATGAAGAGCGGCGCTTGAAAATTTTGTATGATACCTGCCGCAGAATTTAAGAAAATTGCAGAAGAAATTGACCACGACGGCACCGTAGCGCCAATCGGCTCAGCGGGCGGTCGCCGGGATCGAGCCGTTTCCGGTGACTTGAACCGCAAGGCTGTGCCGTCCAGAATGGAGCATCGTTAGGGGAGATGCCGGCGAGACCAAAGCGGTTCCTGGTTTTCGCGCCAACTGGGGACATTATGTTCTCAGCGCGTATGATCTCCACCCCAACCCGCGGCAGCTTGAGCGACTTGCCGATTACGTTCCGCACCCCATCCTCGGCGGCGACGATACCGACGTTGAGTACGCTCTACGATGAGCAGGACGGACGGTCGCCCTCCGGTCGAGCGAATCCGCGCTGGAGCGGCGATCTATTGCGTCAGCCACATACGACCGCCCGAGCGCATCTGAAGGCCGACCGGGATCGGCACTTTCGTCAGCGAGGTATCGTTGTTGATGACGAACTGGCCGTTCCCGGAGATCTGGATCGTGTCGGCAATGAACGACGTCCAGGGGGAGGGGGCGAAGGCCGTTGCCGTTCCGACGATCGAAACCAGTTGTTTCGGCAGATAGATGACCCCTTCGAAATAGAGCTCCGACTGCCCCGCGAGTTGGCTCGAGCTGGCGGCCGGACCGCTCGGGCCGCTCGGATCGAGGAAGATGACGAATCCGGGAAACGGCCCGGTGCTCGGAGCGATCAGATGCCAGTCCGCTTGGCCGCTCAATGCAATCCCGGCGCCCAGGCCGGTGAGAAAGAAGGTGACGCCGTTGCCGGTGAACGACCCGCCGCTTTCGCTGATGACGCCGTCCTTGACGATGTAGAGGCCAGGCGCGAACGTCACGTTGACCGGGCCGGAGAAGGTCATGCCGCCGCAATAGACCCCCGGCTGCAGGGTCACGGTCTTGCTTCCTGATAGCTGGTAATTCGTGTAGTTGCAGGCTCCCACGGTCGGCTTCGGATAGTTGGCGAACGGGTCGGGCACCGTCTTGCACACTGGAAGCGGCGGCGGCGAGACGCTTGAGTTGCCGACGGTTCGCACCCCGCCGACGAAGCAATTGTCGCTCGATTTGATCGTGGCGTTGCCGGTCAGGTCGACGGCGTCGCTGGCATTGGAGTTGACCTGCAGGACGCAATTGGGCGCCTTGATCGTGATCGAGCCGTTGCCGGTAACTTGCACCGAAGGCTGCGCGGTCAGATTGAGGGCGAGAACGCAGTACTGCTCGCTCGGGGATGTCGGGGCGACCATGGCCACCGAACTGGCATTAACGGGGATCGTCGAAACCCCCATGACGCCCAGAACGCTCGTCGGAACGGCTCCGCTCACGTTGCCGGAAAAAGTTCCATCGGCGTTGAGAGTGAAGGTCGGTGAGCCGGCCGAGCCGATCTTGGGCTGAAACGTGCCGTTGAAGACGTTGGCCGCGACGCTGGCCCAATTGGCGGTGTCGTCGTGCGCGCCGCCAAGCACTGCTGAATCGAGCGCCGCTTGCAGCTCCGACCGCAGATTGTTGGCGCGAGAATAATCGAGGGCGGCGCCGATAGCGGCCATGATCGGGATTAGTGTCAGCGTAAATGTCGGCAAGACCGCGGCCTTGGTCTGACGTATGAACCGCCTGACCAGATGCTTGAAGGCGACGATCGGATGGACACGCATCGAGGGGCTCCTACTGGGCGGGCCTGGATGCGCCGAGTTCACAATCCTTACGCAGATCGTGGAATTATCTTCGACATTGCCATAGTTAAGTCCGAAAATACGATCGTAATTTTAGCGTCCCGGCCGATTTGAACGCCAACCGGCGAGATGGGCCGTGCCCGAAAGACAAAGAAGCCGGGACCTGGCGTGTTCGCGGCGAAGAGCGTCACCGCCGCTCTTGTGTCGCCCAGGGCTCATTTGAAAGAATCGACGATTTCAGTTCATAATAGCGGACGCCAATTGAGTTCGCGCCCCGTCGCGATCGCCAATGGCGATGATTATGAAACCAGCTTGACGACCAGTGGGCTGAACGGCTTGGTCGCATAGCTGCTGCAATTGATCGCCAGCGACGAGTTGCCGACGAAGCTGATGGTGTTGCCGATGATCTGCGTGCAGGTCGTGCTGGTGCCGGCGCCGGTCGTGCTGGTGCCGGCGCCGCCGGCGTAGCTGATGGCGCCGGTCGGGACATAGACCGCGCCGCCGAGATATTGGGTGGCGCCACCGTTGAACTTGAACGTGGTGCCGAGGGGGATGCCGCGATCGCCGAAGACCACGATGCCCGCCGTCGATCCGGACTTGGGCGGCGTCAGATTGACGGTGGCGTTGCCGTTGATCGCGGCGGTCGCGTAGCTGCTGCCGTTCTTCTTGGTGAACACCAGCGTCACGCCGGTGCCGGTCAGCGTGGCGCCGCCGTTGACGGTGAGGCTCCCCCCGTCCAGGTAATAGATGCCGGGGTTGAGCGTGACGTTGGCGCCGGCATTGAGCTTCATGCCGCCGCAATAGACGCCCGGGTTGATCGTGACGGCCGACTTGGCGGTGAAGTTCTCATCCGTACAGGCATAGAAAGTCGGAAACGAGTCATTGGCGTAAGGGTCCTCGACCGGCCCGACGTGGGTCCTGATTCCCTGGGTGGTCGTGATGCTCGTACTCCCCGACAGGTCGCCGACCACGCCGACCGACAGGGCCGATAGCGAGGCCGAGCCGCCCACGGTAAGGGCGGTCGAGCTGTCCGAGTTGTCGTAGAGGCTGCAGCTATTGAGATTGACCGACGTCGACCCCTGCGCCGTGATCGCTCCGCCGGCGGTTTTGTTGAGCGACAGCACGCATCCGAGCCCGTCGGCGACCGCTACCGCGCCGGATTTCACGGATAGATTGAGCGTCGGAATGCCCAATAGGGTCAGGAAGTCGGTCGCCAGGGAGCCGGTGGCGGTGAGATTGACCGATGTCCCGCCTGCGACCGGCGACGCGGCGACGTCGACTGCGACGTTCTTCACCTCGGGCCGCGAGAAGTTGGCGTTGAAATAGCTGCTGGCGTTCTGGCTCGACGGGGAGCTCGAGCCCTGCTGGCTTTGCTGGGCCAGGATGATCGCGGTTGCGTCGAGGGCCGCCTGCATGGCGGTACGGGCGGCGTTGGCACGGCTGTAATCGACCGCGGCCCCCACGCTGCCGACGAGCGGGATGATGCCGAGCGCGAGGAGGGGTGTCACGCTGCCCTTGCGGTCCCGGAAAAAGCTGGCAAATAGCACGGGAACCTCCGCCGCGATCTGCAGGGCCTATTGCCCGGGCGCGATCTTACGGCGGCGCAGGTTGCAATGTTGTGGAAGGGAATCCGAAAATTTTAGGTAATTTTGCCGCGAATTGTCCGCAATCGAGTCGCGATCGTTGCGGCGCGGGCTGGCGACCGGCATGGAATTTGCAGAAAAACCGGTGCGAAAAGGCCGAACGGGAGGGGGGACCACGAGATCTGGAACCGAGGCGGCGCCATCCGTATGATGATGTATGGGGGGTCTCTTGAGTCCGACCGCCGCCATGCCCTGATCCGTCCGCGACCATGACCAGAACAGCGACCGAAACGACCGCCAGCCCCGGGGGAAAGCCGCCTTCGCCGCGCCTCGGGGACGAGGACACCGGCAAGCGGCGCAACACGGGAGCGCCCGGCACCGCGGTGATCGCCAAGACCCGGCCGCAGACCAAGCGTCCGAGCCTCTACCGCGTGCTGCTGTTGAACGACGACTACACGCCGATGGAGTTCGTGGTCCATGTGCTCGAGCGATTCTTCAACAAGGACCATGAAACCGCCCACCGAATCATGATGCATGTTCACCAGCACGGCATCGGCGAGTGCGGCGTCTTCACCTACGAGGTGGCCGAGACCAAGGTTACGCAGGTCATGGACTTTGCCCGCAAACATCAGCATCCTCTGCAGTGCGTGATGGAAAAAAAGTGACGACCATGGAAAGCAGGGAACGCCGGGACCATATCATGCGTTATCACGAGACCTGACATGCCGACGTTTTCGCGCAACCTCGAGCAGTCCCTCCACCGCGCCTTGGCCCTTGCCAACGAGCGTCATCATGAATACGCCACGCTCGAGCACCTCCTGCTCGCGCTGATCGACGACCAGGACGCCGCCGCGGTCATGCGCGCGTGCAACGTCGATCTCGACAAGCTGCGCCGGAGCCTCACCGCCTACCTCGAGAGCGAGCTCGAGAACCTGGTCAGCGACGGCAACGAGGATTCCAAGCCCACCGCCGGCTTCCAGCGCGTGATCCAGCGCGCCGTCATCCACGTGCAGTCCTCCGGGCGCGAGGAGGTGACCGGCGCCAACGTGCTGGTCGCCATCTTCGCCGAGCGCGAGAGCCACGCCGCCTATTTCCTGCAAGAGCAGGACATGACGCGCTACGACGCGGTCAACTACATCAGCCACGGCATCGCCAAGCGTCCCGGCATGTCGGAAGCGCGCCCGGTGCGCGGCACGGAGGAGGATACCGACACCAAGACCGGCGACGAGACCAAGAAGAAGGGCGACGCGCTCGAGGCCTATTGCATCAACCTCAACAAGAAGGCGCGCGAGGGGAGGATCGATCCGCTGATCGGGCGCGCGGCCGAGATCAACCGTACCATCCAGGTGCTGTGTCGCCGGCAAAAGAACAATCCCCTGTTCGTCGGCGATGCCGGCGTCGGCAAGACCGCGATCGCGGAAGGGCTGGCGCGGCGCATCGTGCACGGCGAGGTCCCGGACGTGCTCAAGAACGCCACCGTGTTCTCGCTCGACATGGGCACCTTGCTCGCCGGCACGCGCTATCGCGGCGACTTCGAGGAGCGCCTCAAGCAGGTGATCAAGGAGCTGGAAGCCTATCCCGGCGCCATCATGTTCATCGACGAGATCCACACCGTGATCGGCGCCGGCGCCACCTCCGGCGGCGCGATGGACGCGTCGAACCTGCTCAAGCCGGCGCTCGCCTCCGGCACGCTGCGCTGCATCGGCTCGACCACCTACAAGGAATACCGGCAGTATTTCGAGAAGGACCGCGCGCTGGTGCGCCGGTTCCAGAAGATCGACATCAACGAGCCGACGGTGCCGGACGCGATCGAGATCCTGAAAGGGCTCAAGCCCTATTTCGAGGACTACCACCGGCTCAAATACACCGCCGAGGCGATCAAGGCGGCGGTGGAATTGTCCGCCCGCTACATCCACGACCGCAAGCTGCCGGACAAGGCGATCGACGTGATCGACGAGTCGGGGGCCGCGCAGATGCTGCTGCCCGAGAGCCGGCGCAAGAAGACGATCGGCATCAAGGAGATCGAGACCACCATCGCCACCATGGCGCGCATTCCGCCGAAGACGGTGTCGAAGGACGACGCGGTGGTGCTGCAGCATCTCGACCAGACCCTCAAGCAGGTCGTCTACGGCCAGGACAAGGCGATTGCCGCGCTCGCGGCTTCGATCAAGCTCGCGCGCGCGGGCCTGCGCGAGCCGGAAAAGCCGATCGGCTGCTACCTGTTCTCCGGCCCGACCGGCGTCGGCAAGACCGAGGTGGCCAAGCAGCTCGCCACCGCGCTCGGGGTCGAGATGATCCGTTTCGACATGTCGGAATACATGGAGCGCCACACCGTCTCGCGGCTCATCGGCGCCCCGCCCGGCTATGTCGGCTTCGACCAGGGCGGCCTGCTCACCGACGGGGTCGATCAGCATCCGCATTGCGTTCTTCTGCTCGACGAGATCGAGAAGGCGCATCCGGACCTGTTCAACGTGCTCTTGCAGATCATGGACCACGGCAAGCTCACCGACCACAACGGCAAGCAGGTCGACTTCCGCAACGTGATCCTGATCATGACCACCAATGCCGGCGCCGCCGACCTGGCGAGGCAGGCCTACGGCTTCACCCGCATCAAGCGCGAGGGCGACGACCTCGAGGCGATCAACCGGCTGTTCGCGCCGGAATTCCGCAACCGACTCGATGCCATCATCACCTTCGCCCATCTCACGCCGGAGATCATCGCCAAGGTGGTCGAGAAATTCGTGCTTCAGCTCGAGGCGCAGCTCGGCGACCGCGACGTCACCATCGAGCTCTCGGACGAGGCCAGCAACTGGCTGATCGCCCACGGCTACGACGAGCAGATGGGGGCGCGGCCGATGGCGCGCTTGATCCAGGAGCACATCAAGAAGGCGCTCGCCGACGAGGTCCTGTTCGGCAAGCTCAAGAACGGCGGCCACGTGCGGGTGATCGTGGTGAAGGACGAAGCCGGCCTCGACAAGCTCGGCTTCGAATATCTCGACGGCCCGGTGACCCCGAAGCCGGAGAAGCTTCCGGAGGCCAAGCCCAAGCGGCGCAGCCCGCGCCGCAAGCCGTCCGGCCCGCGCGGCGACGGCGGGCCGCCCTCGCCGCGCGGCTCGGTGCCGAAGGTGCCGCTGGTAAAAGTCTAGAACTGTCCGGACGAGGGATGATCGCCTCGTGACGTGCGGTCGCGCTCGGGCGTGCCGCAAGTTCACAAGGTTGCTCGCCGCTCCCGGCTGCGGCGTTTTCGCGATCAGCCTTGCCACCACCACTCGGCTGAACTCGGTGAGCGGGTAGGGCTTGCGCAGGACCACAAATTCGTCGGCCGCTTCCTCCGCCGCATCGCCGTAGCGCGTTGCGAGGAAGACCAGAAGGCGGAACAGGCGCTCGCTCTCGAGCAACGCCCGTTGCGGTTTCCGTGTCTGCGCGCCGGGGCACGGTCAGACCTGCCGATTTTTACCAGTGGTGTGGGAACACAAGCGTCGTCTCGCGTGCTCGTGTCCCGGGCTACACCGTTCCGTGTTTGAGCGCGGCCGAACATTGTGATGGGGATTTCCTCAAAAGCTTGAATAGTTGGATCGTTCAAGCTAATCTAGCTTGGATGAAGAGAGCGAGCATCACTGAAGCGAAGAACAATCTCAGTGCCCTCATCGACGGTCTCAAGGCAGGTTCGCCGGTTCTGATCGTCGACCGTGGGCGTCCGGTCGCGCGCCTCGAGCCGGTGACGAGTGGCCGCGAGCCCGGAAACGACGGCCGTCTGTTGCGGCTCATCCGCGAGGGCATCGTACGGCCTGGTCGCGTTCCGCTGTCCCGCGCGCTGTTCGGCGATCAGCCGCCGCGCCCGAAGGGCGGCGCGTCCGCCGTCCGTGCCCTCATCGAGGAGCGGCGGCAGAGCCGGTGAGATTCTGGGACGCATCCGCGATCGTACCGCTACTGGTCGCCGAGGTATCGACGCGGCGATTGCAGGCGCTGGCCGCGAAGGATTCTGCCATGCTCGTGTGGTGGGGGTCCGAAGTCGAGTGCGTCTCGGCCTTGGCCCGCCTCGAACGCGACGGCGCCCTTCGGCCGCAGGCGATCACGCTCGCGCTGAAGCGGCTCCGACAACTGGCGGCCGGTTGGCACGAGGTCGATCCGAGCGACGCCATTCGAGAGGCGGCGACACGGTTTGTTCGCGTTCACCCGCTGCGTGCCGCCGATGCCCTGCAGCTCGCGGCGGCATTCTTGGCCGCGGAGCGGCGGCCCGCATCGTTGGAAATTGTCACGCTCGACGATCGTCTCGGCGCCGCGGCGCGGAAAGAGGGGTTTGCGGTAATAGAGATCGCGCTGGCTGAGTAGAGCATTTTCGGGAAAAGCGAGAACCGGTTTCTGTCCGAAATTGCGACCACGAAAAAAAGCCGATGCGCATTCGGCTTCGGCAAAGCCGAATGCGCTGCAAGTACCGGGAACCGCAGCGCTGCTCGATCGGCGGAGCAGCCCGGAACCCCGATTGCCTCTGCGCGCGCGCCGTGGGACAGGGTTCCATGTGCAGCGCGCCCGGCAAACCCCTGCCTTCCGCCTTCGAAGCTTTTCTCGCCGGCTTTCGTGCCGCCTGGCGGTCGGTCTTGGCCTATGTGCTGATCGGCACCTATGTCGGCATCGCCGCGCTGGCGCATGATTTCGACTTCGGCCTCTCGTGGATGCTTCTCTCGACCGCGCTGGTCTGGGCGGGACCGGCGCAGGTGATCCTGGTCTCGGCGCTCGGCTCCGGCGCGACGGCGGTCGAGACCGCACTCGCGGTAAGCGTGAGCAGCGCGCGGCTTTTGCCGATGGTCATCTCGCTCCTGCCCTTGATCAGGACGCCGCGCACCCGCCATCGCGAGCTCCTGCTGCCGGCCCATCTCACCGCGGTCAGCATGTGGATCGAGGCGCTGCGGCTGTTGCCGGGAATTCCGCGCGATGCCCGCATGCCGTTCGCGAACGGGCTCGGCGTGAGCTTCATGGTGGCGGCGCAGGTCGGCAGCCTGCTCGGCTATTATCTCGCGGCGTCGCTGCCGCCGCTCCTGAAGGCGGGCCTGCTCTTTCTCACGCCGATGTCGTTTCTGATTTCGACGACGCGCAACTGCCGCCTGCTGATGGATTGGCTGGCATTCGGCTTCGGGATCGTGCTCGGGCCGCTCTTGGCCGCCTGGCAGCTGGGCCTCGATATGATCTGGACCGGCATCGTCGGCGGATCGCTGGCCTACGGCATTCACCGCCTGCGCGAGGCGCTCAGGTGAGCGGCGAGCTTTACGCCTATCTGCTGCTGGTGCTCGTCGGCTTCCTGCCCAACGAGATCTGGCGCATGCTCGGCCTCGTCGCCGCGCGCGGGGTCGACGAGGAGTCCGAGTTGTTCCTGTGGGCGCGGGCGGTGGCGACCGCGGTGCTGGCGGGCGTCATCGCCAAGATCCTGCTGTTCCCGCCCGGCACGCTCGCGGCAGTGCCCCCGTTCATCCGCCTGGGCGCGATCGCTTGCGGGCTGGTTGCATTCCTCCTGGCGCGGCGCTCGGTCCTGGCCGGCGTCGTCACCGGCGAGATCGTGCTCACGCTGGGCGCGCTCTTCCATGGGGTCTGAGCACACGCGGCTCGCCCGGCGTAGTCGGATTGCGAACGCTCGAGAAAGGGCCGGTGGAACAAGAGAACTGCACGGCCTCACGAGAGGGCGCAACACGGCTCGCGAGCGGACGCCGCCTAAAATCGGCGGCTTCTTTCGCGCCCCTCCTCGAAGGACCGGCGAGCGTGGGCCCCGGCCTGACGCTGTTCCGCTTCGGCCAGGGACGAGGGCGACGGAAACAGCAAAAACGTCACCGCCCACGCTGACGTAGGTATAACGTCCGGACATCGGGTCGAGTTCACGCAACCAAGCCTAGTTCCGTTGGGCGGAGATTTTGACACTTGGCTTGATTGGGGCGCCGAGAGGGCGCCCCATGAAGGGGCTCAACCCGTCGAAGTCACCGTGTCAAGGAACTGGTGCTGCAGGGGCACGACGTACCCGACGTCATGCCGCTTCTTTCCCCAGCATGAGCGGAACCCTTGGATGCCGCCCGCAATGCGGGGCGAACGACGAGGACCGGGATGGCGCTGTGCGTCAGGACCTTGATCGTCTCGCTGCCCAGCACCACCGCGGAAATCCCGCGCCGGCCATGCGAGGCCATGAGGATGAGATTTCTCCGGTGTTGGCGGTCTCCCGTGGAACGGTGGGTGTGTTTATGCATGTCGGAGCCGCCTCGGCGTTGATCTGGATCAAATCGAGATCACGCGGCGGCAGCGTTCGCATGGAGCCGGCTTTAGCAAAGACTGGGCGCTATTCCGGCAATGCCCGAGGCTTAACTACGGCCGGTCAAAACTGGCGCGGGCGCGCGTCATGCAGCGATCGGCGGACCGGCCTCACTCCGCCTTGATGTTGGCGGCCCGGATCACCTTGCCCCATTTCTCGGTCTCATCCGCGATGAGCCGGCCGAAGTCGGCGGGCGAGCCCGCGAGCAGCATGCCGCCCATGTCGGCGAGCCGGGCTCTTATCCTGACGTCGGCGAGGCCCGCATTGATCTCTTTGTTGAGCCCGTCGATGATCGCCGCCGGCGTACCCTTCGGCGCGGCGACGCCGAACCATGAGCTCGCCTCGAAGCCGGGCACGAAATCGCCCACGGTCGGCACGTCCGGCAGCGCATCCGAGCGCGTCGCCGTGGTCACCGCCAGCGGGCGCAGCTTGCCGCTCCTGATATGTCCGATCGACGCGGTCATGGTCGCGAACCCGACCTGGACCTGCCCGCCGATCAGATCGGCCATGGCTGGGCCGTCCCCGCGATAGGCGACGTGAACGAGGTTCACGCCGGCCTTTGCCTTGAACATCTCGCCGGCCAAATGACTGGCAGTGCCGACGCCGGCCGAGGCGAAGCTCAACGCGCCCGGATTGGTTTTTGCGAAGTCGATGAATTCGGGCACGGTCTTGACCGGCAAGGCCGGATTGACCTCCATGACGTTGGGCACGCGGACCACGCCCGCGATCGCCGCCATGTCGCGGATGAAATTGTAGTTGAGCTTGTCGTAGAGCGTGGCGTTGATCGCATGCACCGGCGCCACCATGAGGAGCGTGTAGCCGTCGGCGGGCGCCTTCGCGACCGCCTCGGTGGCGATGTTGCTGCCGGCGCCCGGCCGATTCTCGACGATGAATTGCTGGCCGAGACGCTCCGAGAGCCATTGCCCGATCAGCCGCGCGAGAATGTCGGTGGTGCTGCCCGCGGCAAATCCGACCACCAGGCGCACCGGCCGCGACGGGTAGGTCTGCGCCCTTGCGATGCGCGAGGCGGCCGGGAGCGCCGCGGCACCGGCTGCCAGACGCAGAAATCGGCGACGCGGAAGTTTCATTCTCCACTCCGACGGCTTGAGGGATTGGGCGCATCGGGTCGGCCCGGCGCGGCGCCCGGAGCTCGTCTCGGTCGAAGCTACACGATTTCCGCGTGGGGGCGGAAGAGGAGCGAACAGAGGAGCGAACAGAGGAGCGATGCCTCGTCACGCTGTCGCGGATGGTTCGATGCATCTTGCCATCACGGAAGGATGCCGGCTCGACAACGCGACTCGGCGGCGCGAGGTCATCCGTCTGTGAGATCGAGCTCCCGCCTGCCGGCCTCGATCTTTGAGAGGTCTGGTGGACGAGGTCGGGCAGGGTGCCCGCCGGCGCGCGTGCGGCGCGGTTATTGCTTCAACCCGCCGGGCGCGGGGAAACGGCGATGATCTCGATATCCGAAGTCGGCCTCGATCCTGCCAAACGATCCAACGCATTTTGAACGAGGCGTTCGTGATTTCTCTCGCCGCGCCTGCCAATCTCGATGACCTGCTTGGCGAGCACCTCGCGGACCCGGTCGACGCGCAACGGGTCGGCGCTGCTCGGCAGCCTTACCCGCTTCCAGGCGGCCTCGAACGCCCGGCTCAGGAGGGCGGCGGTCTCGCTGTCAAAGGCCGAGCTATCACAAAAAGCAAGCACGGACCCGTTTCGAGACGCAATCGGCACGACCGGCTCCTTCATTGCGGGCGACATGCTCCCGGGGCGAAGCAGCACGATCCCGGTCTGCACGCCGTCGCAGTGCGTGCATACGTAGGTCCGTAGCTCGGCGTGCTCGACATTCGGGTGGGGTTCGATCCCGAACAGTCTGGTTTTGGCACCGCATTGATCGCAATTCGGGCCATCCTCGAGTTCGGGTGGTCTTGGGGCGGCGGCTCTCATGCTTTTACAGTAGCGATTACTGTGGCCATGTCAATAAATACTTTTGAGAGACCATGAATATCGCAAGTGACAGCAAGATATACTTGTTATTGTTTGCATGATTCCCAGTCGTTTACTGCTCTCTCATCCAAGACGCTCGTGGCGGAAAGCAATAACACGACCCACATGACGTCATTGACTAACACAGCGGCGATGACTAACTTTTTGCCGGACAAATCGAGTGGAGACCTTGGCCATGCCGGACCGATCACGCCCAGAGCGCCTTCAGATCATGCTTTCCGAGGACGAGTTGACCGTGCTCGACGATTTCCGGTTCAAGAAACGCATGCCCAGCCGAGCGGCGGCCGTACGCGAGTTGATGAAACGGGGGCTCGCTGCGGAAGGATTCGTGACCGCCCCCCTCGGCGCCAAATCCAGCGATTACGGCGTCGTCGGCAAAACTCCGCTGGGACGCCGCTGATTTCGTCCGACGCCAGGATAGCCGACACGCCGCCGACCGGCGCGGATCGATGCGGCGCCGCTCTTCGCCTGTCGTTTTTCCGGATCCACCCCGGTCGGCAGGGGCATCGGCGCTGAGCCGTTACTGCCCGCCTCGCAACCAACGCCCCCGTCGCGCGTTACCTCTCCGAAGCCACGCGACTGACAACTGCCCTGTCGCAAGGGGCGCATCATGTCCGATGAGAGACGCAGAGGAACCGAGGGTCCGGCGTGCCCGCGATGCCGCGCCGTGATGAAGGACGTGGTGACGATCGCGCCGGTAGCGAGCGAGCCCGGATTGATCGCATACGAGTGCCCGCGGTGCGGATACGTGACGAGCGTGCTTCATTATCCGCGGCACGATGTTGCCCGCTAGAGCAGGGGTCATGCGCTGGAGGCGGGCTCGGCCCCGCCGTTCGCGACCGGCAAATGTCTCAGCGGCGACCGCTAAGCCGCCTCGGTCTTGAGATACCCTTCCTGTTGCGCATCATGAAGGAGGGGCGGACTCGAGCCGAGTCCTCTCGAATAAAGCTTCGCGCGGGTACGACGCGACGTTCTGCGCTCATGATGGTCATGGTCCGGCATGCGAACGACCATGTGCCTTGAAAACAACACATCTATGTCCCATATGATCGGTGCGACCTCACTCAGGTCCTGGCGAGCCGCGTGTACGGATCCCCGTCAAACGGTTTCTGGCTTGCCCTTTTGCCTTAATCGACAGCCCAGATCACGCGGGGGTGTCTGGCCCCACTCGTGCGGCACTCGCTGCCTGCCTATAGGCAGCGGCCGGGCGTCGCATATCGCAGAAAGTCCGTTCATTGACCTCTTTTCATATCTTCGGCCTTGCCGAACCGATCACGCGCGCCCTCGCCGAGGAGAAATACCTCACGCCCACGCCGATTCAGGCCCAGACCATTCCGGTCGCTCTGTCGCGCCGCGACGTCGTCGGGATTGCGCAAACCGGCACCGGCAAGACCGCGGCATTCGCGCTGCCGATCCTGCATCACCTGTTCGCCGACCGGGGGCGGCCGCAACGCAAGACCTGCCGCGTGCTGGTGCTGAGCCCGACACGCGAGCTGTCCGGCCAGATACTTGACAGTTTTCGCGCCTACGGCCGCCATCTCCACGTCAGTGCCGCACTGGCGATCGGCGGAGTCCCGATCGGCCCGCAGGTGCGCGCGTTGCAAAACGGCGTCGACGTGCTCGTCGCCACGCCCGGGCGCCTGCTCGATCTCGTGACCAGCAACGCGCTGCGTCTCGGCGAAGTCGAGTTCCTCGTGCTCGATGAAGCCGACCGGATGCTCGATA
>WNFC01004538.1_pt1 | contig 15131 bp, 12 predicted proteins | sample 5400541 | NCBI WGS metagenome assembly WNFC01 (sample SAMN13153342, study PRJNA577476) | soil metagenome | isolation source: 120 cm saprolite under Douglas fir tree site 2 hole 2 replicate 1 | place: USA:California | collected 2015-04-18
ATGCAGTCGAGGTTCGCCCACGTGTTTCAGGCTACTTGCAGAGCGTACATTTCAAGGAAGGCGCGATTGTTCGCCAGGGCGACCTCTTATTTCAGATCGATCCACGCCCCTTCCAGGCGGAAGTGGACCGTCTGAAGGGTGATCTTTCGCAAGCGAAAGCTCAACTTTCGCGAGCGCAAAGCGATTTTGAGCGTGCCGAACGCCTTCATAACAATGATGGGATGTCAGCCGAGGAGTACGACCGGCGCGCCGCGGTGCGCAACGAAGCGGAAGCTCGCATCGCGTCTACGGAGGCGGCTCTTCGTGGAGCGGAACTGAATCTGGAGTTCACGCGCGTCACGGCTCCGATTACGGGTCGCGTGGGACGGGCGGAAATCACGGAAGGCAATTTGGTCGAGAGCGGCGCAGCGCAGGTCAAGCCCTTGACGACTCTGGTTTCGCTCGATCCGATCTATGTCTACTTCGATGTCGACGAGCAGACCTACCTTAAATATGCGCGCGTGACGCAAGCCCACGAGACAAGTTCGCACGATCTGCGTGGCGCTGCGCTGTTAGGCCTGGCGGACGAAGACGGATTCCCCCACGTAGGCCAGGTAAGCTTTGTGGACAATCAGGTCAGCTCCTCGACAGGAACAATTCGTTTGCGGGCCACTTTTGCGAACAAGAATTTGGCTCTAACCCCAGGGCTTTTTGCGAGGATTCGGTTGCAAGGAGGCGGAGCGCACAGTGGCTGCCTGGCGAAAGACGAGGCCGTCATTACGGACTTGAATCAAAAGTACGTTTTTGTGCTCGGCAAGAACAACACGCTCGAATATCGCGCCGTGAAACTTGGCCCTATGACGGAGGGATTGCGCGTCGTGCGTGATGGCTTGCACGACGGCGACGTCATCGTCGTTAACGGCCTGCAGCGCGTGCGCCCCGGAGCCGCTGTTACACCCAAGAAGGTTTCCATGGCGATCCAACCTGACCCATTGAGTGATACATCCACGCAATCCGCCCTTGTGGGTCACGAAGAGAAGTCGCGCGAGCCGAAAGCACGGGAATAGTCCAGGACCGCCATGAATATCTCTAGTTTTTTCATCAAGCGCCCCATCTTTGCCGCGGTAATTTCCATCATCATTTTTGTCATCGGAGCACTCGCATATTTCCGCCTTCCTCTGAGCGAGTATCCGGAAGTCGTACCGCCCACTGTCGTCGTACGCACAAGCTACCCGGGCGCAAATCCCACTGTTATTGCGGACACCGTAGCCTCGCCCCTCGAACAACAGATCAATGGCGTCGAAGGCATGCTCTACATGTTTTCGCAAGCCACCGCCGACGGCGTGATGACTCTGACGATCACGTTCGGACTGGGCACGGACCTCGACAAAGCGCAAGTGCAGGTGCAGAACCGCGTATCGCAAGCGCTGCCGCGATTGCCGCAGGAAGTCCAGCGCCTCGGTGTAACGACGGAAAAAACCTCACCGGATTTGCTGATGGTTGTGCACCTGGAGTCTCCGGACAACCGTTACGACATGTTGTACCTTGCGAATCTCGCCATTCTCCAAGTGAAGGACGAGTTGGGCCGCCTCCCTGGCGTCGGCAACGTACAGGTCTTCGGCGCGGGCGATTTCAGCATGCGCGTGTGGCTCATCCCAAACAAATTGGCCTCGCACAACTTGACGGCAACGGACGTGGTCCAGGCGATTCGCGAGCAAAACGTGCAGGTTGCGGCGGGTGTGCTTGGTGCTCCGCCGTCAAATACGGGAAGCACAGCGTTTCAATTGCTTGTAAATACGCAGGGGCGCCTCACGACGGAGGAAGAATTCGGCAACATCATTGTGCGCGCTGCAAAGGATGGACAGATTACGCGCATCCGCGATCTGGGCCGTGTCGAACTGGGTTCCAGTACGTACGCACTCCGCAGTTTGCTGGACAACAAGCCGGCTGCAGCCCTTCCAATTTCGCAGCGGCCTGGTTCGAACGCACTCGAAACGTCGCAACAGGTGCGCGACACGATGGAACGTCTCAAGAAATCATTTCCGGAAGGCGTAGACTACAAAATCGCCTACGACCCGACGGTTTTCGTGCGCGAATCGATTCAGGCGGTCGGGCACACGTTTGTCGAAGCGTTGATCCTGGTCGTGATTGTGGTGTTGGTCTTCCTCCAAACGTGGAGGGCGTCCATCATTCCTCTTCTGGCGCTCCCCGTCTCGCTGGTCGGAACGTTTTCGATCATGCTGTTACTCGGCTTCTCTCTGAATACTCTGTCGCTGTTCGGGCTCGTGCTGGCGATAGGCATTGTAGTGGACGACGCGATCGTCGTTGTTGAGAACGTTGAGCGAAATATTGCACTAGGACACGAACCCCATGAAGCGACGCGGCGCGCGATGGAAGAAGTCAGCGGACCGATCGTGGCCATCGCTTTGGTGTTGTGCGCGGTTTTTGTTCCCACGGCGTTCATCGTCGGGCTTTCGGGACAGTTCTATAAGCAGTTCGCGCTGACCATCGCCATTTCCACGGTGATTTCAGCGTTCAACTCACTCACGCTGAGTCCGGCGCTCGCAGCGCTTCTTTTGAAAGCTCATGATGCCAAGAAGGATCGTTTCACGCGAGCGATTGATTTTGCATTTGGATGGTTTTTCAAGCTGTTCAACAGGTTCTTTGGCCGTGCATCGGGCGGTTACGGAAAGCTCGTCACTCACACGCTGCGGTCGAGTGTAATCGCTGTGGTGGTTTATGCGGGCCTTATCGGGCTGACGATTCTCGGATTCTCGCGCGTCCCGACAGGTTTTGTTCCTACCCAGGATAAGGGATATCTCGTGTCTTTCGCGCAGTTGCCGAATGGCGCGACGCTCGATCGCACCGAAGATGTGATTCGCAGGATGTCCGACATTGCGATGAAACATCCGGGAGTGCAGAACGCCGTCGCATTTCCTGGGCTATCGATCAACGGCTTCACCAACAGCCCGAATTCCGGAATCGTATTCGCTACTTTGAAACCTTCGGAGGAGCGAAAGTCTCCTGAGCTTTCCGCGAATGCCATCGCAGCTGATCTAAACAAACAATACGGGTCCATCCAAGAAGCATTTATCGCAATTTTCCCTCCGCCGCCTGTTCAAGGATTGGGCACGGTGGCCGGCTTCAAACTTTACATTGAAGATCGGGCTGGCATGGGCTTGGAATCACTCTACAAGGAGACGACTTCCACGCTACAGAAAGGCAACCAGACACCGGGGCTGGCCGGAGTGTTTTCCAGCTTCGACATCAACGTTCCGCAAATCGATTCGCATGTGGACCGCGAAAAGGCGAAGACCTACGGAATTCCCCTCGGCGACGTGTTTGACACCATGCAGGTTTACCTGGGTTCGCTTTATGTGAACGACTTCAACCGTTTTGGGAGAACGTACCAGGTGAATGTGCAGGCGGAGTCGCAGTACCGACTGCAGCCGGAAGATATCAGTCACCTGAAGACAAGAAACCTGGCCGGAGAAATGATTCCGCTGGGATCGGTGGTCAACGTTAAGCCGATTTACGGACCGGACCGCGTCATGCACTACAACGGATTTCCAGCCGCGGAAATTAATGGGGCGGCCGCACCGGCATACAGCACGGGCCAATCGGAAGCGGCAATTGCCAAGGTTTTGGACGATCAATTGCCAAACGGAATGAAATACGAGTGGACGGAGCTTACCTACCAGAAGATTCTTGCCGGCAACACGATGGTTTATATTTTTCCACTATCTGTTTTCCTCGTGTACTTGGTGCTTGCCGCTCAGTACGAAAGCTGGTCGTTACCCCTTGTAATCATCCTGATTGTTCCGATGACTCTGTTTTCCGCCATCGCCGGGGTCTGGCTGCTGAATGGCGACAATAACGTCTTCACCCAGATCAGTTTGATCGTTCTCGTCGGGCTAGCCTGCAAGAACGCCATCCTTATCGTGGAATTTGCCAGGGAAAAACAGCTTCAGGAGGGAATGAACAGAGTCGATGCCGTGCTGGAAGCGTGCCGGTTGCGTTTGCGGCCGATCTTAATGACTTCTCTCGCCTTCACGATGGGTGTAGTCCCTCTGGTCCTGTCTACCGGTGCCGGGTCAGAAATGCGCCGTGCCATTGGAGTCGCAGTATTTTTCGGGATGCTTGGCGTCACTGCGTTTGGCTTGGTGCTGACTCCGGTCTTCTACGTTTTGGTCCGGAGATTGGTTGAGGGGCGCGAGAACAAGAAATTGGCAACCAGCGCAGATCTCTCGTCTGCGACTTCGGTGGAGGCGTAAAACCGTGTCCATGCGCCTCTTGAAATATTCTGTGTTCTTCGCTGCTGTACTTGGCGTAAACGGCTGCGCGGTCGCCCCGCACTACAAGGCGCCGCAGCCCGCCGCGGTGACCTACCACGCCGCGGATCCGCAGCTTGTCAGCGACGCGCCGTTCGATCCACGCTGGTGGAAACAGTTCGAAGATCCTGTCCTTGATTCGCTGATCCAAAAGTCGCTTGGTGCTAGCACCAGTATTCGTGTCGCACGGGCGAGGCTCGCGGAATCGCGTGCCATCTTTGATGAGCGAAAACTGGACCGTTATCCTACGGTTCCAGCCGATGCGAGTTACAGCTATGCAAAAGAGCAGATTCCGGGATTTTTTAACGATAGCGCAACCATAAATACGTTTCGTTCAGGGTTCGACGCTTCCTGGGAGATCGATTTATTCGGACGGGTTCGTCATGACGTGGCAGCAGCGCGGAGCAACAATCAGGCGGTCGAAGCGGACTTGCACGATGTTGAGGTTAGCGTGGTGGCCGAACTGGCGAGCAACTATTTTGAGTTGCGCGGAGCGCAGTGGCGCCTTGCAGTCGCAGAACGCAGCTTAAAGAATCAGCGAGAGACACTGCGATTGACACAGCTCCGTCGCGATGCGGGGGTGGGCGAAGAGCAAGATGTGGCGAGCGCGGCGGCACGCGTGGCGGCTACGGACGCGACGATACCGCTGCTGGAACTTGAATCGAAACGGGCGGAATACAGGCTCGCGGTGCTCACAGGAACACGACCAGGCGAGCTTTCTGCAGATCTTTCTCCGCGGAACTACGCTCCCATCGACAAGGCCTTGCCCATCGGGAACGCCACTGACTTACTGAGGCGCCGGCCGGATGTACGCGCGGCGGAACGGCGTCTTTCTGCGGCTACCGAACGTCAAGGAGTTGCAGTTGCTCAACTGTTCCCGCAGGTCAGTGTCTCTGCCTTCGTTGGATTTTTGGCGGGGCGCGGCAGTCTCTTCTTCACAACGCGATCCTTTGCATCAACCGCTTCGCCTGGTGTGACGTGGTCGGCCTTTGATCTGGGCCGTGCGCGAGCGCGCGTCCGCGCTTCGAGTGCAGCCACGGACGAAGCTCTCGCTTCCTACGATGAAACCGTCTTGCGCGCCCTTGAAGAAACGGAAAATTCCTTCTCCAATTACCACGCGCAACAAGAACGACTCGTAAAGCTGAACACGCAGGCGCAAGAGAGCAAACGGGCAGCCGACATCGCGAGGCTACGTTACCGCGAAGGCGTGATCGATTTCTTGTCACTGTTAGATGCCGAGCGCACTCAGCTTCAGGCGGAGGACGCAGTCGCCGAGAGCGAGCGAGACGTTTATGTCGCGGTGATTGCCCTCTATAAGGCACTTGGAGGAGTACCAAGCTGACCTAAGCATACGAGCTGAAGCGCCACAGCTCGTCGTGCTTGACTTGCTCGTGCCATTTTTGTGACAAACATGCCGTGGAGGCTGCAGAGTGCGGTTTTTTGATCAATCCGACTTCGGTTTGCAACCGAAGGGTTGATTTCAGTTAGGGGGCGGGAATCGTTCCGAGACGTTTCGCTTCTTGTTTGCTGTGGGGAAAAGTGTGGGGACTCCATGCATGCGGAGCCACATTCTCGTACATCCTGCCACTACTACATTGTTTGCTAAACCTTTTGTTTTCAAGAACGGGGTTGAAAAGGAAGGACTTCCAAGAGATAGCCCGGCTGGCTTGGGCGCAGGAGGTCCCGAGTTCAAATCTCGGCGCCCCGACCACTCACTCCTTGTTTCGGATGCTACATTGTCCAACGACGTTTTCAAGGTTCAGAACAGCCAGTCTTATCCAATTCCTGTAATTTCCTGATGGCATCCGCGTTGCTCTTCTCCGAGGCCGCCAGCAATAGGACGCGAGCCTGATTGCAATTCACCGGGACTCCGTCGCCCCGAATGTAAAGATCAGCGAGCGCCACCGCCGCTTTCGCGTTTCCTGCCTGGACGGAGGACCATAGCTGTTGCGGCGTGACTGCTATCTTCTTTGAGTTCTTTGTATTATCTGACTGAGGTTGCGCTGATTTCACCGTCAGCTGACTCACGGAGGACCTCTGCGATGATTGCAGATGAGGCTGCGTTAGGGTCGATCCAAAGAGGCCATCGGGATGGTAGCCCAATGCCCCTGATTGCGGCGTTTTCCCCGCTGCGGATGCGGGCAAAGGAGCGCGCGCTGCCTCTGACGAGGATACCATCCCCGGTGCACCGGCTTGCGCATCGGGTTTACCGACGTCTGTTGGACTGGGCGTTGCCTTTAAAGCAGGGATTTGCCCGCGGTGGCTGAAGTATTTGAAGGCAGGTATAGCCACAATCGCGGAAACCAGGATCCCCAGCAGAACCCCAAGAATGAATCGGCGCCGAGTCGCGGTCAGGAAACGCTCCAGCGGAACCAGGCGTGCTGCGCCGAAAGAATGGCGCAATGCGTGGACTTCCGATTCAGGGGTCTCAGAACCAAGATTATCGTGTAAAGGAACGGCGTTCGAAAACCGTCCATTAGATATCGCCGTCATCGAAGCACTTGGCTCGCTCGCTTGACTGCTGGAAACTTCAAGAGTCGGTATTACCGAGGAGACCAGCTCACGCCCAGGACTCTCGTCCGTCGAGACTTGCTTGACCCAGGCGCCAATTTGTTCGCGATTCTGCAGGCTGAGATTCAGGAATCTCAGCCCCCCGACCTTTCTCGCGGCATCGGTCCAGGCAAGTTCACCAAACGCTTCGATTCGCTCCCGGAGATTGAATGAAAACCAGAAGTGCACCGGACCATTCTGAGGGACAGGAGAGAAAACTTCAAAACTGAGCCCGCCCTCGGAAACGTTCAATACCCTTCCGCCCTCATCTTTCTCAATTTGAATGAAAACAAAATTTTCGAGAAGATTTCTCTTTTGCCGACGGCGATCCCAGATCATGGTTTTCGAAGGTATTTTCAAATTTTCGGCATGTTCTTCAGCGGGAGGGAGGTGTGAAGAATTGCCGAATCGGCAGGCTCAGGACCGGGGTGAGGCTAAGCCAGTAGCCCTCGCGTCTTCAATCATACTTAGACATGGGATTCTTGCAAATGCTTTTAGGCTGAATATTTTCGATGCCTTTTGGGCTCGTGCAGCGCTAGATTGGCCGGAATTCTCGGTGCCCGAAGCGTGGCCCTGTTTGATCGTGCTACCTGAGCCGGACCTTGCGACATCAACCGCAGTGCAACCCAGGGCGCGGGAAGGGCCGCACGAAGCCGGGCCGCTTGGTGCAAAAGCCCCGCCCAGTCGCTTTCTTATCTAATGTATCGAAAGAAAAGCAGCTTTGAATCAGTTTTGTTTATGCTAGAATCCCGCCGTTGAGCCACTACCAAAGAGGGGCAATCCAGGGCCACGGCCAGGGGGAAAGAACAACTAAACCATAGCCCGATACCAAGAAGGTCGTGACAAGATGGCGAGTCCCCTCGCCATGCGATGGAAGCGTCTCTCACCAGAAAGGGGGCTCTTAAAAATGCATCGGTTCCCTATTCCCTCAACAGAAATCACCCAGGTAGGTTACCAGGAAGATTCGGAGACCCTCGAAATCCAGTTTGTGAAGGGCGGGGTCTATCAGTTTTTCAATGTGCCTGCGAAGGTGTTCGATGAATTCATGAGCGCCCCCTCCAAAGAGGGATACTATCACTCGAATATAGGCGAGCGCTTCCCCTGCTCTCGCATTGCGTGACGGCGATTTGGTTCGGCTAGAGGTCTTCCGGGAAGGACCGCCCCGCGGTCTTTCCCGGGCATCTTGGGGCTGGCTCAACTGAGTTTCCACCGCAGGAACCGGACCTACGTTGAGTTTGTCGAGGTTTACTACGTACACCGTCCAGCGAGCAGGGCGCTCGCGACTCTCACTGAAAACAAGTTTCTTAGCCGTTCTCGAGATCGCGCTTCTTCCCGTAACGAAACGCCAGCCCCACGCCGAGGGTCATGAACCCGATCGGGGGCACTACAAGTACGAGAACACCTTTGCTGATAGCCTTCTGGCCGTCCTTGGACGTAGCCGCGGCGGAACTGCGACACATGGCGCAACCCTGGCTGAACGCGGGTGTGGCCCAAAGAAAAAACGATAAGGCGAGAAGTGCGGAACGAACTTTCATTTCACTCCCAGATAGAGTATCCGAAAAGCATCCGGAAAGAAAAAGATCGTCATCAAAATCAGACAGGCGACCACCGAACACATTGTAAGCCATTTCATGCGCGATACTTCATATTTTAAATGCATGAAATAGCCGATGATCAGCGCGGCCTTCACGAACGACAAGCTCAACAAAATGGTCAACATCTTCCCGGGCCGTAGATTCTGATAGGTCAGATAGACTTCGATGGCGGTCATCGCCAGCAGCGCGCCCCAAACCCAGAAGAACAGCGCTTTGCCGTGATGGCGGTGCTGTTCGGCAACCCGCTCCGCGATGGCTAGTTGAGTGGTATCCATATCCCTCAAGCTCCTAGAGAATCTTTGCCGACATCAGATAGACCAATGGAAAGATGAACATCCAGACGAGGTCCACGAAGTGCCAGTACAGGCCGGCCACTTCGACGTCGGATGAGTCGTATAGCTTGGGCTTCAGCCACAAGATGATCCCGCACACAATCGCCCCAATTAAGAGGACGTGTGCGCCATAGTGGAACGGGCTATAGACCGGCGTTCCCAACCAGGCAACCAGCCAGAGGACCAGCAGGATGGGGATGAATTTACGGCGCAGCGCGACCACGCCGAGGTAAATCACACCCAGCGTCACGTGCAACATATGCATCCCTGTCAACCCGAAGAAAGTGGCGCCAAACTGCGGCACGGTTTTGGACACGTTAACAAACTCGCTGGCCGCTTCGTGGCCTGGAACTTTAGGAAACATGGGAAGAGTCAAGCCTTCCGCGATCAGCTTGGTCCACTCGCGGCCGTGAAGAACGATGAATCCCGTGCCGCATAGCATAGTGGCAAGCAACCACAGGCGCTGCCCTTTGGCATCGCCATGGACGGAAGCCCTGACTGCCAGCACCATCGTCAAGGAACTCGTGAGGAGAAACGCCGTCATGATGGTGGCGTTGACGATGCTCTCGGAATGGAAAGGCGTGGGCCATCCTTCAGTCGAAATGCGCCCGTAGCTGTAGGCGTAGAGCAGCGCGCCAAACGTCAGCGAATCGGAGAGCAGAAACAGCCACATCCCGATTTTCTTGGAGTAGGTGCCGAACAGCGACGGTTCATAGACCGATGGGATGTCGTGCACTGCGGAATCAGCCATGCGTTCGGCCTCCTGGTCAGAAACGTTCGGTTAGCTGGCAAACTCCAGCAAACACAAAATGTAAATCCACAGCCCAGCCATGAAATGCCAGTACCAGGCGGTCACATCCACCACAATGCTTCGGGTTGCCACAGAGCGGTGCAACAGCGAAGCGATACCCGCCACAAACAAGGCGAGCACGCCACCCATCAAGTGAATCGCATGGGTGCCGGTCAAGAGATAAACAAACGAACTGCTGGGCGTGGTGGCTACATAGAAGCCATTTGCGGCCAGTTGCCGCCAAGCCGTCCACTGGCCGAGAAGAAAAGCAAGACCAAGCACGAGTGTCATTGATAGCCAGGGAATCCTCATCTGCTCACCGGTGGAGATTCCCGGAGCCGCTGTCGGTGGTACGCGGGTTGCTTGACCCTTGATCTGCCGGCGCGCCAGCTCCATGAACACGCTGCTCAGGATCAACACACCCGTATTAATCAACAGCAGCTTAGGAAGTGTTACCGGAATCCAGTCGCGAACGAGCGCATTGGTGCGCGGATCGAGGCTGGGCAGTCCCTGACGCACAACGTAAGCGCTAGTAAAAGAAACAAATAGCATGAGGATCGGCGTCAGAGCGACGAGCAGGCCGAGACGCGCCCGGCGCAGACGCGTTGCGTAATCCGGCAATCCCGGACCGGAACCATCGTCTCCGCCGCCGCCTCGGACCGGTGGCAGAATGCCATTATCGCCCAGCGAGATTCTGGGCTCGTCTACCGTCGCGGTTGTGGAGAAACTTGCCATAGGCTCTTCAGTGCGCCGGCTCGATTTCCGGATCGGACTGCATTACGTAATCACGGGGCGCGCCGGGTACGCTGTACTCGTAAGGACCGTTGTGAACGACCGGCGTGTGTCCGCCGAAATTATCGTGAGGAGGCGGCGTCGCGGTGGTCCACTCGAGCGTAGTCGCTTCCCAGGGATTGTCGCTGGCTTTTTTCCCCTTGAACATGCTCCAAAAGAGATTCACCACGAAGATCAACTGACCGGCAATGGTGACAAACGCCGCGTAAGTGATGAACTTCTGCAGCGGAATCAAGCCGTGGAGATAGTTGACCTCGGTGAGCTGCGAGTAGCGCCGCGGCATCCCCGCCATACCGAGATAGTGCATGGGCATGAAGATTGCGTAAGTGCCGATGAAACTGAACCAGAAGTGCCAGCGCGCCATCGATTCGTTCATCATGCGTCCGAACATCTTGGGAAACCAATAATAGGTCGCGGCAAAGATGCCGAAGATGGAGGCAACGCCCATGATGAGGTGGAAGTGAGCCGGCACGAAATAGGTGTCATGCAACTGAATGTCGAGCACCGGCTGCGCGAGAAACGGGCCGCTGATCCCGCCGGAAACGAAAAGCGAGACGAATCCGATCGCAAATAGCATGGGCGAAGCAAAACGGATCCGTCCGCGCATGAGCGTGCCGAGCCAGTTGAAGGTTTTTATGGCCGAGGGGACGCCAATGGCCATTGTCATGATAGAGAAAGCAAAAGCGGTATAAGGGCTCATCCCGCTCATGAACATATGATGGCCCCAAACCATGAAGCCGAGGAAACCAATCGCCAGGATGGCATACACCATGGCCTTGTAGCCGAAGATCGGTTTGCGTGAGAACACGGAGAGCAACTGCGAGCACAGCCCCATCGCCGGCAGGATCGCGATGTACACCTCCGGATGCCCGAAGAACCAGAACAAGTGCTGCCACAAAAGCGGCGAGCCGCCCTTATGACCAGTGAGTTGGCCGTTGACGGTGACCAGCGGCACGAAAAAGCTGGTGCCGAGGTTGCGATCCATCAGCAGCAGAATGCCTCCAGAGAGGAGCACGCCGAACGCGAGCAGGCCGAGGATAGCGGTGACGAACCACGCCCAGCAGGTCAGCGGCATGCGCATCATGGTCATGCCCTTGGCGCGCATATCCAGAGTTGTGGTGATGAAGTTCAGCGCGCCCATCAGCGCGCCGATGCAGAAAATGGCGATACTGATGATCCACAAGTCCGCGCCGAGGCCCTCGCCCGGACCAGCCGACTGCAGGGCGCTCAGTGGTGCGTAGCCGGTCCAACCATGGAGTGGAGCTCCACCGGCGACGAAGAAAGCCGCGATCATTACCACGAATCCCAGGAAGGTCGTCCAGAACGAAAGCATGTTAAGGACCGGAAAAGCCATGTCCGGCGCGCCGATCTGAATCGGCAGGAAGTAATTGCCGAAGCCGCCCTGTGGCGCGGTGGTGAGCACGAAGAACACCATGATGGTGCCGTGCATGGTCACCAGCGTGAGATACGTCTCCGGCTTGATATCCCCCAGCAGCGGCAATGCCGCAGTGGGCCAGATCAGGTGGATGCGCATCAGCAGCGAGAGGAACATGCCGACAAACACCGCGGCCAGCGCGAGGAAGTAATACTGCAGGCCGATGACCTTGTGGTCCAGACTGAAGACCCACTTTCGAATGAACCCCTGCGGGGCCGCGTGGGCGTGTGATTCCTGGGCAGCGATTTCGTGAGTAGCCATGTTATTGCTTCTCGGCCTCCCGTGCCGCCAACCATTTGTCGAACTCTTCCTGACTGACGACTTTTAACATGCCGTGCATCTTGTAATGGCCGAGCCCGCAAAGCTCGGCGCAGAGAATTTCATAGTCTCCCGTTTGTATGGCCGTGAAATGCATGTGGATCGCCAGGCCGGGTACCGCGTCCTGCTTGAAGCGCATCTGCGGAATAAATAGACTGTGGATGACGTCGTGAGCGCGCAAAATCACTTCGATCTCGCGGTTCACCGGAACCACCATCGTTCCCGTTACGACATCGTCTTTGGACGCGGGGTCTTTCGTATCGAGACCCAGAGCCGCTTCGCCGCCGGCCGAGGCATCCTCAAGCTCCGGGTTCGTTGCGCCAAACTTGCCGTCGGGCCCGGGATAGCGGAAATACCAGGCGAACTGCATGCCTGTCACTTCCACGCGTACGGCATCGGCCTCCGCGGCGCGGAAACGCTCCGAAGCCCAGATGGAACTGCTCATCAGGTTTAGCCCCACGAAAAGGAGGGTGGTGAGTACGGTCCAGATGATTTCCAATTTCATGTTGCCGTGCGAATAGTCCACTTTGGAAGAGGTAGAACCGCGGTCGCGGTAAATCCACACGAGCGCTCCCAAGGAAACCTGAGCGGCGACGAAGACAATGCCCATCAGGATATACGTCGTGGTGAAGTGATGATCGATTGCTGCGGCTGCGGCGGAGGCCCCCACGGGTAACCACCATGTCTTGGCGATAAAGAAATACGTGCTGGCGAAGGTGATCAGCCAGATGATGATCAGAAGAATGAGGCCCATGCAGCGCGACCCCCCGAGTTGGATTCTCGGCCTTCCCCACTGAGGCCCTGCTCGAATTCCCCGCGATCAGAGAGTGGGGGATGGAAACCGGGTGGAATATATCATAGCTTTTTCTGAGTGCAAGCGGGTTCTTGCATCTATTATTTTTTGTCGAGCAAGCTTCTTTCCGAAAAGAGCCCTAAATCATTTCCCGGCAACACCGCAAAGACGCATTGACGAATTTTTTTGTTTTGAGTAATATCCGTTTCGATTCTTGGGGGGTCCAGTGAAATGTTGAGGACCTCGCGATGGTTTCGTATCAAACTTTTCCAATCCGGCGGGCCCCGGACGCTCCCAGCGGTTGCGCCCCCTCTCTATAGTTTGTCCAGTCCATCCGAAAAACTTTTCGTATTCAGGGGACGGTCATCTCCCCCTCGCCGCGGACAAAGCGAAATTATTTCTGAAACAATCTGTAATTCGGGATCAATCCATTTTCGGCCACGACCAGATCGCGGTCGACGGGACCATAACCTAAAGGGGGAACGGGCGGTACTTTAGCTAGCCGCCAATTCATTTCGAGGACCAACAATCCAGGAGGTATCGCATGGCGGGCCCGGAAATTGATTCGGCCAAACCAAAACCGGAAGCGGCGAAGACATCCGCTGACGGTGGCGGAGATGCAACCAGGTATGTTGGTACGCCTGCCGTGGGTACGTCCAAAGCAGCAGCGGCTGGCGGTTTGGCGACCGTCGGTCCCGAGCCCAGTGCAATCAACCAACGGCGGCGGCGTCTGGTATGGGTTGCGGTCACTGGTTTCCTGGGCGCGTGGTTCATCGCCTTCCTTCGTTTTTTCCTTCCCCGCACGCTCTTCGAGCCTCCAACAGTTTTCAAGATCGGCTACGCCTCGGACTACGCCTTGGGCGTAGATACCAAGTGGCAGCAGAAGTACCGCATCTGGGTGGACCGCACGCCCGATCGCGTGTTTGTCATCTACGCTCGCTGCACTCATCTGGGCTGCACACCCGATTGGAAGGCCAGCGAGAACAAGTTCAAGTGCCCTTGCCACGGGAGCGGCTACGACAGCGAGGGTGTCAACTTCGAGGGACCGGCTCCGCGTCCGATGGATCGCGCCCACGTGGAGCTGGCGCCGGACGGTCAGATTATCGTGGACACTTCCCGGCTCTATCAGTGGCCGAAGGGACAACCAAGCCACTTCAGTGATCCGGGTTCATTTTTGCCGGTGTAACTGAGGCGCAGCGGGAGCGCTCCACGCGCAAGGGAGAAGCAAGGACAGATCGAGCCGCTACAGGACGGGAGAGCAGACGATGCCCGAAGAGAAAACCCCGAACGGAAACAATGGCAAATCGGTTGGCTTGGTAGAGCGCCTCAAAGCGGGTGTCAAGGAAGACCTCGAGTCCCTCAAGACCGACTTGCCTGCCAAAGCAAAAGAACAGGTCGAGCTGCTGAAGAAGCCCACCAAGACCCAGGTTTTCACTTCAATTTTCCGCCACAAGCACGACGACACGCCCCGCAATCGCGCTCTGGGCGTGCTCTCCAACGTTTTCCTGCATCTGCATCCCGCCAAGATCAATCGTGACGCGGTGCGCTACAGCTACACCTGGGGCATGGGCGGCATCACCTTCTATTTGTTTATAGTGCTCACGCTGACTGGCGTCCTGCTGATGTTCTACTACCACCCCAGCAAAGTGCAGGCCTTCCGCGATGTGCTCTACCTCGAACACGACGTGCCCTTCGGCAAATTATTGCGCAACATGCATCGCTGGGCCGCGCACTTGATGGTGATCGCCGTCGAGCTGCACATGTTCCGCGTGTTTCTCACCGGCTCGTATAAGAAGCCGCGCGAGTTCAATTGGAACGTGGGCGTAATCCTCCTTGTGCTGACGCTGCTGCTCTCCTTCACCGGCTACCTGCTCCCTGATGATCAGCTCGGCTTTTGGGCTGTCACCGTGGGCACAAACATGGCGCGTGCCACGCCCCTCCTCGGACACGAAGGCCCCTTCGGCGCGCAACTGGGCATGACCCCGTACAACGACGTTCGCTTCGGCCTGCTGGGCGGCTCCATCGTGGACGCCAACGCCCTCCTTCGTTCCTACATCTGGCACTGCATCGGCATTCCCATCATCGCTTCCATCTTCATGACCCTGCACTTCTGGCGCGTGCGTAAGGATGGCGGCATCTCCGGTCCCGCGCCCGTGGTGCTCGACTCCGAAGTGAAGGAGGCGAAGAAGTAGCCATGGATTGGAAGCAACTTTGGC
>WNFC01004539.1_pt1 | contig 15131 bp, 7 predicted proteins | sample 5400541 | NCBI WGS metagenome assembly WNFC01 (sample SAMN13153342, study PRJNA577476) | soil metagenome | isolation source: 120 cm saprolite under Douglas fir tree site 2 hole 2 replicate 1 | place: USA:California | collected 2015-04-18
TATGAAGGTGGCACGTCCTGATTTCAGTGGATTGTGCAGTGCGGACATGTATCCCCTCACGCCGCTACCAAACCAAATATCCCGCGACTTTCTATTCCATCTCTTACTAAGCAAACGTTTCACGGAGTATGCGATACAAGGTTCTGCCCGTGCAGGGATGCCTAAGGTGAACAGGGAACATCTGTTCGAGTTTCGCGTGTGGCTGCCCAGTGTGAATATGCAAAACGAATTAGCCGCAAAGCTCGATGCGCTTTCCGCCGAAACCCAGCGCCTCGAATCCATCTACCAGCAAAAGCTCGCCGCGCTGGAAGCTTTGAAAAAATCGCTGCTGCACCAGGCATTCAGTGGACAACTCTAAGCACAACCCCGGGAACGCCAATCTCCCGATTGGCGCTGTGAACGACGCCGCAACTGAGTCTGGCGGTGTGAAGGACGCCATTCAGGAGAATGGCGCTCCCAGGTGGCACAGCCGCGGATATCTGCCGCACTTTGAAAGTTCCGACGTGACGCAGCATGTGACCTTTCATCTGGCAGACAGCCTTCCGCAAACCGTCCTCCTGCGATTGGAATCCGAACTGAAGTTTCTCCCCACCGGGAAGCGCGATGTCGAACGTCGCAAGCGGGTGGACGCGTGGATCGACGCGGGTCACGGCTCATGCGTTCTGCGCAAGCCAGCCATCGCCGACATGGTGCAGGGATCGTTGCTAACTTTTGATGCGCAGCGTTACCGGCTGCTGGCGTGGGTCGTAATGCCGAATCACGTCCATGTCCTTTTCCAACCAATCAATGGATGGACAGTCGCGAAGATCGTGGCTGCGTGGAAGAAGTTCACCGCCCGCAAGATTTGCGATGACCGGCGAGATAGCGGCGAGGGGCCAAGCGCTCCTGTCTGGCACCGGGAGTATTGGGACCGGTATATCCGTGACCAGACACACCTCCAGCAAGCGATTGAGTACATCCACCTGAATCCCGTGAAGGCAGGCCTCGTCGTCACACCTGAGCGTTGGCACTGGAGTAGTGCATACCCCGGGAACGCCAATCTCCCGATTGGCGGGGAGCGAAACGCCATTCAGGAGAATGGCGTTCCCAGCAGAAAACCATGAACGAAGCCGAAACCAGAGCCGAACATATCGACCCCGCCCTGAAAGCGGCAGGCTGGGGCATGGTCGAAGGCAGCCGCATCCTGCGCGAATACCGAATCACGCTCGGACGCCTCGAAGGTCTTGGGCGGCGTGCCAAAGAAGTTAAGGCCGATTACATTCTCGTCTATCGCAACCACAAGCTCGCCGTCATCGAGGCAAAGGCTTGGGACGAATCGCTTACCGAAGGAGTGGCTCAGGCGAAAAACTACTCCGACAAGCTCGAAATCCGCTACGCCTATTCCACGAATGGCCGCGAAATTTACGGCATTGACATGCGGGAGGGCAAAGAAGGCGTCATTGAAAAATATCCGACGCCGGAAGAACTCTGGAACCAGACGTACGCTGAAGCCAACGCGTGGCGCGACCGCTTCGCCGCCGTGCCCTTCGAGGACAAAGGCGGCTACTTCCAGGGACGCTACTATCAAGACCTCGCCATTGAACGCGTAATGGAAGCCATCGCCGCCGATAAGCAGCGCATCCTTCTCACGCTCGCAACCGGCACGGGCAAGACTTTCATCGCGTTCCAAATTGCGTGGAAGCTGTTTCACAGCCGGTGGAACCTGAGCCGCGAGCCATCACGCCGCCCGCGCATCCTCTTTCTTGCCGACCGCAACATCCTTGCGGATCAAGCCTACAACGCTTTTTCCCCGTTTCCCGAGGATGCGCTTCAGCGCATCGAGCCGGACGAAATTCGCAAGAAAGGCAAAGTCCCGAAGAACGCCAGCCTGTTCTTCACCATCTTCCAGACCTTTATGAGCGGCCCGCCGAAGGATGGCAAACCCTCGCCATATTTCGGCGAGTACCCGCCCGACTTCTTTGATTTCATCGTCATTGACGAGTGCCATCGCGGCGGAGCGAACGACGAAAGCAATTGGCGCGGCATCCTCGAGTACTTCGCGCCTGCGGTACAGCTCGGTCTCACCGCCACGCCCAAGCGCAAGGACAACGTGGACACCTATGCCTACTTTGGCGACCCGGTCTATGTCTACTCGCTCAAAGATGGCATCAACGACGGTTTCCTCACCCCTTTCAAAGTGAAGCAGATTTCGACGACGCTCGATGAATATGTCTACACCCCGGATGACAAGCTGATCGAGGGTGAGATCGAAACGGGGAAACGCTACACGGAAACCGACTTCAACAAGATTATCGAGATCAAGGAACGTGAAGCGCATCGAGTAAACCTCTTCATGGAGCAGATCAACCAGAATGAGAAGACGCTGGTCTTCTGCGCCACCCAGGACCACGCCCTGGCCGTGCGCGACCTCATCAACCAGATGAAAACCAGCAAGGACCCGAACTATTGCCAGCGTGTCACCGCCAATGACGGCACGCTGGGCGACCAGCATCTCCGCGACTTCCAGGACAACGAAAAGACTATTCCGACAATCCTCACGACCTCACAAAAACTCTCCACTGGAGTGGACGCCCGCAATATCCGCAACATCGTTCTCATGCGCTCCATTAACTCGATGATTGAATTCAAGCAAATCATCGGCCGTGGCACCCGCCTCTATGACGGCAAAGACTATTTCACCATTTACGATTTCGTGAAAGCTCATCATCATTTCAATGATCCGGAGTGGGATGGCGAACCGCTGGCGCCCGAGCCCAAAGCAGAACCGAAGACGCCCGGCCCGCCCCGTGAGCCGAAACCGATACCTGATCCCGTCCCACGCCAGCAAAGGGTCAAAGTGAAGCTAGCCGACGGCAAAGCCCGCGCCATCCAACACATGATGGTGACCAGCTTCTGGCATCCGGACGGCACGCCGATGTCCGCGCAACAATTCATGGAACTACTATTCGGGAGATTGCCGGACTTTTTCAAGGACGAGGCCGACCTGCGCGCCCTCTGGAGCGCCCCGGACACGCGGGCCAAGCTCCTGCAGGGTTTAGCCGAGAAGGGTTTCGGTCCGGATCAGATGGCGGAGATGCAGAAGATTATCAACGCGGAGAAGAGCGATTTATTCGACGTGCTGGCGTATGTTGCCTACGCCCTGCCCACTCTGACGCGCGAAGAAAGGGCGACCAGGGCAAAAGTGCGCATCCGTGCCCAGTTTAACGACAAGCAGCAAACATTCCTCGATTTTGTCCTAGCCCACTACGTGAACGAAGGCGTGCAGGAGCTCGACCGCGAGAAGCTGACGCCGCTACTCCGGCTCAAGTATAACGATTCCCTCGCGGATGCCGTCGCCGACCTAGGCAGGCCGGAAGAGATCGGAATTGTTTTCTCTGGCTTCCAGAAATATCTATACCAGCAAGTGGGTTGGACTGCCATTTGACATTTCCCCGTCTTCTCGCCCTACCCTCTTTTATTAAGAATTTTCGCTTTCCCGCCCCAGCTTTTCATTTCTGCTTCCCAGTTTCTGCCTTCCACTTTCCGGCCCACCCCGCATCCCCATTCCTCAAATTTCGCTCTTCAATCCCTTAACCCTCTGCCTTTTCAATACCTTCCCGCCCCATTCGAATGATATCCAATAAATAACTTGACATTCATACTATTTTATGCTATCCTGTTTTGTGTATATCGCATCAGATTCTCGCCCGCTTTTCCCTCCCCCCGCTGTTTCAGGAGTCTCTCCGCTTCGGCGCTACCACCTGCGAACGTTGCGACATTCCAACGCGGGCTATTCTGCCCCCCTGCCCCACTATCCCCCTGACTCCTTGCTTAAATCGACTTGGTCATACCTCCATACTGGTACGTTGCACCCACTTATCTCCTTTGCTTCTCACTCTTACGAAAACTGCCGGGTGTGTACCCAAAATTCCCATTCTGGAACTCACCTCCCCGTTGCATATCCGCCTTTCTTTTCAATCACTTCCACGATGCCCATTTTGCAACTCCTTTCTTTTCACATTCATGCATGGAATGGGGGGAATGGGGGTGCTCCCAACGTTCCAACGTTCAAACGTTCCCTCGGTCTATCCCCTTTCGCTTCAACTACTTACAGACACACCTCCACAACAGCAGCTCGTCAACCCCTTTGCAATCAGTCCGTTACGCACTCTTTTTACTTCGACGGAGGGTGTACCCCCCTCTCTGCCTCCCTACTTCGTCACCTCTTTGCTTCCTTACCTCATTGCCTGCTCCTCCAGGGCAGTCAACCACCTGCCCGTTTCCTGGACTTCCCACCAGTTTCCTCCGGCGGAGCCGAGTTGTACATTGAAGCTGTCCCAGTCCAAGGTGAGGCCATGAACGAATTTACTACTTGGATGCAAAGCAATTGGTATGCGCTGGCAAACCTCCTCAGTCAGTTTGTATTCCTAGCCGCAGGGATCTGGTTTGCTCGGAAAATCCTGAGAACGATGAGGGCGTCCCAGGAGCAGGTCGGGGCGCTGCTGAAGCTGTCGGTTGCGGGTGCGACCTCCGAGCGGCACTCTTCGAGTGCCGTCGCCGAGCGATCGTTCGCAAGTGCGAGCCCGTATTGGCTTACGCCGGCGGAAGTAACTTCTGCTGGCCAGCCGAAGCCCCCAGAAAGCGGTCCCAGCCGGTGGGCGGTTGCAGAGCACAGCCTGATGGTGTGGTTGCAGACACCGATGAGCAACGGAGAGGCCGCTCCCTGGCGCAGGGCGATCCGGTGGCTGCAGTCCCCCGCCGGAAGCTGACGGGAGCGAGGGATCAGACGGGTTTAATGGGGCGCCAGCGTCGAGGAGAGACTTTCTTTGGCGGCGTTTTCGTAAAGATGCAGTAGTTGCGCGGCGCGCTTGAGCAAATCCGCGGGCATGTCGCCGGGTTGATAGTCCACCCACCCCGTCGTATAGGCAAGGTTGATCTTGCGGCCGGCACAGACCATTTCGAGAGCGCCGAGCCGGTTCAAGACCGCCTGGACTTCGCCCAGGTTGCATTCCGGCAGCACCAGCAGGAAATCGTCGCTGGCCAGACGCGCGGCGAAATCGGAGCCGCGGCACGCCTTCTTCAAACGCCGGGCGAGTTCTTTCAGAGCCTCGTCCATTGCCGATTGACCGTAGCGCTTGTTGATCTCGGAAAATTCGTCCAGATGAACGGTGGCCAGGCTCAGCGCTGTATTCTGTCGCCGCGCGCGGGCAATCTCTTTCCCAAGCTGTTGCTCAATGAAGGCTCGCGTGTGCAAGCCGGTTACCGGATCGATGCCGGAGGGAGCGGAAATTTGAGCGGGGGGCGCGTCCGCGCCGGCGTTGTGCGCGCTCAACTGCTTTCGCTGCCCGCGAAACGACCATTGACGGTAGAGCATCCAGCCATTGAAAAGTAGAAGCAGGCACAGGATTCCCCAACGAGCCTGATCGGAACGGATTTCATAAAAATGCTCGCTGTGGCGGAATAAAGAGGGGAATGAGGAGAGCACAAAGGCCACCGCCGAGAGCGTGGCGACGAAAAATGCGGACAGCCAAAGCCACCACTCGCGCCGCGCGAGTTGCCGCAGGCCGGATTCCGCTTGCTGTGCGCGGAAAGTATCCGTTCCCTCAAGAGGTGAGGTATTGGGTCTGTTGGCGCGGAGACCGAGAGTTGATTCCATGTTCCTTAGGAGAAGACCAATACACCACCACATTAGGCCGCTGCCGCAAAAGAAGGCAACGCCGAAATGGTACAGGGCCGTTCGCGTAAAGAACCTGACCGGAGGGTCAGAGCGACAGTGGCGCGTCCAGCGACGTGGCAAGAGGTTCATCGGCTGGGCGCAGGAGAATCAAGATGCGAGGAAAGATGGATCTAAGGACCCGCCATTACAGGTGTAGATAAACCGCAGCACTCCACAGTGGCGCTACACAAAAAAAACGCCCCGGCTAGACCGGGGCGCCTTGGAAAAGTTTGTTTGGAGCTCGGGGCCAGACAGCGTTGCTGCTACGGCTTGGCAGCGGGTGGCTGAGACGTCGCCGGCGCGGGTTTTGCTGCGGCCGGCTTCGCGGGGGCGGCTGCTGCTCCGGCCTTGACCGGGTAGGCCTGGTCGTAGAGACGGACAATGTCCTGCGTGACGTCGATCTGCGTGGAGGCGTAGAGAATCGGAGTGCTCTGCGCCGAAGAATCCAGGACGACGGCATAACCGTTTTCGCGCGCGTAGCGGTCCAGCACATCGACCATCTTCCGGCCGATACGGTCAATGACGTCGGCCTGCGCGGCGTTCACGTCTTCCTGGTATTCGGTGTTCATGCGATCGAGGCGCTGCGCGAGCCGCTGCCCCTGCTGCCGGAGGCGGGCTTCTTCTTCCTGGCTCAGTTTGTTCGCGCCGGCCTGAAGACGCTGCTGCAGCTCATTGATCTGCTTGTTCAGATTCTCAATCTCGTTCTGGCGAGAAGCGAACTGCGATTGCAACTCCGCGGATGCCAGCTTGCCCTCCGCAGTGGTAACGATGGCTTGCCGAATGCTGATGACGCCGACCTTGCCCGATGCGGCCGAGCCGGCCGCGGCGGGTGCCTGTGCCCAGGCGGCTCCGGTGCTCAAAATGCACGCGGCGGCCAGGGCGGCTGTACGAGTCAACATATTTCGTGACCGCAAAACGGTCAACAATCTAGAATTCACTTTTTTCTCCTTGTTTTGGTCCGCCACGAAGAAACCGGGACGAACCCGCGCCAAGTCAGCTTGGCTTAAAACTGATTCCGCTCCCAGCGGGCTTTACGAGCGTATCGCAAACCCGAAAGTATAGCCGACGCGGTTTGCTTCCCGCAATCAGAAAGCACCGCCGTCTGCCAGAGTTCCGGGAGTAAGACGGCTTCCGCATCAAGAGCTCTTCCGGGCTACCATTTATTTCGGCAACGGGAACAGGATGACCCGGTTGTTGGCCTGATCGGCAATGACGGCCAGGTTCGTAAAGGTCTGAATGGCTGCTGCAAATTTCGATGTGGCGCCAATACCCAGAGTTGCCTTGGTCGCAAAGGTCTGCGAATCCACGATCGAGATCGTATTGCTCAGCGAATTCACCGTGAGGATGGTGCCGGTCTGGAAATTGTAAGCAATGGCGTTGGGATTGATGCCAACTTTGTGAGTTTCCGTACTGCCGCCGCTGTCCGGATTGAATGCGGTGATCGCATTGCCCTGCGTGGAAATCGCATAAAAGAGCGCCGGAGAGACCGAAGGATCAAAGACCACACCCGTCGGGGTAGGGGAGAGTAAGGAAGTCGAGACGGAGGTGGATCTAACCGGCGTGGACAAGCCGATGTCGACGGCATCCAGAGCACCGAACGGGCTGGAGGCGCCGTTGAGTATGAGGCAGGTCACGACGGCGAGACCGCGGCCGTTGGTGCCGCGATCGGGGTCAATGGCGACGGCGATGGGGTTCTGGTCGACAGCCACGCCGACAGGTGCGAGAGCGCCAATAGGAGTGGCGGTCAGCGGGGTGAGATCAATGGTGGAAACGGTGTTCGAACTGGTGTTGGCGATGACCGCGAGATTCGTTTCCTGATCAATGGCCACGCCGCTAGGACCAGTGCCGACATTCACGGTGATGGGTTTTCCGGAAGCGTCCAGGACCGGAACGCCATTCACGAGGTCAAGAAGAGAGACGGAGTTTGAGCCACTGTTGGTGACGACGGCGACTCCCGAAGTTCCAGCGGCCTGCCCGGTATACACGAGCCTGGGAAGAACGGCGACACCCGTGGGCGTGTCGCCGGTGGCGATGGTCTTGACGGTCTGATTGAAAATGTTGGCGGGGTTCAGGCTGAAGACAGAAACCTGATTGCAGCCCGAGCCGGCGTTGGTGACGACCGCGAGATTATTGATTTCGTCGATGGCGACGCCTCCCGGAGCGGACGCGGTGCCAGAGCAGGCGGGCAGGGGGATTTCTTCGAGAACAGTGAAGTCGACGACGTTCGAAGTCACAACCGAGCTGTTGGCCACATCCAGCGCAAAGTGGCGAGGACCGGTGAAGACTCCAGCAGGGAACGTAACATCCAGTTCCTGGCTGCCATTCAACGCGACTGTTGCGCCAAGGGTGGTGACGTCGATCGTGTCGAGACGAACCTTCGACGCGCTGGAGAAACCGGAGCCGAAAATCCTCACCGGTCCGACGGCGGCAGAGGGCGCGCCGAGGGTGATCTTGACGGCAGCAGAGAGGTTCGCCGGAACGGAAATCTTAGTGGGATCGTCGATGGAGGGAGTGTCAACGCGTTCGATGTTCAGCGTCTTGATTTTACCGGGCTGCCCAAGTTGGAAGACCGAGATGTTGTCGCTGCCGGAATTCACGGCCATCGCAACATTGTTGATGGAGTCTACGGCGAGGGCTCCGGGCAGGTTAACGGTGATGGCGGTCGTAGAGCCGCTGGGGGTGAAGCTGGCGGTCGTTTCGGCAGTTTGGCTCGTGGAAACAAATTTAATTCGCTGCAACAGAGAAGGATCCAGGAGAGAAATTTCGTTGCGCTTCGAATTGAAGGAAAGCGCGGTGTTGGTGAAGGGCTGGAAAGCCACGGTGCTGCCGCCGATTTCCGGAGAGCCGGTGCCTGTACCGGTGGCGCCGACAAACAGGGTCATGAAGCTAACGGACTCGCTTATCGGATCGATGAAATTGATCTGGCTTGAGGTGGCATTGGGGTCCGCAAGGATGACCCGGCGCGTGATTGGATTGATGGCAATCCCCACGGTAGTAGGCGAGATCGTGTAGGTCAGAAAGGGGACGCCGGAGCTTGCCAGGCAACCAGTGGTGCAGGTGACGGTGTCGTCTTTGTCAGCCTGAAAATACTGAAAATGCGTGGCGTCCAGAACAGCGCCGACCGAAAAAGAACCATTGAAATTCGTCTTGTTGGTGCTGCCGAGCGGCAAGCCGCTGATGAGCACGGTTCCGGGGTTGCTGGGACTGAGGTTGTGGGCGGCAGACGTCGTTATGGTGACAACGTTGGAGGCGCGCGTGGCGCTTGCGATGCCGACCGATCCGACCGAGGGATTGGCAAGGTTAACTGCAGAAAGCAGACCCGCCCCACCAGGAGTCACATACGCAAGGTGAGCGCCGGCTTCAAAAGCAATCTGAGGATTTGTTCCGGTGTTCAGTGTGACGTAAGCGATGGGACAGTATTTGGACGTCGAAGGAGTCGGGGGAAGGATGCAGGAGGGAGTCGCGCTGGCATCCAGATTGATGACGAGCCCGACGTTAGTGGAAGCAAAGGCCACGACCGCGCGATGCGAAAAGGGATCAATACCCACGGAGTATGGGAACGGGGCGACGAAAGAGGAAGGGGACGTAGCCGGTGGCGGAATCACGTTGCTCAAATCCACGGTTCCTTGCAGCGTTCCTGAGGGGATGGAATGAACGGTGAGAGACCGGCTCGCATAATTCACGACCGCCGCGAGGTGCAACTGGTCGTCAACGGCGACGCCGGTTGCGAGGAACCCCTGGGAAGAAACTGATCCGGCCAGAGCAGGCGTGCCCCCAGCCAAGTTGATAAATTCAACGTTGTTGGCGGTGTTCACGGTGGGAGCACCAGTTTGAAATGCGTTCTGCCCCGCCAGAGTCACTACAGCGTACCCGAGAGTGGAATCCAGCGCGATGGCACTAGGCTGGCTAGGCTGACCGGGAACAGAAACTGCAGGAAGGGCGAGTTGCGTCAGCGGGCCCGGGGCATTGTTTCCGGCGTAGTCCGGGATCACGGAGATGTTGGTGTAGGCAGTAGTGGAAGTGGGCGCGGCGAAAGGCCCCGGGGATGTCGAATACTGCACGCTGAGGGGGAACAATCCGGCATTGGGGTTACTTGCGCTGGGAGTAGGCAGAAAGCCGGAGAGACGCCGAGCGGTCACAAGAGAAGGCGGAGTTGCGGACGAAGTGTTGTTGAAGAGAGGGGTGATCGTGGGCGAGACCGTGCAGGTGTTCAGACTACCGGTGTTCGTGCCGAAGTATCCTCCGTCGATGGTTATGCCATTCTGACCGAGGGTGGATTCTTGAAGATTTTCGGGAGTTGAACTGACAATGGTGGGCCGAACCGGAACGATGTCCAAGGGAAATGGCCCGCCGGTAACGGTGACGGAAGGGTTGCTGGCGGTAACCTGGACTTGATAGTGTCCGGCATTCGTCAACTGGACATTGTTGAGGCGAATGCGCGCGCCGATGGAAGAGGAGGTTGTGCCGGCGGCGAAGACTACCTTGATTTGAGATTGTTGATCCAAAGTGATGCTGCCACAGGGGCCGGTGAGCGTGACGCCGAGCTGCGAAGTGGCATTGGTGGCCGCGAGGAAGATGTCCTGCTGGAGAGCGCCCTGGGCTGCAACAGAAGGCGAAATGCCGCTGAAGGTGATGTTCCCTGCCTTGACAACGGTGACGGCCGACTGCGCGATGCGGGCGTTGTCGACGTTCGAGAATGCGAACACCGTGACGATCCCGGCGGCATTCACCGGCGTGGTTGTCGAAGCTGGGGCCGCCGTGGGCACGGCCGAAGGTGAGGTATAAAGTCCGGTCTTATCAATCGAACCGCAACTGTTGCTTCCAGTGCTGCAATCAGCACTGCTGGTTTTCGCCGTGGATTCGAAAGTCACACCCCAAGTGAGTTGATCGGGCGAGATAACATTACCGTTGAGATCCTTCGCGAGAAAGAGTTGCGTCTCACCGGTGCCGAGAGTGGCAGTTGCGGGGGTAAGCGTGATGCGGATACCGGAATCGAAAATAAAGCTGAACTTGCCCGTCTTCTTCTTGTCGGCGTTGGAGGTGGCCGTGATGGTGACGATTACGTTGGGAAGCGTCTTCTGATCCGGAAAAACCGATGGAGCGGTGAAGGTGGCGCTGGAGGCAACGGTGGTGCTGGTATTCTGAATGTTGGAAAGAACACCCACGGCGGACGTGCACGCCGCGGCGGCAGAGGGCGTGGGGCTGGGAACGGCGGTCGTGGGATTTGGAGTGGTCGTGTAGGTGCAGGCGAACGTGGAAGACACATCGGTCGCGCCGGTGACATTGGCGACGATCGTCTGCGATTGCGTCGGCACCATCACCGAGAACGAACCCGAAACCGAGACCACCACCTGATTGGCGCTGCCGCTGCTGCCGCACCCGCTGCCCCAAAGGCCGGCGAAGGCCATCGCCAGCAGTATGTTTCTTGCATTCTTATGCCACTTCATACCCACTGTCTCCCCCACATTTGCGCGCTTTGCAAGTGTTCCGCCTCTGCTGCGCCGCTAAATTCCCAAGACTTTCCGAAAATCACAAACATTCACACACCCTAGAACGTCCGGCTGACGGTGAAGCGGAACGTCCGCGCCGGCTCGAAATAATTGAGGCTCCCCGGATTCTTCAGAAGCTGTTCGATCGTCGGCCTAACCTGGAATCTCCACACGTCCGGCGGCAGCGTGGCGGGGAGGCGACCGAGCGTGCAGCCCCTGTCCCCCAAAGACGGATCACAAATCTCGCTAGCCTCAATGAAATCCTGGGGCGCCAAAAGCTGCGAATGCAAACGATGGATGTTGTAGGCGTAGTAGATCCGGAAGGGCGCCTGAATGATCGGCAACTGCACGACGAACTCGATGCCCGTCGAACCGCGCAAGCGGAAATTCGTTCCCGGCGCAATGCCGAGCTGCCGGTTCGCGGCGAGTGCGCCCGAGCTAACCGCGTCTGGAAAGCTCGTGCTGAGATTGCTGAAACCCGTAGGGTCAAGCCGCAAGGCGCCCTTTCGGAGAATGCCGTTGGTGCCGCCGTCAAAAAACAACACGGCTTGTACCGTGCTGCCCACGATGGGAATCCGGTACTCGGCATTTCCATAGCCTTGCGTATCGCCTCCTGGAAAAGTGATGGTATAGCCGAGCACCGGCACGCTAACCGTTCGCTGGGTCGGCCCGCCAGAGCCGTTAAGGCAGGTGTTGCAGCTGAAGGTAAACTGCTGTGTCGTCGCGACCGGAATAAAGGTGACCGGGGTAATGGAGCGGACGTCAAAGCCGCGAATGTCCGACTCACCGCCCATATAAAAGCGGCTGTACGGAGGCGGTTCACCGCCACCGTAACCGGTGGTGAACGCGCCCGAAGCGTGGAAACCCAAAACGTTGCGGCGCTTGTTCACCGGATGGTAGTACTTCCAATCGAAAACATTGGTGATGCTCTTGACGTTGCCGCCGAGCCCCGAGAACCCGAGCGAATAGAAGTAGCTCTTTCCTCCGGTGGGATTGACCGGATTGTTGACGGTGTTATAGGTGATCGTGGGGGTGATGGTGCTCGAAACGATTCCGTTCAGCGCGCTCGGACCGGCGATGCTGCGGAACTGCACCTGAGTAAACAACAGCCTGGATGCATCGTTAAACGCCGTAATGTTCGTGCGCGTCAGTCCATATTGCAGCCCGATTCGCGTGAAGGAGAGCTTTCGGACTGGATAGCTGGCAAAAAGTGTGAACCCGGTGCTGTCCTGGTTGTAATTCTGAATGAATTGCGGGTTGATGCTGACGGCCTGGCCGGTGAGCAGCGCGGCTTGCCGTGCCTGGTCAAACTTGTACCGGCTGGAAAAAATCGTGAAACCCGAGGAAATGGGCCGGTCAAAGAGGTAGGGCTCGGTGAATCCGAAAAGGAAACTGCGCGACAGATCGCCGAACTGCGCCGAAAAGGTCAGAGTTTCGCCAAGACCCAGGAAGTTGTTGGTCTGATAGGTGAGGCCGATGAAGCTGCCGGCCAGGCCGCTGACACCGCCCTGCAAGCCGATCGACTGTTTGCCCTTTTCCTTGAGCTTGAGGTTGATGTCGACCGTGCCTTCTTTATTGTTGCGCTTGATCTCCGCGGCCTTGTCCGCTTCGATCTTGTCGAAGTAGTCGAGCTGATTGAGGCGCAGGATGCTGAGCTCCCAGAGGCGTTTGTTGAAAAGCTGGCCTTCATCGATCATCAGCTCGCGGCGAATGACTTTGTCGCGCGTGGTGGTGTTGCCGCTGAAGTCGATGCGCCTGACGAAATACTGCTTCTGCTCGTCGAACTTGAGCGTCAGGTTGATGATTTTCTTCTCTTCGTCGATTTCCGTGTCCGGCTCGGGAGTGAAGTCGATGAAACCGTATTCGCCGTAAATTTTGCCGTAGGTCTCCAGGGCCTTGCGGACTTTTTCCGTGGAGAAGAGGTCGCCTTGCTTGAGGGGGAAAGCGCTCTTCAGCGCATCGACCTTGAGGGACAGGGCTTTGTCCGGATCGGCGCTGACGATTTTCAGCGTGCCCATGTGATAGCGGTCGCCTTCTTGGATGGGGATGGTGATGTTTACGGCCTTGCCGTGGCTTCGCCCGGCGATCAGCGGAACGCCCAGACGGTAACTTTCGGTGTCGATGTTTTCAAGAATGGGTTCGCCGACGGACACCTTGAAGTAGCCGTTGTCGCGATAGAGGCCGCGAACACCGACTTCCAGATCCTCGCTCAACTTTTCGCGGTCGTAGGTCTTCGTGAGCACCGGGATATACCAGAAGTAGAGAGGAATCGAGTAGGGCCGGTCGTGGCGCATGGCGCGGATCAACTTGCGGTCGCTGAAAGCGTGGTTTCCGGTAAATTTGATTTTGCCGACCTTGACCTTCGGGCCTTCCTCGATCTTGAAAACGAGAATGACGGCGTTGCTGGAAGCAATGCGCTCGTACTGTGGAGTGACTTTCGCGAATTGCCGGCCGTGCTCGCCCAGCAATTCCTTCAACACGACTTCCGCTTTCTTGATTTTCGTGGGATCGAACTGGCTTTCGACGCTGAGACCGACCTTGCGTTCCTTGAACCGGTCGAGAATGTCCGATTCGGAAACGGAATGGATGCCGTCGTAGCGAATGCGGCGGATCTGCGGGCGTTCCTTCACTTCAAAGATGATAATTTTGCCGCCCGCGCGGTTGGGAGAATCTTCCACGCGGAGCTTCACGTCCTCGAAAAATTGCGTGTTCCACAGCGCCTGAAAATCGCGGCGCAGCGTCTCTTCATTGTAGACATCGCCGTCGCGGCTGAAGATGCGCGCCTTCAGCGTGTCGCTGCGCACGCGGCGGTTGCCGAGAAATTCGATGCGGTCGATGACAAACTGCTGCTGTTGCGCGGCGGCCTGCGGATCTGCCGCGGAACGGTCCTCTGTAACCTCTTTGCCGGTTGCGTAATCAAAGGAAGCGGAGAAAAGGTAGGAACGTGCGGATGAAGATGCGTCCGCGTGGGAATTTTCGCGCGGCGCAGCGGGCGACGCGATCGCAAAGAGAAACACAAAGGCGATCATCCACGTCACGCGAGCCGCAAAAAAACCAAACGGCGAACAGACTCTTCTTTGAGCGGCCGATGAGGTCGTCAAGGCCGCGCCCCCAAACTCAAGTTGTTTTTCTCCCGCCGGACCCGGTGTGGGCCAGCCGTGCGCTGATCCCGACCCGGTCGGGATCATCCGTGCGTTGTGTCAGATTCGCTAGTGGACGACCGGGGTTGCCTCACCGACGGGACGGAACGACAGGCCTTCCCCTGCGACGTAAATCTGGAGAGTCGCCGGCCTTTGAATTCCACCCTGGATCAGCGCCTCGGAGAGCGGGTCCTCTACATACTTCTGCAAAGCCCGGCGGAGCGGACGCGCCCCATAACTGCGGTCCGCACACGTTTTCTCGAGTATCCACTGTCGTGCTTCCGGCGATACCACAATCTGCACCTGCCGGTGAATCAGCGTGTCGTTCAGCTGGCCCACCAGCAAATCGATAATGCGGAGCAGATCTTCGTCGCCGAGCGGATTGAAAATAATCACTTCGTCCAGCCGGTTCAAAAACTCCGGATTGAACGCCCGCTTTACTTCGTTCATCACCATATCTTCCATGCTCTTCTGCCCGACTTCATCGGCGCCGGACTGGAAGCCCAACGCCGTGCGCTTTTGCAAATGACGCGCGCCGAGATTGGACGTCATGATGATGATGGTGTTCCGGAAATCCACGGTATTGCCAAGCCCGTCCGTCAACTGACCGTCTTCGAACACTTGCAACAATATATTAAAGACGTCCGGATGCGCCTTCTCGATTTCATCCAGCAGGATGACCGAGTAAGGCGTCCGGCGGACACGCTCCGTTAACTGACCGCCTTCTTCGTAGCCCACGTACCCCGGAGGCGCGCCGATCAGCTTCGAGACGGAGTGCTTCTCCATGAACTCCGACATATCGAAGCG
>WNFC01005802.1_pt1 | contig 15129 bp, 13 predicted proteins | sample 5400541 | NCBI WGS metagenome assembly WNFC01 (sample SAMN13153342, study PRJNA577476) | soil metagenome | isolation source: 120 cm saprolite under Douglas fir tree site 2 hole 2 replicate 1 | place: USA:California | collected 2015-04-18
GCAACTGCATCGTCCTGCGCAACCCGCGCGACTGAGTCTGCCTCCCCATCGTCTTCGATAGGGAGGTGTCCGCGAAGTGCCTGCCCTGAGCGAAGCCGAAGGGGACGGAGGGGCCATGGGCAACCGTCCTGATGCTCATGACCCCTCCGCTTCGCGGGCACCTTCCCAACGAATCTGGGGAGGCATGAGCCGGATGGTCTGGACATCACTTCGACTGGCGTCAACGCAGGTCGGCAGCCCGACCTCGCGGGCGCGCATCGAGGCCGCCGCCAAGGGGCACAAATACTGCCTGGTCATGGAGCCCGGCCGCGACGGCGACAGGGTCGTGACGTCGCGCAAGGGCGTCGGCCGTTTCGTCATGACGGTCAAGGGCCGCGCCCTGCACGGCCGAGATCGATTTGCGCGTGCCCGGCCAGCAGCTCGCCGAGGAGATGACGCACTGGTTCCTTGGCCTCGAGCCGATCGGCGCCGACGTCGAGGTCACCGTGACCGGCGGCATGAACCGGCCGCCCTACCAGAAGGACGCCGGCATCGCCCAGCTGTTCGGCAAGGCGCAGGCGCTCTATCGCGAGATCGGCAAGGAGTTGAACGATGTGCCGCTGACCGGCGGCGGCAGCGACGGTAACTTCACCGCAGCGCTCGGCATCCCGACGCTCGACGGGCTGGGCGCCGACGGCAAGGGCGCCCATGCCGCCTACGAGCAGATCTACTTCTCCTCGCTGATGCCGCGCACTTACCTCTGCGCGCGGCTGCTGGAGACGGTCATCGGTCATGTTCAGCTCCTTGTCCGGGGAAGCTTAACGCCCGCCTTTGCAATCAGGGGCTAAAGCCCGCCGGCGGTCAGTGATGAATCAACTTTTTGCCTGCAGTGCTTGCGCGTGACGTTCGCGTGATAAACCGCGCGCCCCAAAAGTGACACGCTCCCGCTCACTTGCGGACAGCGTTTTAGCCCTAGCTGAGGACGTGAGAAAAGCCCAACGGAGGCAGTTCAAGTTATGCTTTACAAAAGAGCCGAGGCAATCGGTACAACGGCACCCCGCCAACATAGCCTCGACCCGGTGTCAGTAGGCCAAGCCCTTCGCGGCCGACCCTGGGACACACATGACATTGAGGCATTCGGAGAGGCTATCTCGCTTCAAGCTGCGGCCAGAGCAGCCACATTTGCGACGGGCTCCGCAGCAATCTCGCAATCTAGAGGTGGCGCACCTCAGGGAAGCGAACAGTTCGATTTGAAGGAGCACGTTTCTCCTGGTCGCTCATTCAAGTTAGTGCTGGCATTGGCCCTTGGCGTCGCCGTCTTTGCTTGCGTCGTGTACTTTATGTTAGGCGGGAACCCATAAACGCAGCCACGCCACCGCTTGGTGGGGCGTGACGCGCATCCAGTCATCCCTCAAGCTTCTGCGCTTGGCGGCGGCGACGATTACGCCCTATGCCGGTGAGATCGAGGCGTGGGAAGTCGGGGCCGAGGTCGGCAATGTGAGGAACAACCGGTCGGAGCTGATGGAGCGGGTCGGGTTGTTGTAGTGGCTTACGGATGTCTTTCTAAGGCCCTGCAGGTATTCAAGCGGAGGCAATCCTGCTGCTAGAATGTACTTCGGGCCGTATCGATCAACTCCGACTCGCTCATCGGCTTGGCGACAAAAGGCGCCTTCTTCAACTCCGGGGGCAGTGTATCGCGGGAATATCCGCTCATAACGACGAATGGTACCCCGCGCTTCTGCAACGCCATTGCAACTTCAACAGCGCTCCCTTCACGAAGACGCACGTCCAGGAGAGACCAACTACAGTAAACCCGTAGTCCGCAATGGCGTGCGAAAGACCTTGTGCGGTCAGATAGTCGTCTTCGACGATCAGAACTCTCTTACCATTCAAATCAAGCCCCCGACTTCGAGGACCGACAGTGCGCTCACAAGCTAACATGCGCAAGCGGCTCTCAGGTTTTTGCTCAGGAAGGGTGCAACGCAAGGGTGCTTAGTTCGTTACGGCCAGCATCCATGCACAAGGCGCCCGCCTATGTCAGCTACCAGTGAGGAACGTCGGGCTGGACAAAGAGACGTGGAACAGGCGCTCGTCCGGCTACTGACAATGTATTCGGCCGTTAGCCGCTCGCTTAGCGAATGGGACCGGTATTGCCTTTCGTCTGCCCTGGTTTTTGAGCGGCACGGCTATTTCGAAAAGGCGCTGATAAGAATTGGCGAGGTATTGGAGCCCCCTATCCCGCTGCCACCGTTTCCCAAGCCGCCGCCAATCACGCTTGCCGATATTAGTCGTCACGTCACCGCGGCAACGGAGAAGCCGGACCCCGGGCGCAGACCACAAACTGCGCCGAAGCGCTAGAAGAAGGTCGCCACCCTAGCCGAAAGTCTAGTTCCGCCCCGTATCACGCCATCAAATCAGCTCGCCGCATAACAGGCTGGAAATCGGGGTCGTGCAATCGGAGCAAGCGAAGCGCTTCGTCCATGCACCTCACCACCATCATCTTGCCGTTGCCGACGTCCAACTGGCCCTGTGCATACTCGCGATAAAGCTCGTAGATTTCGTGCTGAGGGGTCACGAAGACTCGATCTTGGCCCGGGTTGTTCCGAAGCTTTCTGCCGCGCCTGAGCAATTGGGGGCGTGGTATGGCGAAGACTTCGACGCCGGTTAAGTCGAAGATGCTTCTTACGTAAAAGCCTTCCCGGGCTACAAAGCCGCGAACAAATTCATCCAGCGCCGCAATGTCGTCGTAGCTCAGCACTCCCGAGTAGCGCGTAAGCATCACCTTCTCCCGCGCCTCGAAAAACAGTGTGAACATCTTTCTGCCCCCAACAAGCAGAATACTCTCACAAAACCTCTCCGCGTTCTAAGCCCATCTGGCGGCGCATATATCCTCAGCATCCACAGATAGAAAATCCCCGGCTTTTAAACCCGGGCAAGTTGGGCCGTGGGAGTTTATGCGACGACGATTGCCGCGCGGGGCGGCCATCGTCTCAGATCAGCCCGCACTCCTCCAACAACCGCACACCATCTTCCGTTATCGCAACGCTCTGCGGAGGTTCGCCAGCGCCCACCAACCACCCGCTTATCTCGGCGTAGTAGATCGAAGAATTTACGCTATCGGACGCCTGATCCAAGTCGAGCGCGGCGCGATCAATGTACCATGGCTGCGTCCGGTGCCCCGAGAGTTCGTAAACTTGGGCTATGACAGCAAGGACCAAGGCCGGAATACTGTCGCGAGGTTGTTTGGGCATTTTCTAACCCGACATCTGCGGAGTCCTCGCAAATTTGCCGAGGTCTATGCAGTGTACGGTTAACGGAGGCTAAACTTCCCCCTCGACACCTAACGAAAAGCCACGCACCAGCGCAACCGTACCGAATCGTATGGGAAGGACGCGAGTTATGACTCTTTGCGCAACTACATGGCGCCGTCGCGCGGAGAAAGCGAAACGGCAATCCGGTGCATTAGTTCGGAGGTAAAATTAGGCCACGACCCCGCGATAAACTCTACTCGACGGCTACTTGATAGCCGCCAACCGGAAGATGTTGTCGAGGTCGGCAGACGTCTTGCCGATGCTTTGCGCTATGCGCTGGCGCTATTTCTCAAGAAGGCGGGCATCTCCTCAGCCATTTGCGCGGCCTATCCTTACACGGAGGGAGTCGGAGGAGGGCTCAGCCTTGCGCCCAACGGCATGAACGTGTTGGGCGAGCTTAGCTTGGCTGAAAAAGTGAAGGCGTGCGGCACGGTTGCTCTCGAGGCCTGCTTTCGAAGTGAAACCGGACGAGTCCTTGCGCGAATTGACAACGGCAGCAAGAAGTACAGCCAGCCTGCCGTCACGCTGCGACGCGCCGACTTGCTCGAGGTCCTCGCGCAGGAGATGAAACGGCAGGGAATCGCGGTCGCGTACGAAAAGCGGCTCACTGACATCAGCTACACGAGTGACCATAAAAAGGTCGTCGCCCACTTCGCCGACGGCTGTGTGTACTGAAAACCTTATCCGCATTGATTAGCTGACGAAATCACCTACCGTCGGTTTACATGTTCGCGTTGTTTTGCTTTGTTCTGGCTGTCCTGGCCTCGCCATTCAAGTCGAAGAGCCGACTTGAAGCGGAGAACATGGCGCTGCGACATCAGCTGAACGTTCTGCGTCGTCAGGTGCCGGGGCGGGTCTGGCTGACGAACAACGATCGTTGGTTTTTCGTCCAGCTCTATCGATGGTTCCCATTAATGCTGCAGGTGCTCACGGTCGTCCGCCCCGAGGCGGTAGTACGTTGGCATCGGGCTGGCTTTCGTTACTACTGGCGTTGGAAGTCGCACTCACGGGGAGGGCGACCGCCGATCGAGACCGACCTTCGACTTTTGATCCGGCGGATGAACAAAGAGAACCCGCTTTGGGGAGCGCCGCGCATTCACGGCGAACTGCTCAAACTCGGGTTTCCGGTCGCCCAGTCGACCGTCGCCAAGTACATGGTCAAGCGGGGCGGTCCGCCAACCCAGGGATGGCGTACCTTCCTGCACAACCACGCACCGGACATCGGCGCCGTCGACATGTTCGTAGTGCCAACCATCGGTTTCAAGCTCCTCTATGCCATCGTGATCATGAGGCTGGATCGGCGCCGCCTCGTGTGGACCCAACGTCACCACAAATCCGACCGCAGAATGGATCGCGCGCCAGATCACCGAGGCATTCCCGTGGGATCAGGCACCTCGATATCTGCTTCGGGGTCGCGACAGGTCTTACGGGGCAATCGTTCATCGCCGATTGCTAGCTATGGGGATCCGTGACCATCCGACCGCACCCCGCTCGCCGTGGCAGAATGGCTATGTCGAACGGCTTATCGGATCGATCCGGCGGGAGTGCCTCAACCATATTGTGGTCATGGGTGAAGCGAACCTGCGCCGAACCCTCAAGGCGTATGCCCGCTACTACAACGAGGTCAGAACGCACAGGTCGTTGGACAAGGACACGCCAAAGGCGCGCTCGATCCAATTCGTTGGTACGGTTCGCGCACGCCCACTGTTAGGCGGACTTCATCATCACTACGTTCGGATTTAAGTTTTCGGTACGGACACGACGCGTCTGTCAGCGCGCCGTGGCCGCCGCCGTCCCCGCCGCAGCCGGCTCGCGCGCCACCGGCCCGTCGTCGAGCAGCTTGATGTCCGATGCCGACCAGCGGGCGACCACGCGATCGCCGATGTCGAGCGGATTGGTGAAGAAGTTCTCGTCCGACAGGTTGACGACGAACTCCTCTGCGCCGCCGGCGAGATCGAGGGTCACCTTCACGTAAGACCCCTGGTTCTCGATGGTGTGGACCTCGCCCACCACCGTGTTGAGACCGGGCGGCGGTTTGGCGCCGGCCTGCAGCTTCTCGATCGCGATGCGATCGCGGCGGACGGAGCCGAACAGGCGCGAGCCGCGGGGCGGCCGGCCGTCGCCGACCGGGAAGGCGAAGCGGGTGCCGTTGTCGGCGGCCACCGCCGCGGTGCCGTCGAGCACGCTCTCGACGGCGCCGCTCAGCACGTTCTGGCCGCCAATGAAGCGCGCCACGTAGGCATTGCGCGGCGTGGCGTAGATGTCGCGCGCGCTGGCCGCCTGCTCGATATGGCCTTGTGCCATGACGACGACGGTGTCGGCCACGGCGATGGCCTCGAGCTGGGTGTGGGTGACGTGGATGAAGGTAATGCCCAGCTCCTTCTGCACCCGGCGCAGATCGCCACGCATGCGCAGGCGCAGGTATTCATCGAGGGCGGAGAGCGGCTCGTCGAGCAGCAGCACACGCGGATTGGTGATCAGCGCACGCGCCAGCGCCACGCGCTGCTGCTGGCCGCCGGAGAGTTCGGCCGGCAGCCGGGTGGCGAACTTGTCGAGCTGGACCTTGGTCAGCAGCTCGCGCGCCTTGGCGTGGCGCTCGGCCGTGCCGGCACCCCGCATCTTGAGCGCGAAGGCCACGTTGTCGAGCACGCTGCGATGGGGGAACAGCGCATAGCTCTGGAACATCATCGCCGTGCCGCGCTGGATCTGCGGCAGGCCCAGCACGGAGGTGCCGCCGATCCTGATGTCGCCCCTGGTCGGGGTCTCGTGGCCGGCGATCATGCGCAGGATGGTGGTCTTGCCGCAGCCGCTGGGGCCCAGCAGGCAGCAATAGGAGCCGTGCGGGATGGTCAGGTCCAGGTTCTCGACCGCGGTCGTGGGGCCGAATCGCTTGGTAACCCCGAGGATCGCGACCTCGCCGCTGCCTGTTGCCTGGACCATTGCCCTACTCCTGCACTGTCCGCGCGCGCCGGCGCTGGATGAGGGCGATGGCGGTCAGCGCTGTGATGATCACCACGAATGAGACCGCCGTGGTCACCGCGCCCACCGCGTACAGCGCCGGCGAGGTGATGGTGGTGGTCATCGCCCAGATCTCCAGCGGCAGCGTGTTCTGGCTCCCCACCCCCAGCGCCGTGCGTGCCAGCTCGTCATAGGACAGGGTGAGGCCGAACAGCGCCACGCCGATGATGCCGGGCAGCAGGATCGGCAGGGTGACCTCACGCACACGCTGCCAGCTGGTGGCGCCGAGGTCGGTCGCCGCCTCCTCGTAGGCTCGGTTGAAGCGGCCCAGGACGGCGAACATGATCAAGAGGCCGAACGGCAGCGTCCAGGTGAGCTGGGCGCCCAGCCCCGAGGTGTACCATCTTGTGTCGACGCCGATCAGCCGGAAGCTGAGCGCGATGCCCAGCCCGACGAACAGGCCGGGCATGATCAGGCTGGCGATCGCCAGATAGAACACGAAGGCCGAGCCGCGGAAGCGCCGCCGGAAGGCGAGGCCTGCGACCACCGACAGCACCACCGTGATGACCGCCACGACGAGGGCCAGCTCGATCGAGCGCACGAACGCTCCCGCGATGTCGCCCACGCGCTTCTGCGCGAACAGCGATTGGAACCACTCGAGCGAGAAGCCGTTCATCGGAAAGGTCATGCCGCCCTGCGGCCCCTGGAACGACAGGATGTAGATCACCGTCATCGGCCCGTAGAGGAACGCCACGAACAGGCCGAAGAAGGCCGCGAAGACGTAGAAGGTCCAGGGTCGGGAGCCGTCTGCGGAGTGCATGCCCATCCCTCCTCAGCGCACCAGTTCCTTGCGCACGTCGACCAGACGCAGGATGCCCGCCACCATCAGGGTGACGATGATCACCATGATGACGGCGCTGGCCGCCGCCGGCGGATATTGCAGCGCCGCCACCTCGTTCTGCAACGCCGAGACGACCGAGGCGCTCTGGCCGCCGCTCATGGTGCGCACGACAAAGGAATCGCCCATCACCAGGGTGACCACGAAGATCGAGCCCAGCGCAATCCCGCTCTTGCTGAGCGGCAGCACGATCTCGGCCACCACCCGGAAGCGGCCGGCGCCGGCGTCGCGCGCCGCCTCGAGCAGGCTCTTGTCGATGCGCGCCATCGAATTGAAGATCGGCACCACCATGAACAGCGTGAACAGGTGGACGTAGGCGACCACCACGGCGAAGTCGGAGAACAGCAGGAACTCCAGCGGCTGGCTGGTGATGCCGGCGCCCATCAGCGCCTGGTTGAAAATGCCGTTGCGCCCCAGGAAGGGGATCCACGAGATCATGCGGATGATGTTGGACGTCAGGAACGGCACGGTGCAGAGCAGGAACAGGCCGATCTGCACCAGCAGGCTGCGGACGTGGAACACCAGGAAGTAGGCGATGTTGAAGCCCAGCACCAGGGTCACCAGCCACACGATGGCGGCGAACTTCAGCGAGCTGGCATACAGCCGCAGCGTCACCTCCGAACGGAACAGGTCGACGTAATTGTCGAGGATGAATGTCGGGATGATGGCGGTACGCTCGAAGTCGAAGAAGCTGACCACGAACACCACCACCATGGGCAGGCCGAAGAACAGCAGCAGCACCAGCACCAGCGGCGAGACCTGCAGCCACGACGCGCGCTCGCCGGCAGGGTCGATCGCCTCGTGCTCGGCGACAGGCGCGACGGGCGCCAGAAGCGCGTCCGCCGCCTGATCGGTCATTGCCATGTCGCTACGCCTCGATCGCTACGCCACGCGCTTCAGGACGAGATGAACTCGTTCCAGCGGCGCGTCAGGTAGCGGTCCTCGTCCATCACCGTGTTCCAGCAGGCGATGTTGCCCATGCGGTCCCAGATACCGCCGCCGTCGCGTGTGACGCCTTTCTTTTCCATCAGGGCACCGTAGGGATCCTTGATGTCGATCGCCGCCGGCTTGCCGCCGTACCAGTAGTCCCATTCCTCAGGCGTCAGGAACTTCTTGGCGGTCGACGGCACCGCGGAATAGTAGCCCTGCTTGGCGATGAAGCCGCCCTGCCAGCCGGAGTTGTACCAATTGATGTACTCCCAGACGCAGTCGAGTTTCAGCCCGCTGAGATGGGCCATCGGCGCCAGGCCGACGAACCAGCCGCGATAGCCCTCCTTGAGGGGCACGTAGTAGCAATCGATGCCGCGCGAGCGCACGGCGGTCACGGCCGGCGACCACATCGACTGGATCACGACCTCGCCCGAGGCCATCAGGTTCACCGACTGATCGAAGGTGCTCCAGAACGAGCGGAAATGGCCGCCCTTCTTCAGGTCGATCATGATCTTGATGGTCTTGTCGATCTCGTCCTTGGTCATGTTGCCCTTGTTGCCGTACTTGAAGTCGCCGCGCGCCTCGAGCGCCATGGCGACGTCGACCACGCCGACTGCGGCATAGTCGACCAGGGCCGTCTTGCCCTTGTACTTGGGATCGAGCAGGTCCTTCCAGGTCGTGACCTTGTCGCGGCCGCCCACCAGGTCAGGCCGGATGCCCAAGGTATCGGCGTTGTAGATCGTCGGCACGAAGGTCAGGAATTCGGTCGCCCCGGTGGCCAGCTTCTTGCCGTCCTTGTCGGCGTAGAACAGGGAGTTGAACGGCGACGGTCCCTCGTTCGAGGCCTGCTGCCCGTTGGGATAAGCATTCTTGGTGAACAAGGGCACGGTGTCGGCCCATTGCTTGTACTTGGCCACCGGGATCGGCCGCAGCACGCCCTTGCCCACCAGATAAGGCATCTTGGTGCTGTCGATGTTGTTGACGTCGATGGTGTTGGGCTGGGTGATGGAGCGGTTGATCTGCACGTCGTCGGTGACCGCCTGCATCACCATGTTGAAGCCCAGGTCCTTGGTGGCCTGCTCGCCGATCTCCTTGATCACGGCGTAGGAACCGCCGGCCACGACCAGGGTCACGTCCTTGACGTTTTGTGCCCACACGGTGGGAAAGCCGCCGATCGCCTCGGTCGCGACGACCGCGCCGCCGGCGGCCATCCCCTTCAGCACAAGTCGACGATTGAGCTTGCCCGCAGCCCTGGAAGTTTTTCGGGTCATCCGATGCCTCCGTTCGAAGTGCTCCCCTAAGAGTCATGCCGCAAGACACACGCGATCGAATTCCGCCGCCGAACCGGACCCTGGCAGCAGAAGCATGATCCAAACTCGAGCGACCCGCCGCTCAGCTGATCCCGCTATGGTCTGGACTTCGCCCTGTCGATGATCGAGCTACGCGGCTTCGGTGGCAAGAGCGAGTTCTGATCCCCCTTCTCCCGTCCATGACCGGACGGACGACCTATGTAAGCCTGGCCGCTAAATGGCGGGCCGACTGCGTATCTCGTCGGCCACCTTGCGCTTGAGGAATTGCCCGTCGCGCAGGTCGCCCTGGAAGGCACCGTCCTGCACGACGACCTTACCGCGCAGGATTGTGACGGTGGGCCACGCCGTCACCACGTGCCCTTCCCACGGCGTGTAGTCGGTTTCGTGCAGGTCGGGGGCGCGGATCGTCTTCTCGATACCCGTCTGCAGCAGCACGACGTCGGCGTCGGAGCCCACCGCCAAGGCGCCCTTGCGCGGATAGAGTCCCAGGATTCGCGCGGCGTTGCTCGAGATCATGTCGACGAAATGGGCCGGCGAATAGCCTCGCTTGGTGACCATCTGGGTGTACATCAGCCCGACGCGCGGCTCGACGCCGGAGTTGCCGCCCGTCACGTCGTCGATCCGGCTGCCCTGCAGCTTGGCGCGCAACGGGCAGCACAATTCGTCGGTGGCGATGGCCTGGATGGCGCCGCGATTGGTCGCCTCCCAGAGACGCTTCTGGTCCTCCGGATACTTCAGCGACGGATAGGTGTGATACATCTGGCCGCCCGGACGCTTGTAGTCCTCGGCGTTGTACATCAGGTACTGATGCAGGGTTTCGCCGTACATCGGGAAGCCGCGGGCGCGCGAGGATTCGAGCGCCGCCACGCCGGTCGCCGCCGAGACATGCACCATATAGAGGGCGGCTCCCTCGACGTTCTCGGCCAGCCGGATCACGCGATTGAAGGAGAGCTCCTCGCTGAGCGTGTTGTGAACCTCGGCCAGGTGCTCGAAGTTCACGCGATTCTCGCGCATCAGCTTGTCGTACATGAACATGACGATGTCGTTGTCCTCGGCATGGATGCACGCGATGCCGCCCTGGGCCGCCACCACCTTCAGGGCTTCCCAGATGTGGCCATGCGGCATCATGAGCTGGCTGCCCATGCCCGGGATGATATCGGTCGTGAAGATCTTCACGCTGGCATGGCCGTCCTGCATCGCATCGGCGAGCTGGCCGAAGTGGGCCGTCGGCATGGCGCCCACCAGCATCAGATGGAAGCCGTAGTCGCAGTGGCAGGCGTCTTTCCACGTGCCCTGCCAGTGCTCGATCGACTGCTGGATGGTCCGGTCGTGCGTGCATTGCACGAAGTCGATCAAGGTCGTGGTGCCGCCGTGCAAGGCCGCCCGGCTGACCTGCGCCGCCGGATCCGTGTAGATGGCGGGCTGCCCCGACACTTTCCATTCCAACCCGCAGTGAATGTGAGGGTCGACGCCGCCGGGAATGACCAGGTGGTTGCCGGCCGACACGCTGCGCACCGCCTCCGGCAACGTGCCCGGCCCGCCGACCAGCACGATGCGTCCGTCCTTCACGCCGATATCGGCGGCCTGGGTTCCTGATGGCAGCACGCAGGTGCCGCCCGTGATGGCAAGGTCCAGCATCAAGTTGCTCCTGCCGGAGGGGTGAGGCATGCGGGTTCCCCCGCGGCGAACCGTCGGAGGATCTCGTCCGGCTCGAGATCGCGCACGACGAAGACGACACGACTGACGCTGTCCGAACTGGGCCAGCGCTCCAGCCAGCGCGGCGGATAAAGCGTGTGCTGGACCGCATGGATCGCGGCCGGCCCGTCGGGGCGGTCGGAAAACTCAACCAGGCCCTTCACGCGCAGAAGCTTCTCGCCGTGATCGCGCGCCAGCCCGCCCAGAGCCATCGCAAAGGCCAGCCGGGTCATCGGCCGCTGCAAGCGAACCGAAAGCGCGTAGATGCCATGTGCGTGGACTGCCGCCGCGCTCGGCCGCGGCCGCGGCAGCGCTTTGGGGGAGCCGCCGAAAAGTATGGCGTTTGCATCAGCGTCTCGTGCGTCGACGATCGGTGCCATGGTGTTCAATGAGGCCAGCCGCTGGACGAGCCCGTCCGGGACCAATGAGAGATCGGTCTTGGTGATGAGCAGGAGGTCGGCCACAGCCGCCTGCGCGGCGGCCTCGGGATAGCGATCGAGTGTCTCTGCGCCGATCATGGCGTCGATCGTCGTCACGACGCGGTCGAGCCGGAGGGAGGCCTCGAGAAACGCATCGGCCGAGAGCGTGTAGAGCGTGGGTCCTGGGTCGGCCAAGCCGCTGGTCTCGAGCACGATGCGGCGGAACGGCGGCCGGCCGCCGCCCTGTCGCGACCTCAGCAGTCGGTAGAAGGAGTCGGCCAGCCCCTGACGCACGGCGCAGCATGTGCAGCCGTTGGGCAGCTCAAGCACGTCATCGACCGCGGCCTCCAGCAGGAGATGGTCCAGTCCGACCGCGCCGAACTCGCTGATGATGACGGCCGTATCCGGCAAATCCGGGACAGCGAGAACCTTGGAGAGAAGCGTGGTCTTGCCGCTGCCCAGAAAACCGGTCAGCACCGACAGCGGGATCGGCTCTGACGGGACCTCCGTGAGGCCGGCAAAATTACGGTTCACGATTGGGCCTCCCGTTCACCCGATGCGACTGATCTTTGCCCAGTCAGCCTGTAGTGGCAACAGGTCAGCTGTCCTTCCTGCGCGGCAGCTCAAGGCGCGGAAGTCATTATTCGGCGAGTGCCTCGACGTTAGGCGATGTGGAAGGTTGAACAGAGCGACGTTTCGTCGAAAGTCGTCGATCCGCGTCCCGGCGTAGGGCCGCCACTGTCACAGACCAGCGGCGGCTTTGGTGACGCGACCGCGCCACGCACGCAGGCGCGTCATACCGTGCCCTGCGATGGCATCAAACGCCATTGCGCCGGACGGCATCAAGGTAGCCGCTAAGGTGGACTCTGCCACCAGTCAGGCGCTCGCCGGTAAAGAGCGCGTTTACTTCACGCGCGTCAATGGGAGCAAGATGACGATGAAATCGGCACCACTCATTGTTCCGATGACCGGCGCAACTAGTGTTGTGGATATCGAATTAGTGAAGGCCGATTGACCTTCGCAGGCTCAAGCGGACATGTGATAGGGCGCGCTTCGCTATGCGTTAGCATCAGAAGCAGAAGCACCAGGAATGGCAGCAAGTCGATCGCGTCCACCGGACCGCGAAACGCCTCCATCGAAATGGACGCTGCTGCTGAGCGTGGCATCGTCGTGACCGCGACCGGTTATGAATCCACGTCCACCATCGAGGAATCCACGTCCACCATCGAGCTCGCTTGGGCTCTCATCCTCGCCAGCGCGCGCCACCTCGCGTAAGAAGGAGAGGTTGTCTGGGAATACGTCAACCCATTCTTCGATAAGCCCTTTTTTGGTAGTTCGCCAACCTCTGAAAGCAATCAGGTCTTCCGGGCGCTCCGTTACAGCCCAGAAGAGATCGCCCGAGCTCGCGGCTCAGGTTGACGGAAACTACAGACTCAACGCCTGCTAGCATCAGAAGAACGTGAGGTCATGTCAGCGCCCGAAGTCTTCCCGATCGGCATTCTGTCCAAGCGCTCCGGCGTGAATATCGAGTCCATCCGCTATTACGAACGGGTGGATTTGCTGCGCAAACCAGTCCGCAGCGCTGGCGGCTACCGCCTCTATCAGTCAGATGACATTGGCCGTCTTTGCTTTGTCTGTCGTGCTCGGGATTAGGAGTTCTCACTCGATGAAATTCGCCGCCTACTCGACTTTGCCGATCAGAAATCCCGCTCTTGTCGAGAGGTGCATGACATCGCGGGAACGCCCCTAGCGGAGGTTCGGCTGAAGATCGCGGACTTGCGGCGTCTGGAGCGTGTGCTTGCTGAGATGGTCAAGGCATGCGCTCAAGGCATGATGCTGCCCTGCCCGCTGCGGGAAACTCTTGCGCAAGGCGGATAGTGAAGCGCAACGGACGACCTGATTAATCGTGGATAGTCGACCTTGGAGATCACGGATCGGAGCCAAGTAGGGATCTGGGCGCAGTCGATCATTTGTAGGCTTGATTACAACCAATCAATATTCACGAAATCCAGGCTTTAGGCCCTCACTGCTACATGTGGCCTGCACGATGCCGTGGCTGCCACGAGTCAAATGAGGCGACGAAGTCGTCGCGGGCTCGCAAGCACCTGGTCTCGGCATTCGAGCTGTCCCGATGGCAAACGATTGGGACAGACGCATGATTGCGGCAGCAAGAGGACCGGCGCGATGGATATGGTAGACTTCCGCTATCTATCAGTCGCGGTTGAAACCGGCAGCTTTTCGCGCGCTGCGCAATCGCTGGGTATCAAACCGTCTACGATCAGCCGGCGCATTACCAGCCTCGAGGATGAGCTTGGCGTCACGATCTTCGAGCGCGGGTCCTTTGGAATTCGCCTCACGGCAGCAGGCCGTGACGTAATGGTCCAGGTCCGGCGAAGTCTCGATGCCTTCGATACCGTGATTCGGGCTGGCAAGAGCAACGGCGCGGCAAAGAAGGGGCGCCTTCGACTGGGCGTCCGGATGCCGCCGATCGGTCAACCGTTGCAGCCTTTGCTGGCCACCTGGCGAACCCGGCATCCAGGCGTCGTCCTCACGCTTCACGAATTGAATGACAACGAGATCTTCGCTGCCTTGGCGGAGCGCACCTTGGACGTCGCTCTCGTGACGACGCACACGCTGCGGCCTGGCGCTAACTCTATCCCTCTCTATCGGGAGCCTCTCGTCGCCGCGCTTCCGCACGGGCACATCCTGGCCTCATATGAGTCTCTGACGTGGACTCTATTGGGCGACCAGATCCTTCTCACTCAGGGGTGGGACGACAGTCATTCGGCCCGCGAGTTCTATGCGTCGTTCTTAGGAAACGGTGTGAAGTTCTCCTCCCATCCCGCCAGTAAGCAATCGGTGATGGCTCTCGTTGGCGCGGGGTTTGGCATAACGCTGGCGGCGCAGAGCCAAGCGGAGGTCGTGTTTCCGGGCGTGGTCTATAAGCCAATTCTCGAAGACGATGCCTGGCTGCAGGTCGAGCTGGCGTGGCTGCCAACGAGCGAGGACGCCGCGGTCGGTCGATTCGTTGCGTTCATGCGCGACGAGGCACGGTCACGCAGATTGCTTTGACTTGGTCCGCCGAAGCTTCGCGAAAGCGCGGTCCGTCGCCATGAACCGCGCCAGCATCGGCGGAATGAGCTTTGCGGGCTCGATCGTAGCTTTGCCTATGTCTTGTCCGAGTGCCTCAGCATAGACAGCAAGATCGCGGTGCACCGTGGCGGGCAGTTCGATGGTGAGCCTCACCGGCTTGTCATCCTCGATCGCGCTCAGCTTCAGTTTGGACAAGGTGTTCTCCTCAGCTGCCATAGGGCTCGAGCACGAGATCGCGCGTGACCAGGACGCGGACGGGGAAACCCGGCCGGATGGTGATGGTGGGCTGCACGTTAAGGGACCGGCCGACGATGCGCTGGCCGATCTGGTTGACGCTATCTGCCCCACCGCGTCGAATGGCTCGGACCAGCTCGTCCTCGCCGCCGCTTGTTCCGACTTCCGATCCGATACTCAGCAGCGTCGAGAGGATGGCCGCCTTGAACAGCATGCCCCAATGATTGTCGACTTCGTCCTCGAGACCGGCATACCCTTCCGCGTCGGCGCCCGGTTGGCGTTCCAACACGATCGACCGTCCG
>WNFC01008952.1_pt1 | contig 15127 bp, 12 predicted proteins | sample 5400541 | NCBI WGS metagenome assembly WNFC01 (sample SAMN13153342, study PRJNA577476) | soil metagenome | isolation source: 120 cm saprolite under Douglas fir tree site 2 hole 2 replicate 1 | place: USA:California | collected 2015-04-18
TCTTCACACCTTCGACCGGAATGCCCGGCTCGCGCCCCGCCAAACGCGAAAACACCGTGCTTGCATAGGCTACACCCAGCGCGAGCCCATGAGGAATTTTCAGGCTGGGTGCTCGCAAACCGGTTATTTTCGCGAGCATGTCCAGCATGGCCTTGAGCGTCAGATTCTCTCCGCCGAGCAAATAGCGCTCGCCGGCTTTCCCCTTTTCGGCAACTAGCAAATGTCCCGCCGCACACTCTTCCACGCCGACAAAATTCAGGCCAGTCTCGACGTAGCCGGGCATCTTGCCATTCAAAAAATCCAGGATGATTTTTCCTGTCGGCGTCGGCTTCCAATCCCACGGGCCAACCGGCGTCGTCGGCATAGCCACAATCACTGGCAATCCACTTTTCGCCGCCTGGAGCGCTTCTCTTTCCGCCATCCATTTTGAGCGCTTGTAGTGGCCAACCATCTCCGCCAGTTTCGCGTCGGTGAATTCATTGGGGAGCTGCGGCCGATCGACGGCAATCGTCGCCACCGTGCTGGTGTAGATCAACTGCTCGACGCCGGCGCGCTTCGCCGCGCTCAGCAGATTCTTCGTCCCGCCGACGTTTGAATCGTAAATCTCGCGGGAGCGTCTGGCCCACAAGCGATAATTCGCGGCGACGTGAAAAACGCGCTTGACGTCCTTCATCGCACGATCGAGCGAAGCAGGGTCGCGCAAATCCCCGGTCACGTATTCAAGCGACAAATCCGCAATGGCGCGATTGGTGCTCGACGCGCGAAGGAGCACGCGCACTTCATCCCCGCGGGCAACCAACTGCCGTGCCACGTGGCTGCCCAAAAAACCTGACGCGCCTGTGACCAGCGTGGTCATGCGACCCGGACTCCTTCTTCATTCGTGCGCTCTTCTTGTTCGAGATGGACGCTGGCCTCTTTGCCGGTCGGCTGGGCGCGCCGCTCGCCGCTCACCACGGGCTCAACAAGCCGCGAAAACGATTCCCACCACTTGCTCCCAATGAGCTTTCGCGCTTCCGTTGTTTTCCGCTGCAACAGCGCGTCGCCCGGATTCGCGGAGTTCAATCTGCCGTGCGCTGGCGAAACCACAATTCCGTCCGCATCTTGCGATCGCGCAAGCTGAATTAGCTCGGCTATTTCACTCAATTCGGTCTCCGCGTGAATGCACACATGCACGCACATCGAAAAACCCGACAGCCTCGCCGCCCGCCAGCCTTCCAGCGCCGACTGGAACGCGCCCGCGTGTCCCGCTCGAAGATCGTGCGTGCGTTCGAGCCCGTGTAATTGGAGAGTGAGAAACAGCCGCGAGACAGGACGGAATTCGTGAATCCGTCTGCGCAGCAACGCGCCGTCGGTCTCCAGGAAAACGTGGCGGCCAATTCCCGCAAGGCATCTCGTCAATTGTCCCAGCTCCGGATGCTGAAGAGGCTCGGCCCCTCCGATCCATACGATCGGAGCGGTGGAATTCCGTACGCGGTCCAGAAGCTCCGTTCCAGCCGCTGGACTTGCCAAGTGATTGCTGGAATCGAGCTCGGAGGTAGCCGCTGGTTCCATAGGAGCGAGAAGAAGTACGGAAGATTCTCCCACATTCCCGCGCAGCTTCCGCGCTATCCGGTCCAGCGTGAGGTCCGCTGTAAGCCGCAGAGGGAACCGCATCATGCGCTCTAAGACCCGCTGCGCAGGCGGAATTCGCTCGGCTCGAACTTCAGCGCGACGTACTCTTCCGCCCTTCGCGACTGATTGGAATAACGCGCCAGCGCATACACCGGAAAAGAATTCCGGTAGAGGTGGTACTTCAAATAAAAGACGCCTGGAAAACCTGTGCCAGTGAAATCCGCTTCGCTCCAGGAGCCATCTTCCTCCTGCCCATGCACAAGGTACGAAACCGCCTTCATGATGGCGGGGTCGTGTGCCTCAGCGCCGGCAAGCAAACCGATCAGTCCCCAGGCCGTTTGCGATGGTGTGCTCGGCCCTTGCCCCTTGGTTGCGGGCATCTCATAGCTTCGCAGCGACTCGCCAAAGCTCCCGTCGGCCTTCTGCACGGTGCGCAGCCACATCACCGCGCGCTGGCAATACTCGCGCGTGGTCAGTGAAACCATTTCCAGTGCGCGCAGGACGCCGCTCGTTCCATACACGTAGTTGACGCCCCAGCGGCCGAACCAGGAACCGTCGTCGGATTGATCTTGCAATAAAAACTTCACGGCGCGCTGAATGGCGGGATGTTCCGCGGGCCAGCCAAACCTGCCCAGGCATTCGACCACGCGCGCGGTAACATCCGCGGTCGAGGGATCGATCATGGCGTTGTGGTCCGCAAAAGGAATGTTGCAAAGGAACTTGCGGTCGTTATCGCGGTCAAACGCGCCCCACCCGCCATCGCGATTCTGCATGCTCAGCAGCCATTGAATGCCGCGGCGCACAGCGCCTTCCATGCGCGCGGCGTCGGGATACTTCACGCGTTGCAGCGCCATCAGCACAAACGCGGTGTCATCCACGTCAGGATAAAAATCATTGCGAAATTCAAAGGCCCAGCCGCCCGGTTCGGCGTCTTTATTCTTCACTTGCCAATCGCCCGGCCCGAGCACCTGCTTCGAGAGCATCCACTCCGCGGCCTTCACCAGCGCGGGATGATCCGCAGGCAAGCCGGCTTCTTCCAGCGCGACCATGGCGATGCAGGTATCCCAAACGGGCGAGACGCACGGCTGCATGCGAATGGTGTCGTCCTCTTCAATTTCAAATCGCGAAAACTCCTTGATTTCTCGCCACGTGAGTGGATCGTCCGGGCCATGCCCCAGCGCCATCAACGCGAAAATCGAATTCATCATCGCCGGGTAGATGGCAGCAAGTCCTTCCGTTCGTTCGATATGACTCAGCATCCAGGATTTCGCTTCGCGCAGCGCCCGCTGGCGCAGCGGCTTCCACGGCAATTTCTCGTAAAGTTTCAGCCCGCGATCCAGCGCGAGGAAAACATTCTTCCAGGAGATAAATTGCTTGCTCCAGTCAAACGCCGCCGCCTTGCGCGAGGGATCCTTGAACAATTCATCGACGCGCGCGTGCTCCGGCAAGCGCCAATCAGGACGCAGCGCGCACAAAATAGCCATGGGGATCACGATGCCGCGCGTCCAGGAAGACATCTCGTAAATGTTGATGTAGAACCAGGTCGGAAGGAGCATCAGTTCGACGGGAATCGCGGGCACCAGTTCCCATCCTACTGCGCCCACCAGCGCCAAGTAAAAGCGCACGTAGGAATTGGAGTGTTCCAGACCGCCGAGACGATGGATGGTCTCGCGCGCCTGCACCATATGGCTCGCGTCCGGGGAGTCGCCGGCAAGCTTTAAAGCAAAATATGCTTTGCAGGTGGCGTTTAGCTCGGAAGGGCCGCCAGGATAAATGGGCCAGCCGCCATCCGCGAGCTGCCGTCGCCGCACGTAGTTCGCGAGCTTTGCAATCCGCTCCGGATCGGCTTTACCCAAAACGTGCAAATAGTAGATATAGTCGGATTCGAGAGTGGTGTCCGCTTCGAGCTCGCCCTGCCAGTATCCCTCTTCTGCCTGGAGGGCAAGGAGATGATTCCCGCCGCGCACGATGGTTTCTTCCAGGCGCGCGGCCCAATCCTGTTCGCGCTGCGGAATTGGTGCGGGCGCGACGGAGACTTCTTCTCCCATTCTGGCGAATGAGGCCATCAGTGCTCCCCCAGAGCGAAAACCCAAATTGGTGCGCACAGCGGGCTCGTACAACCTACATTAGAGTCGGCTTAACCGCCTTGCTGCCTGCCGCTTCCCCACAAAAGCAACGCGGCGGTTAGAGTTCGAGCATCACACGTGCTATTAAAATTATCGCCGCCTTCGCCTTGACGGTCAACGGTTAAGATGCCGTACTAGCTATCTCGCGTTGTCAAAGTGAAACGCCTGCCGGGCCATCCAAAGCGCGCTGCACCAGGACGTGCAACGGCTCGGGCAGCGGCTCGCCTTCCCGCTGCGTAACCGACGGCTTTTCCTTCAGCAAACGTGCTGGAAGTTTGGTCCAGGAAGGTCCCGCCATGGGAATAATGTCTGAATTTCCTCGGAGCACGAGAGCATCGGCGCGGTCCAAAGCCGCGCGCGCCGAATCCTTGAAGTCTTCCTTCGCCGGATCGACCACGGAAAAATACAGGCTCGGCTTCAGAAATTGCAGCAGCGAATTGCTCTCCACGATCAGGGGCGGCAACTCCCCCTTGGCATCCGCCAGCGTTTCCTGTAATGCGGTCCTCAGCAGTGGCAGGCCCTCGGCGAGAAATCCTTGCTTGGTCCGCAGCCAGAACGATCGCTGCGCCCCCGCCGCCAAGAAACGCGCGCTGTCTGTTCCCGTCTCCGGCCGCGTCTCCCAGTTGATCGCGCAAACGTGTTCATCTGGCGCACAATCGCAATTCTCTCCATTCTGTGCGCAGACCCCGTGCCCATACTGGGTGATCTTTCCGGCAATCCAGTTCGCGGCGGGAAAAGCCGCGATCACGTCGCACACCAGTTGCGTCTTGCCAATGCTGCGCGTGTGCCCGCCAACCACTATCACGTGCCATCGCGGTGCCGTCTTTGGATCACTTGCTGCCAAGTCTTGCCTCGAGTGCTTTGATGCGCGCGGCCAACTCCGGGAGACGCGCGAACCACGTGTAGAGCTCCTTGAACTTCTCCAACGAACGGGCCGGCGTTCCCCAAACTGTCTGCCCGCTACGAATGGTTTTTCCTCCCAGCACGCCGCTCTGCCCGCCGATCACCGCTCCGTCCTCCAGTTTACAGCGTTCTCCGAAGCCCGCCTGCCCGCCCACCACCACGTGCTTTCCAAATACGCACGAGCCGGACAAACCCACCTGTGCCGCAATCAAGGAGTGCGCTCCGATTTGGCAGTTGTGGCCGATGTGTACGAGATTGTCCAGCTTCACGCCTTCTGCGATGCGCGTATCATCGAGCGACCCGCGATCGATCGTGCTGTTCGCCCCGATTTCCACGTCATCGCCAATCTCCACGATCCCCGCCTGAGGAAATTTCCAGTGCTTCCCTCCGCCAGACGCGTATCCAAATCCGTCCGCCCCAATCACTGCGCCGGAGTGGATCTCCACTCGATGCCCCAAGCGTACGCCTCCGTACAGCGTAACTCGCGGGTGAATTCTGCAACTCTCGCCGATCCAGCATCCTGCCCCGATCACGGCATGCGCTCCAATCTGTGTGCCATCGCCAATATGCGCATCTTCTCCAATCACGGCGTACGGCCCGATGCCGACTCCCGCCCCGAGCCGCGCGAGCGGAGCAACGATCGCGGTCGGATGAATCCCCGAAGCAATCAGTGCACGCCCGAGCAGCCGTTCCGCTGCTTGCGCGAACGCCACCTTTGGCTGTGCGCTCCGCAAAACCGTTTTGCCCGGTAGCAATGTTCCCTCACCGGCAACAACACACATCGCCGCCGAAGCCACCGCGCGCTCCGCGTGCCTCGCAGCGTCCACGTAAATCAAATCGCCCGCTCCCGCGCGCTCCGGTGCCGCAACTCCGCCAATCTCGACCGCGCCATCGCCTTCCAGCCGCGCGCCAATCGCATCCGCCAATTCCTTCGCAGTTTGTCTCATCATCAACCTCGCGAAAAATCGTATACCGGTGGCTCGCCCTCGGGCCTGGTATTCCACCGGCCGTGCACCCAGACCCACTGCTCCGGATACTTCCGAATAATTTCCTCGATCACTTTCGTGAATTTTTGCGTGTTCTCTAGAACGTCCCGCTCCGCGTCGTCCGTTCGAATCAGCTCCACCGGCGGCTCAAAGCGCAGCCGGTATTTCCCGATGCTGTCGTCCCAAATGGCGTATCCTGGCACGACCGCCGCGTCCGTGTGTAATGCGACACGCGCAATTCCGGTCGTCGTGCTGGCTTTCTTGCCAAAAAAATACACGAAGACCGCTTCATCCGGCATGGTGTTCTGATCCGCCAGAATCCCGATCGTGCCTGCCTCTTTCAAAACCTTCAGCATCACGCGCGCCGATTCATTCTTGAAGATTGGGCGGTTCCCCGGCAAACACCGGTAGCCATTCACAAGGTCATCGATTCTCTTGTTGTCCAGCGGCCGCGCCATGTAATGCAGTGGAAAACCATACAAAGCATGCGCGAACGACGAAAGCTCCCAAGCGCCAATGTGTCCCGTCAAGAAGAGCACGCCTTTCCCGCGCCGCTGCCCTTCCAGAAAGTTCTCGTTCCCGTCAAGCACGATAATTTGCCCGATATTCTCTTTCGAGTATTTCGGGAACCGCGCGAACTCCGCCGCCATCCACGCCAAATTCCGCAGCATCCCGCGAACAACAGCCTTCCTCTGCGCGTCGCTCCACTCCGGAAACGCGATCCGCAGATTTACTTCGGCGGTCCGCCTCAATTTCGGCGACCAAGCGTAGAGAATCCGCACCACCCCGGTGGCAAAATTCCTTGCCATTGGCCGCGGCAACAAACCCAGCCCTTTCAGAATCACCCACACGGCTGCGTATTCGCACCATTCTTTCATCGTTTTTCCGATGTTGCGCGGACCAGCCTCCGCGCGACAGTATGCAAGAGGTCCATCGCTGGAAGATAGTGGTTCGATGTTAGACTCCACTTTCCGTGAGCGAACCAATCATTCCCCAAGCCGAAATCCCGCGCGCCAGCACCGCGGCAAAAATCGGCTGGGCCATCCTCATTGTCGCCACGCTTTACGTTTGCTACTTCAGCCATCTCGGCGCTATCGGTTTCGTCGGACCTGACGAGCCCCGCTACGCCTGGATCGCCCGCGACATGGCCGAAACCGGCGACTGGGTCACGCCGCGCCTCTATGGCAAACCCTGGTTCGAGAAGCCTCCGCTCTTCTATTGGGGCGCCGCGCTCTGCTTCAAACTTTTCGGCGTCGGCGAAGCCGCCGCGCGTTTGCCCAGCGCCATCTCTGCACTCCTCGCCACGCTCGCGCTCGCCTGGCTGGCGCTGCGTCTTTACGACGCGGAGACTGCTCGCTGGCTGCTGCTCTTGCTTCCCACGACCGTCGGCATGATTGGTTTCTCCCACGCCGCCGCCACGGACATGCCGTTCAGCGCCATGCTCACGGTCGCCATGGTCTGTGCCGCCGTCGTCCTCGGCCTCACGCGCAACGAAAACACGCCGGTCCTTCCGCAAACTCCCTGGCTCGCCCTCATCCTCTTCGGATTCTTCCTTGGCCTCGCCGCCCTCGCCAAAGGCCCCGCCGCCATCATCCTCTCCGGCGGCGCCATTTTTTTCTGGGCGCTGTTCACCAAGCGCTGGCGCGACGCTTTTCGCCTTCTTCATCCCACCGCCATCGCGTCCTTCTGCTTCACCGCCCTCCCCTGGTATATCCTCTGCGCCCGCCGCAACCCCAACTTCTTCCGCATCTTCATCATCGAGCACAATTTCAAACGCTACCTCACCCCCGAATTCCAGCACATCCAGCCCTTCTGGTACTACTTCCCCATTCTTTTAGTTGCATTCTTGCCGTGGACGGGCGTCCTAATTTGGACAATGATTGCAGGCTCAGTACGGACTTGGCGAGCAGGCCAAATCAGTTCTCCTGCCAGTTTCTTGTTGACGTGGATAGGGTTCTGTATAGTTTTCTTCTCGGTTTCGCAATCCAAACTTCCTGGATACGTCCTTCCCGCTATGCCGGCGATTGGACTTGTTCTTGCGCGCTGTTGCGGCTCGTTGGCAGCTCAGAGCAAAAACACGATTGCGCTCACATTGCTCGCGACGTCTCTATCGCTCATTGGCGTTGCAGAGGCGATTGGGAGAATGGGCGGGAGCCTGCTCAAGAATCTAGGTGCGTTCCAGCCAGCCATGGCGGTCCTTCTTCTACTTTTGGCACTTCCTGGCCTCTTGCTGAGCGCGCAGTTTTTCTGCGCGAAAAGGCGTTCAATGCAGACCGTCTTACTGGTGCTAAGCTCGCTGGCGATGCCATTTCTGATTGCAAATGTGGATAAGCTCTTGCCACTTTCAATGATGGAGGTAATCACTCCGCGAGGGCTAGCCCGTGACATTAAGGCTAGCCGAATACCGATCGGCGAACTGAGAATCACAAAGCTGACGCGGAGCATGCGCTATGGGCTGAACTTCTATTTGCGAGCGAATCTCAGTGATTGGGATCGTGATCGATCTCATGAGGTTTATGTGCTTACGGAGAAGCTCCTAGTTCCCTGTGAGAAACAGCCTGAAGGGATGGCCTGCTCAGATTTGTGGGTTGAGCAGGAAAGGATTGATAGCTACCGGCTACTGCACCTGGTACCGAAACGTTAGCGCCCGGCCTTCCCCACAGCCGGCAGCCTCACTAGAAAAAACGACACCACGCGGTTCTCATACGTCCGCTTGTCCTCGTCATTCAAGCCCACAAAATTTCCATGCGGAATAATCGCTTGCTCGCGCGGCTCCGGCGCCTTCAAAAACATCTGCCGTGTAGTCTCCGCGAGTTCCGGGTCGTCCAGCGCCTGAACGTAAAGTGTCGGCACCCCCGTCATCGCAATTAGCTTCCCGGAGAGCGGCGGATCATCCCGGTGCGCGTAATTCAAATACGCAAAGCTAAACTGCGCCGAGCGCACCATCAGCGGAAAACCACCCAGCCCGTTACGCTCCACGCCAACTTTAACCATCTGCGACGGCTGGTCGTACACCGAATCCAAGACGAGCGCGCGAATGCGCTTATCGTTTTCCGCCTCGCGCAGCGCCGCGTAAGCGCCCAGGTTGTAGCCCCACATCCCGAACAGCGCCGGGTTCACATCGTTCCGCGCCGCAAGTAGATCGACCGCCGCGCGCACCTCTTCAACTTCGCGGTATCCCAGCGTGGAGATTCCCGCGTTGGCCCCGTGCGCCGCAAAATCAAAAATGAACACGTTGTACTGATGGTCCTGCAGAGCGGAGACCAGCGTCAGCAGTTCGCCGCGGCTGGATTCGTATCCATGACACAACACGATCGTCGGCGCGCCTCGAAATCCTGGAAAGAACCACCCCTCGCGCTGGCCCTGCCCCGGCACTGCGAAATTCAAAATTTCCGGCCGCCCCGGAAAACTCGCCATGCTGATTTCGCTGCTGGTCCTCTGCGGTTTCACGATGCGATAAACGAGGAATCCCGCAATCGCCGACGTCGCCAGCACGGCAAAAAACACCACCGCCAGCAAAGCCATCGCCAGCTTGGTGTACCAACGGGTTGGAAAACGAATTTCGTAAAGGATGTGCATTCGTCGTCTGCGCAACTGGGCTGGCGGCCGCCGCCGCTTTTTTTTGCCTCACGATACTAATGTGATGATTCGCATCGTAGCACACCTTTTGCTCCGCTCCCCGCGCCGGCATTTTTCGTTGTGTCGCCTTCCTTACCCCTTTTCTTTCTTTACTTCCCGTACCTCCTTTATGATGGATTCGTGCGGCAGGGGCCGCGCCGCAATCCTTTCCTCCATGAACATCGTCGATTTGCGCCAGACTTCGGTCCGTCAGATTGAGCCGTTGCTCGAAGAAGAAGCGCGCCACTGGCGCGACGAACTCCATTGGGATTACCGCGGCGCACTCGACCTCATCAAGCGCTTCCTCGACGCCCACGCCCTCGCCGGCTGCGTGGCCTTCGAGAGCGGCGCCGCCGCCGGCTATTCGTTCTACGTCCTTGAAGAGCAAAAAGGCCTGATCGGCGGCCTGTACGTCTCGTCCAAATTCCCGCAGCATTCCATCGCCCGGCAACTCCTCGAGGACATGCTATTCTCCATGCGCGCTATTCCGCATCTCGCACGCATCGAAGCCCAGCTCATGCCCTTCAGCGGCCCGCTGGACACGCCGCTCCTCGACCAGGGATTTCACCTTTACACGCGCCAATTCATGTTGCTGGATCTGCAGAAGGTCCACGAATCAAAAGCCGGCGCCTCTGCCGGCATGCGCCTCAATCGCTGGAGCGACCGCTACTTCGAGCCTTGCGCCAAGCTCATCTATTTGGCTTACGCAAATCACGTCGACGGCGAAATCAACGACCAGTACCGCAGCCGCAGCGGCGCCCTCAAATTTCTGAAAAACATCATCCTGCTTCCCGGCTGCGGCCAATTCGTTCCCGGCGCATCCTTCGTTCTTCATGAGCCCGGCAGCGACGATCTCGTCGCCGCCGTCCTCACCAGCGAAGTCTCCCCCGGCGTCGGCCACACCACGCAACTCTGCGTCCTCCCCGGCTACCAGGGCCACGGCCTCGGCCGCATGCTCATGCAAACTTCCGCCGAAGCCCTCTGCTCCATGAAGTTCCGCGAACTCACCCTCACCGTTACTTCCGAAAACCGCGCCGCCGTCCAGCTCTACGAAAATCTCGGCTTCCACACCATCAAATCCTTCACCGCCGGCGTCTGGCCCCGCTAGCTCTTCTCGCTATTCTCCATCATGAAATCCTTGCGTCAGTGCAGCGTCTGGACTGCGGTGTCAGCGAGACCTTGCAGGCAGGCTGCAGTTTCCGGCCATGCCTGATGTTCTAACTCCTTTCAATCCGACGTATTTCCCCTCCAAAACTCCGGAATCTCTGTTGCATTCCTCTCGCTCACAGTATCCCGGGCCAAAAAACAAACAACGGAGGAAGCCATGAAATTCCTAACCTCGGCCCTGTTGGCTTTAGTTTTACTGCCTGTCGAATCAGCTTTAGGACAGCAACAAACTTGGGGAAAACTGACGCAACTTTCCCCGGGCACCAAAATTGAGGTGCTTGACGCTCTGTCCGGTGCCATTCGGGGCCAACTGGTCTCGATTGATGAGCAGGGACTGACACTTCGCCGCGAGGGAAAGGGGTCAGGTGTAACCGAGACCATCGCGCGCGCGGACGTTGTCAGCGTGACCGTAAAACGCCCCAACCTGAAGAAAATCGCCCTTTTTGCGGGAGTGGGCTCGGCCGTAGGTGCTCTCGCTGGCGGGTCCCGGTGCAAAGGGCCCACGGACTACAACTCTATCCAAGGCGCATCCTGCCACAATCCAAACGGCTATTATTTCAACGGTACTGGCGGAGCCATCGGCGCCGGTGCTGGTGCGGCATTAGGACTTCTCGGTTTCGCTTTTCCTGAGAAAAAGGTCCTCTACGACCGTTCTCTGCAGTCCCGGCGCACCTGCGTTGGGGACAAAACCCCGGAACCGGACGTTGCCGTTCCTCCGGCGACTGATTGTGGAACCACATTAGCGGAGAAAGGAGGCTGCCATGCGGCGCACGAATAAGCAATGCCTGATCGGATTGTGGTTCGCGGTGATCATCGCCGCTGAGTGTGCCGGGTGCGGGGGCGGCGGGTCTTCAGGTCCGCCTCCTCCCCCACCTACTCCTATTACCGTAACGGTCTCGCCCACCACGCCCATAGTCCTGGCAGGCCAAATGCTGCAGTTCACCGCCACGCTGACGAATGACTCGTCGATGAAAGGCGTCACCTGGAGCTTGTCCGGCCCAGCGTGTAGTGGCGCGGCGTGCGGCACTCTAAGCGGCATCAATACCACCTCCACCACCTACATGGCTCCGGCTTCGGTCCCGAGCAACTTGGCGGTGGCCCTCACAGCGACTTCCGTTGCCGACACAACCAAGTCAAGCCAGGCAACAATCACTGTTCCGGCAACCGCCACCGCAGCTTGCGGCTCAGGCAACGAATCGTTGTTAGCCGCTGGCACTCCGTATGCATTTCTGTTCCAAGGGTTTGTTTCCTCGGGCCCCTTTGCCATGTCCATGGCTATCGCCGGCAGTTTTACGCCAGATGGGAAAGGCGGCATTACTGGCGGCGACGAAGACATCAACGGCGCATCCGGCCCGAGCACTGGCCTCACGATCAACTCCTCGGGAAGCTCCTATTCAATCGGGCAGGACAACCGCGGCTGCTTAACGGTGACCAATTCCGCGGGAACAACCGCGGAATTCCGCTTTGCCTTTGGCTCGATTAGCGGGACGCCACCTGTCGCAACGAAAGGCCGCATCATCGAATTCGATGACACCAACGGAACCGGCACGCGCGGCTCTGGGATCATTCGGATGCAAGGCAAGACCTCCTTTGCGTCGAGTCTAAGAGGAACGTACGCTTTCGCCTTCTCGGGCAACGACCGGAGCGATGGAAGATTTGCCATTGCTGGCACCCTCACTGCCGATGGCGCTGGAAACTTCAACGGCGGCAACGCAGATTGGGACGATGCAGGGGTACTGGGCACGAATCTCACCTGCACGACTTGCGGCACGTACAGCACCAGCCTCGACGTCAACGGGCGAGGTACCACACAAGTGACGGCGTTCGGGCTCTCGACCACGCTAACGGCGAGTTTTGTGTTCTACCAGGTCGCTGCCTCGGAGGCGATCTTCATGAGCATAGACCCACTCTATGTAGCTCCTCTTGCCATTGGTGAAGCCCTGTTGGAAACTGTGCCGACAGGCGGCTTCGCTCCGTCGTCGCTCAGCGGAAAGACCGTCTTCCACCTGAGCGGTGCGAGCGGTTTCTTCCCGTTTCCCACCACTGCCACCATTGGTCTTGCGAATGCCAATGGCTTAGGTGGATTTCCTTCTGTAATCGTTGATACGGATAGCGCTGGGACAACGTCGGGTCAAACTGTAACCACATGGAACTACTCGGTGGCTTCGACTGGCCGTGTGGCGCTCAGTGGGACTACTGCAAATCTGCCCGTTTTCTATCTGCTGAACGCGAACACCGGGTTCATAGTAGGCACGGACAGCGAAGCGAGCTCAGGATTCCTGGAGCCGCAAGACGGCTCTAGCTTCAGCGACCGCACGCTGAACGTGAAGTGCTCCTTCGGCACGGAGAACCCCTCTGGGAGGGGCGTGTCAATGAATTCCGGCGTCATTAGCCCCAACGGAAGTATTGGGACGTTCTCCGGAACCGCCGACAGCTCAACCATCAGCGGTCTGAATCCTAGCGGAACCATCTTTGGGGCGTACACGGTCACTCCCGACGGGACCGGGACGATCACCGACCAGAGCGGGAATCCAGGCGTCTTGATCGTCATCTCTTCGTCAAGGTTCCTGCTCATCCTTGGCGAGACCACGACGAATGTAAACCCAAGCGTTACCGTCGTCGAGCAGTAGGAGGGGTGGAACGCCGAAAGCCAGCTCAAGGTCACTGCTGGTTCCACCTATCTCTATGACGGCGACGGCCGCCGCGTCGCCAAAGCCAACACTCTCACCCCACCTGTACCGTACAAGCTGTACTGGTACGACGACGGAAGCGAAATCCTTGCGGAAACCGACGCCTCCGGTAACACCACCGCCGAATACATTTTCTTCGGCGGCCAGCGCATCGCCATGCTTCCCGTTGGCGCCAATCCCATCTATTACCTCGAAGACTTGCTTGGTACTTCCCGCGTCATCACCACCAACACTGGCGTCGTTTGCTACGACGCCGATTTCTATCCCTTCGGCGGCGAACGGACTCCCTACACCAACACCTGCCCGCAAAATTACAAGTTCGAAGGCAAAGAACGCGACTCCGAAACCGGCAACGACGACTTCGGCGTCCGCTACTACTCCAACCGCTTCGGCCGCTGGCTCTCCGCCGACTGGTCCTCCGTCCCCGTCGCCGTCCCCTACGCCAACCTCACCAACCCACAGACTCTCAACCTCTACTCCATGGTCGCCGACGACCCCGAATCCTTCGCCGACCTCGACGGCCATTATCCCGGCCCCGGAGGAACCCCAAGGACTGGCGATTGCTGGCTCGGCCAAGTCCTCTGCACGATGGAGTTCTACCCAGCAGTTGGAAATTCGCAGAGCCAGCTAGCCGCCGAAAACCAGCAGGCCCCGAAACCCCCAGTGAAATGCGGGTTCGTCTGCCATGTGGTTACGTGGGTCGCTTCACTATTCTACTCACCTCCCAGCATAGGCCAGTCGGCGCAACAGGAACGAAGTCAATCACCGTCTCGCTCAAATTCCCTGCTGTGGAACGATGATGAGGCGAAGCGCGCTGCCATTGGCCAGATGGTTTTTGGCTCTCGACCGATAACTGTGCCTATACCAGGGGGCCAAAACACCGTTGGTCCCCCCATGGGCATCGTTCCTATCCCGACCAACTTGATAGCGCTAATAGACCTGCTCAATACAATAGGTTCCGCTACGGACTGGGTGTGGAAGGGTTCTGGCCCGCCCGGAAGCTCTCGAGGAAACTGGTATAACCCAAACACAGGAGAGTGGATACACCGTGACTTTCCGGGCGGGGGCCATGGTCCCCACTTCGACTATGAGGACCCGCAAGGAAAGAGGTGGCGCGTATTTCCTGACAAGGGCATTATGGAACCAAAGTGACGAGCTATATTCTAGAGGAAGAGCAGCGCGCGGCAGCCATTAACTACTTAAGGCAAAAGCTTGGCTCTGGAAAAACCCTGGCTGGACTCTTGCTAGAAAGTGTCGATTTCGCGACGGGAGCCGTGGCTGTCCTCAATGCTGTTGCACTTAGTGGGTCATTGATAACGGAGTTCAATTGGGGACATGTTCCTCCAGCCCCAGAGTCAGCTCAATACATCAAGATACAGGGGCGGCCTTTCCTGGCGTACCCAACGGCAAATTCGTATGAGCACCTCACTGAAGTTATCTACTCGTCCATGGAAAGCCCCGAATCTATCTGCTTAATGGAGAACATGCTCGCTAGTCCCAACGACCCATGGTTAAAGCGCGCGAAATCCCGCCTGGCAAGATACGGGCCTGAGGTTTATCACATCCTTACTCGCTCAGATCGAGGTGAGGAGAAGATTGAAGATACGCTTCGTGAGGCAGAGTCTCTACCCGTGTTTGTTGGCGCCATAGGACGGCAGCCTCCAGACCCTATCTTGGTCGACCCAGTTGACTCCAACATCTCCACAGGACAGTTAAGGACGTTTGCGAAGACAGCGCACTGTATCTTCGTCGGAGCCTACGACGGCGAGGGCTATGTGGTATGGCGGCGGGTGGGTCACCCTTAACGCTCTAGCACCGCTCTGGGTGGCCCTCGATAAGAGCGAAGGCGTTGTCAAGAGACACTTTTCCCTTGCCATGCCTTTCAGTACCGCTTGGTTGCCAGAGTGGTTGAGGACCGAATCTCTGAAACTCTCACGGTGAATCAGCTTTCGGCGGCCCTTACCAACAGATCGTTCCGCCAACCATCGATACGGTCTAAACCTCGACCATGATTCTTCTATCCGAA
>WNFC01012740.1_pt1 | contig 15124 bp, 18 predicted proteins | sample 5400541 | NCBI WGS metagenome assembly WNFC01 (sample SAMN13153342, study PRJNA577476) | soil metagenome | isolation source: 120 cm saprolite under Douglas fir tree site 2 hole 2 replicate 1 | place: USA:California | collected 2015-04-18
ACCGTCCAGGCCGGCGGTTCACCGCCCGCGGTGGATACGAGCTACTACACGCTCCGCGCCATCGAACGGATCATCCCCGACGGCGAAGAATGGCGAGACACCATGCTGAGCTTTATGTACCCCTCAACAACCTCATCAGAGTCTGCGGACAGGGAGCTCATCGCGGTCTCCTAAAAAAATCTCTGCCTCTGCGTTTGCTTTGGCACGGTGCTGCGCGCCGGAGGGGCTCCGCCCCTCTACCCCGCTTTCTCCGCGGCGGGCTTTCGCACCTTCCTTATCGCTCAGAGGGAACTCCGTCCCCTCCGAACCTCCCCTGTGGCTTCGCCCGCCGCCAGCTCGCGTCAGGCCAACTGGAGGCGGATCAGCTTCCCTTCGGGGTGTTCGCGGCGCCGGTTAGGCCTGGGGGTCTGGGGGCGGAGCCTCCAGGACAAGTTTGCGGCAAACAAATGGTCAGGCCGTGACACCAGCGGGGTAGAGGGGCGGAGCCCCTCCGGCGCGGAGCGCCGTGCCAAAGCAAACAAAGACGCCGAATACTATTAGGAAGTATTAGGAAGGCCCTTTATAAACTTCCGGCTTGAGCATCATCGACGCGGTGCGCTACGACTGGCAGACCGGCAGCACCCTGGTGGTCCCGTTCGGCGCAACGCATCAGCACTTCAACACCGGCCAGACGACGGCACGTTACTTCTCGGCGATGAGCGTGCACCTCGAGCACATGTGTGGCCTCCACCGCCACACCCAGCTGGCGGAGCGCGGAACGACCAGCCACGTGCCCAGTGTGCCAAAGTCGCCGAACGGATTCGACGCCCAGGGCGATTCGGGGTGCACCTGTACGTCGGACTGCCCAACGCTGCCGACCGCGCAGAGATCTTACGGATCCACTTGCGGCGGGCCGAACGATTTCGAGGTGGCGCTGGCCGACATCGCGACGCACCACGGCACACTTGCGTAACAGTTTTGGACCTCGTGGCGGAGGGCCCGGGCGGGGCTTGACACGATAGTTAACATTTGAAGCCACCGGCGAGTACACTGAGAGCGCCTAACAATGATGTCCTCGGTTATCCCGGCGCGGCTCGTATTCCAGTGTGGGCACGCAGCGCTGGTGTCGCTGCCGCGCATCAAGGGTGAGACGAACTCTCAGCGTGCCGAACGCGTCGCGCGAGAGAAGTCCGCCGCGCAGATACGCGCGTGCGACTTCTGTGCGCAACGCCTGGAGGTTGTGGTGCAGCAAGTTGCGCCGGCACCGCCGCCCGCCACCGTCCCGCCTGTCCCCGCCGTAGTACCGGTCGCGCCAGCGGCGGAGCCTGTGCCGATCGCGCGGCGCCGGTTGGTGCGCCGCAACGGAACCGCGCCAATCAAACACGTCGACAAGCCAGCCGCGGTCACCGAGGTGGAGCCTACCAGTGCGCCGCCAACCGCCCCGCTGACACCGGCAGCGCCTGTGGCACCGGCCGCGGCGTCCGCACCGTCGGCGCCAGCTGAAACCGCCGCGGCGGCTGCTCCGGCTGCCCCGCCGCCACTGGCTGAGTGGCACGCCGAGCGCATTGCGAAAGCGAAACCTCGGGCGCCAGCCAAGCGCAAAGCACCGTCGGCGGCGACAAAGAAACCTGTTGGCAGACCGCGTCGGGCGACACCGGCGGCAAGCAAACCAATTATCAAGCGCTCCGCGCGGAACGGACGTCTGGCGCGGGGCGCGCGGTTCACGGTGGAATTCCAGGTGCAGACGGTGCTCAGCGCCGTCGATGTGCGTGAAGTGCTCCGTCAAGCGCGCGCGCTTGGTGCAATCGAAGTGTTAGCCATCACACGGGAGAACTGAAAGGGTCGGCCCGCTGAAGATTCCGTACGCGTCCCTGTCTTCCCAGGCAGTGACGAGGAGCGCCGCAGGCGGGTGAGGGGTGAGTTTTCAGCACGCTGTTACGGAGTTCTAAAGGGCGATTCGGGCCCGAAGAGCGCAACCGGGGACTCGAAGTCCCAGGACGTGCTCTCCCAGTTGTCGGTCGCACCGGCCGCTGGGGTCCAGGGCGGCAACGGCATGAGCAGGTACACCGAGAGCGCTTCCAGGTACGGCTCGTACGAGCCGCGGATCGCGGTCAATCGGGCGGCAGCGTCAGCGGTGGGCGCCACGGCCAGGCCACGGTTGATGACGATCTCCCGCAGGCGGAGCTCCGCCTCCGGACCGAGTCGCTCGGTGGCTGCCACGCGCGGCGCCACTTCGAACACGTTGCTGAGATCGCCGACGGCGTGGCGGCCCACGGCGAAGGTGAACCCCGCCTGGCGGGTGGCGCGGCCGGCGCCACATGCGAGCAAATACGCCGACACATCCAGAATCAGCGCCAATGCCGCCACCCAGCTCTGGTTTTCGTGTTGTGAACGGAAGTAGGCCAGCGTCGGATACGACAGGTGACTTTCGAGGAGGTCGGCCACCCAGACCTCCCAATCGTGCAGCAGCTGGATCAAGACCGTGACGTCGCCGTTGTCCACGTTGCGGCGGAGGAGCTCGGCGGCGCTGGGCGGTGAGCCGGCGCGTTGGTCGAGCAGCGACACGTTCGTTTCCCGCCGAGCGAACATCTGGTAGACGATGGGCAGATAGCCGATGACCAGCGCCAGGAAGCCAAAGCCGGTGCCCGCCTCGACAACCGTCATCGCGCGCGCGAGTCCGGTGCGGGGGACCACGTCGCCGAGGCCGAGCGTAAAGAACGAGGTGCCGCTGTAGTACAGGTAGATCCCGAAATCAGCCTGTCCATCCGCAACGCTCAGGCCGGGGCCGGCGGCCCACTGCAGGACGGCGAAGCCCAGGACCAGCACCACCGCCCACACGCCAACCAGGACGATCAGCGACAGTGGACCATAGAAGCTGAGGTACGCTTCGCGGCGCGTTGCGTCGTGGACGCGACTGGCGAAAGCAGCGTACGGGCGCCAGGTCAACCGATAGAACACGCTGGCGATACGCACCCGTCGGGAGACGCGCCGCGGCAGAACGACGGTCTCGAACGCATCCCACAGGCCGGTGCCGACGAGCACCAGGCCGACGAGGATCGCCAGAAGAGTTTCCATCAGTGGTCAGTGGTCAGTGGTCAGTGGTCAGTGGTCAGTGGTCAGCGGAGAGTTGGCGCGGACCCATCTGTCCGGGGCAGCAGTGTACGCTGTCAACCGTTGTGAACGAGCGCCACCTCCAGCTCTGTGCCAGCGCTGAATGGGCCGAAACCGTGCAGCGGGAGATCCTGCCGTGGGCGCTCGACGGGCGCGACCTGGGTGACGACGTCCTGGAGGTCGGGCCCGGACCAGGCATGACCACCGACCTCCTGCGTCGAACCGTCGCGAAGCTGACGGCGGTGGAGGTCGACGCTGCCCTCGCGGCCGCTCTGGCGCAGCGCCTGGTGGGCTCCAATGTGGACGTCGTGCATGCCGATGGCACGTCACTGCCGTTCGAAAATGGCCGCTTTTCAGGTGCAACGTCCTTCACGATGCTCCACCACGTCCCGTCGCCGGCCCTGCAGGACCGACTCCTGGGCGAACTGCGGCGCGTGCTCCGTCCAGGCGGACTGCTCATCGGCGTCGATAGCATCGACGGACCTGAATGGCGCGACCTGCACTCCGGGGACATATGCGTGCCGGTTGAACCGGCCAGGTTGGCCGACCGTCTCCAACAAGCTGGCTTCATCGACATCGAAGTCCAGCGCGCCGCCCCCGAACCGGCCCGCCGCTTCCGTTTCTCAGCCCGCGCCCCGGCTGACCACTGACCACTGATCGCTCATCCACTGACCACTGACCACTGACACATGCCTCTGCGTAACCGGGTAACGCCGTTCGGCGAAATCCTGGCGTTAGCCGGGCGCGGGACGCTCATGGGCAACCGGGGCATCCTGCACGATGCGCAGCGCACCATTGTGCGCGACTCCCAGGTCCGCCGCTGGATCGCCTGCCGACTGGAGTTTCGTGGTCGGCACCGCCAGATCATGACCCCAGGCAGGTGGACGGAGTTGTTCTTCCTCGACGAAGCCGCCGCCTTCGCCGCTGGACATCGCCCTTGTGCAGAGTGTCGACGGGCTGATTTTGTCCGCTTTCAAGACGCGTGGCGACACGTCTACCCCGATGCGCTGCCCCTGGCGGACGTCATCGATGCCCGGCTGCACACGGAGCGACGACTCGGTCCGTGGATCAAACGGACCTACACCGCACCGCTCGAGACCCTGCCGGACGGGAGTTACATCAAACTCGATGACCGGCCGTGGGTGGTCTTGGGCGACACGTTGCTCGCCTGGTCGGCCGATGCCTACCAGGACCGCCGTCGCAGGCCGCCCACCGGCCCGGCCGTGGTGCTCACGCCGCCGTCTATCGTCGCCGTGCTGCGCGCCGGCTATGCAGCCGCCGTTCACCCCAGCGCCAAGGACTGAGCCGCCTCCGCACGGGCCGCGTCGCCACCCAGACCACCACGGCGAGCGCCAGCGCCAGGATGGCGCTGCCGAGGATATCGGTGGGGTAATGGACGCCCGCCGCGACACGCGCGAAGCCGACCAGCAGTGCCCAGACCAGCAGCCAGATGCCCAGTTTCGGTGACCGCCACAACATCGGCCCCACCAGGGCAACTCCGACCAGCGTGTGATCGCTGGGAAATGAGGAGTCCGGTGCGTGCGGAAAGAGCGGCACGAAGCCGAGCTCCACAAATGGCCGCGGCCGGCTCAGGATCCGTTCGAGGACGAGTCCAACCGCGAAAGCCACAATGGCGGACCCAATGCCGGCGACGACGGCCTCGCGCCGCCCGTCGTTTGGTGTGCGGGCGACAAACCAGATCGAGAGCAGCGCGATCGGCAACACAAAAATGCCGGTCTGGGCAACGACCAGGACAATGGCGCCAAACCACGTCTGGGTCGTGGCGACCTGGTGGAGTGCGAGGACGAAGGCTGCGTCCATCGCATCATGATGTCAGCCTTGATCCGCCGCCTGCCAAACGGTTGCCCAAAGGGTCCTCCGGGGGCAAGGTCTGGACGCATGAACGGAATCCTTATGTTCGCAACGGTCGCGAACCGGCTGAGCAGGCCCCTACCGTTGCGAGGTGGCATTGCACCACCTACGGCGGGAGGGGATCGTTTCGTGACGCTCTTTGCAAAACGGATCGCGGTGTGCCTGGCGATGGTCGTCGCTGTTCTGGGACCGGTCGGTGCGGCAGCTCAGCAAGCTGAGCCGCAAGCATGGGATGGCCAGCATCTCAGCGACCAACCGGCGAACGTTCAGGCCATGTTCCAGGCAGGCTGGGCCGACAAAGCCGCCCAGCAGTGGGCGAAAGAACACAGCACGGCATTACTGAAGGAGGTGTCCGCGGCCCACGGCGTGCCGATCTCGGCAACCAGTGTCATTGCGGACGGACCGCCGATCGCGGCCGACACCACGGTGACGGCGCTGAACTGGACCAAGACAAACGCGCCAATTACGGGCGACTTGATCGACATCGATCAAGGCAGACACGTGCTGTACGTCGGCCACGCCGCCACCGACAGTATCGAGGTGTATGACGTCTCGACATCTGTGCCGAAGTGGATGAAGTCCTTCCACGTGCCAGGCGGAGCAGCCGGAATCCTGATCGCGACCGACATTCAGAAGCTCTACGCCGGTACGGCGAACGGGATGGCCATCATCGACGCCAACCCGAGCTCGCCCACGTACGGGACGGAGTTTGCCACCATCTATCTTGGCCCAGGTGGGACGGACGAGCTGGACTACGATCCTCTCGATCACAAGGTGTACGTCACCGACGTCGGCGACCATAATATCGGCTCGGTCGACACAAATACGAACCAGCTCATCAAGGTTTACTCAGGCTTTGACGAGAGTCAGATTGAACAGCCGCGCTGGAACCCGACCGATGGCATGATGTACGTCGCGTTTCGCCTAACGAACAAGCTGGCGAAGTTCAATCCGAAGACCGACACGCTGGTCAGCCTGACCGATATCGGAGTGCCGTGCACACCGAGCGGCGTCGCCATCAAGCCCACCACCAACATGGCTTTGCTAGGCTGCCGGGCCGTTCCGGGGCCAGGGCTGGTGTACTGGAACCTGACGAAAAACGCACTCGACCACACCGTGCCCAATGCCACGGGCGTTGACGGAGCCGTCTATAACGCCAAGGCGGACCGCTTTTTCGCCGCGGCAAATCGCTGGCACCGCGGACCGGTGATGGCGATCCTGGACGGGAGCGGCAATTTCCTGACCAACGTGCCGACGACAATTCAGAGCCACCAGGTGGGTTACGACCAGACCAATCACGTGGTTTACACGCTCGGTGGCGGCCTGGTGTCCTTCTCGACACCTTTTTAGTCGCCTGAGCGGGCCAGCAGACGTCCGCACGCCGGCCGGTGGACCATCCACCGGCCGGCGTCATTGACGGATCTGATATGAATCGCTCGCATCTCCACCGTCCATGTGCCAGCATAGTGGTGCATACTGTTACTTTCAGGTGACGGAGATAAGGAGAGGTGAATGGAGAGTAGTGATTCGGCGCGGAAAGGTTCGGACTCCGGTTCGGACGGAGCCGCCTCAGGCGGAGCGCAGGGCGACGGCGCAGGGACCACACGTCGCAAACTCAACGATCAGCAAGAACGCGAGGTAACGCGTCTGTACGCCGAGACCGAAACCCCGGTCTCAGAAATCAGCAAACGGTACGGAATCGGCGAGTCGTCCGTTTATCGGGTGGCGCAACGCCACGGCGCGGCATTGCGTGGCCGGTCGAGCACGACGTCGAGCGGATCAACAACCACTCGGCCCGCGGCAGCCGCGGCCGTAAAACCGGCCACAACCAGCACTGGCCCGGGCCGAGGCCGGGGCCGACGGGCCGGGCGGGCCGCCACCACGAGCTCGACAACGACTCGAGCCGCGGCAAGCACGACCCCCGCAGCGGCCCCCACTCCGAGCGGCAACGGCCGCCGGACACGTGGAACGCGGACTCGACAAGCGGCCGCAACGCCGACGCGCGGGCGAGCCGCGGCAGGCACCCGCCGCGCGGCAGGCACCGGCCGCGCCGCAGGCACCGGCCGCGCGGTTGCGACGCGCGCGGCGAGCGCACCCGCCACTCGGGCGACCAGAGGGCCCGGGCGGGCCGCCGGGGCTGGCCGACCAGCCGCGGTCGTCGCCGCCGCCACCCGCCGGTCGTTCCGCGTGAGCTACGTCGCGGTGCGCGTCTTCGTGGCCAACGACATGGCTGACGCCATCCGTCAGGCGACAGCCGCCGGGGCCACCGATATCACCAGCGTCGCCCGCGAATAGCCCACGAGTGGTCAGTTGTCGGTGGTCAGTGGTCAGTAAAGAGCGAATTCCACTGATCACTGTCCACTGACCACTCGAATTCCACCTGACTACTCGAGTACCCTGACCCCTGGCCCCTTGGCCAGGAATTCATTGGGTCAGCGGGAACGAGTATGACCGGTTGACCCCACAACACGTGGATGATGGACGTACACTCGGACCCGACTAAATGTCGCCGGACCCCGAGCACCGTCCACAGCTTTTCTTCATCTTTGGCGGGCCTGGGGCAGGCAAGGGCACTCAGGCCAGCCTGCTCAGCCAGTCACTGGGCGTGCCGCACATCTCCAGCGGCGAGCTGTTGCGCGAGCATCAGCGCCGCGACACCCAGAACGTCATGAGTAGCGGTGAGCTCTTGCCAGATGACCTGGTGACCAGCGTGGTGTTTGCCCGCCTCGAGCAACCCGACGCCGCGCAAGGTGCCATTCTGGACGGGTTCCCGCGCACGGTCGCCCAGGCGCGCGCGCTCGACGCCTGGCTCCAACAACGCGGTGGCGCCATCCGCGCTGCGTTGTACCTGGACGTGCCCCCAGACGAGCTCGTCGCGCGCATCGTCGGTCGGCGGGAGATCAGTCACCGGGGTGACGACAACGCCGCCGTGGCCGAGCGGCGGGTAGCCATCTTCAATCGAGAGATGCCGCCGATCCTGGAGCACTACGCCGCGCGCGGCCAGCTGTACCGTATCGACGGGGCGCAGCCGGTCGAGCAGATCCACCAGCAGATCATCCAGGCACTAGAGGGGCACCCACTTGTGCAGCCAGATCGTTGACGAGTTCAGCCGGATCCATCCGGCTCGCCAAGGCCAGCCGGACGGAGTGAAGACATGGTTGTCGAGGCTCCAGGTTCGCCAGCTAACGCGTGGGTGACGTCACGCCGGTTGATCACCACCGCGCCCACGGACGATACGTGCAGCAGACTGGTACCGGCGGCCTCCACCCATATCCACATCCAGGTGCCCGACTAAGCGTCGGCCTTTCCGGCGCCCGCCCATCTGCGGAATGCCTCGCGGGTCTAGAATGAGGCGGTGAAGGTCGTCAAGATCAGCGATCTGCCTAAGGAAACAGCAGTCAGTCCACTCTTCACCGGAGAGGTCTTTCGACAGGTGATCGTCGATCCCGCCGAGAGTCAGAGCTTCAACTTCAGCGTCGTCAACTTCAGCGCCGGTTCGCGCAACAAGTTCCACCAGCACACCAGCGATCAGATCCTGATCGTCACCGAGGGCACGGGGGTGGTGGCCACCGATCAGGAGGAGCGCACCGTTAGCGCGGGTGACGTGATTCTGATTCCGGCGGGCGAGAACCACTGGCACGGCGCACCCGGGGCCACACCGATGAGCCACATTACCGTCCAAACCAGGGGGTCGCAGACGCAGCAAAACGAGCCGTAGCAGGTCGGCTACAGTCTGGGCCATGGCCGCCACTCCCTCCCTAGAGTTGCTCGACCGTGCGCTTGATCAGGCCGGCACGATCATCGGTCGAATTCGATCTGACCAGGTCGGCTTGCCCACGCCGTGCACCGAGTTCGACGTGCGCGCGCTGGTCAACCACCTCGTGTTCGACATTCAGATGTTTGCCGCGGGCATCGCCGGAGGTGCGCCCGGCTCGCCGGGTGAGGACCTGATCGGCAGCGATTGGAGCAATGCCTACGCGACCGCGCGGGTGTCACTGGAGGACGCGTGGCGTCAAAAAGGGGCTGAGGGCACGATCAAGACGCGCATCGGCGAATTCCCCGCCACGTGGGCGGTGGGACAGCACATGGCCGATGTGGCGGTCCACGCGTGGGACCTGGCCACCGCCACGCACCAGTCGACGAAGCTCGACTCGGAGGTCGCCCGTGCGTCACTCGACTGGGCCCGTGGCGCGCTCAAGCCAGAGTTCCGCGGCAAGGCCTTCGGCCCCGAGGTAGAAGTCCCCGAAAACGCCCCGATCTACGAACGACTGGCCGGTTTCTTCGGCCGCAACCCGTTCTAACTGACATAACCGGTAGCATCGGAAATCGCGGCCAGCGCGCCGCCATCACCAGTTTCCAGACCGGAGGGGCTTCGTCCTATGTGGAACTCGTTCAACACTGCCAGTCCCCAGGGGATCAGCGCGGGCGTCACCACTTTTACCAGGAGTTCGCGCGCCGGCTGGCCAATCACGGTTATCTGGTCATCTGCCCCGACCTGTATTGCCGGGAAGGCCACGGCAGCCCAGACGACATGGCGGCCAAAGTCCGCGCCGATGGCGGTGTGGCGGACGACCGGGTCCTCGCCGATTGCTCGGCGGCAGCGCAATGGTTGAAGTCTCAGCCGAGCAGCACCGGCAAGGTGGGCATCATCGGCACGTGCTCAGGCGGACGGCACGCCGTGATGGTCGCCTCGCGATCGTCAGACTTCGACGCGGTCGCCGATCTGTGGGGCGGTGGCGTCGTGGCACCCAAGGACTCGCTGACGCCCAAACAGCCCGTCGCGCCGGTCGACTACACCAAAGACCTCAAGGCGCCCCTGCTGGGGTTGTTTGGCAATGAAGACCAGCGCCCGACGGCGGCCGATGTGGACACCCACGAGGCTGAGCTCAAGAAGCACGGCAAGGACTACGAGTTCCATCGCTACGACGGCGCTGGACACGGCTTCTTCTATTACGATCGACCGCTCTATCGCCAGCAGCAAGCGATGGACGGCTGGGGCAAGGTCTTCGCGTTCTTCGACAAGCACCTTCGCGGAAAGTAAGGATCGGCCTCATGTGCACGATGATCTCGATGCAGACCGCGGTGAGCGGCAGCGGCAAAGGCTCAGCTGGCTGGTTTCCGATCAGCCAGGCCAACGTCGGCTTCGACCACGCCACCCATACCCAGGCCGAGCACGCGCTACTGCTTGACTTCGTCAATCCCGACCTGGGCGCCGGCGCGCGCGTGGCCGTAGAGATGGACATCGCCTCAGGCAAAGCCCTGGTCGCGCAACTCCAGGCGGCCATAGACGAGGCCGAACGCAGCGGCTTTAAGGAGTAGCGCAGCAATTTACGGGTCTGCAGCCAGCTTTTCCGGGTCGGGGGTCCCGTCCGGGGATAGGAGGAGCGTAGCGAGTTGTTCCAGGCCTTCGGCTAACCGTGGACCGGGCCGGCCGAAGAATGCTTCGCTCAACACTGCAACCCGTTTGTGGCGAAAGGCGGGCGTGTTCTGCCAGCCCGAGCGGGTCAGGATGCGCTCTGGACTCGGCAGTCGCCGAATGCCGCACCAGCACGCCACGACCACGTCGGGTTGGCGGGCGATCGCGTCTTCAGGCGTGACCCGGACGCTCTCGACATCCAGGTCGGCGTAGACGTTTTCGGCGCCGGCCATCTGCAGTAGCTCGGTAACCCACGAACGCCGGGCGGCGACGACCGGGTGCGCCGACCACTCCCAGTGCACTCGCGGCCGGGCGCGCACTTGCCCCCGCTGGGCGGCAATGCGCGCCATCCGCTCCTGGATGCTGGCGATCAGCGTTTCCGCGCGTTGCTCACGGCCGAGGTAGCGGCCAATCAGCCGCATATCGTCCCACACGCCAGCGAGGCCCACGCCGCCGACCGCCAGATACGCGAGCCCGGCGCGTTCAAAGGCAGGCAGGTTGTCCTGCATCCCGGGGACGTGCAACGAGGCGACCACCAGGTCAGGCTTGAGACTGGCGACCAGCTCGACGTCGACTCGCAGGTCACTGCCAACACGGGGCAGTTTCAGTACGCGTGGAGGGTAGTCGGACCAGCGATCGACGCCGACGATGCGCCGGCCAAGGCCGAGGGCATGCAGGATCTCGGTGTTGGAAGGGGCGATAGAGACAATGCGGCGGGCGCCCGGCACTGGCGTGGTGAGGTTGGATCGCCATCCTTCGATGCGCATAGGAGCATTGTCGCCCAAGTATCGTAGACACATGCAGGCAAGCGAGCCCTCGATCCTTGTCGAACTCGACGTCGCCGTGCCGATGCGCGACGGGACGCGGCTGCGGGCGAATGTCTATCGCCCGCCCGACGGACGCTGGCCGGTGCTCCTGACCCGACTCCCATACGGCAAAGATCTTCCCGTGGGCGCCGCGGTCCTGGACCCGGTCCAGGCCGCGCGCCGCGGGTATGTGGTCATCGTCCAGGACACCCGCGGCCGGCTGGCCTCGGAAGGCGACTGGCAGCCATTCGTCAATGAAGCCGCGGACGGCGTCGACACGATCGCCTGGGCCGCCCAGCTGCCGTTTTCAGACGGCCAGGTCGGCATGTACGGCACCTCGTATTTCGGCTTCACGCAGTGGTCGTCGGCCGTCCTTGACCCACCTGCGCTCAAGGCGATGGTCCCGTTTCTGACGTGGTGCGATCCGTTGAACGGCCTGGCCTTCAGAGGTGGGGCGCTGGAGTTGGGGCTGAACGCGCACTGGGGCCTGCAGATGGGCCTGGACGGCCTGGTGCGTCGGTTTGGAGACGACCCGCGCGCTCTTGGCGCGGCCATCGTGGCGCTGTGTCGCGAGATCGACCAGCTCGGCCCTACCGGCTACGCATCGCTGCCACTGGCGGAGTTCGGGCCGCTCTGCCGCCAACCGGTTCTGCCCGCGTTCTTCGACCGCATCGCCCAGCCGATGGACCCTGGCCCGCTGGAGCCACTGACCATTGCCGGTAAACACGACCAGGTCGACGTGCCGACGTTCAACGTCGGCGGTTGGTACGACATTTTCCTGGCCGACACGATCGCGAATTTCCAGGCCATGCATGCCCTCAAACGCCCGACCAAACTAGTGATCGGACCGTGGTCGCACTTGCGCTACCAGAACCCTATCGGCGAGCTCAATTTCGGCTTCGGCGCGCAGTTGGGCTTCATCAATTTGCAGGCTGACTTCGGCCGCCTGCAGCTGCGCTGGTTCGACCACTGGCTCAAAGGCATCGACACCGGCATGCTCGCCGAGGCACCCATCCGCCTGTTCGTCATGGGCGCCAACGTCTGGCGTGATGAACAGGCGTGGCCACTCGAGCGGGCACGCGATACGCCGTTCTATCTGCGGACGAACGGCGAACTCAGTAGCGACCCGCCGGGTGCGGAGTCGCCAGACAAGTACACCTACGATCCGGCCAATCCAGTCCCAACGCACGGGCGTACAACCTGACCGACGGCATCATTCGCGCTCGTTTTCGAGATGGCCAGCCAGCAACCCTGCTCGAGCCAGGCCGGCCGTACCCGTTCGAAATCGATCTGTGGGCGACCAGCAACGTCTTCAAAGCCGGACACCGCATTCGTCTGCAAGTCTGCTCGAGCAATTTCCCGCGCTGGGATCGCAACCCGAACACCGGCCATCCGTTCGGCCAGGACGACGAGCTATGCGTGGCCCAGCAGGCGATCCTGCACGATGCCGAGCATCCCTCACACGTCGTGCTGCCGCTCGTGCCCACGGCCTGATCCCTTGGGCGGCCCCGTTCAAGGGGAAAACTTTTCATCCTGTTAACAGCTTTTCTGTCACGCGTTGGCCGCGCTGCGCGTGGGAAGAGGGTGGGTGGTACCTCCCAAGCAAAATCCCAGACTCTTCACAGAAAAGGCTCAAATCAAATGCGTAAGCATGCATTCGCTGTTCTTCTCGCCACCGGCGCTCTATTGCTGGCGATCACGCCGGCCGCCTTCGCCGCGCCGGCCACACCCAGGACTTCCACTGCCGAGGGCACGCCGACGATCGACGCCGGCCGGCCGATGGGCTACTACCTGTGGCGCAACGACGACGGCTTCCATCTACGGACTCACGGACCGGGCGCCGAGCACGTTTTCGACGCGGTCTTGCGGACCAAAGGCACATTCGAGAATGTCGACGTCGTCAAGCTCGAAAAGGACGATCGCGTCGACCTTCAGGACGGCGGCCACAAGCTGGTCATCCACTTCCATACCTACGATGGCATCGATGGCGTCAATTTCACGATCAAGGATGGCGAACGGCTGCGGCTGAACCTGAAAGTCGACGACGAGCACATCGCGACTAGCAACATTTTCCTCGGTGCCAAAGGCGTGCACCCGAAGCACAACCCGTTCAGCATCCGCCTCTAACCCTAAACCCCTGTAACCTGGCCGTCACATGACCACCGAGCCGGTGCGGACGTGGGCATCCGCCGAAGCAGCGGAAGTGTGGCGGCAGGGTGCGGCGCGGCGGGCGCAGATCCTGGCCATTCCGACCGAACGCATGCTCGAACAGGCCGCCCTGAAACCGGGGCTGCGCGTGCTGGATATCGCGGCCGGCACCGGCGATCAGACGGTGCTGGCCGCGCGCGTTGTCGGCCCGAGCGGTTCGGTCCTGGCCACCGACATCTCGGCCAGCATGCTCGAGGCGGCCGCGCAAGCCGCACGCGAAGCCGGCCTGGACAACATCGAGACCCACGTCGCCGACGCCTCGGCGCTCGACCTGCCACCGGACAGTTTCGACGCGGCGATCAGCCGCTTTGGGCTCATGTTCATGCCCGATCTGGCAGCCGCCCTCAGCCACGTGCACGCCACCCTGAAACCCGGCGCACGGTTCGCGGCGCTGGTCTGGTCAACCGAGGCCAAGAACCCGTATATCGGGCTGCAGCTCCAGATCGTTCGCGAGATGGGCCGCATGCCGTCGCCGCCGCCCTCGTTGGCCCGCACCGTGTCGCTCAGCGAGCCGGGCAAGCTGGCTGAGGCGTTCCAAGCCGCGGGCTTCTCCGACGTTCAGGTCAGCTCGGTACCAACGCCGCGCAACTTCGAGTCGGTCGAGGATGCCGTCACGGCCATGCGCCAGACTTCGCCCGCGCAAGGCGAGTTGGGTCGGGAGATGAGCGATGCGGAGCGCGAGTATTACGCCGCCGAGCTCGAGCGCCGCCTGACCGCCTATCTCCAGTCCGACGGTAAGTGCATCCTCCCCGGCGAATCCCTCCTCGCGGTCGGCACAAAGAAGTAAGCCATTTTGGCCGCCTGATCGCTCCGACGGCCATACTGCCACGGCTGCATGTCGATCGACGACCTGAACACATTCCTGGCGCAGTACCTGCGCACGCAGTTCGATCCTTCAGCGCCGCTGCCTGACCTGTGGCCGGCAGGCGTCTTCGGCGTTTTCCTGATTTTCGTCCTGCCGACGGTGGTCGGCATCCCGTTGGGCGTGATCATGGCCCGCGACGCGGGGCTGTCGCCGCTGCTGACCGCCGGCTTGTATTTCGCGTCCGATCTCGTGCTGCCCATCACCGCCGAGCCGATGCTCGCCCTGGTGCGTTGGGTCGGCAAACGTGTCGCGTTCATGGATCGTCTGGGCGCTCGGCTCGCGCGCCTCACCGAAACCACGGGTCTCAAAGAAGGCGGCGTCCGCGGTCCGCTTGGGCTGATCCTGGTCAGCTTCACGGTCAACCCGCTCGCCGGTCGAGCAGCCGCGGCCGCCGCGGGCCATGGGTTCTTCAGCGGCTGGACGCTGGCGATCGTCGGCGATATGGCCTACTTCGCGCTCATCATGGCATCCACGCTGTGGATCAGCAGCGTCTTCGGCAACGACCGACTCGCCATCGGCGTGGTCCTGATCGTGGCATTTCTGGCGCCGATCCTGCTCCGTCGCCTGCGGCGCGGGTCCTCCTCGGCCGGAGCGCAGCCCACAGCGCATGTGCGCGTCGCCACCGGCCCGGGCACGTCCCTGGCAAGCGCAGCGAGTGCCGCGCGCCTACAACGCAAACGCGGGACGCACACCGGCCGCCGACGCCCATCGGGCGGCGTCCATCGCTAGCCCAGACTTTCGCGAACCGCGCTCCGAAATCGATTTCAGCAATCGATTTGAGAGCCGCACTTGACGCCGGAGCGGCTGTAGCCCGACGATCTCAGGGTCATGGGCTTTGGTACCGTGCTTGGACTCGTCGTTTTGGTC
>WNFC01004542.1_pt1 | contig 15123 bp, 14 predicted proteins | sample 5400541 | NCBI WGS metagenome assembly WNFC01 (sample SAMN13153342, study PRJNA577476) | soil metagenome | isolation source: 120 cm saprolite under Douglas fir tree site 2 hole 2 replicate 1 | place: USA:California | collected 2015-04-18
GGCAGGACCGCACGAGTCATTGAACTATGCGCCTTGCCCCCACCCACCGCGCTACCCACCAGGCGCCATCGGCATCCTGCGCCTCCAACCGAGACAACTTGACGCCCGTATTCGAGCTGTGGATGAACGTCTGTTCGCCGACATACATCCCCACGTGGGTGACGCCTCCGCCGGGCTGCGCCGCGAACAGCAGGATATCACCCGGCTGAAGTGCTTCGATGACGGGCGTGACGATCGCTCCGGAAGCCGCTTGATCGCGACTGGTTCGCGGTAAGCGAATGCCGTGCCTCGCGTAGGCATACTGGATCAGCCCAGAACAGTCGAACCCGTTCTCGGCGCTCCCGCCCCATTCGTACGGCGTGCCCAGCGCCGCGAGCGCGGTGCGGACAATGTCTGCTGCATTCCCGGAGATGGTGCGGGGTGGCTCGGGTGGTGGGAGGCGCTCGCGTCCGCCTCTGCCGGCCGTGCCTTTCCCGATCGACAGCGAGAAACCGAGCGCCGCCGCTACACCCTCGCGTGACCCTGGGGCTCTGCGCCAGAAGCCGCGCGGTCCGACGTCCTGAAGGCGATACACGCCCTCAAATCCCAATGCCGCCCACGAGGCAGGTCGCCACTCGACACCGGCACCTCCGGTCCAGAGAGCCCCCAGCGATTGTTCCGTCGTGTTCGTCGAAAGACCGAGTGCGACACCGGCGATGAAGTACGGGCCAAAGGTGGAACGGCGGCGGAACGCGTGGACCTGCCAACCGGCGCCGTAGAAGGCGCGGTGACGACCCAAGCTGTCGTGGACCAGCACCTGCAGCGCGAGCCCATGCGAGAAGATCCCGCCGAGTGGTGCATCCATCCGCAGCTCGTAACTGGTGGACGCGTTTCCCTGATACCAGCGCCCGTACAAAACATCGACGTCACGCCCCCCCCCCTGGGCGGGGAGTTGGGAGACTCCTGCGATGAGGAGAAGGAGCTCAATCCGCGGCCGCAATCGCGGCTTGCTCCTCGGAGGCGCGAGGCGCCATGTGGTGTGAGAGCAGATGCGGCAGATGGCGCATGAATCGAACCCAGGTCCACAGCACTGCAAAACCGAAGAGCAGCGCCCCGGCCCCGGCGATGGCGAGCATGACAACGGGATTCTCGAATCGCAGCGCGACGAGGGCGCCCAGCCACAAACCAACGTGCGATGCCGCCCACGCCCAGGCGGGGGTCAGCAGCCACCCCACGACCACAAGCAAGTGCGCCATCCATCTCGGCACGGTGCGTTACCCTCGGCGAGCGAGAACAGCCAGAGCGAGGACGACGAGCGTCAACGCGAATCCGGCGCCGGCCGCGACCGGCATGAGCAGCACACCGGCGAGCCCGAGGCCTACTCCGACAACCAAGCCAGCCCCGACCGCGGGCGTTGCGAGCGACCGGATCACTGTGTCACCGCCACGCGCGGCGCGGCCAGCCGTCACGATCGCTCCCATCCACGCAAGGAACGTTCCCAGCATCCACCAGATCGGGAGATACCACCATGTGCTGCCACCACCGACGGCGTCCCACGTCCACGGGAACGCGCGGAAAGGACGGAGCAGCACGATGTCGATCGCCATGAATACGATCGTACCCCACAGCCCTATGGCTGCAGCACTCGCCACGCCCTGGGTCGTCCGGGACGCCGCGAAGAAACCGGGCAGGAAGGCCGCGGCGACCCCTGCCGCGAGCACGATGATCGTCAGTAGCAGCGAGGTGACGACTCCGGCAGGAAGAACCCGCGACACGAGGAGAAAGAGGACGACAGCAGCCGCGGTCACCGCGCCGACGATGGTTCCACTCAGGAGCACATGCCGGAATTCGGAGCGATCGACAGTCGCGGAAGTCATGTGTCGCAATCTCCTCGAGGGGTGATCTTGCTAATCTAAACGACGCACATTACGTGGCAAACACAAACAGCACCGTGAGATCGGTTACCGCCCACGCCGCCAGCGCGCGATACATCCCCTGCTGGTGCTGTTTGGGACTCCACGCTGCGTACCGAGATAGCCACGGCAAGAGCACCGCCAGCCACAGCAGGAGCGGCAGCACCAGCGCGAACCCCTTCGCCCCGATAGGCAGGAGCACTATCGCCCAGGCAAGCAAGGCGAACGCCAGCAGCGTGCACAGCATCGCGACCCACAGACTCGCCCGCATCCCCAGGATCAGCGCCAGGGTGCGATCACCGCGCCGCCGGTCCTCATCGAACTGATACAGCTGCGTGAGCGGATAGAGCCCGGCAAACAAGGGACAAAAGGCGAGCAGCACTAATCCGTGCCCGGTGTCGAGCGGACGTCCGGTCGCTGCCCACGCGGCGTACGGCGTGAGTGTACCGAACCCCCACATGTTGATGACCCAGTCCACACCCGCGACCGCCTTGAAACGAAACGGCGGAACCGAGTAGAGGATGGAGAGGACGAAACAAATCGCATAGGCGATCTGAAAGCCGCGCGGCAGCGTGAATGCCAGTAGCTGGCCCGCGACCAGCAGGACGACACTGAACTGCAGGAGGTATCGAGGCAGCGGCGGAGGAGCGTTGAGGTACCCGATGTCCCCCTCATCGCGGTCAAACACACTGTTGATCGCCAACGTCCCACCGTTCAAGAACACCACCCAGATGACGAGAGCCCGGAGCGCAGCGCCTAGCTGCTCCCCGCTCCCTGCTCCCTGCATTCCGACGGCGAGCACGTAGCCGAGCAACGTGTGCCCTGCCATGATGGGCCACTCGGCGGGACGCATGTGCAGGATGTAGGAGTAGAGATCGCCCGGGAGGACACGATATCCCCAGCGACGCCACGCGTTCAGCGCACGAGCGTCGGCTACCACTTCAGGCCGAGCGCCGTCGCCGCGATCCGGAGGCCGATCAGCGTCAGATCAGGGTGCACGGATTCGATCTCGCTGCACAGCGGCGCCACGAGACCGGCGATTCCGCCCGTCGCCACAACCGTCGGTCGACTCTTGGATGGCCATTCTGCTTTGATACGGCGCACCAGACCGTCCACCGCGTCAGCTGTGCCCCACAGAACGCCGACGCGAATGCAGTCTTCCGTGCGACGGCCGATCGCGTGCGTCGGCGGCAGCAGCTCGGTGGCCGGGAGCTTCGCGGTCTTCCGCACCAGCTCGTCGGAGGCGGTCCGGACGCCCGGCATGATCACGCCGCCAATGAAACGCCCATCCGCCGTGATGCAGTCGAACGTCGTCGCCGTGCCGAAGTCGACGACGATCGTGTCTTGCTTGAAGAGCTGCACCGCCGCCAGCGTATTGACGATGCGATCGGCGCCGACGGTGAGCGGCTCATCCACATCCAGGACGATCGGAAGTTTCGAGCGCGCGTCGACGCGCACCGGCTCGCGCGTGGTCGCCACGACGATGCCGTCGCAGAGGCTTTGCGTCACCTGCGGCGCGACGGAGGCGACGATCGCCGCGCGGACCTCCTGCGTCGAGTGCCCCGCCTGGACCAGATGCGTCGTGAACGCGGATGCCCATTCGTCGGGGGTGCGTCGCGGCGTTGAGTGCAGGCGCCAATGCGCCTCGAGCCGGTCATCCGCAAATAGCCCGACGGTCGTCTCGGTGTTGCCGATATCAAACGCGAGGAGCATGGGGCGGCTAAGATAGCTCGACGTGGCCGTCGCGCACCATCGTGGTGCCCGCGCCGGTGTCCACGAGCAGCGCGCCGTCGGGGCGAATCCCCGAGGCGCGGCCCGCCAGTGGCGCGCGAATGTGGCGGCCACGTAGCCAGTCGCGGCGCGCGAACGCGGCGCATTCGAACTCCGTCAACTGCGCGCCGTGGGCCGTGAGCCGGCCCAACGCGGGGACGAGCGGATCGAGCACGTCGATGCGCCGTGCGCCGGGCCGCAGCTCCTGGAGCGCGACCGCGCGGTCCGCGAGGTCGGGGGGAATCGCGTTCGCCACGTTGACGCCGATCCCGACGGCGAGCCACTGCAGCGTGTCGCCTTGCCAGCGAGTCTCGCACAGAATCCCCGCGACTTTGCGATCATCGACGAGCACGTCATTGGGCCATTTCAATCCGGCCCGTGGCGCTGACAGCGACGTCGGGCGCACGCCGAGGACTGCCTCGACGACGTCGGCGAGCACGAGTCCGACGCGCAGCGATAGCACCCCCGCCGCAGGGAGCGGTGGGGGCGGCCGCAACAACATCGCGAGCCATACGCCGCCCGGCGGCGACCGCCACGTCCGGCCGTCGCGGCCCCGCCCCGCCGTCTGCTCCTCGGCGAGAACGACCGTTCCCGCCGGGGCACCCTGTGCGGCGAGGTCGTGGATCGCATCGAGACTGGAAGTGAGCGTACGGAACACACCGCATTGCGGCACGCCCCAACGGCGCGCCAGGACGGCGGCGGGAATGTCGTCGATCGCTAGCCGTGCCACACGCCGTAGATGATCGTGAGCACGCCGATTGCCCAATTGTACGGCGCAAATTCAAAGAAGCGGCCGCGCTTGAGTAGCGCGACGAGGAACCGGATGCTCCACAATCCGGCCGCGAATGCGACCACAAAACTGACCGCGAGAGGCACGGGACCTACGGCGGCGATACTCACCGCCGCGTGCCTGCCCTCGAGAATCGCAGCCCCGCCAATCACCGGAATGGCTAAGAGAAAACTGAATTCAGCGGCGGCCACGGGATCAAGTCCGCTCCACAGTCCTGCGCACACCGTCGATCCCGACCGGGAAATGCCGCGCACAACGGCCGCCACCGCCTGCGCCGCACCGATGCCGGCCGCCCCAGCCACGCCAGGATCGGGCTTGGTGCCCTCCCCCCCGCGGCCCCGTGTCGACCAATTCATGAACCCGGTCACGATGAACGCAGCGCCGATGAACACGAGCGGCGTTGCTGCTTCCTCGACCTGATGATGGAACAGCACCCCAACAACCCCAGCGGGCACTGTCGCGATCGCGAGCAGGCCCACCATGCGCAGCTCGGCGGGACGGCCGCGGATCGCACCTCCGAGCAACTCCAGGAGCCGACGGCCGTACACGACCAGGACCGCCGCGAGGGTCGCGACGTGGAGTGTGACCTCGACGAAGACGCCGGGCGTCCGCACCCCAGTCACCACCTCGAGTACGCGTAGGTGTCCGGAGCTCGAGACCGGGAGGAACTCGGCGAGTCCCTGCACCAGCCCGAGCAAAATGCCTTGCCAGAGAGTCATGCGACCTTTCCCGCGACCAGCGCGACCAGTCCGACGACCATGGCGCCTTTGAGCAGCGCACTCACGCGTTCGACTTTGCCGAGCAACAGCCACGTCGCCGCGACGAGTACCGCCATCTGCGCGACTAGTGCAATGACGAAGTACGCGCCGCCGTAGCCGGCGTTCCGTGGCAACAGCAGACTGGCCGGCACGAACAGCAGACCCACGCCCGCGGCCACCACCAGTGCGGGTCGCCGCCCCACGGCGATCGGGAGTGTGCGTCGCCCGATCGTCCGGTCGCCGGGTTCATCTTCGACGTCCTTGACGACTTCGCGCACGAAATGCAGCCAGGCCGCCAGCACCCATGGGACGAGCCCGGCGGCCGGAACGCCCATTGCGAGCGCTCCGTAGAATGGCGGCGAGCCGGCCACGACCGCCACCGCGACATTGCCGAGCAGCGGCCTGGATTTGAGGAACGGCGAGTAGACGAGCATGACGAGCAGTGCAGCGAGCGCCACCAGCACTTGGCGGCCACTCACGAGCCCCGCGACGGCGAGGCCGATCAGCGCTCCGTCGAAGGCAATGAGGTCGGCGGCGCCACGCGAGACCTGCCCCGCTGGCAGCGGCCGCGCGGGACGATTGACTCGGTCTGCCGCGACATCACGAATGTCGTTCCACGTGTTGCCGACGGCGCCAAGCGCGAGCGCCGAGATCGCCGCGAAGACCAGTTCCCTGGGAAGCGCGATCCGACTTAGGGCGATCCATCCGCCCGCGAGCACCCCCCCGGCCGCGATCAACAAGTTGGGTGCACGGATCAGTCGCAGCACGGCGGCCACTACGAGAGCACCTCCTCATACAGCTGCTCGTAGCGCGGCACGATGCGATCGGCGGACAACTCGAGCGCACGCGCGGCAGCGGCGTGCTTCAAGCGCTCATGCTCGGCGGAATTCTCCAAGACGCGCAGCGCCCGCTCGGCCATCGTGGCGACGTCGCCTGGCGGCGCAAGGAAACCGGTCGTGCCATCCTCGACGACCTCGGGAATTCCACCGGCGGCGCTCGCAATGACCGGCACGGCACACGCCATCGCCTCGAGGGCCGCGAGCCCGAAGGACTCAGTGGCCGATGGAAGAAGAAACAGATCGGCGCCGCGCAACACGTCGCCCACGTTCTCCACCTTGCCGAGGAAACGCACGTCCTTGCGCAGGCCGAGGCTGTCCACATCATGTTCGGCGGCGTCGCGGTCGGGGCCATCGCCGACGAGGACGAGCGTGGCCGGAATTTGTTTGCGCACCGCGGCGAAGATCTTCACGACATCGCCGACGCGCTTGACCGGCCGGAAGTTCGACACGTGCACGAGGACGCGATGCCCCTTGGGCGCGAGGCGGCGCCGGAACGAATCGTCGGTCGGCGGATGGTAATCCGCCGTCGCGATGAAATTCGGAATGACACGCACATCGCATTGCCCGCATCCGAACGCGCGATACGTCTCCTCGCGCAGATACGCCGAGACCGCGGTCACCGCGTCGGACTGCTCGATGGAGAATTTCGTGAGCGTGTAGTACGAGGGATCCTGGCCGACGAGCGTGATGTCCGTGCCGTGCAGGGTGGTGACGATCTTGAGACTGAGTCCTTCGTGCTCGAGCATCTGCTTCGCGAGCCATGCGGTGGCGGCGTGCGGAATCGCGTAATGCACGTGCATCAAATCGAGCTGCTCACGCTTGGCGACTTCGTGTTGCTTGACGGCGAGGGCGAGCGCATACGGGGACGACTGCTCGAACAGCGGATACTCGAGCTGGGTGACTTCGTGGAACGTCACGCGCTCGGCGAAGCCGCGCAGGCGGAACGGGCTCGCGTAGGAGACGAAGTGGATTTCGTGGCCGCGTCGCGCGAGCTCGAGGCCGAGCTCGGTGGCGACCGCGCCCGAGCCCCCGTACGTGGGATAACAGGTGATCCCGATTCTCATCGGGGAGCAGGGAGCAGAGAGCGGGGAGCAGTCAATGCTGACCAACGCTCATGAATGCGTCTTGCCAACACATCGGAGTCCTCCGTCGCATCCAACATCCATACCGGCTCCCTGCTCCCCGCTCCCTGCTCCCTGCGCAGTTGGTTTCTAAACCACGTCTCCTGCCGTTTCGCGTATCGACGGGTTGACACCAGAATCGCGTCTCGTAACGCACTCTCGGACAACTGCCCGTTCAACATCGCGACGACCTCCCGATACCCGATCCCATCGAGTCCCGCTGCGTCCGGGGCGATGCCGGCATCCAATTGCCGCTGCACTTCGGCCACGAGTCCTGCGGCCAGCATGTGATCCACACGGGCCGCCAGCCGTCGGTGTAATACCTCGCGCGGGGCAGTGAGATGAATGTACCAGGGCCGGAGCGTTCCGCCTTCGCGGGCCTCCCGTTGCCACCACGACAGCGCATGTCCGGTCAGAAGCGCGACCTCGATCGCCCGAGCCGCGCGCTGGCGGCCGCCACCCAGAAACTGCGGGTCGAGCCGACCCGCCCACCGCGCCAGGTCCCCGCCCTCGAGCAATGCGGACCAATTCCGCAGCTGCACGCGCCGCTCCTGATCGAACGGCGGCTCGCGAAACAGGCCTTCCGCGAGCGCGCGGATGTACAACCCTGTGCCGCCCACGACAATCGGTTCGCGGCCTCCCTCCGAGGTACGCGTTTCCGCAATCCAGCCCGCGGCATCGCGCGCGAATCGTCCCGCGCTGTAACGCTCCCCGGGAGCTACCAGATCCAGGCCTCGATGCGGGACGCGCGCCCGCGTCTCGCGATCCGGCTTGGCGGTACCGATGTCGAGGCCGCGATAGACCTGGCGGGCGTCTGCAGAGATCACCGTGATGGGGGTGAGCGCTGCGAGGCTCACGGCAACGGCTGTTTTGCCGACGCCAGTGGGGCCTACGAGAACAGGTGTCAGGTGTCGGGTGTCAGGTCCGACCAAACCGACGTTCCAGTTCCTCTTTGGGGAGCTGCACCATGCTCGGCCGGCCATGCACGTCATGTGCCGGCAGCGTCGCCGTGAGAAGCCGCACGATCAGCTCGCGCATCTCCCCCACGTCCAGCGTCTGTCCCGCTTTGATCGCCGCACGACACGCGAACGTCGCGGCAAAGCGCTCCAGGCGATTCTGCCAGCCCCCAAACCGGCCGCCGGCCAGATCCGCGACGAGCTCCTGGAGGCAGCGCGCGGCCTCGAAGCGCGGGTGCGGGTTCGGCGCCGTATGCACGACAATGCTCCGGCCGGAGAACGGCTCTATCTCGTAGCCGATGCGCGCGAGCAGCTCCCGATGTGCCTCGATCGCATCGAGCTCGGCAGGCGCAAAGTCGAGTGTCAGCGGCAGCAGGAGGCGCTGCGCGGGCGCTCCATCACCCGAAAGCTGGCGCATCACGTCCTCGTACAGCACGCGCTCGTGAGCCGAGTGCTGATCGACAATCGCTACACCGGAATCGGTTTGGAAAAGGATGTACGTGTCGAAGACCTGAAGAAGAGGCGGTGTCTGGTGTCGGGTGTCAGGTGTCAGATCACGGCCGGTAAAGAGCTCTAGCGGTGTTCCCGCGAGCATCGCGGCGTCGGATCCGAATCCGACACCTGACACCTGAAACCCGACACCACCCAATGGCGCAGCGGCACCAAGAGGTGCGAGCGCTTCCCGGACAGCTTCCTCAACCACCCGTTCAACGAAGAACTTGTCGCGAAAGCGCGCCTCGAGCTTGGTGGGATGGACGTTCACGTCCACCGCGTCGCCGGGCAGATCGAGAAACAAGAGCAGCGACGGTCGGTCACCGGGCGCGATCGTCGAACGATAGCCGGCCTCCGCGGCGCGGAGGATGAACGGATCGCGAATCGGACGGCCGCGCACGAAGACATACCCTTTGCGTCCCGCCGGCCGGGCCTGCGCGGGACGCTGCACGAGCCCCGTGACCTCTAAGGGCCCGGCGCGATGCGAGACCGCGAGCAGCGTGTCGGCGAGCTCGCCGCCCCACAACGCGTGCACCCGGTCGATGAGCCGGGCCGCGGGTGGACAGTCGAGCGATGCGCGGCCGTCGCTCGTCAGCGAGAACGCCACATCGGGGCGTGTGAGCGCGAGGACGGTGAGTGCCTCGACGGCGGCCCGCGTCTCGGTCGCGGTGGCGCGCAGGAATTTCCGCCGCGCGGGCGTATTGTAGAACAAGCCACGCACCGTCACCGTGGTGCCGCGCTGGCGCGCCGACTCCTCTGCCCCGTCCAGTTTCGCGCCCGTGACACGCAGTCGCGTCGCCGCGTCGCCATCGCCGCATGTTTCCAGCTCGAAGCGCGACACGGAGGCGATCGCGGGCAGCGCTTCGCCGCGAAATCCGAACGTGGCGACGCCGATGAGATCGGTCGCCGTGCGAATCTTGCTCGTGGCGTGACGCTGCAGGGCGAGCTGCGCATCCTCGCGATCCATCCCCGAACCGTCGTCGCTCACGCGGATCAGCGTCTTGCCGCCGTCCTCGAGCTCGACCCGTACGGCGTGCGCGCCGGCATCGAGGGCATTCTCGACGAGCTCCTTGACGACCGATGCGGGACGCTCGACGACCTCGCCGGCGGCAATCTGATCGGCGACATTCCCGGCGAGCAGTTGGACGCGCGCACGCGCGATCACACTCACAATCCCGCGATCTCCCCTCCGAGCACCCAACCGTGGATTCCGTCACTGCGATGGACTTCGACCCACGGGCCGTAGTCGCGGCCCACGAGGAGCGCCCCGCCCGCTTGCACTGTGGCTGCCGCGCTCGCACCGCCGTAGGGGGCGGCGCGCACCGGTGACGCGTCGGCGATCACGACCGCGACGGGCTGATCGCGGCGCCGCCATTCGATCGCGCCGAGGAGCGACGCCCCGATCGCGACGGCGCCGAACAGTGCGATGACGGCGCGCCGGCGGCCGCCGACGGCCACCGTCAACCACAGGATCAGCCAGCCCGTCGCCGCGATAAATCCCCATTCCGCCGGCGTGGCCCAACCCACGCGCAGCATCTGCTCGGTCAGGGGATCCGGCGGAGGCAACAGCTGCAACGCCCGACGGATCGCTGGATCGCGCGGCGCCAGGCGCGCGGCGCGCGTCCACGCCACGGTCGCTTTACCATCGGCACCGGCGCGATACAACGTCGCGCCGAGATTGTACCAGTGGGCTGGATCGCGCGGTTCACGGGCGGCGCGCGCGGCGAATGAGTCGGCCGCAACCCGCAGCGCGCCGGCCTCGAATAACGCCTCCGCACTGGGCGTCTGGGTGCCGGGTGATTGTAGGGGCACGACATGTCGTGCCCCTACGAAACCGATCCCAATAACCAGCAACGACGCAAACGTCGGGCGGGGGCGTCGTCCGCCGGCGTTCCCGTGCCCCTCCGACGCGGCGCCCAACACACGCAGCACCTGCTCGATTTCCGCCCCCAGCTCAGCGGCGTCGCCCAGACCGCGCGGTCCGTAGCGCGCGGCGCGCAACCGGTCGCGCAACCGCTTCACGTGATCGGCGACGGCGCTGTCGACACCAGCGGCGCGCAACGCCTGGGCTAGCCCGTCACCGTCACGGGCGAACGGGTCGGAGACATGACTCCCGAGCACCGCGAGGAATTCTCGCTCGAGACGGCCCAATGGCGTCAGCTCGGCCCCCCCCCTCCCCGAGCCCCCCCCGGTGGTCACGTCCGCGGCGGCGGGCGCTCGCCGCCAGCGGCGGCTCGAGACCCAGGCGATCAGCGGCGGCACGAGGAGAAGAGCGAGCCACCCTTGCCATCCCAGGCGCCGGCTCAGGGTGTCGGCGACGAGCGCTCCTCGCGCCGGGAGCAATGGGGGCAGCACGCGTGCCGCGCGGGGCTCGGCGCCGGGCGCGACGGCGAGCGCGCGCAGCGCAGCCGTCGCCATCGCATAGCGGCCGGTGTTCGCATCGAAATAGGGGTAGCGCACCTCGGGCAACACAAAGTTGCCGGACGAATCGGGCACCGCGAGAAAATGAAATGTCTTGCTCCCGGCGATCCGGCCGGCGTCCGTCGCCAGGCGCACTTCCGTTTGTGCGGGATAGACACGGAATCCCGTCGGCCACTTGATCGCAGGCTCGGGCGGGGGCCACAAGGTCACGTTGCCGATGCCACTGATCGTGATCGACGCCTCGACCGGCTCGCCGACGCGCGTCGTCGTCGGGTCGATCTGGAGATTGAGACTCAGCCCCTGGCCGACCACGTTCGTGGCGGGATTCGCAGGTGGCAGCGGCAGCACCGTGATCGCGATCGAGTCGCTCCGCAGCGTGTACCGTTCTTCACGACTGAAGAAGGAGAATGTGACCGGGAGGGCGTACTCCACCGACGCCGGCGGAATGATCAGTCGGCCGGGGGCCAACGGGAACACGACCTGGTGCGCGATGAACAGATCCATCCAGCGTCCGCTCACCTGCCGCGAGAGAGCCACACCGGATGACGTAGCCGTGGGATACGCCCAGACCCCTTCCGGCGTCTCGAGCGTCAGCAACGGCGGGCGGCGCATGCGCTCGCCCAGGTCGCGCGGAATCCAGGCGGCGGCAATCAGGTCCACCTGCTCGCCCGCGAAGACGGTGTCACTCGGCACCAGCATGGTGAGCGCGACGCGATCCGCGCGCCGCGACACCGGGGCCGGAGTGCTTTCGAGCAGCGAGCGCGCCAGCGGGCTCAACGTCAAGGTCGTGCGGTCGGCTGCGCTATCGACCGTGACCAGAATCGGATCGGTCGAGACGACGCTCACACCCTGGCGCGCGCGGACCGGTCCGATGAGCAAGGCACCCGGCTGTTGCGCACGCAGCTGCAGCTCGCGCACGGTCGTGCGGATCGAACCGGACGCCCTGCTGATCGCGACTTCCGTCATATCGCGGGAGCCCACGATCGCGAACCCGTTCAGCGACGGCAGCATGATTTCGACAGGATCCGCCGCGCGAGTGTGCGCGCGGATCGTCAACATCAGCTCGTCGCCCACGCGCACGCGCGTGTGATCCACGCTGGCGGTCACTTCCGCGCCTTGCACGACCAGAAACGCGCTGATGACGGAGAGTATGCCGGTCACCAGTCTTTCACTCCTGGTGGTGCGGCGCGCCGCGTACGGCCCGTGCGATCGCGACGGGTGCGCAGCTCCTCCTGCCCGATCGAGCGCAGTACCTGATCTGCTTGCGACTCGCTCATACCACCACCGCCGGCACCCGGCGGTGGCGGCTGCTGCTGCTGTTGGCCTCCACCTCCGCCACCGCCGCTCTGTGGTGGGGGAGGTGGTGGATTCGGTTTGTTCGCCTGTCCTCCGCTCCCGCGACGCAGGCGGTTGACCAGCTCGAGATTCCACTTCGCCCGGATGTCATCCGGCTTCAGCAGCAGGGCCTCTCGATAGGCGCGCTCCGCATCGGCGAGGTGCGTCTCGCGGTTGGTGCTGTCCGCCTTCGCCTCGCGCAGCGCGAGCAGGCCGAGATTGTAGAGCGCGCGAAACCGCAGCTCGGGATCCAGTGACGCGGAGGCGTGCGCGAGGGCCGAGCGTGCCAGCGCGGGATCGCCGGCCGCGAGCGCCGCCGTCCCCGTGTTGTACCAGGCGGTGTCGTCGTCCTGATTTGCCTTGAGCTCGGCGAGATAGGCAGCCGCTGCCGAGCGCACATCGCCCTTATCCCACGCCTTCTCCGCGCTGGACCGGGGCCGCTGGGCGCTCAGCGCGGAGGGAAGCGCCAGGCAGAACAGAACGCCAACGAGCGCGGCGGTGCGTCGCGTGAATGTTTGCGCCGCGAGCACCAGCCCCGCGAGCAATAATGGAATCCACGCGCGCGGCCGCCCCCGTTGCGTGCGGCTCTCCGTCGCCGTCGCGCGCTTGTACGATGCCACGAGATCACGTACGGCGCCGGCTTGGTCGGGCAGCTCCGCCGCGACAATCGTCCCCTGCGCGGCGTCGGCGACGGCACCGAGCACATCCTCGCGCCGGCTCGTCAGTACGGGATTCCCCGATTCGTCCTGCTGCCAGGAGACGAACGTGCCGCGATCGTCGCGCACTGGAATCTTGATGGGGGACCGCCCCCCCTCGGCGACGAGGATCAGATGAATCCCGAGCCCAGCGAGACGACGGGCTTCCTGCAGCGTCTGCGCGAGGGAATCGTGGGCTTCTCCGTCGGTGAACATGACGAGGACGCGATCGGCGATCTCGGGGCTCGCATGAAGCAGGTCAATCCCCTGTGCCACGGCCGGCGCCAGTGACGTCCCACCTTCCGACGCAACGTCCGGATCGAGGGCATCGAGATAGAGCGTGAGGGCCGAGCCATCCACCGACAGCGGCGACAGGATGTAGCTCGTTCCGGCGAACGCGGAAAGACCCAGGCGATCACCATCGAGGTCCTGCACCAGGCGCCGGGCTTCGCGCAGCGCCCTGCCCAGCCGGCTCGGCTTGGCGTCTTCCGCCAGCATCGAGCGCGAGATGTCGATCGCGATGACGAGGTTGAGTCCCCGCGTTTCCGTCACGATCCGCTCCTCACCCCACCGTGGCCCCGAGAGCGCGACCGCCGCGAGCCCGGCAGCCAGGCCCAATGCGGGCGCGCCCAGTTTTCCCGCCGCGCGCGCGATGCGCGCGGTGCTATCCGACCACGCGGCTGCCCGCCGCAGCCGCGTGCGTCGTGCCCATGCGGCCGCGGCCCAGACGGCGCCGGCGACGACCGGGGCCAGGACGATGACGACCGGCGCGTCGAACGTGATCATGGCACCCGCACCGCGAACGTGCCGGCGAGAACGAGCTCCAGCGCGAGAGCGAGCAGCCCGATCCCAAGCGGCACGCGATACGCCTCTTCGTAACGATGATAGACGAGATGCTGCACCGGTGTCTTCTCAAGCCGATTGATCTCTGCGAAGATGTTCGACAAGGAGGCGGCGTCTGTCGCGCGGAAGTACCGGCCACCCGTCGTCTGCGCAATCTCGCCGAGCAGCTGCTCGTCGATCTCGACCGGCATGGTCTCGTAGCGAAGTCCGAGCGGACCTCGTCCCGTCGGCACGGGTGCGTCGCCCTGCCTCCCGACACCGATGGTGTAAATCTTGATCCCGAACGCCGCCGCCGCGTGCGCTGCGGTGCGCGGATCTACGGTCCCCTTGTTGTTCACTCCGTCGGTCAATAGCACGACGACTTTGCTCTTGCCGGGGGCGCGGCGCAGCCGGTTGGCGCTGGTGGCGATCGCGGTGCCAATCGCTGTCCCATCCTCGAGGATTCCCACGCGCATCTGGCGGATCGCCTCTTCGAGCACTTCGTAGTCGGTCGTGATCGGCACCTGCGTCAGCGCTTGCCCCGCGAAGGCGACGAGCCCGATGCGATCGGAGGAGCGCGCGCGGACGAATTCCATCGCGGTGCGGCGCGCGACGTCGAGCCGGTTGGAGGGCGAGAAGTCTTCGGCCAACATGCTGCTGGAGAGATCCAGCGCGATGACGATCGAGATTCCTTCGCTGCGCAGCTCGGCGCGCGCCGATCCGAGACGCGGCCCGGCGGCGGCGATGATCCAGGCGGCCAGACACAGTGACCTGAGCGACACCGGCAGCCGCGCGATCCACAGCCGCTCGACCGGGCCCATCGCGGGACGGACGTCGCTCATCGGCGCACCGGCAAGGCGGGAGAGGCGCTGGCGGCGCCACCACCACCACAGCGGCAGGGCGAGGAGCAGCACGAGCAACACCGGCCGGGAGAAACTCATCGTGGCCCGCCGTTTCCGAACTCTCGCGCGAGGGCGCGCGCTCGCGCGGCGAGCGGCGCGACTTCGACGCCGTGCGCCGTCGCAAACGCCACCTGATCGAGTGCGACCAGCAGCTCACGCAGGTCGCGCAGCGGCACGTCCGGCCGCGCTCGCTCGACCGCCGCCAGACATTCCGCCGTGCTGAGTGCTTCGTGGGCATCGGGGATCGCGTGCGCCACCGCGCGCCGCAGCCGGAGCGCGGCGCGCGCGGCGACCGCCTTCGGCTCTCCTGCCGCCACCCAGCGTGCATCC
>WNFC01004546.1_pt1 | contig 15121 bp, 14 predicted proteins | sample 5400541 | NCBI WGS metagenome assembly WNFC01 (sample SAMN13153342, study PRJNA577476) | soil metagenome | isolation source: 120 cm saprolite under Douglas fir tree site 2 hole 2 replicate 1 | place: USA:California | collected 2015-04-18
GACTCGAACCTGGCACGAGGACGCACGCCATCACCACACCACCCATCCCCGATGTCCATTGCGCGAACGGTCCGGTAGGTAGCGCTTGTCAGGACCCGCACGTGCGCGGACGGAACCAAACGCGCGCTGCCACTGCCACTAGTAGTACTGCAAGTGCCAGTATGTGGGCCTGAACGATATCGCCTCGTCAAGGCCCATCCTAATAAAAAAATATGCCGGGCGGAAAGGGGAATGCGGCGGTGGGCACAGGCGTAGATCAAGCAAGGAGAAACCGACTGATACTGCTTTCGGCAAGCGAGGCGGGCCGCCGAAAGTCGTCGGCTGTTCGAGAGTCTCCTGGACGAACTGGTGTCAAGGTACGAAGAGTACGACGCTAAATCTGACAAAAAATAGATATGGGTGGGTCACGTGGAAATCCGCCCCTGGGGAGAGAGGACACATGTTGGATAAACCCCCCACCCCGGCCTAGACTCGATGCCTTGGTGGCGAGGTCCGGGTCATTCATGTAATCCTTTCATCGCCATCCAGTGATCCGATTCAGTCCGATTCAGTGAACCAGGGCACGTGGCATCACCCACTAGTCGTAGACCTGGGCCAGACGTCATCGACGGGTATTTCTTCCAAAAACACAAAGCAGCTGGGTGCGTCTGGAGCCTGGGCCATGGCAGTGACGGTGTTCGAACGGCTGCGTGCGATGTCTGGCGTTGTGCCGTCCGAGCGTTTGGAACTCCGTGCGGCCCTGCGTAGTAGCTTGTGGAGCAAGCACCGGACGCGCACTCGGGCTCGCTCATACGCCGGAGTTAAGTCCGCTGTTCGTGAGATAGATTCTCGTTTCCCCGCGGCGCGGGTGGAAAGTCGTCCCAAAACACGAGAGCGAATAGTAGGTCTGCGAATGAGCGCTTGGGTATATGCGTTTCGATTTCGAGTTGTAGGAAATCGCTGGTAAGAGAACACAACTCGACGACAACAGCAACAGCAACAACAACAATAACATTGATGCCGGAAGGCGAGAGGCTGCGGTATTAGAAAGTTTTGTGCCCTCCACGGTTCAGCCACGACTTCCAACCTTCCGCACTACTTCCGCGCATCGATGTCAAGCATCATGATGGCGCGCGGAGACTAAGAAATGACGTGTGCAAACCGTAGCAACGACGGCGGACGAAGAGGGGACCAACAAGGTGCCACATTCGAAACAACGATCAGCCTTCTACGTTAGTAAGTGACGTGCCGGTGGGCGACGACAGTACCTACCCTCGCAGTTGTGCAAGGTTACCCGGAACCGCACCATTTTCAGGCTACACACACCAAAAAAGGCGAATGGGGATATCACCGCCCGCTCACATCAACAGGAAGAAGAAAAAAAAGACCCCTAGCTTGTCATTGTCACGACGGAGCGTCATATTGATCAAATTCGTTGCCAGCACATGACGGACAGCGAGCGGGTATAGCCCAACCACCCACAAGACCCAAACACTTTTCCCAGGCTACGGTACCCCGAGAGACAAGCGGAGGACCAGAATAAGGCGGGGCCTGAGGCATATTCGAGGGTACAGGGCTTTGGATAGCGTTGTTGTGGTATATGTATGAAGTAGGTGGCGCATTGAGTCAAGTCAAGTGACCACGAAACATTTTGAGATTTTGAGAAGATGCGACGACTCGGAGCGAGCGGGCCTGACTCGGAGCTCGGAGCCACGGACCTGTTCTGCACTCGCGGCGATGTCCGGCGGCGTTGTGCATCAGCTCAGGTCAATTTGCTTCCTGCATGGGAAAAACTAAAATACACGAGGTGTAATTAAATGACTAGCGTACACGGTGACAATAAACCCCGCAAGTAGGGCGGGATAATCCCTGATCTAAGTCTACAATTATGTTAAGGACATATATACGCATTCGCTACATTAGCAAACAACCAGTCACCAGTTGTCATTCCGCAGCAGCACAGGCAAATGTATATACGCGTGGCCAGAGGGGCGTCGATGTGCACGGACCAGGTAACGGCTATTACTGGTGATGATGAACTAAGATGTACAGAGAGGATAAGACGAGTAATGTGTGTCTACGGCGCGTGCAAACTCAGAGGTCAGCGTCCAGCCGGAGTCCGACGACCGCTCCGCGCGGGATAAGTACAGGACGAGTGGAGGTAAATGCGATGTTGTGCTGCAAGCGGGAGAGGTATCGTGCAAAAGGGGACAGTAGCAGAAACGAGTAAGTTAATGCGGGTGTGAGTGTGAGCTCTAGGACAAGTGAATGGGGGGCCGGCTGATATGCACACACTCGAACGATAGCGACGGCAGGGAGCACGTGGACACCAAGGCGTTTGTGCCCATGATTGCGTCACCGCGCGGCCGTCATTACCGACGCGGCGCTAGGGACGACAGCGCGAGGCCCTGCATAAGTTCTGGTTTCCACGCGACGCGCTGCATAGCTTCCGCAAAGTCGACCCACTCTCGACGCCTTTCCTTGCTTTCTAACCAATCCGAGTCCAGACTTGCGACGTCGAGCTCGTAAAAATGGTACGTGGACGCCGCGGTTGGGATGGTCGTCACGAAGCGTGTAATCGTGCCACGCACGCCAGCTGTGGGAGGGAACAACGAGTGGGGGAAGGGGGAGAGGACAAGGGGCGAGGGGTATATGTCAGGATGGGGTGGGACACGTAGAGGGACAAAGGATTCGACCTTCTTCCAAGGCCTCTCTCAAAGCAGCAGCCTCAAGTGCAACGTCCGTAGACTCCCAACCGCCTTTGGGTACTTGAGAAAAAATAAATGCAGAGTCAACGCACGGCTTTGAAGAAAAACGCCGAAGCGCCGCAGGAAAGGGGGAAGGGGGAAACACTCACAGACCCAGTAATTCGGACGCTTTCGACTGGTAATGACGAGGACCTTGCCAGCTGCCCTAGCAATCGGGATGGCGCAACACACGACCCTCGGCGTAGAGCGACCTTTTGTAGACATGACAACAATAGGGTTGTCGGGAATTTTAGTGGGGAGTGAGGGAGGGGTAAAAACGAGGTGGTAGTGGTGGAGCAAGGGGGAAAAATACGATAGCGAGAAGGTTCCCAGGAGCGTTTAAGTTGACTTCATGAGACGACGCGTAGCGAAGGGGACTAGGGGCACGTATGGGGAAGCGATGGGGAAACGTAATGCAAGGGAGCTGACGTGTTGTTTTGAAGAAGGTGTGGGAGAGGGAGGGAGGGAGGCACGACCCGGTTCTGAGGGGAGAAGACGAGCGAACTGGGGGCAGGAGGGGAGAGAAGGGAGTTAAATGGACGGTCGAAGAGGATTGTTGGGTGTGGATGAGAGGGCGCGGACTGTATTAGGAGGCAGAATATGAATAATAATAATAATAAAAATAAAAATAAAAGAAGAGAGGAGAAAAGGGCGGAGGCAAGTAAGAGCGAGGCAAGCGAGGCAAGGTACGCTCAGCGCTGGGTGTGGAATGTGAGTCGCGTGTCAGAAAATTCGAATCGACTCGCAGGCAGCCAACGACCCGCTCCGGTTTGCGCACGTTCTTCGGCTTGTGCATGTGCACAATCACAATCATCCACCGGATCTGTCTAGGGCACATCGACCTGACTTCAATTTATTTTCTTCCTTTCCCACCTTTTTTTTCCATCAGTCACCCAATCCCCCAGTTTGGCACCATCCTCAAAGTAAAGTCGACAATCTCAATCCCCTTCCCAGCGATATCACCACCGACCGAGCGGATTTCCAAGGATCATCCGGGGCGTCAACCAAGTTGCCATATATACCCTACTGCTTACCACTCTATCTAGATTGGCCCTCAACTTGGAACGGTCCCCGTATTAGTTCACCCACGTTGTCACACGACCACCTCCACTCGCGCTTGTCTCTATTCGTTCCAACTTAAACCCGACCATCAGTCAAACCTGATGTAGGGACTAGAACCAAAGGGCGTGTCACTCACGCTACAAAGAACATGCAAACCACCCCGAACGCCATCGCCCCAAACTGCGATGGTCTACGTTACGAACGGAAAATCGCGACAGCGTAAATGCTTCATGCGTACCTCACGCAGGGCCTGCTTACCGCTTTTGCTCTCTTCCAGAAGTCTGACCAGGAGTACTAGTGAGGTCGATCGTTCGATCAGAACGGCGACGAGTGGAGCGTACGTTGGTAAAACGGCGACAGCGCCAATGTACAAGAAGCCTCCAGCAACAAAGGGGATAACCTGTCATCACTCGTCATCAAAATCTGTATCTCGTTAGCATACTATTAAGCGCACGCACCATGTCAGTGAGCTGTACCGTAGTGCCGAGTAAACCCCCTGCGGTTTGCCGCACCGCGGCCGCAAGATCGAGTGACGCATCCTCTACGTGGGTAGATGCCGATAGGTTGTGAATTGCGATCCCCATGAACGTACTACCGCCAACTCGTTAAACTTCCTATATTGGGGTGCATATAATGATATGACAGACTTACCCAACCTGGAAGTAAATGCGGCCGGATCAAGATGGGAAGATCAGTCGTGACGAACGAGAGCGGATGTTTGCAGATGAAAATGATACGCGGGTCTCGGACAATGATAACGATCACGGAAACAGCGTGCAAAGCATCGCGAGATGTATGGTGCAGCAAGACTTACAAAAGCTCCCACAGCCGTCAGGAATTGAGACTGCATGGCCTGTCGTTTCGTAAAACCGCTGCGAATGAGGATGCTGTAGTCAGCAATCTCATGAGGAATCTCGTGAGCGAAGCACGCCAATGTCGTAGTGGCGCCGATCAAAGGACTGGAATAAAAGGATGCGGCCAAGCTGTTTTCACGAATTGAGTAACGATGACAAAATGTCATCAAAGGAACAGAGTAGCTTACGCAAGGCCATCCGTACTACCGTTGACGCACATCAGCAGGCCTCCAAAGATACAAATCCGGGAACGACTCACATATTATGGACAAAGTCACCAAACAGGTTAAGGTAGGCCGATAGCTTGGAGGGACCACCGACATTGCCTTTCACTTCTTCGGATTGCGGATCACATTTGTCGGAGTGTTCAGCGTTAGCCGGATGACGCGACCGCATGCCAGAACTCGAGTTGTGAGGTTCGACAGCAGACGCAGTGCCCTCGACGGGGACTTTGCTGTAATGCCCGCTTCCTTCATGGGAATGGGTATGATCCTCGCCGCCGCCCAGGACGCGGAGCGTCTTTTCCATCATAAAGAAGGCCGCAAATCCAATAAATATGCCTAAACTGCATGAACGTGCGTTGACGTTAGGACACACCCTTCACAATTACAGCAGCGGGAGCAGGAAGGAAGACTGCCGTGATTGGTGACGGGGCGTACCCAACGAGGATGTTACGCTTTTCCTCCACCATTACGAAATGTACACCCCCATCTTGATGCTCTCCAAGAAACGAATGTGGTACGAGGTGAAGGAAGACATCGGATAGTAATCCGCCAGTCTAAACGGTGCAGAATGAGACCTTTTCACGTGGCAAATCGGCCCGGTGATACGCCTTGGGCGCAAACACGCACCGCGAAGGCCGTCATGGTGTTCAGCGTGTCGCGGTTAATTTGTGCTGGGATGAATGCCAATATAAAGTTGGGCACCCTGTCAAATAGCGAACGTGTGACCCCACGTGTATCCACGTGTATCAAAATGTGCGACGAAACCTACGAACTGATGTAGAACGTCCCTAGGACTGACGAGAACAAGGGCCGGGAACGCGAGGTCATAAACGTCATCGTATCACCGGACAGATACGTGTCACTGCTCACCGGAGTTCCAACCAGGACCAAAGGGAAAGAGCACCGCAAAGACTTGACGCATGAACGGGGACTCACCCGCAGCAATCTCCTCTTTGAGAGCGGAGAGCTGCCTGACAGGTACGCATTGTGCAACTTCTACTTCCTATGGCGGTTAAGACGGCAAAGGCGGACGCGAATACGAGTGGAAAGGGAGGGATTGCGCACGTGCGATGGGAGGTCAGTGAACGGAAATGTGGGAGCCAGAAGATGCATGCGGACCCTGATGACAAGCGTAGGAGAGCGAGGGCTGCAACCCTGGCAGGTGGCGCTCACGGGACCTAAAAGGAAGCCGAGGAGGAAGATACCTGCGAAAAGAATGGAAGGAGAGAGCGAGAGCGAACGGACAGCCATGAGGAGCCCGTCTCGAGAGTGAGAGTGTGAAGGAACGAGCTCTTGATGGCGTTTCTCGCGTCAACAGCGAGCAACGTTACTGCAACGTTCTGGACAACGGATACTGCCGTGATAACACCTCACAATCGCAATGACCACAACGCCGGCAGCTGCCTCTACCTCATCACAACTCGACAGCGAAGCACCCTTTGATGTCAGTTCACCCGCTTCATTGCCACAATCCGAGTCACAGCGCACTGCGGTCTTAGAACCCGACCTTGTTCTCTCTCCACCTCTGGATTCTGGCACGAGTACTCTTCCCCCGCTGGCCGGCCCCAGCTCTCCGGAAATGCCCATGACCGATGCCAACAACGCTTCTGGGGGGAAAAGGAAACAGGAGGACGTGGACGACGCTTTTCAAGCCGAGAACTCCAACGAGAGAAAGAAATTGAAACAAGAGTGCTTAGACGATGGGACGTCTTCGCTCATGGCGCCCGGGCACATGTCCGATGTCGCGGGTGCGGAGAGTCCAGTCAATGTATGCAGCGTCCCGCTAGCAATACTTTTGTTGACGTTCACTGCAGGAACTTGAGCGGCCACAGTCACTCAGCTTTGACGATGGATTGACCCATTCTCAGCTCGATTCATCCGAGTCTGCATCACCCTTCCCAGAAGTCCCAACCTCTCTCCCAACAGTCCCACTCGACCTGCCACCTCCCCTTGCCCCACCTCCTAGGCCATATTCTGCCCCTCCAACATCCCCCGTCGATGCTAGAGCACATCCTCTGCCGCCTCCGTCGAGTCTCCCGCCAGATCCCGAGCCTCTACATACTTATTCGTGTCCGATTTGCTTTTCATCGCCGACCAACGCGACCCTCACGCCATGTGGCCATATTATGTGCGGTGAGTGCTTGTTTACAGCCGTAGGAGCTGCGGCAGTGCGCATGGGAATCGCTGCTCTTGCGGCAAGGTATGTGAAATGGCTATCGGGTTTCCTCAGCATTGACTTGAGTTGATCTGGTATTCGTGCAGGTGCCCAGTATGTCGTGCTCCAATACCTGGGTGGGATGGTAGAGGTAGAGGTGTCATTGGCTTACAACCTCGTGTGGTCATTACCATCTAACTGACACAATGGGGGACCAAACGTCACTTCTTACGTCACGGCCTCAAGATCTGGCTTTACTCTCGACCAAAACGTCCCATCGTCATTGGCACGTTTGTGCATCCTATTCGCCCCTCCTGTGCGTGATTGTCTGACTTGGGCCGGGAGTAATTCCGCCAAACGCTTGTATCGGAGACTGATGTACTGATATGCGATGAGAAAAAAAGGTAGTCCCACGGGCATCGACTATCTCGTAGAGGCGCGCTCGGTCGGAGTTGACCCCGAGTCGAGCCATGCATGTGAATCTTCCCGATCAATCTACTGTACCTACCGCCCACGATACGCACGCAAAGCAAAGACGTCCCTGTGAAACTCGTGTGATCAATCATATTGGCAGTTAAATCGGCCTCGGAATAGTGCGTCCTTGATCCAAATTCAAGGAACGAAGGACCAGCTTGGGGCTTCGCCGACCAGTCTGACCCCAGTCAAACATCCATCTGCAGTAGTCCCGCCAGTACTGTCTGCTCAATCGCGCCCATCCGTCTGCCTCGCGTGCTCCTTCGCTTTTCCAAACGACTGTACGAGCACCGCAAGTGGCAAGCGAACAAGCGGCAGAGTGCGCATGCCAGCCACGGGCCGTGCGGGTGGTATGTGCGTGTGCGTCGGTTCAAAGGGAAAAAAAATGTTATGAGAAAAAAAAGCCCTGCGGCCTTCGATTCTCTACGATGATGCCCATCGAACACCCGGGCCGTGCGTGCGCGCTCTCTCTCTCTCTCTCTCTCTCTCTCTCTTCGACCCGAGGCGGAGGAAGAAGAGCCCGCCTCTCTTCTTCTGGCGCATTTTTACGTGCCGCGCGATATCTCGATTCTTTCGCGCGAGCCGCGAGCGCGGACGTGATCGTCCAGATCGTTGGTGGGACGAGCGCGAGTGCTGGGCCTGTCGGATCGGATTGATGCGATGCACTGTGCCCGCCACGGTCGATTCTGCGTTGCAGGGAGGGGGGTCTGCGCTCGGGCGTGACTTGGCGCGCGGGGGGGGGTTCATGTTGGGGCTTTGCATGCGCCAAGCAGGGTCGACTGTATGACGTATAACAATCCACGAAAAAGCCGTCGCACGGATGGCGGGTTAACACTACGAAGTGGTGGGCCAGTCGTGTTTCTTTCTGTGCCCTTTTTCCTGGAGACGCCGCGACACACCGCAAGCATATGTGTAGACCGACCTAGGTCTCCTCACCAAATCCCCGAGCGTGTTCTCGAGTAATACTCTACAACAAGTGAAATACCTTTAGTCCAAGTAATTAAAACCGAGGATAGGCCGTTAGCTTATAAAAACAACCAATAACACACAACACGAGATATACGGATGTAACCCGCTTATCATGGGATTTTAATCGGCATTCCTTTCCTATCCTTACCCGTCTTGGATGCGCGCTATGTCCTCACGCTGCCACCGATCCGGATCTATCGATCTCCACCGGCGGCGACCCGACAGGGAGATGTGTACCGCCCGCGCTACCGGGCTGGAGCACGGCCTGTCCGGCCTTGTCGCCGAGTACGGGCGCGCCGTCGGAGCCCGGAGCGAGCTTGAGCATCTCGCGCACGAAGGACGTGCCCCAGAACGCGGCGTTGTACTTGTTCACGTACTTGAACAGCTTCCGGTGGTTCTCCGCGCGCACCTCGGCGGGCGTCGTGACCGCTTCGTGGATCGCGTCCGCGACCTGCTGGCTGTCCCACGGGTTGACGACGATCGAGCCGTTCAGCGACTGCGCGGCACCCGCGAACTCGGAGAGGATCATCACGCCTTGGCGGGCTTGTTGGCACGCGACGTACTCGTACGACACCTAGTTTCCACCGTGGAGCGTGTGGGTGCGAGGAGCCGCAGGCGAAGGAGATTGACGTCACTCACCAGGTTCATGCCGTCACGCGTACTGGTCACCAAGCAGACATCGCTGACCGCGTACAGCGCGCACAGTTCGTCAAACGGCAGGCTCTTATGCATAAAGTGTATCGGCATAAACTCGACAGTGCCGAAACGTCCGTTGATACGACCGACGAGCTCGTTGACGGTTGCGCGCAAATTCTGGTACTCCTCGACGTCCTGTCGAGAGGGCACAGCAAGCTGAACAAGGACAACCTTTCCGATCCACTCTGGGTGCTGAGTGAGGAAGAGTTCAAGTGCATGGAGCTTCTGAGGAACGCCTTTGATATAATCAAGCCGATCGACCCCGACGATGACCTTGACGCCATTGAAGCGCTGCTCAAGGGCTGCGATGCGCTTCTGAACGGATTCTTTCTCCAGGTTCTACGGGTTCAAAAACTTCCTGTTAACTGAACGCGACGAAGAAAGGAACAATAGAAGATACTTGCCTTTGTGAAAGAGGTGGGGTCAATTCCAATCGGGAAGGTCCCAACATGCGCAAGCCGGCCCTCGAACTCGACGCCATTAGGCATGGTGGGAAGCGAGAGAATGCGAGTGCACGAAGAGAGGAAGTGACGCGCATAATCATAGGTATGGAATCCGAGTAGATCCGAATAAAGCACGCCGAGAAGAATTTCGCGACGAACGGGTAGGATCCTGAAAGCAAAAAAAGTCAGATAAACCACAAAAAAACAAATAAAATTGAGGACGCGGGTGTCGGTCAGTCGAGCGGTTCTTCCACGCACGCCTACACGGTCGTTCGAGCAAGAACAAACAAACAAAAAGACAGACCTGTAAATCTCGCTCGAGGGGAATGGGGTGTGTAGGAAGAAGCCAATCTTGACGCCCTTGACCGTTTCGCATCCGTCGAGCGAGTAATCATCCGACTCGACGCCGTCCGTGATATTCGCGAGCTCGTTGGCCGTGAATTCGCGCCTGAGCTCCGGGCCAGTGACGAGGCCGCGCAGGAGCATCGGGAGGAGCATGAGGTGGTAGTCCTGCACCCAGACCATGGAGTTTTCGCGAATCTGTTGGCGGACGGCCTCTGCGAAGCGCATGTTGGCGATGCGGTAGGCGAGCCAGTTCTCCTCGTCGAAGTTCATTTCGCCGGGATGGTAATGGAAGAGGGGCCAGAGGATGGAGTTGGAAAAGCCGTTATAGTGTCGGTCGGCGACGTCGTCGTCGAGGTATACTGCCTGGCAAGAGTACTCCTCCATGAGGCGCTTGTCAACTATGGGCCTGTCCTTGGGCGGGATATAGAACCCCGTCCAGCCGATCCAAGTGAAACTCATGGACTTTTTCGTGCCGGAAAGGGCGGAGACGAGGCCGCCAGAGGACATCTTGAAGTGGTATTCACCATGAACATCCTTTGTGATTGTAATTGGGAGACGGTTGGAGACCACGATGAGATGCTGTTCTGGAAGTGTTTCGGGGTTGGGGGATGGTGGATGGGAAAGAGAAGGCTCGAGTAGTTGTGTGGACATGATGAAGGGGTGAATGAGGGTGAATGTACAATAAAGACGTGGGGTGGATTAAGTAGTTGCGCTGGCAGACGATTATCGGATCTTAAGAGTTGGTGGACTGGGGAGTGGACTGGTCAGTCAGATTCAGTTGATCCATAGGGCTTCCAGCAGTTGTGGAGCCGCGGTAACGTTAATCGTCGCTGATCCTGGCCCTGTGCTTCCGTCCCACCTGCTCCTGCTCTCGTCTTCCTCGATAATAAAGACAGTGGTCACCATCATCCACAGCTTCATACTGGTCAATGTCTCTGACAACATGTTGCCCCCTCTCACAGAAATATCTTCCCGATGAAAATCCGCTCGATTTTATCCGACATCCAAATCGGGCACACATTCATGAAATCTGCTTGAGCGCTCGGCGCAAAGCACTGCTGGCACTCGCGCAGTTGCTCATTTCATACAAGGTGAACCGGTGAAGCCTGTGAGTCAGGGAAGCTCACCACCTTACGTATTACCATTACCTTTTTACTCCTTTATAGCCCTTAATCCGGCAGACCCCTCAACGTTTCTCCAACATCAATCCAAGTTGGGCATCATTTTGATCGAGAGAATAGCCGGTATATATTTTCAGGGACAGTGAACAGTGAGAGTACATATCCGATGCAGCCGATCAGTCAAAGAGACCGAAGCCCTGTTGTAAACAAAAGTCAGCGCCAAAGACGCAAAGGCATGGCTCGGGGACTGACCATGTCTTCATCCGAGTCTTCCTTTTCTTCCTCCTCCTCGGCCTTCGCAGGACCGGCGTCCGCGGCTGAGGCGGCGGCAACAGGAGCGGCAGCAACAGCGAATGCTTCCGGATTCGCGAGATATTCTTTGGCCTGGAAGAGAGTTTAGGAACGTCAGGAAGAATCAAAATCGTCAAACTACCTTCTCTGCACCCTCGAACGTGTAATCTGTCACGAGTGCAATTGCGAGCAAGTTCTTGTAAGCGTTCACGAGAGAGTGAGTAACCGACACGACCGTCGGATAGTTGAGGGCTAATGAGAGGGCAGCTATCGTCTTAACACCAGTCAGGAACCGATCGACGAGCTCGTCCGTTGACACGTCAAGAACATCGGGAGTAAACACGTTCCCTTGATCGTAGATCTGCACGACCGTCATTCCGTACGTGAACGGTGAGATGTTCAGCATGTTTAACAGCGTCGCCTCGGACGGTCCCACGCGCGTGCCAGCTGTAACGACCTGTACGTCCGATACAATTTCAATGGTACCACGCGCGATCTTGGTCGGAATACCGAGTGCTTGGAAGAAAGACGTCTTTCCTGGTTCCATACCCGTGTTGCCGGCTGGCACAAGGACATCCCTGGGCGCCAAGGCTCCAGCGCGTGCAGGGGCAGCAACCTTGTTGGCTGTGATGACGTCTCGGATCTCGGCAAGGTCGTAAGAGGTGAAGACGAAGCCGATGTTGCCACGGACGTGGGGAAGGATACGTTCGAGTTGCGGGTAGTCGCCGATAATGGAGCGGAGAGCACGTCGGACCATAGTATTTTTGCCCATCAGGACGATGCCCTTACCGCGAAGGGCGACGCGAATCTGGTGCATCTGGTTGGAGCCAACGTTGTCGACATTGACAATGAAGATGGAGGCTAGAAGTAGATTAGTTAGTACATGGTGGGAGAACGGAGAACAAGACAACGCACGGTGTTTGACGATGAGCTGCTTGAGCTTCTCGAAATAGAGCTCCTTCTGAGCACGAGTAGCACCCATATTTTATGCAGACCTGATTGAACGTAAACCCTCGGACAATGTATCGAGGTGTGAACCGGAAAGACTCACGAAGAGTGGTGGGTCTATGGATACAGAAATTCGTGGCAAGAATACCAAGTGCCTCCCTATTAGCCTCTGCAACGTGTATGCGTTGTTGTTAGCTAGATAGGTAGATGAGGGGCTAAAACAAACCTGAGTGCCAATGGATTTTTCAAGGCAGCTGGCTTTGGTGTGTCGGGAGTTCGAAGAAGAGGCTGGTCGATTTGTCTATGGATTAGGGTATGCGAATTAGAGTTAAGGTTCAACTCTCGGTAAATACCGTATTTTGATCTCCGCTCGGCCAGCCAGTCACACGCGACTTTGGACAGGTCGTCACGTCGAGTCGTTGGCTGCACGTTCTCTATTCTCTGGAACGCGTGTCAAGTCGCGATGGAATGTTGCGATGTAGCCTTTCACGACTCCCCAGACCGAGTCATGTACTCCGACTCTTGTGCGTATCTCGTCATGCCTGCGATTTCATCCGCGATGTTCACAGCTTCGTAGCACCAATACCACGATTCCTAATGATGTCCGAGAGACTCTATCCGGTTCATTCGGTGCCATAATGCAATCCGAGGACCACGCTCCACTGGCTACCCCGCAATGTGGCTCGCCGTCTCAAACATTGCGCGAACGACAACCCCTACCTCCTGCTGCTGTCCCTGCAATCCGGATCCTCCGTCGTATATTTTCGGCCGCAAATCTTGCGCGACACAATCCCGAGATATACACTACACGCGTTCTCCGCGAACTCTACCTTGGCGCACATGCCCGAGGGATGTTGGGCGATCTCAGTGGTCCTCAATTTAGCGCTATGATAGCTCTCTTTGGCACACTTTCTGTTCCCGACCCTCCAAGTAAATTCAAAAGCCCACTCGCTCAGTACATGGACAAAAAGGATCCTCGAACTTGGTGGGGCCTCGTATTCCAGATGGTGCGAGATAAGCGGCGAGTCACAGGCATCCTCAGGGAGTGTGATTTATATTGGTTGATGAGAGCAAAGGCGTCGAAAGCTTCTCTAGCCGATTTGAACGTGTATGCTGGTGATGGTGGTGGGTTTCCTATCTATCTCGTGAGAGCTATGTTAATAAGTATGTAAATACAGACGCCCTTCTGATGCCCGCACGAGAGCGGTACCTCACAATAGATTTCAACTCAGTTTCTCAGGATGATCATGTGCCCTATCTGAAGGCTTTACTTTCTTTAAAGAAGCAAGGCGCAGCGATGGAAGCTGTAGCGTGGCTTTGTTACTTGATGAAGCGGGACATCTACTGCACACCCAGCTTGCTCGGTGTCTTCTGGGATGTCGTATTGAATGCAGACAAATCCCTGCCAGACTACTTCAAGGAGAGGATTATGGACGTCATAACGCAGCGCCTCACCTTGCCCGTGGACTTCCCCGAGGAATCCCGCTTTCGCTTTACCTCCCTACCCCCAGAACCAGAAGCGGATACGCCAGAGAAACACCCTTCCTTTTGTCTCACTGCATTAGACCTGGCGCGCCAAGTTGTACGCATCCTCTTTCCACGCATCACCCCTTTGCTATCGGGTACTGCTTCCCAGCTCGCGATCCAGGAATGGGCTTACGCCGAAACTCAGCGCATGTTTTCACCATCCGCACGGATCGAATTTCGCTGGCAGAACCTTGTTTACCTGGCCCTCGCTAACACACGCTCTTCGTTACACACCTTATCCATCGTGCCTACCCTCCAGACTATCGATAACCATCGGCCATCTGCTGTGGACTTCAGGCTCGTCACGACCATCGCCCTCGTCGGGCGTGTCACCAATGCATGCGGCGTCTCGCCTGACTTTCACGGCCTAATCCGTGCGTTGTGGGGGTCCTGGGTCGACATTGCAAACAACGACGCTCATGCACACCCCGCACTCGTGCGTCCCCTTCTGGGAACCTTTTTCCGCCTTGCGACACGAGCGCGTGATGCGTCGCTCGTAACCTCCACTGTGCGACTCGCCTCGGTTGGATTTTGGCAATTTGATCTTGGAGACGATGCTGCTCGCAGACAGGCACAGTTACTCGCAGTTGAATATTTAGCTGCTGCTGTCGTTTCGGGCGACAGCCTCTGGGAGAGGATCATCACGGAACTCCCCCCACATATCGTATTTCCACAATGGCGCCCTATGTTACTCTCGAAAACTATCCTCCGTATCGTTCGCGTGGATGCACAGCGTGCAGCGGACATATTTGACTTGTGGCGGCGCTACCTGCCTGTACCAGACCTTTCAGCGCCGCTGGGCATAATGCTCGTTCAAGAATGTCGCGCAGACCTCGCAACGCCAATGTTTGCCAATGTCAATTTCACAGGACCCTCCCTCGGAACGATCCTTCGCGCACTTGCAAAGCAGGGGAACCGGTACATGAGTTTGGACCTCGCAGCCATCCTCGCCAAGGCGCTGCTCACCGTATCCAAGTCCGAGGCACTGCCGCAACCAACAGCCGCCCGTCGAGACGTGTCGTGGGTACTCGTTGCGCTTGCGTGTTCGGGGCAGGCAACCGCCGCTATCTCCACATTCAAGACGATCTACACACGCGACCCCCGATTCTTCAACACCCGCGTTGTACGCACCCTCCTTCGCACGCTACTTCACCATAGACAATTCGGCGGGGCTGCCGAGATCGCAAACCTTTTCCCGCACACGCAGTGGCGGCAGTTTGTGCTGTTTGGCCTCGCGCAGAGGGGCGGAGCCCCGCGAGTAGAAATGCAACTTGGTGGGCCGGTGG
>WNFC01006044.1_pt1 | contig 15120 bp, 17 predicted proteins | sample 5400541 | NCBI WGS metagenome assembly WNFC01 (sample SAMN13153342, study PRJNA577476) | soil metagenome | isolation source: 120 cm saprolite under Douglas fir tree site 2 hole 2 replicate 1 | place: USA:California | collected 2015-04-18
TTTCCAAGAATCCGCACAATCAGGAGCATTCGTTTTCACTGAATTTGTCGCTGCCCACCGGAACGCTGCACGCGACGGGCACTGGAGGCAACGTGCGTGCCAGTTGCAAGAAAGCGTTTAGCGAGTTGGAAGTGCAGGTTAAAAAGCATCAAGAACGGCTACGCAAGGATTACGAATGGAAACGCAAACGTCCCCATGCGCGGCCCGTCGCGGCATCTTGAAGAACAACCATCAGCAGGTAAGGGAGATAACGGTCGGACGTACGAGGCGCCGGCGGGGGCGAGCCCGGCTTCGCGGATGACGTTTATCCGGCATTTATCTCTGGCGCGCGAGAATACATTCGAGGTGCATCCGTGAATCGTGCGGCGTTGCTGCGATCGGCAGTGGTGGCGCTGTTGCGCAACAAGATGCGCAGCGTGCTGACGGTCCTGGGCATTACCATCGGGATCGCCGCGGTGATCTGCGTCGTGGCCATTGGCAAAGCCGGCCAGGCGCGCGTCGAGCAGCAGCTCAATAATCTGGGCGACAATTTCGTCTGGATCGAGGCCGGAGGCCGCGCGGTCAACGGTGTGCGTACGGGGACGCATGATACGAAGACGCTGCTCATGGCCGATGCGATCGCCATCAAAAACCAGATTTCGCTGATCAAGAGCGTTTCGCCCAACGTGGACGATCCTGTGCAGGTTGTGTATGGCAATCAAAACTGGCACACCTCATACCGCGGAGTCTCCCCCGAGTACTTTGAGATAAAGCGCTGGTACGTGGATCAAGGGGCGATCTTTTCGCAGGATGATGTAGACCGCGCGGCCGACGTTTGCGCGATTGGGCGCACGGTGCGCGAGCAGCTTTTTGGCGTTGAAGATCCCGTCGGGAAAGTGATCCGCGTGAATAATCTGCCGTGCAAAGTAGTGGCCACGCTTCATCCCAAGGGGCTGTCCCTCGATGGGCGCGATCAAGACGACACCGTAATCCTCCCCTACACTATGGCGCAGAAGAAGCTGAAGGGCATTACCTGGCTCGACGACATTCTGTGTTCCGCGGTTTCGCAGAATGCCGTGAAGATGGCGGGGCAAGAAGCCACCGCGGTTCTGCGCGATCGCCACCATCTGCGGCCTGAGGAGGACGACGATTTCAATATTCGCAATCCCGAAGACATCATTCAGGCGCAACTCGATGCCAGCAAGACCTTGACGGTTCTCTTGATTGCCATTGCCTCCGTTTCCCTGGTCGTTGGAGGAATCGGGATTATGAACGTGATGCTGGTTTCCGTCACGGAGCGCACGCGCGAGATCGGAGTGCGCGTGGCGGTGGGAGCCACAGAAGAAGCGATCCAGCTTCAATTTCTAGGGGAGGCAGTCATGCTCAGTCTGGTGGGTGGCGCTTTGGGAGTGCTTCTTGGGATCCTTGGATCGTATCTGGTGGGGCAGACGCTGCATTGGCAGACGCAGATGTCTCTCGAATCGGTCGTGGTCGCGGCTTTCTTCGCGATCGCCGTGGGCGTGTTTTTTGGCTATTACCCGGCACGCAAAGCTTCGCTCCTCGATCCCATCGAGGCGTTGCGCTACGAATGAGCGTCAGGAATAAGCATCGAGCCGTTTCATGCCGACGAAAATCGAATGAAGACAAAAAGTAAATGGCTGGTTCTCGCAGGCTTGGTCGTTGTGATTGGCCTGGTGGCTGCGTTTGGCCTGAACCGCGGCAGCCAAGTGCAACACTTCACCGCCAAAGTGGAACGTGGGGAGATCTACGACGTCGTGGAGGCCACGGGAACGATTAACGCGGTCATTACCGTGCAGGTTGGCTCGCAGGTGTCGGGAACGATCGCGAGACTTAATGTCGATTTCAACTCTCGAGTTCATAAAGGCGACGTTGTAGCGCTGATCGATCCTGCCCTGTTCCAGGGCGCGCTGTTGCAAGCAACTGCGGATCTGGAGAATGCCAAGGCCAACCTCCTGGCCGCCAAAGCCAACTTGGAAAAGGCCAAAGCCGGCGCGGTGCAAACCAAAGCGGACTACGACCGAACAGTTACGCTTTCCAAGGAAGGCGTGATGAGCCAGCAGCAACTGGATCTGGCGAAAGCAAATTTTGACTCCGCGAACGCGGCGGTGAACGGAGCGGTCGCCAACGTCACGCAGGCCGAAGCGCAAGTGACGCAAAAAGCCGCGGCCGTATCCGTGGCGCAGACCAATCTGAATTACACGGTGATTCGGTCGCCGATCGATGGCACGGTGGTGGCGCGCAACGTGGACGTCGGACAGACGGTCGCCGCCTCCTTGCAAGCACCGACGATTTTTACGATTGCGCAGGATCTGAAGAAGATGTGGGTGTACGCCAAAACGGATGAGTCCGACGTCGGCAACATCAAGGTGGGGAAGCCAGTGAGTTTCAAGGTAGATGCGTTCCCCAAGGATACATTTCACGGAGTGGTCAGCCAGGTGCGCATGAATGCCACTATGGTGCAAAGCGTGGTGACCTACGACACCATCATTGAATTTGCGAATCCGGACTTGAAGCTATTTCCGGGAATGACCGCCTACGTGACCATTCCGGTGGCCACGGTGCAGAACGTGGTGAAGGTGCCGAACACTGCCCTGCGGTACAAGCCGCCGATGGCGGCGGAACAGATTCTTGCCATTTACAAGCAATACGGAATCGAGGGAGGCGAGCGAAAGGCAGCACCCGATACGGCTGGAGCCGTGACGGCGACGCAAGGCGCTCTCGAAAATCGGGGCGCGGCTCGCGCGCCGAAAGCAGACACCGCCGTGGTGTGGAGACTCCATCCGGACGACACGCTCGAGCCAATCAAGGTTTCCATTGGAATTACAGACCATGCCTACACGGAAGTGGCCGCGGTTCTCAAAGGCGAACTGAAGCCGGGGGACGACGTGGTGATCCGCTCCGTTGGGCCAAAAGTGCAAGGTCCAGGTGCGCTCCGGCGTTAGCGGCGACTCACAAGGTATATTGTGTAAATGGACGCGACTCCCGCCGTGAAGCCAATCGAAGCCACGCCAAGTCCAGCCACTCCGCCCGTCCTTCAGATCGAAGATCTTCACAAGTACTACGAGCTGGGCGAGACCCGCGTGCACGCGCTGCGCGGCGTGAGCTTGGAAATTGCGCGCGGCGAGTTCGTGGCCATTATGGGCGCCAGCGGCAGCGGCAAGTCCACGTTCATGAACATTCTGGGGTGCCTGGACAAACCGAGCTCGGGGCGCTACTTGCTGGAAGGCATTGACGTTGCGCAGCACGACAAGAAAGCCTTGGCGCTGATTCGCAATCAGAAGATTGGATTTGTTTTTCAGGGATTTAACCTGCTGGCGCGAACAACGGCGCTCGAGAATGTGGAACTGCCGACTCTGTATACGCGAATTGCGCAGGAAGAACGTTCCAAGCGAGCGACCGAAGCCCTGGCCATGGTTGGGCTTGCGGATCGCTCGCAACATTTTCCCTCGCAGATGTCCGGTGGGCAGCAGCAGCGCGTGGCCATTGCGCGCGCACTGGTCAACAAACCTTCCATTCTGCTCGCCGACGAGCCCACGGGAAATCTCGACAGCCGTACCTCGGTCGAAATCATGGAGATTTTCCAGAATTTGAATGACAAAGGATTGACCATCGTGCTGGTCACTCATGAGCACGACATCGCGCAATTCGCCAAGCGCGTGCTTATTTTTCGCGACGGAAAGGTTCGCAAAGACGAGCGCGTGACCCATCGGCCCGCCGCGTCGGAAGTGCTACGGACTTTGCCGGCGCTGGAGGATTAGTTCCATGCCTCCTTGGAGTGTTTCCCTACCTCCGCTTGCAAATCGCTTCTAGACAGCATCTAGCGGCAGCGGTACGTTGAAAGCTGACTCTTCGAGGTCTATCCATCATGGCGTCCGCCGCTCCAGAACTGAGTCCGGTATTAAGAAAGAGCCCGCCCGGTCCGTCTTCGGTGGTATTCCTCGGCGTTTGGCCCGGAATCGCGCGCGATTGGCTGGGGTTTCTCGAGCGAGGCATACGCCAATACGGGCCCGTGTTCGCGTTCAAGTTTTTCAACATACCGTTTTGCTATGTCAGTGAGCCTGCGCTGATTGAAGAGATTTTGATCAGCAGTCTGGGTGAGTATGAGAAATCCTTGGACTATCAGGTCTTGAAGCGCATGACCGGGAACGGCCTTCTGGTCAGCGAAGGAGAATTCTGGCGGCGGCAGAGGAGGCTGGCGCAGCCGGCATTTCACCGCGAGCGCATCGAAGCTTATGCGCGAATCATGGCGGAGTACACGGAGCGGCGCCTGGCTGGCTGGCGTGACGGCGACACTCGCGACGCGCACGCCGAAATGTTGAGCTTGACGCTGGAGATTGTGGCGAAAGCACTGTTTGGCATGGATGTCACGCACGAAGCGCAAGACTTCGGGGCCATCCTGGACGTTTTCATGAAGGAGTTCCTGAACTTCAGCATGTACATTTTCCCGGAATGGCTGCCCATACCGGCCAATTGGAGGATCCGACGGGCCACGAGGCGGCTTGATAGGATTGTCTACGGCATTATTTCCGAGCGCCGGAGAAGGGGAGAGGATATCGGCGATCTGCTGAGCATGCTCTTGGCCGCGCGGGATGACGACGGCAACGGAATGAGCGACGAGCAACTGCGGAGCGAACTGGTCACCCTGCTGATGGCTGGGCACGAGACCACCGCGAATCTGCTGGCCTGGACGTTCTATTTGCTGTCGCGAAACCCCGAAGTGGAGGAGCGGCTGCGAGCGGAATGGGACTTGGTTCTAGGAGGGCGAGCGCCCGCTGTCGCCGATTTGCGAAGGATGCCGTACACGGAAAAGGTCGTGAAGGAATCGCTCCGTCTGTACCCACCGGCTTGGGGCGTGGGACGTCGCGCCCTCAACGATGTGCAGCTGGGTGAATATTGGCTTCCTGCGGGAACCAATTTCTTGCTACCGCAATGGACGGTGCACCGCGACGCGCGATTTTTCGCCGAGCCAGAGCGGTTTTTGCCGGAACGGTGGACACCGGAGATGGAGAAGGCCTTGCCGCGCTTTGCATACTTCCCGTTCGGGGGTGGGCCCCGGGTGTGCATCGGAGCGGCATTCGCGCAGATGGAGGCGCAGATTCTGCTTGCAACCATTGGGCAGAAGTGGAGCTTGCGCCTGTTGCCCAATCCGCCGGTGGAGCTGCTGGCGTCCATTACCCTTCGCCCCAAACACGGCATACCGGTGCGATTGGAAAAACGCTGAAGCTAGTCGCAAACAGCCAGCGGTAGAGTTAGAGGAAGCAACAAAGGCAGCCTCTCGTTGAGAGACAAATTGGCTCTTGTAGCAGGCCAATCTGATGTAAAATTGATGCGAGGGGAGAGACAATGCTTCCTTTGCACCTCCAGCCCGAAAGCCACGTTCCGCTGTATGTTCAGCTGCGCGACCAGCTTCGCGCCTTAGTGCACGCCGGCGATCTGCGTCCCGGCGACCGCATTCCTGCGAGCCGCGAGCTCGCGATCGTCCTCGGCGTCCATCGCACTACCGTTGCGAATGCCTACGCGGAACTCGAGTCCGAGGGATTGATTCAGGGCCATGTTGGACGAGGGACCTTCATCAAGGGCAACGGCAATGGGTTGAAAATCACGCCGCCCGCGCCTCCGGTGCTCAACGGCGGCAATGGCATTCGCTGGGAATTGCTGTTCGCCGACGAGCGCGGCGAGGAAGTGCTGAGCCGGTTGACCGCCAGCGCTCCGGAAGATGCGCTGTCATTTGTGATGGCGCGGCCGGCGCAAGAGTATTTCCCGATCGAGGAGCTGCAAAGCTGCGTAAACGCCGTGCTGCGCCGGGAGGCCACCGATGTTTTGAATCTCGGACCCTCTGACGGATACGCGCCGCTAAAGGAAGCGCTTCTGGACGTCTTGCGGCAAGACGGCATTGCCGCCAAAGACGAAAATCTCCTGATCACCGACGGCTGCCAGCAGTCGCTCGATCTGATCAGCAAGGCGTTTGTGCGCCCGGGGGATTCGGTCATCCTGGAAAATCCGACGTATCCCGGCGCAGTGGCGATTTTCGGTGGAACGCGGGCGCGCTGCCTCAGCGTGCCGGTGCGAACGCACGCGGAGCCGGGAACGTCGCTGGGACTGGACCTGGAAGCGCTAGAAGCGACACTCGCGGCCAATCGCGTCAAGTTGATTGTGCTCACGCCGGATTTCCAGAACCCGACGGGCACATCGATGCCGTCGGCCTCGCGCAGGAAGCTGCTGGAACTTGCTTCGCGCCATCAAGTCCCCGTCGTGGAAGACCACATTTATGCGCGCCTCCATGCACGCGAGGAGCGCCTGCCCTCGTTGAAGCAGCTGGATCGCGCCAACATTGTCATTCATATCGACAGCTTTGCGAAGGTGGCGTTCCCCGGCTTGCGCGTAGGCTGGGTTGTGGCTCCGGCCACGGCGATAGAGCGGCTGCGCATCGTGAAGCAAACCACGGACTTGCACACCGACCAATTGGCGCAGGCCACGCTGGCGGAATTTATTCGCCGGGGAATGTTTGCAAAACACGTCGCCAAGATGCGAAGAGTGTACGCCGCGCGGCTTGCTGCGCTGGACGAAGCTTTACGCAAGCACATGCCCGAAGGAACGCGCTGGACGCGTCCCGAAGGAGGGATGTGTCTCTGGCTCGAACTGCCGCCTGGGTTTGATGCCAGCGAGCTGCTGATTCATGCCAAGGAGCGCGGCGTGCTCTTCGCGCCGGGGCGCTATTTCTACGCGCAGAACCCCTTGCCAAACGCTTTGCGGTTAGCCTTTGCGAGCCTGAACGAAAAGGAAATCGTGCGCGGGATGGTCACGCTTGCGGATTTGTTGCGCGTGGAAATGCGCAAGCGGCAACGCGGCGTACGGCGGGCGGAGCGCAGCCGGGTAGCTTTGGTGTAAAGAAACGAAGTGACGAGGTGAGGAAGCAAGGATGAAGCAATTTTGAGCGACACCGTTAAATTGGCGCCGAATCCGGCAAATCAATGTTTTGGATGCGGCGGGGCGAATGATGGCGGGATGAAGCTGACGTTTGAGCAAGACAATGACAAGCGCCGCATTGTGGGGCGGTTTGTTCTGGGTGAGCGGTACCAGGGTGGCGGCGGGATGGCGCATGGCGGAATTATTGCCACGCTGCTGGATGAGGCCCTGGGGAAGGTTTGCCGTTTTCGCGAGGTGCGCGCGGTAACCGCAGAGCTTAACGTGGAATATTTGAAGCCGGTCAGCGTGCAGAGCGAAATTGTTGTGGAGGGCTGGGAGACAGAGCAGAAGGGCAGAAATTTGTTCCACGCCGGAGAGATCAGGAATGCTGCCGGCGACGTGCTGGCGCGAGGCAAAGGACGGTTTGTGATTATCGGCGAAGCGCCAGGGAAGAAAGTTTAAGCGCCTTCCAGGAAGGCGCGGAAAGAATCCAGAGAGGAGAAGCAAGATGGACGTGAAGAAGGTGAACGGCAGCGGCAATGGAAACGCGGCGAACGAGTGGCGCGTCAAGGTTGGGTTGGCGGAAATGCTCAAGGGCGGCGTGATTATGGATGTCACCAACGCCGAGCAAGCGCAAATCGCTGAGAAAGCCGGAGCTTGCGCGGTCATGGCGCTGGAACGCGTGCCGTCCGACATTCGCAAAGACGGTGGCGTCGCGCGCATGGCGTCGATCAAAATCATCCGCGAGATCATGAAGACGGTGACCATTCCGGTGATGGCGAAGGTGCGCATCGGTCATTTTGTCGAAGCGGAAGTGTTGCAGGCGCTGGAAGTGGATTTTATCGACGAGAGCGAAGTGCTCACGCCCGCGGATGAAGAAAATCACGTGTGGAAACACGATTTTCGCGTGCCGTTTGTGTGTGGCGCGCGTAACTTGGGCGAAGCGCTGCGCCGCATCGCGGAAGGCGCGGCGATGATTCGCACCAAGGGCGAGGCCGGTTCGGGCAACGTGGTGGAGGCCGTGCGGCACATGCGCACGATTGTTAGCCAGATGAAGAAGCTGACGACGATGCGTGACGACGAGCTGATGCATGAAGCGAAGGAACTCGGCGCGCCGCTGGAACTGATTCGACAGGTGGCAAAAGCGGGGAAGCTGCCGGTGCCGAATTTCTCGGCGGGTGGAATTGCCACGCCGGCGGACGCGGCGCTGGTGCGGCGTTTGGGCGCGGAGGCGGTGTTCGTGGGCTCGGGAATTTTCAAGTCCAGCGATCCGGAGGCGCGCGCGAAAGCTGTAGTGAAGGCCACCACGCACTTTGAGGATGCCAAGGCGGTGCTGGAAGCGCACGAGGAGCTGGGCGAGGCCATGCGCGGGCTCGACGTGCGGCAACTGGAGGAGAAGGATTTGCTGGCAACGCGAGGGTGGTAGCTGAGGTTTTGCCAAAACGGGGCGCGGTGCTGTGCCCCTACGACTCGAGGTAAGACGTGAAGATTGGGATTTTGGCGGTGCAGGGAGATTTTGCGGCGCATGCGGCGATGCTGGCCGGCATGGGGATCGAAACCGTCGAGGTGCGCACACGCGAGGATCTTGTGGGCTGCGACGGGCTGATTCTGCCAGGGGGCGAGAGCACCACGCAGTTGCAATTTCTGCAGGAAGAGGGCTTGTACCAAGCGATTAAGCAATTTGCGGCTGAGGACAAAGCGATCTTCGGCACTTGCGCGGGCGCGATTCTGCTGGCGACGGAAGTAAAGAATCCGCAGCAGGAATCGCTCGGCTTGTTGGACATGACCGTGCTGCGCAATGGGTACGGCCGGCAAGTGCACAGCGACGTGGTCAGCGGGCCTTCGGCGTTGAAGCCTGAACCGATGGAGATGGTCTTCATTCGCGGGCCGATTTTCGAGCGCGTCGGGCCTGATGTGGAAGTGCTGGCTGAATACGCCGGCAAACCGGCGCTGGTGCAGAAGGGCCAGATCCTGGCCGCGGCGTTTCATCCCGAACTCACGGACGACACGACCGTACACCGGCGCTTTCTCGATCTGGCTGCAGAGAATTCCAATGCGTCCGCTATGGCGCGTTAGCACGCCACACCTTGAGGCGAGCGCAACCCCACCCTTCACCTCGGCGCCGAGGTGAACTGTTTCCCGGCTTGTGAGAGACTTCAGGAAACAAAGTCTTTTATGAAACGTCATCGCGCCAGAGTGTTGTTTGTCTGCATCGGGAATTCTTGCCGGAGTCCGATGGCAGAAGCCATTGCCAGGAGGGATGCCTCAGAGGAAATCGAGGCATCAAGCGCGGGATTGGCCCCACTCGGGTTTGTGGCTGAAGTGACCAAGCAAATTCTTTTGACAAACGGCTATGCTGTTGAAGGGTTAGCGTCCAAACCCATCTCCATGGAGGCGTTGGAATCCGCGGACATTGTCATCAACATGAGCGGCCGAGCACAGGAGTTTGCGTTTCGCAACTTTCCTGGACACGTCAAGGTTGAAGATTGGGAGATTGAGGATCCCTATGGTGCCCCCGAAAAGTACGAAGGGACTTATGAGAGTATTCGGCGGCGCGTTGCGGAACTAGCTCAGCGACAACGAAAAGAACTTGTCCCGCCTGAGAATGGCAAGGACGACGACAGCCCCGTGCGTTCGTAGCCTAGGCTGACCGAGGAGAGCATTTTGCGGCGCGATAAGACCAGCGTTTCGCAGGAGGATTACCTCAAAGCCGTCTGGGAGATGCTTGAAGAGGACCAGACGCCTATCAGCGCGCGCCTCGCTGAAGAATTAAATGTCACGCCTCCTGCCGTTACCGCTGCCCTAAAACGCATGACGCGCGACGGCCACGTGCGCGTGGACCGCGAAGGCCGTATTGATCTGACCCGAAAGGGGCGGCAATTCGCGGAGCGTCTGGCGCTGCGTCATCAGCTCGCGGAGATGCTGCTTACGGACGTGATTGGGCTGCCCTGGTCGAAAGCGCACGATGAGGCCGAGCGCATGGAGCATGCGATTTCTCCGGAAGTCGAGGCGCTGCTGCTGAAGCGCTTTGGCGACAAGAAAAGCTGCCCGCACGGCGTTCCGCTGCGCGGTGGTATCGCCAAATTGCGCAAGCAAGGAGCGGTTTTGCTGTCCGATCTGCGGGCGAATGATAAGGCCGAGATTCTCTGTGTCTATGAAAAAGATGCGCAATTCCTGGAATTCCTCGAGAACTTGGACCTGCGGCCGGAGACGCAAATCGAGATAAAGAAGCGCGAGTACGACGAAACCATGACGTTGCGCGCCGGCGGGCGAACCATGCATTTGGGCAAGCCGGCGACCACCCGCATCTGGGTGCGCAGGGTCGGAGTCTAGTCGCGATCGCCGCCTCCCTGCGCCGCGGCGCCTGCCGTGGCTTTGGTGCGAAGTAATCCGCGCGTTTCCAGCGAACCCCACATCACCAGCAAGCCCGCGCCGATGAGTTGCGAGGCGAACGCGACACTGGACTGGGCTTTTGCCAGGATTCCCTTGCATTCTTCCCAGATTGGCACTACGTTAGCCTCACTTTCAGGCGCTGTACTTGCCACAAGACTGAAAGATTTCGTCTGGAGGAAGTGCAGGCTCCCCGCCCTGTATACGTACGTTAGATGTGGAAGATGTTGCGGTACTACTGGATTGTCGCTCGCGGTTATCGTCTGAATCCTTGGAAAAGCCCCTACCTGCGCTGGAGGTTCGAGACCTTTCTCGGACCGGAAGCAGCTGGCCTGAACGCGAGCAAATTCTTCCACCTGATGTGGAAGTACCGCGATCAGATGGAGCGGTTCGTCGATTGGGCCGCGGAGCGGCGCCGCCTCCAGCGGCGCCGTTTTTCCATCTAGCGCAGTCCTGAATCGATTCACACAAAAACTTCGCGTCGCCGGAGGCGTATACTGTAGGTGTAGGAAGGAGGATGCGTGACGCAGCTCAATATCCTCCAGAGAACCGAGACCTTACACGAAGCACGCTGGTGGGAGCCCGAGGCCAACGGCCGTGCGCACTGCTATCTTTGTCCTCGTCATTGCCACATCAATCCGGGACAAGCGGGATTCTGTTTCATTCGCATCAATGAAGGCGGCAAGCTCTACAGTCTGGGCTACGGAGCGCCCGCCGCGTTGCAAATCGACCCCATCGAGAAAAAGCCGCTGAATCATTTCCTGCCGGGGACGCGTGTTTTCAGCATGGGCACCGCCGGCTGCAATATGGGCTGCTTCTTCTGCCAGAATTGGGACATTTCCAAGTCGCGACACGATCAAGTCCACTCGCAGCATGTGCCTCCGGCCGACGTGCCGTTGTTGGCGCTGCAGTATGGTTGCGACTCCCTGGCTTTCACTTACAACGAACCGACGATCTGGGGCGAATACGTCATCGGTATTTGCCAAGAGGCCAAGAAGTTTGGTTTGAAAACGGTGATGGTCTCGAACGGCTACATCACGCGCGAAGCCTTTCACGACATCTACGACCACATTGACGCCGCAAACATCGATCTCAAGGCTTTCACCGAAACTTTCTACGGGAAAATCACGCTCACGCACCTGCAACCGGTGCTCGAAACTCTGCAATGGTTGAAGAATGAAACGAAGGTCTGGTTCGAAATCACCAACCTGATGATCCCCACCCTGAATGACGATCCCGCGGAGACGCGCAAGCTGGCGGAATGGATTCTGGCCCATCTGGGGCCCGACGTTCCGCTGCACTTCACCGCGTTTCATCCCGATTTCAAACTCCGCGATAAGCCGCGTACGCCGCCGGAAACGCTTCACCGCGCTCGCCACATCGCGCGCGAAGTGGGTTTGCACTACGTTTACGAGGGAAATATTTACAGCGATGGCGCACACACCAGTTGCCCGAACTGCGGCGCACTGCTCATCAAGCGCTCGTGGCACGATGTGACCGAGAACCACCTGCAGCAAGGCACGTGTCCGCAATGCGGCTTGGTGATTCCCGGAGTTTGGGAAAATGAGCGGAGCCCGAGGCGATCCTTGTCCGGACGCTCCGAAAAATATAGCTACCTCAATTTGTGAATGCGCGCCGGCGTCACCAAAGATGCTGCCCGAATGCATAATACCCTGGCCCAACGCGCATCGCGTGGTGCCAGGCTATCGGAAACGCCCACCAAACCAGCCCTCCCAACACCGCTTGGCCCAGGGTTAACGGTAAGATGTTGCGTTCCCGCGCGAAGAGCCAGCACATCGCGAACCCCCCAATCAGCGTCAGCGGCACAAGCACGGGATTGGGCCAGTGCAACCCGGCAAAAATGATGCTGGCCAAGAGCGCCGCGACCCACGGGCGCTCTACAACAGACAGAAAGCGATCCATCAGATACGAATTGAGCGCGACCTGCTGCAGCAGGCAAAAGGAGAAATAGCCGAAGAAGCGACGACCGCTGATCAAGTGCGCGGGGAGGCGATGCAAGGCGTCAAGATAAAGACCAGCGGCGCAGAGCGCCAGAATGAAAACGCCGAAAACGACGGCCGCCCGACGCGTTGCGGGCCAGAGATTATCCGCGCGCCAGCCGAGCGTCTTCGGCGTATCGTGGTGTGCCAAAAAACTGACGACGAGCCAAACCGGAAACACCAGCCAGGCACTTGGATGCGTGAACTGCAGGCGCCAGATATACCACGCGATGAAACCCGAGAACGCCACACCCTCCACAAAGTTGAAATACCGCGTCCACTTAGTGCCCGACATACGCTAGGAATTCCGCGAAATGAGACAATCAGAACAGGCTGCAAGGAGTCGGATGTCACGAGGAGTGCCCCGGTTGTGTAAAGAGAGCCGCTGACCATGACGCAAAAACACCGAGTGCTGATTCTGGGTGGAGGCTTCGCGGGGCTGAATGCCGCACAAAAGCTCAAGCGCGCGCCGGTGGATGTGACCCTGATTGACCGCCGGAACTTTCATCTCTTTCAGCCGCTCCTGTATCAGGTTGCCACGGGCTCGCTCTCGCCCGGCGAAATCGCCGCTCCGCTTCGCGGCGTGCTGAGCCGCCAGAAAAACGCCCACGTGCTGCTCGGAGAAGCCGTGGACATTGATCCCGACGCGAAGCGCATAATCCTGCTGGACGGCGCCAGCTTTGCCTACGATTCACTCATCGTCGCCACCGGCTCGAAAACATCCTACTACGGCAATGATGCCTGGCGGCAGTGGGCGCCGAGCCTGAAGACCATCGAGGAAGCCACGGCTATCCGCCACAAAATCCTCTACGCCTTCGAATGGGCCGAGCGCGCCGCAACCGAAGAAGAGGAGCGGGCATGGCTGACCTTCGTCATCGTAGGTGCCGGCGCCACAGGCTTGGAGCTTGCCGGGGCCCTGGCGGAAATCGCCAACGAAACGCTTAAGAACGATTTTCGCCGCATCAATCCCAAAGACGCCCGCATCATCTTAATGGAGGGCGGCAGCCGCGTACTCGCTTGTGATGGCCACGGCGGTCGACTCCAGCGGCGTCACCTACAAGCGCGGAGATGCCACGGAGAAACTGGCGGCCAAGACCGTGTTGTGGGCCGGCGGCGTGATGACCACCAGCTTCGGTAAGAAGCTGGCGGAGCGCACCAAGGCCGAGACTGACCGCTGCGGCCGCATCAAAGTCCAACCGGATCTCACGACCCCGAATTATCCCGATATTTTCATCGTGGGTGATCTCGCCTCCTTCACTCAGGACGGCAAGCCGTTGCCCGGCGTTGCGCAGGTGGCCATTCAAGGCGGGGCCTATGCCGCGAAGGCCATTCGCGCGCGGCTAAAAGGGAAGAAAGACTTGCCGCCGTTCCGCTACTTCGACAAAGGGGACATGGCGGTCATCGGCCGCGCCGCCGCAGTTGCTAATATTTTTGGCCTGCATTTTTGGGGATGGCCCGCGTGGCTCATCTGGCTGTTCATTCACCTGATGTATATCGTCGAGTTCCAGAGTCGTGTGCTCGTCTTTGTGCAGTGGGGATTTGAATACCTGACGTTTAGCCGCGGCGCACGCCTGATCACCGGAGCGGCCGAAAGCGACCTGAAGGCGCAGCGCGCTTCGAGCGCAAGCACCGGCGGTCGCGATTGAACGCTTTCGCGCTTCTAACATCGTCGCAGCACGGCGCTGTAATCCTGAGAATCGGGCTAGCTAGTGGCATTTGGCGCTGCCCGAATCGACAAACGTCTTGCCAGCCTCGGGAATGAACTGCCAATCATAGCCGTCCGGACGCAGCGTCAGTTTGAGGACGCCGAAGGCATTCGCGTTGCGAGCTTCGCTGTTGGCGTCGATGGCGCCGAAGGGCCGCTGGTTTTTTCCACCCGTGCCGACCACAAACTCCCGAATTCCGCGCTCAGGGTCCGCCGCGCCGTCCGCGTTTTGCGGCGCGAAGCGCTCGTAATCATGATCGTGGCCAGTTACCGCCACCTCCGCATTGGCATCGTAGAGCGCCTGCCACAGCGCCTTGACGCTCCCATCGTTCCCGTGCGCGCTGCCGGAACTGAAGAGCGGCTTATGCCAATACGCCAGAGTGCAGGCGGTAGGATGCGCCGCCAAGTCTGCGCGCAGCCACTTTTCCTGTCGCGAGCCAGCCTTGCAACCACCCACATCGGCACACTCGCTGTTCAGCACCACAATGTGCCAGGCGCCGAGCTCGTAGCTGTAGTAGCCCTTCCGCTTTTCCCCGGCGGCAGTCCCGAAATATTCGAAGTAAGGCTTCGCGCCCGCCGCATGAAATTCGTGATTACCCGGCGCAGGCCGGGTACGCGACTTCACGCGTCCCCAGGTTTTGTCGTAGCACTTGAAATTTTCCTTCGATCCGTCGGGATATGCTAGATCGCCTACGGCCATCACCGTGCCGGGAATCGGCTCCAGCAGTTTAGCCGTGGCTTCCGCGCCGCGGAGGTCACGGCAATCGGCAATATCGCCCGCGCCCACGAGAACGGCGCTTTCGGTGTCCGCCGGATGGCTGCCGACAGACTTCGCGTAGCCAGTCAAGATGGCGATCACGCTACAGGCCATCACTACCGGCACTGTGCTGAGACATTGTCTGCTCATGAAGAACGCTCCCCTTGCTTTAGGCGCCCAAGTCTGCAGACACCTATCTAAACACACGCTAAACGTTCAGGTGAGCAAAGGATCACCTCATGGACGCGGCGAAACTCCGTGAGCGCCGCCGCAATCCGCCAACTGCCTATTTCTCGCACCAAGGCGGATAGAAGCGCTCGGCTGCACTTTTCCTTAGCCACGCCCGCGGAAACTTGACACAA
>WNFC01007188.1_pt1 | contig 15118 bp, 16 predicted proteins | sample 5400541 | NCBI WGS metagenome assembly WNFC01 (sample SAMN13153342, study PRJNA577476) | soil metagenome | isolation source: 120 cm saprolite under Douglas fir tree site 2 hole 2 replicate 1 | place: USA:California | collected 2015-04-18
GCTCCTGCCCACGGGCTCCAGCAAATCCATCAGGAATTGTTCCAGGCGTTTTCGGCATTTCTCGACTTGGGCATCCGTCATGCTCGCGACGGTAGCACCAGTAAAACCAAACGTCAATAACTTAACGTAGTAATACTAGATGGCTTCTATGCTTACATAGTTGAACAATCCTCTGCTCCTGGTTGACAAAAACAGGTCGCATCCCAAGGCCGAGGATGCATGTCACGGGAACGCCTGATCTGGAAGCAAATGTCTAACCTCCTCGACTAGTCCACGGTTTAGAACCTGAATTGGAGCCACTTGAACACTGGTCGTATAGAACGGAGGCAAATTCATCGCTAGCTCGGCTACTGCAGCTTGGGTAGCACCTTCTGGCAACAGCACATATTGTAAGTTGGATGGAAAGCTCTGCGGAATTGGCCCCTCCATTGTTGAACCGTAGGCACCCAGGGTCATCACCCCTTGCGGCGTGTTGGGATCAGGGGAGTAAAGAAACACAAAGGTCCCATACTTGGGATGGGTCAGCACGTCGCCTGCCTGCTCGCGAACTGACGGGTTACCGTCATTCATCAGAGCCCATCGGATATGGGCATATGTGCGCGTGACTTCCATAAAGGCCGTTCGGATCGGCGAACGCTTTTCTGAACCCCCCGAGCATAAGAGCAAATTTCCGAACGGGTCCAAGAACGCAACAGAGTTGAACGCGGCTCCGCGCCCCTGTGCCTTTCTCGCAGCACTGAGCAGTGCCTGGGCAATTTCCTTTCCGGGCATCCGTGGCTTAGTGCATGTCACACTGAACGCTTCCGGACAAGCATCCAGTAGGGCCCTCATTATCGGCGAATTTCGTTGCAGATCCTTTGGGTTATTGAGCTTGGTCGGATCCTTCCCACTGTTGTTGACCAACGACCGGACACTGTTGACGGTGCTCTCGAAAATCGTGTCGGTGAGGTAGAACGTAGAGGCGCTAATGCTCTGATGAGCGAATACAACTCCTTTCGCACCTCGAAAGGCGCGATTAACGGGAGCGTCAACCCCGTAATACGCAAACGACGATCGCGCAGCATTCTTCCACTTTAAAGGCAGAGATGGGAAATCGAAAGATTCGTTGTAGTTAATTCCGGCGTAGGTGTCAGTCGCTGAGACTCCTACGTTGAAGCCAGTAGTCAGCAAGGCGCCAGCACACATTGCGCACGGATCGAGCGTCGTAACTATTGTTAGCTCCTCTGGACGTGGAAGCTTCAGCCGCTTTCGATGCTTGAAGTACCAGTCGACGAGTTGGCGCTCGCCATGCGCTGTGGGATCGTGAAGCAAGAAGAGCTTTCTGTTCTCAAAAGGCTCTAGGACATTGTTGTGAAGGGCACAAATCACTTTACCACTTCGATTTTCAACGAGAGCCCCTCCCACGGCGAACGTATTCTGCAAAGAGGCCTCGATCGATTTTCCTGCTGCGATTCGTACTGCTTGGTCGGCAGTCGCAATTCTATTCATGGCTGATACCTAGCAACTAAATCAAAACATTTATATCGAAGTTACGGGTGACATTTCTGAGTAGCTGTTTCAAAGTGCAGACCACAATCGCTACTTTCTCAAGTGAGATAATTTCCGATCGACAGTGTAGAGACCGTTGAACTGCGCGGGTCGGAAGCCGATCAACGCAAGTATTTCCAAATTATTAGGAGCCTAGCGAGTCTTTGTGTTGACGATCAAGGCCGGGTGCATTGGGATTTTCTTGAAGCTGCTTTATCCGAAGACGCCCCAATCATACTAATCCCTCGTAATGCGGATGGGACATGACTCTCAAACACATTCTTCAAGTCTTTAGAAGTTCCAGGTTCAGCGCGTCAGATGAAGAATGGAAAAGCTACGCAAACAATTTGAGAAAACTCGCCCGAGATCATGGTCTAGCAGCCCGTGGCGCAAGTCGGAGGGACGTACGCCTTAGCCGCAGCGCTTCCAGTTGGACGCGACGCCAATCGGCTCTCGTTTTACTCGTCGGAACCGCTTTCTAAAGTTGTGGTTCGGTACGGCCTTGCTTCGATGTGTTACGACGAAGCAGCGCCGCTAGTATTATGAAGCTCAGCCCAGCCATCCCCATGACAGCCCGCGCAACGTGGAATCGCCACCATGCGTCTCTTAGTTCTGTCCAATTCGACGGCGGAGAACTGCTACTCCACGTAATAATCTGATGGTTGATCGGCCAGTTGCCGAAGACCGTAACCAAGACGGACGCTACGATACAGATACCCGTCGCGATCAGGAGGTAGAAGCTCAGGCGGTCGTGTCGCGCGAGGACGGCTGAGACCACCGTGAAGAACAGCCCTAGGTTCAGAGTCACGGCCAGCGGAAGCATCACTCGAATCCCGTGCTGCATCGTCTCGACATAAAAAGCGGCTGACATGCCGGAGGGGTTATATGCCAAGTATACAACAAACGCCCCGCCAGACGTCAGAGCGACAAATAACAGGCTCGCGAATAGAACGATTGTTCGTGCCAAATTATTCCTCCCCTGCTGATTTCTGGAGAGCAAAGTCAGATTCCCAGACCACTTGGTACGCGCAGTGTACTACACTACGTCATATGGCGATGGGCAAACGCAAACGCAAACGCAACCGATGGATATATCGGAGGGCGCGTGAATATGGCAAACGTCCAGGTCCGATGGCGGGTCGTTGATCTGGCGGGTCCGCTGTGTAGCTGCTGCCGCTCTGTCCCTGAATTCGCCGCCAACCATTGTCCTCAATGCCGTAGCCTCAAGACAATCACGCTATCTGAGACTACGGATAGTGAACTGATTTCGTTTTGCTGTGACTGTGGCCTGACTTACGACCTGCGCGTGGCGTTTAATCGCCATGAACAAACTGTGGAAGGCTGAAAGCCCGTTTCTTCTACCGATCAATCCACTTTGAGAGGTAGAAATGAACAAGACACTCGAAACAATTCGCGGTTCTTGGATTACGAGAGATCGCGAAACTGCCGAAGCCAATCGGATTGTCTTGCACAATTCTTTAGATCAAATCCCCACTGATCTCCGCGAGAAAATTCTTCCGGTCCTAGAATGGGCGGACAGCATTGAAGCTTCGTCGGATATGTTGTTGGATGTTTCGGTCAAATACGAAGAGCGCCAAATCAATGAGATCATCTTCTTAGAGGGACAGATAAGGGGCTTGATTGGCGCAATCCGCCAAACGAAACACATCGATTCAATCCGACAGTTGCGAACTGTAGCGCGAGACACGATTGAGCGAATGCGAGATCGTAAGAATCAGGAAGAACGGGAACGTTTGGCAGACGAACTGGCTGGTCGCGCTAATCCTGCCTTATCGATGGTTGTCCCATAAGTCCATGAAGCGTTTCACGGTTCGGCCTTCAGGCTGTCGCGGCTTCTGCCACTTCGATAAATCTGCGCATATCGAGGAAATAATTGACATACGCCCTCTTCAGGTCCGCCATTGATTTGGCAGAGACGAGTACCGCCTCACGTTCTTCTGACCCCAGTATGGCTCGTTCTATTTCTGCATATTCCCAAGTTGCTTTCTGTGTGGCATTCAATCTGTACCCAGTGATCTTGAGTTTTCTTGTTGACGTATGAAGTTCTAATAGAAAATAATGTGCACCGGGGATGTTAATTTCGATGACATCTTCTACACCCTTACCTATCAACCGCAGATAATCACACGCGCCTAGCCGAGCAGCACATCGGCAAAGTTGGTCGCGCACCTTGTCTCTATTTGCTGGTATACCTGGGATGCCAAAAGCTGCTTTTTCAGCAAAGGCGATTTCAGTAGCCATCAGCTTGAAAAAATGCTTCCAAACCGGATCGCCTTCACTGGACTTTAATAATTCTCTACGGAAGAATCCTACAATCTCAACCGCCGTTGCCCACGCGTGTTGCAATTCGGTGCGGAATTGTATCTCAATCTTGTGTCCGTTATAGGTTGACTTGCGGTCACTCAAGTAATCATAAACAAGATGGATTCCTCGATAACCGCTTCCCCTTGGTATCGCAATATAGTTATCTTGACGAATCAGTTTGTGCTTTAAGTCGCTGTGTTCATATTCCTTAACAAATTTCTCCACTTGGGAGATGTTCCCTAAAACTACGCGGCAACCTCCGATGTCTTGCATCTCAGACAGAGTGATTGGTCTTTTGGTGTGTTTTTGCAGTTTGTGTTGAATTGCTCTAAGCCGCTTAACGCGCTGCGAGACTACTGCTTTGGTAAAATGTTCTGCTTTTCGGCTCAAGGTGGTCGCGAATGTATTCAGTGGAAAGTAATGCGATGCTCGCCAATTATTGATAATTGCCAAAGCCCTCTCAAGCTCATCGTCATCGTGGAGTGACGCGAATACAGCGCCAGCGCGATTTACTTCTTCAATGGAATATCCTGGAACAGCCCATGCCATTCGACCAGTGTACCGATTTATTTATATCAAGAGGAAATTCCCTCATGCCGAAGCCAAAGCGTAAGTTTCCGCCAGCAAGAAAAGGCAAGGACGATTTTATGCATCCATCAGGGCTTCCGAACGGGAGGCAGATTGACTCCCAACTGAGTCGCGCGTCTGTCCATTTCGGTAACGAGTGCGTCGTAGTCAGCCTTCCCCTGCATGCCAGCCCATCTAGCCTTCAACGTTTTGTATTCCATGTCACTGATGGCCGGGGCCAGGACTGTGAGACGCTGCGAGAAGGACGCACTTATAACGGCCTTCCCCATTGAGAGCGAGAAGACGACGAGGAAAGCGAATCCCAAGATCAACATCAACAGCGCGAGAGGTAGATTCATGAGTAGACGGGGCACGCTGTAGGTCCGCTGCAACACGGTCGATGTGGATGCCACTAGGTCGAGCCAATGACCTGCCATGGTCATCAAAATATACGTGGTCAAGAGTAAGAACGTGAGCAGTCCGACAGCGTTATGTTCACCGAGGGCTGCGCCACGATAGATTCGGTCGACGTAGCCTTGGTGAACAAAACCGCCGACCACCAAAATCGCCTTCCACGTGAAGCTCAAAATGGGCTGAATGAAAATGGTCACTAGCAACCATACGATCAACCCGCTCGTGATTCTCTCCTTCAGGCCCTTGCTGTCCATGTCAGTCCTCTCTGCCGAAAACAAGCCGATGGTCTGATGATAAACTTTCTGTCGTGCCTGGCAATGCTTACCGGAGTGGGATTCTTCGCCTATTGGATAATCAAAGGCGGAATGTTTGTTGTGAAGAGTGTAGGCGGATGAGGTGGGATTCCAGCAAGTTGTACCCAAGTTGTACCCAGAGGGCATCTTTTGGCATCTCCTGGGATGTGCTGTTTGCTCTGTAAATCGTTGATTTTACAGGAAAGTCGTTTGTTTACACCAGCCGGGACAGCCTTGAGAGGGCTACGTCCTAACCCTTAGACGATATCGCCGAAGCCTTGCTGCAGAAGGGCGCCGGCACAAACTCCCGGTGTTTGCTTATTTTCGCATGTACGATCAGCGCGATCAAGCCGAGTGAGTTTTTTAGTAGAATTGCGCGTTCATGAAAACTTCCTGAAAGCCCAGTGACTCCAGAGCAACCAGCATCACGAAATGCGAGCCGTAAACGAGATACCGCTTCCACAAGCGTCGCGGCTCCACGGCCAGTCTGAAAAGCCATTCGGATCCGTTTTCGCGCATCCACACCGGGGCTCGGGACGCGCCCACTATGAAAATCAACGCGGCGCCGACGCCGATCAGCACCGGAACGCTGAGAAGCTTCCGGTGTTCGAACATCCATCGATCCTGCTTCGGCGCGCCAAGACCAACCCATACGATGTCAGCGCACGAACGCTCGATGGCTTCCACGACGTCGCGATCTTCCTCCAGTGTCAGCGAGCGAAATGGCGGACAATAAGTTCCTGCAACAATCAGGCCCGGGAATCGCGCCGCGAATCGCGCCGCGAGGTCTCTGGCGACTTCAGGGGCTCCTCCATAAAAGAAATGGCGATATCCCTTGGATGCCGTCTCTTCGCAAAATTCAGTCATCAACTCCGGGCCACACACACGGCTCCGAAGGGCGAAACCTTTCCGCCGGCCCATCCACACCAGTGGAAAACCGTCCGGAACCACGAGGTCGGCGCCCGCCAGCATGCCCTTGAAACCCTTGTCGTGCTGCGCCTCCATGACGCTGTGCATGTCCGTAACGGCCACAACGTGGCATGCATCGCGCCGACTGATCCACTCCTCCATCCGTGCAATCGTGTCCGCTATCTGCACTGCATCCACTCGCACGCCCAGCAAGTTGTAACTCCTGACGACGTCCTCGTAAGCAATAACGCCGTTGGACACTGGTTCACTCCGATCGCATCGCCACCAGACTTGTTCCCACAAGAGGGAATCTCGTGTGACGATTGTCGGGCAAGTTCTTGGACGTGCGCCGCACCAGGCGCCACCAGTGAAGGTACGTCCTGCTCGTTTTCCGCTTCTCCAACCACTTCAATTCCCGCCTGCCCGGAAAGTGTGGATAGCACCAGTTCGCGCAACAGCCGGGGACGATTGGCGACCACCACGCGAACACTTGATTCCATGCATCCCTCCGGGCTAACGACACTAGTGGGAAATGAGAAAGGGGAACAGGCTGGAAACGGTACGGGGGTAGTAGTCCTGTAGAAACGCGGTTCAGTACTCAGGAAATCTGGGACTTAGTAGGTACGGTGTTGTTACCGGTGTCTCACTCGACCGGCGCAGCTTCCGTTCTTTGTTCTACTCTTATCACCGGCTTCACCGAGAAAAACTTATGCCGGCACGGTTCGCATCGCAGCGCCGGAATTCGCAGCGCCCGCCAAAACATCGCCATCATCCCCGGTACGTGCTCCGCGGCGATTCGTTGCAATTCCAAATTGCCGCAAATCCTGCAATGCGCATAAAAGTGATTGCGCACCGGCGCGGCGCGCGCGTAAAACCTCGCTTCGCACCTTCCGCACCGCCACGGCAAGACGCCCGCAAATCCAAATAGATAATCCTGCGCCGTCCGGCGTTTCGACCGCCGGATCTTCGACTCACGGCAATTGGGGCAGGCTAACGGGACTTTTCCGATCGTCGTTTCTCCCCGGAAAGCATAGGCGAGAAACGCAAGCTGCCGCAAGAGGCACTCTCTCTCCGGGCACGATACAATACTCCCGAGGACCGCCTATGCCCGACTACACCGCAGAGCACGCCCGCGCCGGCATCCAGACCAAATTGCCCGCGCTCGAAACCTGGCCCAATCAATTCCCCGGCTACGTCATCACCACGCGCTTTCCCGAATACTCCTCCGTCTGCCCCAAGACCGGCCTCCCCGACTTCGGCACTATCACCATTCAATACATGCCAAAAAAAGATTGCATCGAGCTCAAAGCCCTCAAAATGTATCTCCTCGCCTATCGCGGCCTCGGCATCTTCTATGAAAACGCCGTCAACAAAATCCTCCACGACATCGTCGCCGCGGTCCGCCCCGAATGGTGCGTCGTCCGCGGCGAATTCACCCCCCGCGGCGGCCTCTCCACCTCCATCTTCGCCCGCTGGCCCTCCACCCGCCCCCACGCCAAACGCAAACGCTAATCCCGCGTACTCTACGTGGGCTTTTTTTTACGTTCGATCGTACAAACGTTCCAAAGTTCCAACGTTTCAACGTTCTTCCGCTCCCCCGGTGGACTTCCAGCCCTTGGCAGGCCATAATTTCCCTTCGGCGCCATCACCGACTGTGACGCCCATCACCGAGGAGGGGGAATGAGCATTTCTCCAAACGTACCGAGTCCGCAGGAGTCGTACCATTACGAATCTGCGGGCACTCCGCGCTGGATCGCGCTTCTGTTTGGCGTGGTCATCGCCGCTCTGGCCGTTCTCGGCTACGCCGGCTATTCCACGCAAACCCGGCTGAGCCAGGACCTCGCTAAGCAGCAGGACCAGAACAAAATTCTCACCGCGCAGCTCGATCAGGCCAACGCGCGCCTCGCCGACCTGAAAGGGCACCTCGAGGTCACCGAGCAGAAAGTCGGCATGACCCAGGCGGAAATCTCCAAGGCCCAGAGCCGCGCCGAATCAATCCGCAAGGAGCAGCAGACCGCCGACCAGAAACTCACCGCGCAACTCACGCAGGCGCAAAAGGAAAACGAGGAAAAACTGGGAGCCGTGGCCACGGAAGTCGGCGGCGCCAAAAAAGACATCGAAGCCACCAAGAACGATCTGGAAGCCACGAAAACCAAAATGGCCAGCGCCATGGGCGACATGAATGTGATGAGCGGCCTCATCGCCCGCAATCGCGACGACCTCGAAGAATTGAAGCGTCGCGGCGATCGCAACTACTACGAATTCTCAATCCAGAAATCCAAAGCGCCGCAGCGCGTCGGTCCCGTGCAGGTCACGCTCAACAGAACCGATCCGAAAAAATCGAAGTACACCGTGACCGTCGTCGCCGACGACAAAACCATCGAAAAGAAGGACAAAACCTCCGGCGAGCCCGTTCAATTCTACGTCGCCCACTCCCGAGGCACGCCGTACGAATTCGTGGTCTTCGACGTCGGCAAAAACCAGATCACCGGCTATCTTTCCACGCCGAAAGAAGCCGGTGGTGGCGCTCCCGCGGCCGCAGCTCCCGCCGGCACCGCAACGCCCAGCAAGCCCTGATAGTTAGCATCGCTAACTATTTTTCATTTTTCGTCGAAAACCATGCTCCGCGTTCTGGAAACACCGCGCGCGACAGCGCTTTTGTCTTTCGCGCCGCCGCGCTAGCATCGAAGTGTCGACAATCTCATCCAGTATTCCGGGAGTTCTCCCATGAAATCTCTTCACCTTCGCATTCTTTTTTTCGCGGCAGCGGCTCTTCTTTTTTTCGCGGCTGGATCAGCATTCGCGCAAGCGCCACTGGAGCCGGCGCAGTTGCCTTCGCGCACGGTTTTCTATTTGATTTGGCGCGGCGCTCCGGCTCCCGACGTTCGAAAGGCCAATGACCTGATGGCGCTTTGGGACGATGCAGATTTTGCGCCGGTGCGTTCCGCGCTCGCTTCGAGCATTCTCAGTTCCTCGCAGGAAAAATCGCCCGGCCAAAAACTGACTCCGGAAGAACTGCAGGAGTACGCGTCCCTCCTCGAAAATGGATTCACGCTCGGCTACCTCGGCGAACCAGCGAAGCGCTCCGCAGCAAGCGCGCCGGTTTCGAAAGATGCCAAACCACCCGCATGGAACGGAATGTTTTTCGTGTATGACCGCACTGGCAAAGAATCTTTGATCGCCAAAGCAATTCTACGAATGCGCGCGCAGCAAAAAGAGGCGCCGGTGCTAACTCCACTCGTGATCGCCGGCGTTCCCGTCCTGAAGGTGGAGAGCAAGAATGGCGCGACGTATTGGGCGGATCAAGGCAAATATGCGGTGAGCGCCGGCGAGCGTTCCGTGATGGAACAAATTCTCGGCCGCATCAATGGCAAGTCTGCCGCGGCTGCGTCACTGGCGCAATCTTCTGCCTATCAAGAGGCGCAACCGATTCTTGGCAGCGGCGTGCTTGAATTTTTTGCCGGCGTACCCGATTTGAAAGATCTCGCTTCGGATTCGAGCGCGGGCGGATTCCAAGCGCGTCCACTGCTTGAAGCGGTGCGGATTGACGCGATCCACTCCATCGGCGGCCATCTCGCACTGGAAGGTTCGAAAACACACATGCAGGCCGCGATCTTCGGCAATACCGCTCCCGGAACGCCATTCGACATTTGGCCAGCAAGCCCGGGCTCTCCCGCTTCCCTCGCGTTCGCGCCCGCGGATACGGTTTCCTACAGCGCGGGACAAATCAATTTCATGGGGATTTACAGCATCATAAAACGGATAGCACAGGCCGCATTTCCGCAGGGACAGCAAGGCAACGCGGACATGCTCGACACGCTCGCGGCAGCACGGCTCGGTATGCCTTTGGCGGATGCACTCAGCCTGCCCGCAGGAGAATTCGCATCGATGCAAACGAGTCCTTCGCTGGATACGGCGAAGCAAGTCTACTTTCTTGGAATTCGAAAGAAGCCGGAAACGCTCAAGCTGATGCGGGCGCTCTTCAGCGATCAATTGACTTCGGAACGCAACGAGGGCAACGTAACTTTCCTTAAAATTTCCCTCGGAGGGAAACAAGGCAGCGCGGGCGTCGCGCAATGGAATTTTTTCAACGTGGCTGTTACGCCGGACATGATGATCGGCGCGAGCCGCGCGGAAACGCTTCGCGAAGTTCTTTCGAATCGTTCAAAAGGACCGGCTGCGGCTGGTCTCGCCACGGTTCCACAATTTCAGGCCAGCCGCGCACAATTTCCGGACAATCTAAACAGCATGAGTTACTTCGATTTTCAAAAAGTGGATTGGCCAGGGTTGCGAGACCGCGTGGTGGCAGAATCAAAGAAGAGTTCCGCGGCGAAATCCCTGGAACCGGCGAAGAAGCCGGCCGCGTCTGGTGGTATGAACCTGGATTGGCTTACACAGGTGAATGCGCAAGTCTTCTCGCGTCATTTACATTACTCCACGGGCGTCTCGTGGAAGGATTCCAAGGGTATTCATTGGGATCAGTGGCTCGAGTAGCCCGGTGATGCGGGCAGTTCGCTTTTTTCCGGCAGCGCTGCTATTCCCTGCGCTGCTCTGCGTAATCCCGGCCGCGCGCGCGCAGGAAACGCCGCCAACACCAGACCAAGGCATTCACGTCAGCGTGGAGCGCGTCAATGTAGGCGTGATCGTCACCGATGCGCGCGGAAACTTCGTGGGAGGCCTGCGCCGCGAGGACTTTCACCTCTTTGATAACACCGTTGAGCAACCCATCAGCGATTTCGCAGCGATCGAAGAACCAGCGCAGGTCTTGCTGCTCATCGAAGCCGGTCCGGCCGTCTACCTGCTCGAAGGCGGTCACCTGCAGGCCGCGCATTCTCTGCTCAACGGGCTCTCGAGCGGCGACCGAATCGCCGTTGTGAAATACGCGGAGTCGCCCACGGCGCTTCTCGATTTTACAACGGATAAGCAGGCTGCGGTCGCCGCGCTTGGGCAATTGCGCTTCAATCTTGGTTTTGGCTCGCTCAATTTATCGGCAAGCATTTCGAAAGTGCTGGAATGGTTGGGGAACACTCAGGGTAAGAAGACCATTGTTTTGTTGTCCACGGGCGTGGACACGTCTCCAATGAATGAGTCCGCGCTGGTGATTCAGCGGCTCAAGATCAGCGACGTGCGCCTCCTGGCCGTTTCGCTCATGGGCGGCTTGCAAAATCCGCAGTCTAGCGGCAAGAAGAAATCGCCTGCAGCAAACCGTTCCCAATCGGCGGTGGAGTTCGAAAGAGCGAATCAACTGCTGAAGCGCATAGCTGAATCCACAGGTGGCCGCGCCTACTTCCCCGCGACCGAAAAGGAATTTAATTCCGCGTACGCCGAGATCGCGCAGCTCGTCCGCCACGAATACAGCCTGGCGTTTGCACCGCCAGAGCGTGATGGGATCGTTCACTTCATCCAAGTGCGCGTTGGCGCTCCGCCAGCCGAAACTCCGCCTGCCGTTTCCTATCGCATCGATCATCGCCAGGCGTATCTGGCACCAGCGGCCAATCAGTAAGTTGCAAAGAATCAATCCCGCAACGCGCGGACTGGATCGATCCGCGTGGCACGCAAGGCGGGCAAGAAACATGCTGCCAGGGAAGCGATGGTCATCACCACGAATGCGGACCCGAAGGCTACCGGGTCGCGTGGACTCACCTTGTACAAGAGGTTTCCAAGCAATCGGGTTAATGCGAGTGACACCGCGGCGCCCAGCAAGACGCCGCCGGCCGTCAATCCCAGGCCACGCGACATCACCAGCCGCAATAGATTGGATGCGCCCGCACCAAGCGCCATGCGCAGCCCCAACTCGCGGGTACTCTGCGACACTGCATACGACATCACGCCATAAAGTCCGATGGTGGCGAGTAGCAGCGCCAATCCACCTAGGGTCCCAACTAGAGTTACCGCCACCTGCTGGGGCGATGTCGAGCGATCCAGTTGTTCCTGCAGGGTGATCACCTCGTAGAGGGCAAGATTTGCGTCCAGTGCGTGCACCTCACGCGTCAGCGCCGCCTCCATGGTCTCCGGGCTGAGTGGCGTTCGGATATACAAGCCCGCCCCAACCGTGAAATTTTGGCGCTGAGGCACATAGAAAAAGGGTTTCGGTGTCTCCCGAACGCTCTCGTACTTGGAATCTTTTGCTACACCGATCACCTGCATCCATCGGCCCTTAACCTGAACGCGCTCACCGATTGGATTCCTGCCGCGCCAATACCTCGCGGCTGCTCTTCGGGCGGCGACTGATAGCCGTCTACGGCAATCGGCGACGAAGAAAAGCTCCCATAGCTGAGCGGCGTCATTCGCGCGAACGCCGCCGACTCGACGCCGGGAAGCGCCTTCACGCGATTGAGGAGTTCGTCCTGGAAAGCCTGGGCGCGCTGGGCATCGTATCCCGCCGATACCAAAAGGACGGCAGTGTCCAGCACTCCGTGTGTCGAAAACCCCGGGCTGCTATTTCGAATTTTCTGTAAGCTCTGCAGCAGGAGCCCTGCTCCGACCAGCAAAACGAAACTCAGCGACACCTGCATCACCACCAAGCCGGAGCGAACCCATGCTCTTCCGCCGCCCCCAACGACGCCCGCCGAATCGGCTTTCAACGCGCCGGCAAGATCGATCTTGCCGGTCTGCATCGCGGGGACCAGCCCGAGCAGAAGCGTCGCGGTGAGGCAAACTCCAGTGCTCAGCGCCAGAACGCGCCAATCGATTTCGCCCGGCAGGTGCATCGCCACGCCACCCCGCGCGGGGAAGAGCAGCACGAGCGCGTGACGGCACCAGTACGCAACGAGCAGTCCACCGGCTGCACCAAAAGCCGAGAGGATCAGGCCTTCTGTCAGGAGTTGCTTCAACAGACGGCTGCGACTGGCGCCAATGGCGAGCCGAACTGTCATCTCATGCCGTCGCGCAAAGGACCTGACAAGGAGCAGATTGCCGACGTTTGCGCACGCGATGAGCAGAACGAAAACAACTACGGCGAGCATAATTTCAAGTGTGGGGAGCAGGGTGCCCGCATTGTTGAAGGGCGTTTGCCATAGCGGCCACAGCTTGATGCCGCGGCCGCGGTTCGTGTCTGGATAGTCGGTTTCCAATCGCTTCGCAGCGGCCGAAATCTCCTGCTGCGCTTGCGAAAGAGTCACGCCGGGCTTGAGGCGCACATAAGCTTCAATCCAGCGCGCGCCGCGATCCTCCAATTTGTATCCACCCGCTTCAAATGTTTCTTCCATTGAGGCTGGGACCCAGAACTGCATCGCCCAGCCCACGAAGGTTCCATAAAATCCCTCCGGGGCCACCCCAACAATCGTGTGCATCACCCCGTTGAGCCGCTGCGTTTTCCCGATGATTTGCGGATCACCCTTGAACCGCCCTTTCCATAGCTGGTAACTGATCACCGTCACAGGATGAGCGTTCCGCCCCGTGTCTTCGCCGGGCTCGAACCCGCGGCCAAGAATGGGATGGACCCCGATAGCATCAAAATAGTTCGCGGACACGATGCTCCCCGTGGTGCGCTCGGCACGGTCTCCGATGCTGAGAGTGGTACCCATGATTTTGGTCACGATGAAGGAGTCAACCAGAGTGCAGTTCCTCTGCAAATCGAGGAGATCAGGCCAGGAAGTAAGGGTAGGACCAGACTCGCCTCGCGCCGTTCCGGTAAGAGCGAGCAACTGCTCCTGGTGGGTTACCGCCGGGTACGGACGGAACAGAATCCCTTCGACCCAACTGAAGACCGCGGCGTTCGCACCGATTCCCAAGGTGAGGCAAAGGATTGCCAGGATGGAAAAGCCCGGACTGCGCCGGAGCATCCGGAAACCGAAGCGGAGGTCTTGAAGCGTAGTCTCGATCATCGGTAGTCCTCTCTGGTCGCGATAGAGTTCCTTGGTTTGTTCGATGCCACCGAACTCCCGGTGTGCTTCGCGGCGGGCGTCGGCGGCGGTCATACCTTTGCGCAAGTTCAGTTCCACGGCCATCTCCAGGTGCGAGCGCAGTTCCTCGTTCATGTCGTCTTCGAGACGACGGCGACGGAAGATCGCGGTGAGGCGGTGGATGAAGATGCGGCAAAATTCGCGCATGGCTAGCTCGCCCTCAGCACACGGGAGAAGGCACGTGCTCCTTTAGACGGTCAACAGGAGAAAATGAGAGCCTAACAGAATCCTGTTGGCCGTCAACAGGAGTTTCAAACTTGTCCGAACAGCTCTTGAAACGAAGAAGGGACCCGGATTTGCCTCAGATGCCGGCGTACCAGGAGTAGCCTGCGGCGGGGGCCGGGGAGCCCTGGCCGTCGCCGATGTGTTTCATCGAGTCGGTAACGGTGATGTGAGAGATGTATTTAACGCTCTTGTAACCGAGCTGGCGAGCGACCTTCATGCGAACGGGAGCGCCGTGATCGACGGGCAGCTCCCCGCCGTTCATGCCGTAGGCGAGAAAGGTTTGCGGATGCCAGGCGTCGGGCATGTCAATGCTGTCCCACCAAAATCCGTCGAACGAATAGTAGACAACATACTTCGCCTGCGTGCTGACGCCCACGAAATTCAGAACAGTGGAAAGCGGCGCACCGATCCATTCGGCAATGAAGGACCAGCCTTCTTCGCAGGCTTGATGGGTGATCTAACTGCGGGAAGGAAATCGCTTCAGGTCCGCAATAGAGAAAGACGATGGGCGAGCGACCAAACCGTCCACGGTGAGGCGCCAGTCAGCAAAACCTCCAGCTACATGGCGCTGATACGCCTCGTTTTGGGGAGGCTTGCCATTGACGAACGCAACCTTTGAAATTTCGCTGCGGTTGAATTCGCGCGCGAGCGAATGGCGGGACATCAAGATTCGCTGCGCAGCGTACGTCAGTGTTTCGCCTGCGCCAAAGATGCCGCCATGGTCGGGCGGGATCAAGCCATAGCGCTCGGCAAGGACGGCAGCGACTCCCAGGCCGGAGACTCCTGCGGCGGTCGCTAAGTGCTCTCGTTCTGAGTTACGGTGACGTATTGGAAGGGCGTCAGGCCGCGGGAGCGAACCGCTTGTTTTCGATTTTCGCCAGGAGAGTAGCCAGATCTTTGCGAGTGAAGGTCCATTGAAAGGGAGAAGCGGTTTCCTCGTACCGCCGCTGAAAG
>WNFC01004549.1_pt1 | contig 15117 bp, 13 predicted proteins | sample 5400541 | NCBI WGS metagenome assembly WNFC01 (sample SAMN13153342, study PRJNA577476) | soil metagenome | isolation source: 120 cm saprolite under Douglas fir tree site 2 hole 2 replicate 1 | place: USA:California | collected 2015-04-18
TACCAGCACTTTCGCGAGCATGACGATCCCGGCATCTTCATCAGCGCACCGCTCAGGAGCCGGACCACCGGCACCTGGACGATCTTTCTCGCGCGCCGCGTCAATGGGCCGCATGGCGAGTTCCTCGGCATCGCGCTCGGCATGGTTGCGCTGCGCTATTTCGAAGATTTCTTTCGGGCGATTTCGTTGCAAAACGAGGGCTCGGTCGCCGTGCTGCGACGCGACGGCGTGATCCTCGCGCGCTTTCCCAGCATCGAGGAGAGGATCGGCAAGACAATGCCGCTGGAATCGGTGTGGTATGGGCGTGTCGCGGCGGGCGGCGGCACCTACCGGTCGGTCGGCAAACTCAGCGGTCTCGCCCGCCTCATCTCGCTTCACCCGATGCGGGATTATCCGCTCGTGATCGACGTCGCGGTGTCGGAGGACGCTGTGCTCCATCACTGGCGCCGGCAATCGACTTACCTCGCCATCTGCACGCTGTGCGCCGTCATCGGTTTCGTTGTCCTCTTCTCGGCGCTTGCGGCGCAATTTCGCCGGCTCAAGCAATCGGAAGCGTCGCTGGCGGCACGCAATCTCGACCTCGAGGACAACCGGGCGCGGCTTGAGGCGCAGACCAGCGAGATCATCCAAACCGCCGAGGCGTTGCACGCCAGCCAGCGCATGCTGCGCGGCATCATCGACCAGTTTCCCGCCAAGATCGCCGCCAAGGACAAGGATCTGCGCTTCCTCGTCGTCAACAGCACGTGCGCGCGCGAGCTCGGCTGCCCTCCCGAGGCCGCGGTCGGCAGGAAGCGAGCGGAATTTTCGATCGCGGGGGTTGAGACGACGACCATGACGGAGTGGTCGTCCGATGTCATGAAGCGAGACCTCGAGGTGCTGGAGACCGGACGGCCGGTCATGAATGTCGAGGACAAGCTCACCTATGCCGATGGCAGGGTCGAATATTTCCTCACCAGCAAGGCGCCGCTCCTCGATGCCGGCAATGCCGTGGCCGGAGTCATTACCGTTGCCGTCGACATCACGGCACAGAAGCGGGCCGAGACCGAGCGCCGCGGGCTCGAGCAGCAGTTGCAGCATGCGCAGAAGATCGAGGCGCTCGGCCAGCTCGCCGGCGGCATCGCGCATGATCTCAACAACGCGCTCGTCCCGGTCCTCGCGATGACCGAGCTTGTCCTGCACGATCTGCCGGCGGCCAGCCGCGATCGCGGCGCGCTCGAGATGGTGCTGGCCGGCGCCAAGCGGTCGCGCGAGCTGGTCGGGCAGATCCTGGCGTTCAGCCGCCGCGAGCAGGCGGCAAGGTACGAGTTCGATCTGACCGAGATCGCCGGCGAAGCGCTCAAGATGCTGCGCGCCAGCATTCCGAGCACCATCATGCTCATCGACAAGATCGATCCTGCCCTGCCGATGATCGGCGATCCGGGCCAATTGCACCAGGTGCTGGTCAATCTCGCCGTCAACGCGGCCCAGGCCATCGGTGATCAGCAGGGAATGGTGACCGTGCGCGCGCATCGCGAGAGCGACGGCGCGCATGTCCGGCTGTCCGTGGCGGATACCGGTTGCGGCATGGATGAGGTGACGCGGGAGCGCATCTTCGAGCCGTTCTTCACGACAAAGGAGGTCGGCAAGGGCACCGGGCTCGGCCTCTCGATCGTGCATGGGATCGTCACCAACCACGGCGGCACGATCGCGGTCGAGAGCGCCCCGGGCCAGGGTACGCGCTTCGACATCATCCTGCCGACGGGGCTCGCCGGCGCCGCATCGGCAGACACGTTCGATGCGGAACCCACAGCGGCGGAACCCACAGCGATCGACACGCACGACCGCCGCGCCGTCGCGTAAGGCCGGAAGCCGATGCCCGCGCGACCGATTGCGACCTCGACATGATGATTGCCGTGCGTCGCCATCTCCTGTTGCGAGCGCTCCTGCCTCTCGCAGCCGTCCTCGTCGTCTTTGCCGCCGCGGCGGTCTTCGTCGTCTCGGCGAAGGGCCGACGCGACGCGCTCGCGGCACTGACCAGCAAGGCGCAGGTCACCGCCGAGATCCTCGCCCGTTCGGTGGCCGGACCGGTGTGGGACCTCGACACCGAGTTGACGGTCAGCATTCTGACCGCGGCCGGCGCCGATCCCGATTACGCGGGGAGCCGCATCATCGATGAGAATGGCAAGCTGCTCGCCCAGCACGGCAGCAGCACCGATGTCGGAGCCGGCTGAGAGGTCACGCTTTCCAGCGCCGCCATCCATTCCTATAGTCGGGGCGACGAAGCGGCAATCGGGGAAACCATGACGAGGCGCGAGATCCCGGCAGTCGAGGTGGGGATCCCGCGCTTTGCCTTCGCGCCAGCTTCCGGCGCCGAGGTTTTCGATCTCGACAGCCATGCGCGCGCCCGCGAAGCGCTCGATTTCGGCCTTGCCGTCACTGGCGTCGGGTTCAATGTCTTCGTCGTCGGCGAGGATCGCGCCGGCCGGATGACGGCGACGCTCGGCTACCTCAATGAGAAGCTGGCGGAGCGCCAGCCGCCCAATGACTGGGTCTACCTCAACAACTTTCGCCAACCCTGGAGTCCGACGCCGCACCGGCTGCCCGCCGGCATGGGGCGGCGGCTGCGCGACCGCATCGCCGCGGTGATCCCGAAACTGCGCGATGCGCTCGCCGCCGCCTTCACTTCCGAAGCCTATCAGGCACGCGCCCTGGCGCTGCGCGAGACGCTGCAAGAGGGCATGGTGCGCGATCTCGAAGAGTTGCGACAGACGGCGCGCAGCCACGGGCTCGAGGTCGCGCAGCAACCCGATGGCGGTCTCCGGCTGCAGCGTGCGGAGGCTGCCGGAGACGAGGCTCCCCGCAGTACCGACGGCGACACCGCCGAGCGCATGCTGGCAACCTCGCTGACGCGCTTCCAGCTGCATGCCGCCAGCGCGAAGCTTCGCCTTGGCGAGAGCGTCCGCGAGCTCAACCGCGGCATCGCCGACGAGGTCGCAAGCGCCATGCTCGAGGAGCTCATCGCCGAGTTCTCCGGCTTCGGCGGGCTGAGCCGCTGGCTGACCGAGCTTCGCGTCGAGATACTGGAGAATCCGACGCAGTTCCAAACCAGCGCCGATGACGACGAAGAGGATGGGGCGGCGCGCGAGCGGCGCTATGCCATCAACCTCCTCGTCGACCATGGCGAGGAAGCCCACCCGGCGGTCGTTCTGGAGAGCAATCCGAGCTATGAGAACCTCTTCGGACGCATCGAATACCGTCAGGCCGAAGGCACCGTCGAGACCGATTTCACCCTAATCCGCGCCGGCTCGCTGCACCGTGCCAATGGCGGTGTCCTGGTGCTGCGCGCGGAGGCGCTCGCCGCCAATCCGGTGAGCTGGAGCTTCCTCAAGGCCGCTTTGCGCGACCGCGAGATCCGCATCGAAGAGCCGCAGCGCGCGCAGATGCTGCCGATGGCGGTGGCGCCGAAGCCGAAGCCGATTCCGCTCGAGCTCAAGGTCGTCATCGTCGGGGCGCCGCGCTGGTACGCCACGTTCTTCGACGGCGATCCGGATTTTCAGACCTACTTCAAGATCAAAGCGGACATCGACGTCGACATGGCGGCGGCGCTGCGCAATCTCGACCTCTATGCCGGGCTGATCACCGATATGGCGCGCGATCACCAGCTCGAGCGCATCGACGCCGACGCGATCGGCCGCCTGCTCGGCATCGCCGCGCGCTGGGCCGAGCGGCGCGACCGGCTGACCGCCCGCTTCGAGCTGATCGAGGATCTGGTGACCGAGGCCGCGGTGCGCGCCAAGCAGGCCAAGCAGCGAGAGCTCACCGAGGCGATGCTGCTCGCTACGCTGGAGGCACGCCGCCGCCGCAACATGCGGATCGAGGACCGCGTCGTCCGCGGCATCCTCGAGGGTGCGGTGATGATCGACACGACCGGCAGCGCCGTCGGCCAAGTCAACGCCTTGACGATCACCGATGTCGGCGACCGGCGCTTCGGCACACCGGTGCGGGTCACCGCGCGCGCCTCGGTCGGCCAGGTCGGGATCATCAACATCGAGCGCGACGTCGAGCTCGGCGGCCCGATCCAGCAGAAGGGTGCCATGGTGCTGCAGGGCTATCTCGCCGGCCGCTTCGGCCAGACGCAGCCGCCGTCGTTCAGCTGCTCGATCACCTTCGAGCAAACCTATGGTGGGGTCGAGGGCGACAGCGCATCGCTTGCCGAGCTGATCGCCGTGCTGTCGGATCTTGCGCAATTGCCAATCCGCCAGGATGTGGCGATCACCGGCTCGGTCAGCCAGACCGGCCGCGCACAGGCGATCGGCGGAGCGCGCTGGAAGATCGAAGGCTTCTTCCGGATCTGCCAATCCGCGACAGGTGGCTTGACCGGGACGCAGGGCGTCGTCGTGCCGGACGCCAATCGGGTGAACCTCGTGCTGCGCGACGACGTCGCCGCTGCGCTCGCCGAGGGCCGCTTTCATGTGTGGTCGGCAGCGACGGTCGAAGACGCGCTGGAATTGCTGCTCGGCGTGCCAGCCGGCATCGCCGATGCCAGCGGGCACTATCCGGCAGACAGCGTATTCGGGCGCGTGGCGACCCGTCTCGCCGAATTCGACCGCATCCTCGCGGCACGGCGAATCACGGGATTTACCGAGGCGAGATAAAGAGACTGCGCGCTGCATCGAGCGCTTGGCCCGCCGCGACATATTCGGCCGCCAGCCGCTCGACGAGCTCGGCCACCGGAAGCACGTCGTCGATGGTGCCGAGCCCCTGCCCCGCCCCCCAGATATCGCGCCAGGCGGTCGGACGATCGCGCTCGCGGGTGGCGAAATTCATCTTGTCCTTGCCGCCGATGGGCAGATTGTCGGGATCGAGTCCGGCATCGATCAGGCTGGACCGCAAATAGTTGCCGTGCACGCCGGAGATCGCGTCGGTGTAGACGATGTCCTTCGCCGTGCCTTCGATCAGCGTCCGCTTGTACGCGTCCTTGGCATTCGCCTCGCGCGTGGCGATGAACCTCGTGCCGAGATAGGCGAGATCGGCGCCGATCGCCTGCGCCGCGAGAATCCCCCGCCCAGTGGCGATGGCACCGGAAAGAACGATGGTGCCGGCATAGAAGCGACGCACTTCGGAGACGAGGGCCAAGGGGCTGAGGGTGCCGGCGTGACCGCCAGCCCCGGCGCAGACTAGGATCAGGCCGTCGACGCCCTGCTCGAGCGCCTTCTCGGCGTGACGGATTGAGATCACGTCGTGGAGGACGATGCCGCCATAGCCGTGTACCGCTTCGACGATCTCGGAGGGCGGGCGCAGGCTGGTGATGATGATCGGCACACGCTGACGGACGCAAACGGCAACGTCGTGCTCAAGCCGATCGTTCGAGCGGTGGGCGATCTGGTTGACCGCGAAGGGCGCCGCCTTGCGGCCGGTCGCCGTCTCGAAGGCGGCAAGCGCCTCCTTGATCTCGACGATCCACTCCTCCAGCACTTCCTTGGGTCGTGCATTGAGCGCCGGAAACGAGCCGACGATGCCGGATTTGCATTGCGCGATGACGAGCTCGGGGACCGAGACGATGAACATCGGCGCGCCGATCACGGGCAATCTCAGTCTCTCGCGCATCGCGGCGGGGATGGACATTGACGACACCTTTCTCAGGGAAGTTGGAACGATATCATGACATTCGACCGCGGCGGCAATGAGATCGTCGACCCGGCCGCGAAGGCGGCTGTGCCAAATAACGAGGTGGGCGGATCGTTGGAAGAGCGCGGTGCCGTCGCGGCTGAATTGCGGTAAAGTACGACCGGATGAACGATCTATCGACCAGCGGCGTCAAATCGGCAGGCGACAAGAATCAATTGCGCATGCCCGGTTTTCTCAACCGCTACGCCGGACTCGCCCTCGCCAGCGCCATTTTCATCGTCGCGATCTTTTTTCTGTTTCTCACCCTGTTCAAGCAGAAGGACCTGATCGAGCACGAGAGCCGGGTCAATGTCTGGTCGCTCGCGCAGACCGAGATCGAGTATCTCAATTTCGTTGCGGCGCTCGATCAATTCGCATTGGGCGACCAAGGCGTCGGCGGGGACATGGTGAAGGACCGCTTCGAGATCTTCTCGAACCGTCTGCCGACCTTGCTGGAAGGGCAGCGCGCCAAGGACTCGCGGCCAGGCGACGATGCGGAGAACCCGGCAGCGAGCCTGATGCGGCGGATCGAGGCGCTGGCGCCGGCGCTTAGCGCGCTGTCGCGCGACAATCCGGCAGCGCTTGCCGATCTGCGACAGGCGGTCGTCGCACTGCACGAGCCGATACGCGAGCTGGTTCGCAATGCGTTGCAGGTCGACAATACGACGCTGGCGGCCGAACGGCGCAGCCACGAGAATATCTACTATCAGCTTCTCAGTCTCTTCGTCGCCGTTCTCGGGGCCGGAATCGTGTTGTTTCTGCTCCTGCACCGCCAGATCCTCAAAAGCCGTCGATTGATCATCCAAGCGCGCGACGCGGAGCAGGCCGCCGAGAGCGCCCGCTCGGAACTCGTGTTGGCGATCGAAAGCATCTCGGAAGGGTTCATCATCTACGACCAGGAGAATCGCGTCGCACTGTTCAATGAACGGTACCGTGAGTTGCACCCGCCCATCGCCGACGCGATCAAGATCGGCGTCAGCTTCGAAGAGCTCCTGCGGCATGCGGTGGCGAGCGGCGACGTGCCGGTGGCGCCCGATCGCGTCGAGGAGTGGATCGCCGAGTCTTTGCGCAGCCGTCGCGCACCCGGCGCCTCGTTCGAGAGCGAGCTCAGCGGCGGCCGCAGCCTCAAGATCAGCGAGCGCCTGACCTCGGACGGACGGATCGTCGGCGTCCACACCGATGTCAGCGAGTTGAAGCGACGTGAACTCGAGCTGACGGAGAAGACCTCGCTGCTGCAGACGACGTTCGACACGATCGACCAAGGCATCGCCGTGTTCGACGCCTACGCGCGGCTGCAGACCTGCAACGAATTGTTCATCGCGATGCATAATTTTCCGCCGCATTTCGCCGTGCCGGGTCGGCCGTATAGCGAGATCGCCGCGTTCAATGCCGCACGCGGGGAATACGGTGAGGGCGAAGCGGCGCAACATGTCGAGCGCCAGCTTGGCATCCTCGCCGATCTGCACGACCTCTACGGCGGTCAGAAGCGCATCGAACGCCGCCGCCCGAACGGCACCGCGATCGAAATTCGCTATATCGGCTTGTCCGACGGCTCGTTCGTCAAGATCTACTCGGACATCACGGAACGGGTGATGGCCGAAGAGGAGCGCGGCCGGCTGCGCGAGCAATTCCACGCCTCGCAGAAAATGCAGGCAATCGGCACGCTGGCCGGTGGCATCGCCCACGATTTCAACAACATTCTCGGCAGCATACTGGGCAATTGCTTCCTGCTGCTGGAGGATTTTCCGCAAGAGGACGCGACCCGCGACCGGCTGCAACAGATCATGAAGGCAGGGGACCGGGCAAAGGCGCTGGTCCAACAGATCCTGGCTTACAGCCGGCATGCCGAATTCACCCTCAAGCCGATCGAGATCGACACGGCGGTGGCCGACAGCATCGATCTCATTCGACCCTCGCTGCCGGCTAACATCAGAATGGTCACCGAGCAGTTCGAGAAGGTGTATGCCGCCGCCGATCCGACGCAGCTCCACCAGGTCCTGCTTAACCTCTGCATGAACGCGGTCCAGGCGATCGGCGAGGACAAGGGTACGATCCGCATCTCGGTGACGACGCTGCCGGTATCGCCAGCCGACGCCTCGCTGAGCAGCTTCGTCGGCAAGGGCAGCCAGCCGCTCTTCGCGCCGAGCGACCGCGGCAGCCAATGGTCGCGCATGTGGGTCGGCGCCCTCAATCCGGGCCGCCAGTGCCGCATCATCGTCGAGGATACCGGCTGCGGCATGGATCGCCCGACGATGATGCGGATCTTCGAGCCCTTCTTCACGACCAAGGAAATCGGCAAGGGAACTGGGCTTGGACTGGCGGCGGTGCATGGCATCCTGCGCAATCACAAAGCGGTGGTCGCGGTCGCGAGCTGCATCGGCAAGGGAACCGTCTTCGAAGTCTACCTGCCGGTTCGCGAGGGCGTCGACGCGGCGGTCGAGGTCCCGGCAGCACCGCTGGATCTCGGGGGCAACGAGCGGATCCTGCTGATCGATGACGACCGGTCGCTGCTCGACGCAACCCAGGCGATCCTCCTCCGCTCAGGCTATGACGTGGTCGGGTTCTCCGATCCCGAGGCGGCGCTGGCGAGCTTCCGCCGCGCGCCCGATCAATGGGATATCGTCCTCACCGACCGCACCATGCCGCGGCTCGGCGGCGAAGAGCTGGCCTGGAACATCCTGCAGATTCGCGCCGACATTCCGATCATCATGGCGACGGGCTTCAGCGATGAGCCCGATGAGCAGCGGGCACGGCAACTCGGCGTCAAGGAGTTCGTCTTCAAGCCGATCGTCGGCAATGACCTGTTGCTCGCCGTCCGCCGGGCTCTCGCCGGGTCGGCAGCGTCGCGGGATCCACGTCGACGCAGCGAGCCGTCGGCTGCTGGAGTTGGGCTCGCCTCCTCGACGAGCTGATCGCCGCGCGTCGGGCCGAGCGGGCAGGGTGGCGAATTCCCGGAACGGTGTGAGGTCGGCCACCTTGGCCAACCCGGCAGGGCAATAGAATCGGCGACCGCTCCCTCGCGGCTCCTTGAAGCAGGAAGCGCCGATGCCCAAGGTCTGGAAATGGCTGCTGCTTGCAGCCAGCGTTTTGCCGTCAGAATTGCATGGCCAGGACGATCCGTCGGTCGAGCCGTTCGGCTGCTTCTCTCCGACGGTCTTTTACGAAAACCTCACCCGCGTGCAGTCGCTGAGCGCCGCGCAGCCGGCAAAGCTCGATGCCAAGGGCTGCCGGACGCTCGCCGGCACGTCCTATCTGATGGTCGGCGAAGAGGACGGGCTGGTAAAGATCAGGGTGTTCGCGACGCCCGGAAATTGGACGACCTCGTCGGTCGTCTACACCCTCGCCGAGATGCTGGCCCCGGACGGGCTGCTCGACCCCTCGGCGATCTCGCGCCAATGATCCGGCAGCGTGCGGCATCAAGACGGTTGGCCGCACGGATTTGAGAGCAAGGAGCGGAGTGCTTGTCGGCATCCGTTCACCAAATATCGGGGCCGAGGCGGACCGATCGGTGCGCCACAGGCAATGGAGACCATGATGAACACCGTTTCGAATTCCACTGACCGCTCCGCCGCAGAGCCGTTCGACGCCGCCCGCGGCGGCGCGATCCGCTACGCTGTCGGTGCCTGCTCGCTGGGCCTGGTCCTGGTCGCCGCCAGCGATAAGGGCATCACCGCGATCTTGCTTGGCGATGGTCATGATGCATTGCTGCGCGGCCTTCGGAAGCGCTTTCCGAAGGCAAGATTGAGCGCCGGCGGGGAGGCGTTCGTGCCGCTCGTGACCAAGGTCGTCGATTTCGTCGAGGCCCCGGCGGGTCGGCTCGATCTGCCGCTCGACATCCGGGGAACCGCCTTCCAGCAACGCGTCTGGCAGGCGTTGCGTGCGATCCCGGCCGGGGCGACGATGAGCTATTCGCAGATTGCCGAGCACATTGGCCGACCGGATGCGCCACGCGCGGTAGCGCAGGCTTGCGCGGCGAACCCGCTCGCCGTCGCCATCCCCTGCCATCGGGTGGTGCGCAATGACGGCGCGCTCTCGGGCTACCGTTGGGGTGCCGACCGCAAACGGCGGCTGCTCGGGCGCGAGGCGGCATGACGGCCGCGACCCGCAGCGCCGGCGGCGTTCGCGCATCCGTGTCCGCGATCGAGGCACGGATCGCGGCGCTCGATTGGCCACGCATCGCCGCGAGCCTCGACGCTCACGGCAATGCCGTCATCGGCGCGATGCTCACCCCCGATGAGTGCACGTCGCTGGCCGCCACCTATCAGTCGGATGACCGCTTCCGCAGCCGTGTCGTGATGGCGCGGCATGGCTTCGGGCGCGGCGAGTACAAGTATTTTGCGACACCGCTTCCGGAAATGGTAGCCACTCTTCGCAATGCGCTCTATCCCAACGTCGCCGTCATCGCCAATCGGTGGAGCCAAGCGATGGGCAGCGCCATCCACTATCCCGATACGCTGGCGAGATTTCTCGATCGCTGCCATCGCGCCGGCCAGATCAAGCCGACGCCCCTCCTCCTGCAATATGGCGAGGGCGACTATAACTGCTTGCATCAGGATCTTTATGGCGAGCATTTTTTCCCGCTGCAGGTCGCGTTCCTGCTCTCGGTCCCGGGTGTCGACTTCACCGGCGGCGAGTTCGTGCTGTCCGAGCAACGGCCGCGCATGCAATCGCGGCCGGAGGTCGTGCCGCTCGGCCAAGGTGACGGGGTGATCTTTCCGGTGCATCATCGCCCGGTGCGAGGCACGCGCGGCTTCTACCGCGTCACCATGCGTCATGGCGTCAGCCGGCTGCACTCCGGCCATCGTCATACGCTCGGCATTATTTTCCACGACGCGCGATGAGCAAGATCCGCGGCGCAGCGAGTGGCGATCTCCTGAGCGGCGCACCCGCACGGGGTGCCGCGGTGATGCCCATCTGCGCAGGCGCCATGCTATTGCGGGGCTTCGCTGCGGGCGATGCCGTCGCTTTGCTCGCCGAGCTGCGGCAGGTCGTCGCGGCGGCGCCGCTGCGGCACATGGTGACGCAGCGCGGCTACCGCATGTCGGTGGCGATGAGCAATTGCGGTCGCGCCGGCTGGCTCAGCGATCGCCGCGGCTATCGCTACGACGCGGTCGATCCGCTGACGGACCAGCCCTGGCCGGCGATGCCGACCCTCTTCGAGCGCCTCGCCGAGCGCGCGGCGGCAACTTCGGGGTTCGACGGATTCGCGCCGGATTCCTGCCTGATCAATCGCTATGAACCGGCAACCCGGCTGTCATTGCATCAGGACCGCAACGAGCGCGATTTCGCGGCGCCGATCGTCTCGGTCTCGCTCGGCCTGCCGGCGGTCTTCCTGTTCGGCGGCCAGCGTCGCAGCGACCGACCGCGCCGCATCGGCCTCGAGAGCGGCGATGTCGTCGTCTGGGGTGGTCCGGCGCGTCTCGCCTTCCACGGTGTTGAGGAATTGGCCGACGGCGAGCACAAGCTGACCGGAAATTGCCGTTTCAACCTGACCTTTCGCAAGGCGCTTTGATCCCGCCGAGACGCGTCGGACGGTGTGCGGGAGATCACTGCGGGCGCCGGCACGACCTGCAATCTTCCAGCCCGTCACGCGGGGGGATGAATGGTGGCTGCCGGTTGGTATGTACTCTATCGCGATGGCGCGTTTCATCGCGTCCGGGCGACCGACGATCTCGATCGCGCCATCGCCACCGCCGGCGAGCTGCATCGCGCGGGGCGGGATGTCATCCAGCTCGGCCCGCTGGACAAAGCACGCGAATGCGAGGCGCTCGGCGCAAGCGAGATCCGGCGGCTATGCGCCCGTCTCGCCGAATCCTGGTCGCCGAATTCAGGCGACCGTCATCCTGGAAATGCGGAAGACGCGGCAACGCCGATGCGAACCCGCCGATTGTGACGACCCTTATTGTCGATCTTGAGGATGCGGATCGCCGGTGAGCCGCCGGTCGACCCAAGATGCGTGCCGCCGCAGGCCTGGCGATCGAGCCCGGCGATCTCGACGATGCGGATCGTGCCATCCTCCGTCGGGGGCGGCGCCACCGACTTGCTGCGGATGAGGCCATGCTGCGCCTGGGCCTCGGCGACGGGAACATAGGCGATGGAGACGGCGAGATCCTGGGCGATCGCGTCGTTGATCGGCGCCTCGAGGGCGCGAATCCGGTCATTGTCGGCGCCTGGCAGGTCGAAATCCATCCGCGCCGTGCCGTCCTCATACATCTGAACGCCGGTCACCAGAGCGCCGTCGAAAGACTGAAAGATGAAGGCATTGAGGACATGCGTGTCGGTGTGCAGCTGGCGCATCAGGGTGCGGAATGCCGGGTCGACCGCCAGCTCGACGGCGCCGTCGATCGCCGCCTGATCGTCGAGCAGATGCCATAACCGGCCATCGGCATGGGTGAAGCCGACGATCTTGGCCTCGCCGTTCCGCCAGCGCAGCACGCCGCGGTCCGGCAATTGTCCGCCGCCGCCGGGATAGAAGGGTGACTGCACCAGGACGACACGGCCCGGGAGCGCCTCGGCGATCTCGCTTTCGACGGTGAGAATTTCAGGGTGCTCGTGGCAGAACAAATGCGGCATCGCCGCAGAATCACCGCAAGCCCCTGCAGTCGTATTGGCAAAAATTGCGCGTTATCCCCGTGCCGCCCTGGCGAATTGCAGCGGGGTGATTCCGTAGCAGCGCTTGAAATGCTTGGTCAGCGCGCTTTGATCGTAGAATCCGGTCGCCGCCGCAACCTCGGCGATCGCTTGCCCGCGCCGCAGATGGCGGCACGCCGCATTCAGCCGCATTTGCGTCAGATAGGCATGCGGGGTGAGGCCGATGGTACGCTTGAAGAGACCGATCAGCTGAAAAATCGTCAGACCGACCATGGCGGCGAGCTCCTCCAGGCGGAGCGCGTCGGCGTGAAGCGCTCGCATCGTCTCGACGGTCTTGCGCAGGACGGCACCATCGCGGGGCGCCGGCACGATGCGCCCGCCGCCGCTGCCGTGGCGGCGAAACAGCCGCCCGAACGTGCCGATCAGCAACTCCCTTTCCTGGAAGAGGTCGCCGCCCTCCTCGAGTGCGCGGTGCAGCGCGAGGAAGCCCGCGATGAGGTCGCGATCGCGGAAATTGTTTCGCGTGAAATAAGGCACATCGCCGATACCGAGCCCGCGCGCGACCTCGTCAATGGCGGAACGGGTGAGATAGAGCGAGCGATAGCGCCAATGCCGGCTGCGTCCCATCCAGCCTTGGTGCGGCTCGGCCGGATTGAAGACGAAGAGTTCCGAGGCGTCGGCCGCCTCCACCGCGCCGCGGCTCTTGATGATCGAGCCGCCGAGCTCGGTAGCCGCGATGACGAAAGCTTCGTGGCTATGCGGCGGATATTCATGCGTCGTGAAATCGGCATGCATCAGGCTGAGGCCCGGCACGTGGCGGTCCCACCAATAGCGGGTGCGGTTCCGCGGGTCCGGCCGTGCCATGCCGATAGGCTCCTTGCCCTTCACATCTTGTGCGAGTTTAGCGGATGAGCCAGGGCCCGGGCAATTTTCGCCAATACGCCTATCGGGACTCCCGATCACCCTATGAGCGCGGAGGCGCGAAGGAGGATCCATGCTGTTCGTATTGATGGGGATGGACCGGCCCGATGATGGCGCCGAGATCCGGCGCCTGAACCGGGCGGCCCATCTGCAATTCGTCGTCGAGCATAAGGACGAATTCCGCTATGGCGGTGCGCTGCTCGACGATGACGGGAAGATGATCGGCAGCCTGATGATGGTCGAGCTCCCCGATCGCGCGGCGCTCGCGCGCTTCCTGGCGGAAGAGCCCTACAGCCGGTCCGGTCTCTTCGAGCCCTATGTCATCCGCGAGACGCGGCAGGTGGTGCCCGAACCGCGGCCAGGCTTCATCGCCGCCGAGCTCGCCAAGGAAACCGCTCGCGCTACGTGAAGCGGCGGATCGGCACCGGGCATGCACGTCACGACCGTCATTGCCCGCGCTCACGCCTCGCCGCTCGACCTACAGCCGCACTCGCCGGAGCCGCAGCGAGTTCCCAATCACTGACACGGAACTCAAGCTCATGGCGGCCGCGGCCACGATGGGGCTGAGCAATATGCCAAAAGCCGGATAAAGCACGCCCGCCGCGAGCGGCACGCCCAGCACATTGTAGACAAAGGCGAGCACCAGGTTCTGCCGGATGTTCCGCATCGTCGCCCGGCTGAGGGTCCGCGCCCGCGCGATCCCCGCCAGATCGCCCTTTACCAACGTCACCCCCGCGCTCTGCATGGCGACATCCGTTCCGGTGCCCATCGCCACGCCGACATCCGCCTCGGCGAGCGCCGGCGCATCGTTGACGCCGTCGCCGGCCATCGCCACGACCCGGCCTTCGCTTTTCAGGCGTCGCACGATCGCATACTTCTGCTCCGGCAGAATCTCGGCCTCGATCTCGGTGATCCCGAGCTTCGCCGCGACGGCCTGGGCGGTCGTGCGATTGTCGCCGGTCAGCATGACGATGCGAATCCCGTCGGCCCGCAGGCTGTCCAGCGCCGCTCGAGTGGTCGCCTTGATCGGATCGGCGACGGCGATGACGCCCGCCGGGCCTCCGTCGATCGCGACGAACATGGCCGTGGCGCCGTCGCGGCGCAACTCGTCGGCCCGCGCTTCGAGAGAAGCCGCGGCGACGCCGATATCCTCGAGGAGCTTAATGTTGCCGACGGCAACCCGCCGACCGCCGATCGAGCCGGTGACCCCCTTGCCGGTGACCGAGGCGAAGTTCGCGACATCCTCGATCGCCAAGCCACGTTGGCGAGCAGCGGCGACGATGGCGGCGGCGAGCGGGTGCTCGCTCGCCCGTTCGAGACTGGCACTCAGGGACAGGATGGTGGGTTCGTCGAACCCCTCTGCGGGCAATACGGCGACGACGCGCGGCTTGCCCTCGGTCAGCGTTCCGGTCTTGTCGACGACGAGCGTGTCGATCTTCTCGAAGCGCTCGAGGGCTTCGGCATTCTTGATCAGCACGCCCGCGGTTGCCCCTTTGCCGACGCCCACCATGATCGACATCGGCGTCGCCAGGCCGAGCGCGCACGGGCAGGCGATGATGACGACGGAGACGGCGGCGACCAGAGCGTAGGCAAACGCCGGCGGCGGTCCCCAAATCATCCACGCCGCGAACGCGACCACCGCGACGGCGATCACCGCCGGCACGAACCAGCTGGATACCACATCGGCGAGCCGCTGGATGGGCGCACGGCTTCGTTGGGCCTCGGCAACCATCTGGACGATCCGCGACAGCATGGTGTCCGAGCCGACCCTTTCGGCCCGCATCACCAACCCGCCGGTACCGTTGATCGTGCCGCCGATCGCCGTGGCGCCGGGGCCCTTCTCAACCGGCATCGACTCGCCGGTCACCATCGATTCGTCGACGGCGCTCTTACCCTCCAGCACGACGCCGTCGACCGGCACGGCGTCGCCGGGGCGGACCCGCAGTCGATCTCCCACCT
>WNFC01004550.1_pt1 | contig 15117 bp, 16 predicted proteins | sample 5400541 | NCBI WGS metagenome assembly WNFC01 (sample SAMN13153342, study PRJNA577476) | soil metagenome | isolation source: 120 cm saprolite under Douglas fir tree site 2 hole 2 replicate 1 | place: USA:California | collected 2015-04-18
CGTAGGGACCCTCGCGGAGTTCGACTTCAAGGCCGGGACGATGCGGCTGGTACGTCAACCACTTACCGGCCACATCGGTCGCCGGTCTCAAGATTGGTGCCCCCGGGGTGACTCGAACACCCGGCACGCAGTTTAGGAAACTGCTGCTCTATCCACCTGAGCTACGGGGGCGCGTGGTTCGCTGACTTCCGAGGCGCGGTGTCGCGCGTCCGCCCTGATTCTAGCACTTGTGGCGGGCGCGCGAGGCTACTCCAGGTCCGGAAACGCCCCCATCTTCAGCTCCGGGATGGCCAGCACATTGCCCACCTGGAACGAGGCGTCCAGCGGGGCCAGCTCGCCGGTGCGGCGGATGGTGAAGAATCGGTACCGCGGCTCCGGCAGGCCGGCGAGGAAATCCTTGGCGGCCTGGGTCGGCACCCCGAATCCCTCGGCGGTATGCCGGTTGACCTCGAAGAGGACGATCGGCGCGTCGGACCGGTCGAGGACCGTTCGAGCGCCGCGGAAGACCAGTAGCTCGGCGCCTTCCACGTCGCACTTGATGAAGTCGGGCTGGGGAATCGTGCCCTCGGCGACCAGATCGTCGAGCCGGCACTGCTCGCACGTGTCCGGGCGGGCCTGCCCGTCCACCGCTCGGTCGGTCCAGTCCGCGAGGCTCGTCTTCATGGCGTCCGGCGAGATGAAGAGAGTGCGCCGGCCCGTCTCGTCCGAGAGGGCGTGAGTGAGCACGTAGGCATTGCCCAGGGCGCGAGCGGTGCGGCTCAACGGCGGGACGAGGTCCGGGTTGGGCTCGAAGATGAAGAGCCGTCCCTCGGGCCCGACCAGGGCCGAAAGCAGGACCGAGTGGACGCCGATATTCGCGCCGATATCGAGCGCGACGTCGCCGCGGGCGACGACGCGGCGCATGGTGTTCTGTTCTGCCGGCTCCCAGGGGGCTCGTCGGCGAGGACGCGCCGGGCGCGCCATGCCAGTCCCCGGACGAGCCATCTCATCGTTCCGCTCATTCCGTCGCGGGCGGATTCTAGCACCTCGCCCGGTCGGCCGTCTGGTAGGATGGCAGCCCATGTGCGCCGTGGATCTCGGCCCGCACGTCTCGCTCGAGCGCATGAACCGCTTCCAGGAGCCGGAAGCGCGGCGGATCATCGGAGAGCTGGGGCTGCCCGCCGGCTCGCGGGGGCTCGACGTGGGGTGCGGCGTGGGCCTCTACGCGCTCTGGCTGGCCGAGGCGGTGGGCCAGGGCGGGCGGGTCGTGGCCATCGAGCCGGAGCTGGCCAAGGTGGAGGCGGCGCGCGCGCTCGTGGGCGGCGAAGCCGCCGGCGAGCGCCTCGAGTTCCAGCCGGGTGACGGCACGGCGATTCCCCTGCCCGACCGGAGCGTGGACTGGGTGTGGTGTGGGGACGTGCTGCACCACATCGTCGACACCGAGAAGGCCGTGCGGGAGTTTCTCCGGGTGGTCCGGCCGGGCGGCCGCATCATCGTCAAGGAGTCGCAGGTCTTCTCGGCCATGTTCCTGCCCGGCCACCCGGAGCTCGAGCGGCGGATCCAGCTCGCCGAGATCCGCCGCACGCTGGACGAAGGCGCGGGGCGCTCCTTCCAGGAGCGGCGGCAGACCACGCCCGCGTCCCTCCGCGCGGCCGGCCTCGCGAGCGTGACCATGCGTACCTACACCCTGGAGCGCCGCGCGCCGCTGGCCCCGGCCGATCACGGCTACATCCAGCACACCGTCTTCTCGCGCAACTGGGGCGATCGGCTGCGGGAGCTGTTGACTCCCGAGGACTGGCGGGAGCGGACCCGGCTCTGCGACGAGGGCTCGCCGGCCAACGTGCTGCGGAGCCCCGACTACTACTGCCTCTACCCCATCACGGTCTTCTCGGCCCGCCGGCCCGCCTGACGGCGCCTACTTGTTCGCCTCGGTGAGCACCTTGCTTTGCACGCCGAGGGCGCGGGCCAGCCGGCTGAGCGCCGAGGGCGAGAGGTTGACCGACTGCCCCGATTCCGCGAGCGTGATGTAGCTGAGCGCGAGCTGGGCGCGCTCGGCGAGCTGCGCCTGGTGAGGCCCTGGCGCTCGCGCGGCTCCCGCACCAGCGCGCCGAGCTTCTTCTCGCCGGGGCTCACAGCAGATCCGACGGCTCGACGTCGCGCGCGGCCAGCAGGCGCCGCAGGTGCTGGAGCGCGGTGGACTCGATCTGCCGCACGCGCTCGCGCGTGAGCCCCAGGCGCTGGCCGATGCGCGCGAGCGTCAGGGGCGCCTCGCCGCCCAGCCCGAAGCGCAGGGTCACCACCGTGCGCTCCCGGTCGGGCAGGTCCTGGAGCACGCCGGCCAGATCGGCCCGGGCGCGGAGCATGGCGGCCAGCCCCCTGCCCGCCGCCGCGTCCGGATCCTCCACGGTCTCGCCCAGGTTCCCCTTCCCGTCCTCGCCGGTGGGCTTGTCGAGCGAGACCGGCTGCTGGCGGAGGCTCTCGAGCTGCTCCAGCTCGCCGACCGGCCGGTTCATCACCGCCGCCACCTCTTCGAGCGTGGGCGCGCGGCCGAGTTTCTGGGTGAGCACGTTGCGCTGCTTCATGTACCGCGAGAGGAGCAGCTCCACGTGGACCGGCAGCCGGATCGTCCGCGCCTGGTTGGCGAGGGCGCGCACCACCGCCTGGCGGATCCACCAGGTGGCGTAGGTCGAGAAGCGCGTGCCGCGGTCGGGCCGGAACTTGCGCGCGGCGTGCAGCAGCCCGACATTGCCCTCTTCGATGAGATCGAGGAGGGAGAGCCCGCGGTGGAGATAGCGGCGGGCGATCCGGACCACGAGCCGCAGGTTGGCCTCGACGAGCCGCTTCGGGGCCTCGGCGTCGCCGGCCTGGACACGGCGGGCCAGCTCCTGCTCCTCCTCCGGGGTCAGCAGCTTGACCCGGGAGATCTCCTGCAGGTAGAGCGCGATCAGCTCGCGGCTGCGGTCACCCGCCTCGGCGGCCTCAGGCTTCTCGCCGAGCTCGGCGGGGTCCTTGTCCAGCAAGGCCTCGAGCGGCTCGTCGCCGTCCTCCAGCTCATCGGCCGTCTCGGGCTCCGAGGCCATGGTGCCCCCTCACTCGTGAGGGTCGTGTTCCGAGCTGGACGCGGCCACGTCGTCATCGAAGATCGGGCTCTGGTCGGAGGGGTCGAGCAGGTGGAGCGGGTTGTAGGCCTTGCCGCCGCGCCGCACCTCGAAGTGCACGTGGGGGCCGCTAGCGTGGCCGCTACGCCCCACCGTCGCGATCACCTGCCCGGCCTCGACGTCCTCCCCGACCTCGACCAGGTTCTTCTGGTTATGGGCATAAAGGGTGATGAAGCTGTCGCTATGCTGGATCTTCACTACCTGCCCATAGGCCCGGATCCAGCCGCTGTAGACGACGGTGCCGGGGGCGGCGGCGTAGATCTCCGATCCCATTTCGGCCGTGATGTCGATGCCGGCATGCCACCCCCGGGAGCGCTGGCCGAACGTGGAGATCACAGGGCCTTCCACGGGCCAGACCAGGGTGATGCGCTCGTCCCGGAAGTCGGGCGCGCCGAGCACCAGGGACGTCAGGACGCGCCGCGGGCCCACTCGCTTGATCAGGATGCCCTCGGCGTCGGGCTCCGTCCCGGGTGTTTCCCCGGCCGTGCTCTGGACGGGCGGCTGGCAGCCCGGCACGGACAGGCGCTGGCCCGACCGGAGGGCGTGGGGGTTCACGAGCTGGTTGGCGTCGATCAGGGCCGCGCGGGAGACGCGATGCCGGACCGCGATGCGGCTGATGGACTCGCCGCTCCGCACGGTGTGCGTGCACACCGCCGGCCTCGGCGCGATCTTGGGGGCGGCGGCGGTCTTCGGACCCGCGGCCTTCGCCGAGCCCCAGTGCGGGGCCGGGACGTTCTGCTGCGAGCTGGTGGGCCGGGCCTTCGCGGGCCTGGTCTGAGCAGGAGACACGGCGGCGAAGACAGGGAGGGTGAGGGCGAGGAGGACGGTGACGCGGAGTCCGCGGCTCACGGATCGAACCCCGCGTAGCGGATGGAGAACCCCGCGTAGCGCCCGGTCAGCGGCCGCCAGGTGACGGCCAGATGATCCACCCGCGCCAGCGGCGGGCCCTTGCCCAGGTCGTGCATGAGCTCCTCGATGAGGTCGCGCCCGCCTTCCACGCGCACGCGCACCTTCCCATCCTTCAGATTCATCACGTACCCGGCGAGGCCCAGCGAAGCGGCCTTGCGCTGGACGTAATCGCGGTAGCCGACTCCCTGCACCCGGCCTTCGACGACGATCTCGGCGGCGCTGCGCAGTCCCGTGACACCCATCCCGACTCCGACAACGGCTCGAGAAGAAAAATGGTCGGGGCGACTGGATTTGAACCAGCGACCTCCTGCTCCCGAAGCAGGCGCGCTACCAAGCTGCGCTACGCCCCGTCCGTAACCCTCACACCCAGGGTCTCACGATTCCCAGGCATATTTGCCCACGAGCTTCACGAACACGCACCCGGAATCCCGGGTCACCCGCATCACCCCCTGCACCTTGTCGATCACCTCGAGCGTCTGGTTGGCCGCGTCACCCACCGGCATCACCATCCGCCCGCCTTCCGCCAGCTGCTCGAACAGGGGCGGCGGCACCGACGGCCCGCCCGCCGCCACCAGGATGCGATCGAACGGCGCCTCGTCCGGCCATCCGAGCGTCCCGTTGCCCGCCCGCACCCACACGTTGCGGTACCCGAGCCCTTCCAGTGTCTCGCGCGCCCGCACGGCCAGCCGCGGCAGGCGCTCCATCGTGCACACCCGCGCCGCCAGCTCCGCGAGCACCGCGGCCTGGTAGCCGCACCCCGTGCCCACCTCGAGCACCTTCTCGCGCCCGCTGAGCCGCAGCAGCTCGGTCATGCGGCCCACGATGAAGGGCTGCGAGATCGTCTGCCCTTCCCCGATCGGCAGCGGGTGGTCCCCGTAGGCCCGATCGCGCAGCGCCTCGTCCACGAACACGTGGCGCGGCAGCCGCCGCATCACCTCGAGCACCCGCGCGTCGGCGACCCCGCGCCCGACGAGCTGCTCGTCCACCATGCGCTCGCGCTCGCGCGCGAAGCGCGGCGTGCTCACTGCTTCCGCTTCTTCTTCAGCACGGCGTTCAGGGCGCCTTCCCACTCGCCCATGCGGCCCAGCGCGCCGTGGTGCGTCAGGTCCAGGTGCAGCGGCGTCACCGACGCGAACCCGGCGTGCACCGCCGCGATGTCCGCGCCCGAGTCCTCCGCCCACTCCGGCGGGCCCGCCCCGATCCAGTAGTACGGGCGCCCGCGCGGATCCACCTCCCGGATCACCTTCTCGCGGTAGATCCGGTGGCCGAGCCGCGTGAGCCGGATGCCCTTCACCGCGCCCCGCGGCACGTTCACGTTCAGCAGCGTCTTCGCGGGCAGCCCCTCCACCAGGAGTCGCGTGGCCACCGCGAGGGCCACCGGCCCCGCGCCGTCGAAGCCCTCCGCGTCCGGGTCCGCCTGCGATACCGCCAGCGACGGCACCCCCAGCAGCGTGCCCTCCATCGCCGCCGCCACCGTGCCCGAGTACGTCACGTCGTCGCCCAGGTTCGTCCCGTGGTTCACGCCGGCCGCCACCAGCACCGGGGGCTCCGGCAAGAGCCCGAGCACGGCCAGGTTCACGCAGTCCGACGGCGTGCCGTTCACCGCGAACTTCCGCTCCGCGACCCGGTCCACCCGGAGCGGCCGGTGCAGCGTGAGGGCGTGACCCACCGCGCTCTGCTCCCGATCCGGCGCGACCACGTACACCTCGCCGAGCGCGGCGAGGGCGTCCGCGAGAACCTGGAGCCCGCGCGCGTGAATCCCGTCATCGTTGGTGACAAGAATCACGGGCGCCATGTCGATTGAAATTGGTCGGGGCGACTGGATTTGAACCAGCGACCCCTTGACCCCCAGTCAAGTGCGCTACCGGGCTGCGCCACGCCCCGACCCAACCGGCATTGTACGGGCAGGATCGGGCAAACTCAAGACGAGCGGCCGGGTCGGGAGGTGGCGAGCCGCTGGCGGATGGCCTGGAGCCGGGTGCGGGTGCGGCGGATCACCTCTTCCAGCGTGGCCCCGCGCAGCCCGAGGTCCATCTGGTCGAGGCCGCGCGCTTCGCCGCGGAGCCGCTTCTTGGCCCCTTCGAGGGTGAGGCGCTCGTCGTAGAGCAGCGACTTGATGCGGAGGACCAGCTCGAGGTCGGGCTTGCGATACAGGCGCTGGCCGGCCGGGTTCTTCTTCGGCCGGAGCAGCTTGAACTCGGACTCCCAGTAGCGGAGCACGTATGCGGGGATCTCCGTGATCGTCTCGACTTCTCCGATCCGGTAGTAGAGCTTGTCAGGAACCGTGCTCATGCCCCCGCGAGCCTCCGGCTAGACGTTGATCCGGAGCTTCAAACCCTTGCTCGGCTTGAACGTCAGCACCTTGCGCGCGGTGATCTCGATGCTGTCGCCCGTCTGGGGATTGCGGCCGCGGCGCGACGCCTTCTGGCGGATCCGGAAATGGCCGAACCCGACGATCTTCACGTCCTCCCCCTTTTCGAAGCAGCGGAAGATGATGTCGAACAGCGATTCGACCACGGAAGCCGACTGCCGCTTGGACAGCCCGTGGGCCGCCACCGCATTGATCAGATCGTTCTTGGTCAGCGCCGTCACCTCCCCTCGTCGGTTTACTTGACCGGGCCCGAGGTCACGAAGCCCGTATGGCCCTTGCCCTGCAATTCCTCGCGCGCCGCGACGGCCCGCGAGCGATCCGGGTAGCCGCCCACGCGCACGACGTGCAGCGGCTCCTCGCGGGTGACGCGCGTCACCTGCGGCGAGAAGCCCTCGGCGCGCAGCTTCCGGGCCAGGCCCTCGGCGTTGCCACTTTCCTTGAACGCGCCCACCTGCACCCAGTAGTTGCCGCTCGAGGCCGCCGGCTTCGCCGCGCTCTTGCTCGGCGTCACCGCCGCGGTGCGCTCGGGCGCCTTCGTCTTCTCGGCCGCCTTGGGCGCGCTCGCGGGGGGCATCTCCGGGCGCGCGGGGGCCGGCGCCGGGCTGCTGACCGCGGGCGGCGGCTGGACGGCCGGCGTCGGCGCCGCCGCGGGGGGCGGCGCAACGGGCGGGGCCGCTGCGCTCGGAATCTGGCTCACGGGTGGTGTCGCGGGCGGCGGCGTGCTGGGCACCGGCACGAGCGTGGAGGACGGCTCGCTCGGCTTCGATATCACCTTCGGCGGCGGCGTCGGCTCGAACCAGCCACCGATCAGCGGCACCGCGATGACGCCGACCACGGCGAGGACGAGAAGAACGAGCACGGCGCGGAACCAGCCGGTCGCGAAGATGCTGCGCTGGCCGTACTCTTCCTGCTCTTCGTCTTCCAGAAAATCGTCCTGCTCGGGGCGCTCTGGGCTCACACGCTAAGTCCTCGCTGACTGCTCGGTGGTGAAAGGCTACGCATGTTATAGCACCAGTGCCGGGGGGGCTCAACCGAAATCACTAGGGGTTCTGCCTAGTTAGGCACCGCCGGCTCAGGCGCGGCGGCGCGCCCGCCCGGGCCGGCCGGCCCCCCGCCCGACCGCCTTGCGGAAGAGCAGCCGGAGTGGCGAGCCCGCGAAGCCGTGGGCGTGCCGCAGCGAGTTGATGATGTAGCGCTCGTAGGAGAAGTGGATGCTGTCCGGCAGGTTCACGCGGATGGCGAAGGTGGGCGGCGACACCGCGACCTGCTGCGCCGACTGCACGCGCAGGGGGATGCCGCGGGCCGACATCGGCCGTCGCTCCACCGCGTGGCGCAGCGTGGCCAGCACCTCGCCCGGCTGCAGCCGCTTCTGCGCCTCCGCGGCCACCACGTCCACCTGATCGAAGAGATCGCGGAGCCCGAGCCGCGTCACCGCGGAGGTGAAGCAGATGGGCGCGTGCTCGAGGAAGGGCAGCCGCTCGTGGACCTGCCCGGTGACGTCGGCCCGCTGCACCATGCCGGGCGGGACGAGATCCCACTTGTTCACCGCCACCACCACCGCGCGGCCCGCATCGTTGGCGTAGCCCGCGATGTGCGCGTCCTGCGCGGTCACGCCCTCGGAGGCGTCCATGACCAGCACCGCCACCTGGCACCGCTCGAGGCTCTTGAGCGCCATCACCACCGCCAGCTTCTCGAGGGCCTCGGTCACCTTGCCCTTGCGGCGGATGCCCGCGGTGTCGATGAGCAGGTAGGCACGGTCCCGGAAGGTCAGCGGCGTGTCCACCGCGTCGCGCGTGGTGCCGGGCAGGTCGTGCACCAGCACGCGCTCGTGGCCGAGCACCGCGTTGACCAGCGACGACTTGCCGACATTCGGGCGCCCGATGATCGCCACCCGGGTGCCTTCCGTCGTGGTCTCGGGCGCGACGGCGGGCGCGCGGTCCCGGCAGGCCTCGAGCAGCTCGGCCACGCCGCGGCCGTGCTCGGCGGAGACGGTGAGCACCGGCGCGAAGCCCAGGCGGTAGGCGTCGCCCAGCGGGGTGTCCTGGCCCGCCGCGTCCACCTTGTTGACCGCGAGCAGCGCCGGCCGGCCGGACTTTCTCAGGATCCCGGCGATCTCCTCGTCGAGGCCGGTGATGCCGGCGCGGCCGTCCACCACGAAGACGAGCAGGTCGGCATCGTCCACCGCCTGCAGCACCTGCCGGCGCACGCCCTGGACCAGATCGGACGCGCTGCTCGGATCGAAGCCGCCGGTGTCCACGACGGTGGCCTGCCAGCGCTCGAACACCGCGGTGCCGTAGAGGCGATCGCGCGTGACCCCGGGGACGTCCCGCACGAGCGAGCGGCGCCGACCGATGAGCCGGTTGAAGAGCGTGGACTTGCCCACGTTCGGGCGGCCCACGATGGCGATGATCGGGCGCAGCACGTGCGGCGTCGGCTCCCCGGCCCCTACCGGCCCAAGACGGCGGCCAGGAGGGCCGGGGCGTCGGGCTCGACGGCGGTGACGGGCGTCCCGAGCGAGGCGGCCAGGTCGGCCGGCGTGAGGTCGTCGAGGAAGACGCCCGCCCCGTCGCGGATCGCCACCGCGGGGACCAGCACCTCGTCGCCCAGCTCGCGGCCGGCGGCCCGCGCCTGCTCGAACTGGATTTGGATGTCGCGGCCCGTGAGCAGCCCGGCCACCCCGATGCCGCGGCCGAAGAACTCGTTGGCGACGGCCACGAGGCTCGTGCGGAGGCCGTCCACCACGACCCGCTCGAGCAGCGCGCGCATCCGCGGCGCGAACATCTCGCCGGTCACCACGGTCACGTGCCGCGGGCGCGCCAGGCGCACGGGCCGGCGGCCCACCGCGCGGGCGAAGGCGTCCTCGAAGCGGCGCACGAGGCCGATGCCGTCCTCGGCCACCGCGAAGCCCTCGTACTCGCGCGCGCCGGGCAGCGGGAGCCCCGCCTGGAGGTACAGCTCGTCGGCGCCCCAGACGAAGCGGGTGCCGAGCGTGTCGCGGAACTCGCGCTGCCAGATTTCGATGGCGCGCACGAGCGCGCGTGCCTCTTCCGGCGTCACCGGCCGCAGATCGGGGAGCCGCTCGCGGTGGCGCGTGAGCCCGACCGGCACCACCGCGGTGGTCGGCACCGCGGGATGAAGCCGGGCCAGCTCGTGCACGGTGCGGTCGAGGTGCCGGCCGTCGTTCCAGTCCGGGCAGAGCACGATCTGCGCGTGCATGGCGATGCCCGCCTTGGCGAGCCGCTCCATCACCGGCAGCAGCTCGCGGCGCACCCGTGGCCGGCCCAGGAGGGCGTGGCGCAGCTCCGGGTCGGTGGCGTGCACCGAGACGTAGAGCGGCGAGAGGCGCTGCGCCTCGATGCGCTCGAGCTCGGCCTCCTCCAGATCCGTCAGCGTGATGTAGTTGCCGTGGAGGAACGAGAGCCGGAAGTCGTCGTCCTTCACGTACAGGCTCTTGCGCATCCCCTTCGGAAGCTGGTGGATGAAGCAGAACACGCACTTGTTGGCGCAGGTGGCGATCTCGGCCGGGCGCGGGGCCTCGAGCTGGAGCCCGAGTCCCGAGCCGCTGCGGCGAAGCCGCGCCGTCCGCGCCCGCCCCTCCCGCTCGACCGAGAGGCGCAGACGCTCCTCGCCCGCGTGGAAATGGAAGTCGATCACGTCGCGCAGCGGGGCGCCGTTGATGGTGAGGATCCGGTCGCCGGGGCGCAGGCCGGCCCGGGCCGCCGGGGTCCGCGCCGTCACCGCGGCCACCACCACGCCCGCTCCTGTCGCGGCCGGCCGGCGGGCCACGGTCAGACGCGCCCGCCCACGGAGGTGGGTGTCTCGAGCTGCTTGAGTCCCCGGATGAGGTACTGCAGGCCCGAGGTGATCGTGAACCCGGCCGTCACCCAGGCCAGGAGCTTCGTGACGAACACCGGGACGAGCTGGAAGTAGACCGACGCCATGGCCGCGAGCACGGTGAGCATCTGGAAGACGGTGGACATCTTGCCGATCCGGGTCGGCGCCGGATGCACGGTGCCCCCGGCCACGTGGATGACCAGCACGCCGATGCTCAGCACGACGTCACGGCTCACCACCACCGCGGTGATCCAGAACGGAATCACCTTGAGCCAGGTCAGCGTCACGAAGCCCGAGGTGAGCAGCAGCTTGTCGGCCATCGGATCGAGGAAGGCCCCGAGCCGCGTCTGGCGACCCTGGCTGCGGGCGATGTAGCCGTCCAGCAGGTCGGTGAGGCTGGCCAGGCAGAACACGAGCAGCGCCAACCCCGCCCGCCGGTAGACGAGCAGGGTCACGAAGACCGGGATCAGCAGGATGCGCAGTATCGTGAGCCAGTTGGGAAGTCCCATGGAACGGTCCGCGAGGGCCGAGGCCCGATTGTAGCACCGCTTCAGGGGCTAGCTGGTGATCCGGAACCCCTCGAGTGAGGCCAGCCGCCGCCGCGGCAACTCGACTTCCAGACGAATGCCTTCCGGCTCGTCGCGGCGCGAGAGCACGCGGCCGCGCTCGTAGCAGGCGGCCAGCGCGGGCCCGTCGGCGTACGGGATGCGCAGGGTGAGCCGCACCACCCGCGGCCGGAGCGCCTCGTCCAGCCGCGTGAGCAGCGCCTCGACTCCCTCCCCGGTGCGGGCCGAGATCGCGACGCCGTCGAAGCGGGCGAGCAGCGCGCGGGCCGCCCCCGGCTCGAGCCGGTCCATCTTGTTGAGGGCCACGACCATGGGGCGCCCCATGAGCTCGAGCTCGCCGAGGAGCGCCTCCACCGCCTGGACCTGGTCGTCGACCCCGGGATGGCTCGCGTCCACCACGTGCACCAGCACGTCGGCCTCGGTCAGCTCCTCCAGCGTGGCCTTGAACGCGGCCACGAGCTGGGTGGGCAGCTTGCGGATGAAGCCCACCGTGTCGGTCAGGATGAACGAGGCGTGGGTCGGGTAGGACACGAGGCGGGCCGTCGGATCCAGCGTGACGAAGAGCTGGTCGGCCGCGACGCGGTCGGCGCCGGTCAGCCGATTGAGCAGGGTGGTCTTGCCCGCGTTGGTGTAGCCGACGAGGGCGACCACCGGCACGCCCGCCGCCTTGCGCCGGTCGCGCAGGAGGCGCCGGTGCACCCGCACGCGCTCGAGCTCGTCCCGGATCTTCTGGATGCGATGGCGGATGATGCGCCGGTCGGACTCGATCTGCATCTCGCCCGGCCCCCGCGTGCCGATGCCGCCGCCGGTGCGCTCCAGATGCTTCCATTGCCCCACGAGCCGGGGCAGCAGGTAGGAGAGCTGGGCCAGCTCCACCTGGAGCTTGCCCTCCATGGTGCGGGCGCGCTGGGCGAAGATGTCGAGGATGAGCGCGGTGCGGTCGATCACCCGCACGCCGAGCGAGCCGCCGAGGTTGCGCTCCTGGATGGGCGAGAGCGAGTCGTCGGAGATCATCAGGTCGGCCCCCTCGCGCTTCGAGAGCGTCTTGATCTCCTCGACCTTCCCCTTGCCGAAGTAGAGGCCGGGGGTCGGCGCGCGCCGGTCCTGGGTCGCCCGGCCCACCACGAGGGCGCCGGCCGATTCGGCGAGGCGGCCGAGCTCGTCGAGACTCTCCTCCACCACCACCCGCGGCTGGGTCGGTCGCCGCAGGGCCGCCAGCACCGCCTTCTCGCGGGACTTCACTCGATCAGCCCCTCCCGTGTGATGTGCTTGTGCACCGCTTCGGCGGCGCCCTCCACCCCGCCCGCGCCGTCCACGTCGATCCAGCGGATCTCCGGCTCGCGCTGGAACCACGTCATCTGCCGCTTGGCGTAGCGGGTGGTGTCGCGGATCATGAGCCGCAACGCTTCCTCCTCCGTCATCTGCCCACGCAGCGCCCGCGCGAGCTGCCGGTAGCCGATGCCGTCCATCGGCGGCCGCGCCTCCTCGTGGCCGGCCTCGAGGAGGCGCCGGACCTCGTCCATCATGCCACGGGCCAGCATCGTGCGCGCGCGCTCCGCGAGGGCCGCGTTCAACGCCGGCCGCGCGCGCCCGAGCCCGATCATGACAAGGCGCCACGCGCCGTCGGTGCCGGCCCACTCGCCCGCCCCGGTGTCCCTCGTGACCCGGCCGGCCCCGGCGTGGACCTCGAGCGCGCGGACCACGCGGACGCGATCGTTGGGATGCAGGCGGCGCGCGGCGTCGGGCGCCACCGCGGCGAGCCGGGCGTGCAGCGCGGGCGCTCCGTGCTCGGCCGCGAAGCCTTCGAGGGTGGCCCGCAAGGTGGGATCGGCGGGCGGCGCGGGCGCCAGGCCCCGCAGCAGCGCGCGTACGTAGAGGCCGGTGCCGCCGACCACGACGGGCAGGCGCCCGCGCCCCTGCACCGCCGCGATGGCGGCGAGCGCGTCGGCGCGAAAGCGGGCGGCGTGGTAGCGCTCGTCGGGATCCACGACGTCGATCAGATGATGCGGCACCGCCGCGCGCTCCTCCGCGGTGGGCTTGCCGGTGCCGATGTCCATGCCGCGATAGACCTGGCGGGAGTCCGCGCCGACGACTTCCATGGCGATCTGCCGGGCGAGCCGCACCGCCACCGCGGTCTTGCCGACGCCGGTCGGCCCCACCAGCACGAGCAGCGGGGCCCGGCTCACCACGTGCGCCCGAGTTCCCGTTTTATGTCGCGCAAAGACAAGCGGCTGACGATGGGCCGGCCGTGGGGGCAGAAGTACGGCGTCTTCGTGACGGCCAGATCCGCGATGAGCCGCGTCATCTCCTCGCGCTGCAGCGGCGCATGGGCCTTGATCGCCGCGTGGCAGGCCACGAAGGACAGCGCGCGGTGCAGCAGAGGCTGAGGCTCGCCCTTGCGCGGACGGTTGACGTCCTCCACGAGCGCCTCGATGAGCCGCCGTGGCTCCTGCCCTCGGAGCAGCGCGGGCACCGCGCGCAGCACGACCGTGGAGCCGCTCCAGCCCTCGAGCCGGAAGCCCAGGCCCTCGAGCGTCTCGGTCCACTCCTGGACGAGCGCCGCCTGACCCGCGCCCAGCTCGACCGGCTGCGGAAAGAGCAGCTCCTGCGAGGCCAGCGGGCCCGCGTCCAGATCGCCCAGCAGCCGCTCGAACAGCACGCGCTCGTGCGCCACGTGCTGATCCAGGAAGAAGACCTCGTCGTCCGTTGCCGATACCACGAACGTGTCTTGGAGCTGGCCGATGACGTTCCCGAAGTTGGCGGTTGTGAACTGTGCCGGGGGCTCGTGGAAGAGTCGGGTCTGGGCGTCAGGGGCACGGTTGTCCGCGGACTGGGGGAGTGCGGGGGCCATTTCTGGGCCCCCGCTTTCAATAGAGAAGCTTCCGGTGGCATCGCCTGACGCGCGGTCATCGGTCAGGGCATGCCCGCTGAGGCCGCGTTGGGGCTGGACGACCTGGGCTTGGTGGAGCGCGTCCTTCACGGCGCGGTAGAGGATCTCCTGGATCTGGCGCGGGGAGCGGAAGCGGACCCAGGCCTTGGTCGGGTGGACGTTGACGTCGACTTCCTGAGGCGGCAGCTCGAGGTGCAGCACCGCGACCGGAAACTGGTCGCGGGCCAGGAGCGGCCGGTAGGCCTCGATCAGGGTCTGGCTGAGCTGGGTGTCGCGCACGGGGCGGCCGTTGACGATGAGCACGATCTCGTCGCGGTTGCCGCGGGCGAGCTGGGGCGGCGCGATCAGGCCCGAGACCGCGAAGGGGCCGTCCTTGCGCTCCACCTCCAACAGCTTGCCCGCGCGCTCGAAGCCCCACAGCGCCCCGATGCGGTCGCGCAGGCTCCGGGCGCGCGGCGCCCCGAGGGCGGGCCGGCCGTTGTGCGAGACGCGGAAGTGCACGTCCTGGTGCGCGAGGGCAATCGCCTCGAGCAGGCGCAGGGCCGCCGCCAGCTCGCTCTGGGCGCTCTTCATGAACTTGAGGCGCGCCGGCGTATTGAAGAAGAGATCCTGCGCCTCCACCGTGGTGCCCGCGGGCGCCGCCACCAGCAGCTTCTCGTTGACGGTGCCGCCCTCGCCGCGCACCAGGGTGCCGGTGTCCACGCCGCGCGGGCACGACAGCACCGAGAAGCGGGTGACCGCGCAGATGGCGGGCAGCGCCTCGCCCCGGAAGCCCAGAGTGGTGATGGCGTCGAGATCGGCGTCGGTGGCGAGCTTGGAGGTGGCGTGCCGCAGCAGGGCCAGGTCCACCTCGTCGCTCGACATGCCGACGCCGTCGTCGGTGACGCGGATGAGGGCGCGGCCCGCGTCGCGCAGGTCCACCGTCACCTGGGTGCACCGCGCGTCGAGCGCGTTCTCCACCAGCTCCTTCACCACCGAGGCGGGCCGCTCCACCACCTCGCCCGCCGCGATCTTGTTGACGAGGTGATCGGGCAGCCGCCGGATGCGCGAGGGGCTCATGGGCGCGACTTGAGCCGCTGCTGCCAGTCCGCGAGCAGGTTCAGCGCCTGCAGCGGGGTCACCGCACCCAGGTCCAGCGCGGCCAGCTCGCGCAGGAGCGGATCGTGGGTGGGCGGGAAGAGGCCGAGCTGGGCCGGTCCGGCCGCGGGTGGCTCGGGCGCCACCGCCGACTGCAGCTCGCTGCGCTCGCGCTCGAGCTCGCCCAGGATGGTCTTGGCCCGCGCGATCACGGCCGGCGGCAGCCCGGCCAGCCGCGCCACCTGGATGCCGTAGGAGCGGTCGGTGCCGCCCGGCCGCACCTTGTGCAGGAAGATGATCTCGTCGTTCCACTCCCGGACCGCCACGTGGAAA
>WNFC01004551.1_pt1 | contig 15116 bp, 13 predicted proteins | sample 5400541 | NCBI WGS metagenome assembly WNFC01 (sample SAMN13153342, study PRJNA577476) | soil metagenome | isolation source: 120 cm saprolite under Douglas fir tree site 2 hole 2 replicate 1 | place: USA:California | collected 2015-04-18
TGTCCCCGGCCGCGGCTATTGCTTCGTCGCCCCCGTGGTCGCAGTCGAGGAATCGGGGCCCGCCGAGGGCCCGCCGCCCGCCCCACCGGCCGCGTACAACATGCCGTCGCCTCTCTCACGGATGATCGGGCGCGGCGATATCGTCGCCGTCATCGTCAAGCAGCTGCCGGAGCGGCGCTTCGTGACGATCGCTGGACCGGGTGGCATCGGCAAGACCACCGTGGCTCTTGCGGTGGCCGATGAGGTCGGCCGATCGTATCGCGACGGCGTTCGGTTCGTCGATTTGTCTCCCATCGCAGATCCGCTGCTGGTGCCGAGCGCGCTCGCGTCGGCGCTTGGTCTCGCCGTCCGGCTGGAGAATCCCCTTCCGGAGCTGATCGCCTTCCTCGAGGGCAAGCGTATGCTGCTGGTCCTCGACAGTTGCGAGCGGGTGGTGGGAGCAGCTGCCGCCCTGGCGGAGGAGATTTTCCTCCGTGCTCCGGGCGTGCACATCCTGGCGACCAGTCGAGAGCCGCTGCGCGCCGAAGGCGAGCGGGTGCAGCGCCTCACCCCGCTGGAAACTCCTCCGTCGTCGTCGAACCTGAGGGCGGCGGAAGCGCTCAAGTTTTCGGCGATCCAGCTCTTCGTCGAGCGGGCGACCGCAAGCTCCGACGAATTCAAGTTGACCGATGCCAATGCGCCCATCGTCGCCGAGATTTGCCGAAGGCTGGATGGCATCGCGCTCGCGATCGAGCTGGCGGCCGGCTCCATCGACGTATTCGGAATTGGCGGGCTGGCGGAGCGGCTCGACGACCGGATTCGGCTGCTCACGCGCGGCCGCCGCACCGCGCTGCCGCGCCACCAGACTCTCGCCGCCGCGCTCGATTGGAGCCATGAGCTGCTGCCCGACGTCGAACGTAAGATCCTGCGCCGGGTCGCCATATTCACCGGTCGGTTCGCGCTGGAGAGCGCCAACGCCATCGCATCGGACACCGAGCTAGGCGCCTCGGAGGTGATGGAGGGCGTGGCAAACCTGGTGGCGAAGTCGCTGGTGGCCGCCGATGTCGGCGCCGCCACCGTGCATTATCGGCTGCTCGAGACGACGCGCGCCTATGCGCTCGACAAGCTCGCGGCAAGCGGCGAGTTGCAGCACGTCGCGCGGCGGCACGCGGAATACTTCCGCAATCTCTTCCGCAAGGCCGAGATCGAGTGGGACAAGCGGCCGCCGGCGGAATGGGTGGAGACCTATTCCGGCCATGTCGACGAGATACGCGCGGCCCTGGATTGGGCGTTTTCCGCAGACGGCGATCCCAACCTCGCGACGGCGCTCACCATCGTTGCGGTGCCGCTCTGGCTGCAGCTGTCGCTGATCGTCGAGTGCCGCAGGCGCGTCGAGCAGGCGCTTGCGGTCGTCAGGTCGCAAGGGACGCGCGATCCGCGCCGCGACATGCAGCTCTCAGCCGCGCTCGGGTCGACGCTCGTTTACACCAGCATGGGGCCGGAAGGCCGCGCGGCGTGGACGAGCGCGCTCGAAATCGCCGAGAGCCTCGACGACGTCGACTACAAGCTGCGCGCGCTGTGGGGGCTGTGGGTCGACCGGCTCAACAACGGCACGTTCCAGGAGGCGCTCGCCCTGGCCAGGCGATTCTACGGAGTGGGCGCGACGTCGGTCGATCCCATCGATCCGCCGATGGGCGACCGCATGATCGGGATCTCGCTCCATTTCATCGGAAACCAAGCCGACGCGCGCCGCCACATCGAGCGGATGCTGAGCCGCTATGTCACGCCCATGCAAGCCTCCCACATCATCCGCTTTCAGTTCGATCAGCGGGTCACGGCATGCGCGTTTCATGCGCGCATCCTGTGGCTGATGGGCTATGCCGATCAGGCGTTGGGGGTCGTGGAAAAAGTGGTTGCCGATGCCGTTGCGATCGGGCACGAGCTTTCGTTGTGCAACGTCCTCGGCCAGGGTGCGTGCCCGGTCGCGCTGTTCAGCGGTGATCTCGCCGCGGCCGATCGTTTCGTCGAGATGCTGCTCGATCATTCGGCGAAGCACGGCCTGGGCCTTTGGCACACCTGGGCCCGCTGCTTCAAAGGCGTCGTGCTGGTCAAGCGCGGCGACACTGCGGCCGGACTGCATGCGCTGCGATCCATGCTGGCCGAAGTCCCTGAGATCCGCTCGCTTCCGCGTTATCTGGCGTTGCTCGGCGAGCTGGCCGACGCGATGGCGCACGCCGGAGAATTCGCCCAGGCATTCGAGACGATCGATGGCGCGATCGCACGTGCCGAGCACAATGACGAGCGCTGGTGCATCGCGGAGCTGCTGCGCATCAAGGGCGAGCTGATGCTCGGCGGACATGCGCCGGGTGCGATCTCCCGCGCCGAAGATCTCTTCAAGAGGTCGATCGAATACGCGCGCCCGCAGTCCGCTCTCGCCTGGGAATTGCGCTCGGCCACGAGCTTGGCCCGGTTGCAGAGGGAGCAGAGCCGCGGCGCGGAGGCGCGCGCATCGCTGGCGCCTGTTTACGCGCGCTTTACGGAAGGGCTTGCGACCGCGGATTTGAAGGCCGCGAAGCGGCTGCTCGACCAGCTTGCGTGACGAAAAACGGCTGCGAGCGGGAAAAGGCGCAAATTGCTCAGATTTACAAAATTTAATACCGCCCGAGGGTGCGGCACGCTGCAGGTTATCCTTTGGTCGGAGGCGCCAGGGGTTTCTTCGCGACTTTCGTCGTACCCGGTGCGCGCCAGGCGCAATCCGCATCATGCTTTCGTCGTAAACGGGCGAAGGTCGGCGATTGGCGCCGTTAGCAAGTTTTGACAAGCATTTATTAGGCCCGCTGCCCCGTCCGCCGCATACTGACCGCGTCGGCCGAAGACAGTTCGTGGAACTCTCCAGCGGTCGGTTCGTTCCTCCGAAGGAGGCCAAGATGCTTTCCTCTCTCAGCCACGTTTCCACAACACCATCGATGTACCCCGACATCCTGGCATCGTTGACCGACAAACCGGCGGACGCCATACCATTGCACCAGCAAGCTCGCGGTGGGTTGCCTCCGCGCGCCCTGCGGCGCGTGCGCGAATACATCACGGCCCATCTCGAGCGCAACATCAGCGTCGAGGCGCTGGCCGCCATCGTCGGGTTGTCGATGTTTCACTTCGCGCGTGCGTTCAAGCAGTCGGAAGGCGTGACGCCGCACCGCTTCCTGCTGCAATGCCGGGTGCGACGCGCGCAGGAGCTTCTCGCCGGGACGGATCTGCCGCTGTCAGAGATCGCGCTCGCTGCCGGCTTCTCGGATCAAAGCCACTGCGCCCGCCGCTTCCGCGAGTTCGTCGGTATTACGCCGAGCCGCTATCGATGGTCGACGCGCTGACGAGGCTCGACGTGGTTCGCCCGGGGCGCGGCACCGCCACGAGCAAACTGGCGGCCGCGCTGCTGAGCTTCAACGGCGGATTCGTCGATACGGCAGGATTCATCGGACTGCAGGGCCTGTTCACGGCGCATGTGACCGGAAATTTCGTGACGCTGGGCGCGGCGCTCGTGTTCGGCAGCTATGGGTTCGTCGGAAAGCTGCTGGCATTGCCCGAGTTCATCGCCGTGGTTGCGCTGGCGCGGCTCGCCGGCGCGGCCTTGCAGGCGCGGGGCTGGGGCTCGTTGCGCTCGTTGCTGGTCGCAGAGACCGTGCTCCTCTTCGCATTTCTTGCGCTTGCGGTCGGGCTTGGACCTTTTCCCGACAGTGACGCGCCCGCGGCTCTGCTGACAGGCTTCGCCGGGGTCGCCGCCATGGCGATTCAGAACGCGGTGCAGAGGGTGCACCTCGCAAGCATTCCGCCCACGACGCTCATGACCGGCAACACGACCCAGGCCGTGCTGGACGCCGTCGACGTGCTGCGCGGGGGCGAGCCGGCGCAGGCCGCGGCAGTCCGCGCGCGCCTCGTGCGCACGCTCGCCGCGATCCTCTGGTTTGCGGCGGGTTGCGCCGTTGCCGCCGTCCTGTACCTCTGGATCGGCTTCTGGTCTCTCGCCATTCCCGTCGTGGTCAGCGCGGTGACCGCCGTTCTGCGGATCGAGAGCTGAGCCCTTCACAGCAAAAGCGTTCCGCTGGCCGCAAGTCCGTTCAAGAAGGCTGACGCATTTCGGCACAGCCTCGCTGCACGAGAAGGAGCGCGAACCATGGCAACGATCGCCACGAAGGACGGCACCCAGATCTATTACAAGGACTGGGGCGCGGGACAGCACGTCGTCTTCAGCCACGGCTGGCCCTTGAGCGGAGACGCCTTCGAGGACCAGATGTTCTTCCTCAGTTCCCGCGGCTACCGCTGCATCGCCCACGACCGGCGCGGCCAGCTCGTTTACGCGGGTGTCTGAGATGCTGCCGCCAACGGCCGCGAAAGGATACGGACCATGATCCTCGGCATGTCACTCGCGGCGTTCACCGCGCTGCACGTCGTCATCAGTCTCGTCGGCATCGTCACCGGCATCGTCGTCCTGTTCGGGATGTTGAATGCGAAGCCGTTCGGCGGCTGGACGGCGGTTTTCCTGGCCACCACCGTTTTGACCAGCGTGACCGGATTCTTGTTCCCCATCACGGGCTTCACGCCGGCGCACGCGTTCGGCATCCTGTCCCTGATCTTGCTCGCGATCGCGCTGTTCGCGCTTTATGCCCAGCATCTCGCCGGCGCCTGGCGCTGGATCTACGTGGTGACCGCGCTGTTCGCGCTCTATCTCAACTGCTTCGTGGCGGTGGTGCAATCGTTCCAGAAGATCCCGTTCATCCGGGCATTGGCGCCGACGCAGTCCGAAGCTCCGTTCCAGATCGCGCAAGGGATCCTGCTGCTGGCCTTCGTCTGCGCCGGAATCGCGGCCGTGAGGAAATTCCACCCCGCCAAGATGAGCTTGGCGGCCGAAAAGATGGCTTGAGCACCGTTCGCCCGCTTTGACCGCACTCCACAACGAGAGGCAAAAATGGATCAGATGGACATCGTCAAATCCCGCCGGCTGGCGCCGCTCGGCACACCGACCGATCTTGCGTCCAATGCGACGCGTGACCTTGCGGGCGCGCTGAACACGCTGCTCGCCGATTTCTTCGCCCTGTACATCAAGACGAAGAACTTCCACTGGCATGTGTCCGGCCCTCACTTCCGGGACTACCACCTGCTGCTGGACGAGCAGGCCGAGCAGATATTTGCCGCCACCGACGACATCGCCGAGCGGGTGCGCAAGATCGGCGGAACGACGCTGCGCTCCATCGGCCAGATCGGGCGCCTGCAGCGCGTGCTCGACAACGAGGCGGACTATGTGACGCCCTTGGACATGCTCGCCGAGCTGCGCGACGACAACCAGCAGCTCGTGACGCGTATGCGCGAGACGCACGGCCTGTGTGACGAGCACGGCGATATCGCGACGGCAAGCCTGATCGAGAACTGGATCGACGAAGCCGAACGGCGCGTCTGGTTCCTGTTCGAGGCCGGCCGGCATGGAGAGCCGAGCCGCTGACAAAGTCGTTGATGCCCTTCCGGCAACACGGGAGGGCAGGGGCAGGGCGGCTTCGATGAAACCGACTATTCCCGGCATTCATCGATCCGCAGGCGAACATCGATTTCTACACGCGCATGCGCGGGTCGATGAATTGGATTTCCTTGCGGATTTGTCGTGGTTCTTGCGCCGGTCAATGGTGCGCTGCGAGGCTAGTCGCTCTCCTTCTGTCGCGCCCCGTGCAGATGGCGACAGCCAAAACTCATGCATTCGAGCTTGATGCCGTCGGGATCGAGAAAATAGACCGCATAGTAGTCGTCGTAGTACTCGCCGGCCGGATCGACGATGTCGACGTCGTTGGCCGCGAGAAATGCTTCGACCTCGTCGACCTCGGTCCGGCATGCGACCTCGAACGCATAATGATGAAGGCCGACGTCGTCCTCGCGGCGTCTTTTTGCCTGGGCTGCCTGCTCGCAGGCGCTGATCCAGAATGCGGTCTTTCCATTCCGCCAGCCGGTCATCTCGGCGAAGCCGCCGATGACCTCGAACCCGAGGAAGCTGAACAGGCGACCGTAGAATCGCTTCGACCTGTCGTAATTGCTGACGCGAATGACCACATGGTCGACACCGAGGACCTGCACCATTCCGCATTCCTTCGCAGCAATGTTGCGCGTCACCACCCTAATGATGCAGAATTGCGGGTCAGATCAGCAAGTTAAACGGTGTTAATCGACATTAAGGTCGGCCCGTGTCGGGAAATATCCGATGTACGGATGCAGGTAATTCCCGCTTGAGACCACGGCCGGAAAATAGCAAACGCGTCCAGGGCGCAGTCGCCGGCTCTGAATAGAGTACCCCGGCGGCGGCGCCTGCTCGCCGCGGCAAGAATGCCCAAAGTCGGAGGAAGATCGATGAATCGCCTGGCCTTGTTCGGTGTTCTGTTGTTCGCCGCGGGCGTGCTCGCAGGTTGCGGCGACGCACCGTCCGGCGCGTCGGCCGCGGCTCCTCCCGCCGTCACCGTTGCGCGGCCGCTGCAGAAGAAGATCACCGAATGGGACGAGTACACCGGCCGGTTCACCGCGGTCGAGACCGTCGAGGTCCGCGCGCGCGTCTCGGGCTTCATCGACTCCATCCATTTCAAGGATGGCCAGCTGGTCAAGCAGGGCGACCTGTTGTTCGTCATCGATCCGCGGCCCTATCGCTTCGCGGTGGAGCAGGCCAAGGCCGACACGGAGCGCGCCGCCGCAAAGCTCGAGCTCGCCAGGCTCGATGTGCAACGCGCGACGCCGTTGGTGCAAAATCAGACCCTGACAGGCCGTGAATTCGACACGCGCAAGTCGACCGAGCGCGATGCGGCCGGCCAGCTCGCGTCGGCGGAAGCGACCGTGAAGCAGGCCGAGCTCAATCTCGAATGGACGCAGGTGCGTGCGCCCATCGCCGGGCGGGTCTCCGACCGGCGCGTCGACATGGGCAATCTCATCACCGGAGGGCAGACCGGCGCCACGGTGCTGACCGTCATCGTGTCGCAGAATCCCATTCATTTCCTGTTCGACGGCAGCGAAGCGGACTTCATTCATTACCTGCGCCTCGCCGCGGCGGGAACGCGGCCATCGTCGCGCGACGTGCAGAATCCGGTGTCGGTGCGGCTCGCCGACGAAACCGAGTACCAGCATCACGGCCGCATGGATTTCGTCGACAACGTGGTCAATACGAAAACCGGGACGATCCGCGGCCGCGCGGTCTTCGACAACAAGGACGGGCTGCTGACCCCCGGCTTCTTCGGGCGGCTGCGGCTGTTCGGCGGCGAGCGCGAGGTGCTGCTCGTACCCGACTCGGCGATCGCGTCCGATCAATCGCGCAAGATCGTGTTCGTCGTCGCCGAGGACGGCACGGTCGGCGTCAAGCTGGTGGAGCTCGGTCCGCTGGTCGATGGCCTCCGTGTGATCCGTTCGGGACTGGGGCCGACCGACCGCCTGGTGATCGAGGGCCTGCCGCGAGCGCGGCCGGGGCAGAAGGTCAAGGCCGAGGACGGCGTAGTCGAACCTCCGGCGCGTCCGGCGCCGGCGAGCGCGCCATAGCGCCGCGCGACCAGGGCGGCAACCATGCGGTTTTCCCATTTCTTCGTCGACCGGCCGATCTTCGCGAGCGTCATCGCGATCATCCTGACGCTCGTCGGCGCCATCTCGTATCGCGCGCTGCCCATCACCGAATATCCGGAGATCGCGCCGCCGACCGTGGTGGTGAACGCGACTTTCCCCGGCGCGTCCGCCGAGGTCGTCTCCAATACGGTCGCGTCGCCGATCGAGCAGGAGATCAACGGCGTCGACAACATGATCTACCTGGTGTCGCAGGCGACCGGCGACGGCGCGCTGTCGATCAACGTCGTCTTCAAGCCGGGAACGAACGTCGACCAGGCACAGGTGCTGGTGCAGAACCGCGTGTCCGTGGCGCTGCCGCGCCTGCCCGAAGATGTCCAGCGCATCGGGGTGACGGTTCGCAAGAGCTCGCCGGACCTGATGATGGTGATCCATCTGATCTCGCCCAATGGGACGCTCGATCAGCAATACATCTCGAATTACGCCACCATCAACATCAAGGATGTCATCACCCGCGTGGACGGCGTCGGCGACACGATCGTGTTCGGCGCGCGCGACTATTCGATGCGCATCTGGCTCGATCCCGCCAAGACCCAGGCGCGCGGTCTGACCGCGAGCGACGTGGTGACCGCGTTGCGCGGCAACAACGTGCAGGTGGCGTCAGGCGCCGTCAACCAGCCTCCGGCGATGTCGCAAGGCGGGTTCGAGCTCGCGGTGCAGACGCTCGGCCGGCTCTCCACTCCGGAGCAATTCGCCGACATCATCGTGGCGACGAACGCGGACGGCCAGGTCACGCGCGTGCGCGACATCGCCCGCGTCGAGCTTGGCGCCCAGAACTACACGAGCAACGCCTATCTCGATAACCAGGTCGCCACCGCGATCGGTATTTTCCAGCGGCCGGGGTCGAACGCGCTCACGACCGCCGCCACGGTGCGCGCGACCATGGACGAGCTCGCCAAGAGCTTTCCGCCCGGCTTGGCCTACCGCGTGGTCTACAACACGACGGAGTTCATCCAGGAATCGGTCAACGAGGTGATCAAGACGCTGTTCGAAGCGGCGCTCCTCGTCGTGATCGTCATCATCCTGTTCCTGCAGACCTGGCGCGCCGCCATCATCCCGATCGTCGCCATCCCGGTGTCGCTCATCGGCACCTTTTTCGTGATGGCGGCGTTCGGCTTTTCGCTCAACAATCTCACGCTGTTCGGCCTCGTCCTCGCGATCGGCATCGTGGTGGACGACGCCATCGTGGTGGTCGAGAACGTCGAGCGCTATCTGCGCCAGGGGTTCTCGCCGGCCGAGGCCGCGCACAAGACCATGGATGAGGTCGGCGGCGCCTTGATCGCGATCGCGCTCGTGCTGTGCGCCGTGTTCATTCCGACCGCGTTCATCACCGGCATCTCGGGCGCCTTCTACCGGCAGTTCGCGCTGAGCATCGCGGCCTCGACCATCATCTCCTGCGTGATCTCGCTGACGCTGTCGCCCGCGCTCGCGGCGCTCTTCCTGCGTCCGCACGGTGAGGAGGAAACGCCGGGCTTGTTGGCGACGCTGACCCGCCCATTGAATCTCTTCTTCGCCGGCTTCAATCGAATGTTCGAGGCCGTGTCGTCCGCCTACGGCGAATTGACCCGGCGGCTGCTGCGCATCTCCGCGCTCATGCTCGTGCTCTATGTGGGCCTCATCGCGTTGACCGGCTTCGAATTCTCCCGCACGCCGTCCGGCTTCATCCCGCAACTCGATCGCGCCTATTTCATCGTCGCCATTTCGCTGCCGCCCGGCGCGAGCCTCGAGCGCACCGACAGCGTCGTGCGTCGCGCGTCCGACATCCTGCTGTCGCGCCCCGGCGTGGCGCACGCGGTGTCATTCGCCGGCTTCGACGGCGCGACCTTCACCAACGCTCCCAATGCCGGCGTCGCTTTTGTCCCCCTGAAGCCATTCGAGGAGCGCATCAAGGAGGGGCTGACGACCGCCAGCGTTCTCAATGACCTGCGCGCGCAGATGCAGGCGCTTCGCGAAGCCTTCGTTCTCGTGATCCCGCCGCCCTCCGTGCCGGGCATCGGCACCGGCGGCGGCTTCAAGATGTACGTCCAGGATCGCGCCGGCCGCGGCCCGCGCGCGCTCGAGCAGGCGGTCGGAAGCATCGTCGGGCCCGCCAACCGGGCGCCCGGCCTCGTCCAGGTGTTCACGCTCTTCAACACGTCGACTCCCCAGATCTATGCCGATATCGACCGCACCAAGGCCGAGATGCTGGGCGTGCCGATCACCCGTTTCTTTGACGCGCTCTCGACCTACATGGGATCGACCTTCGTCAACGACTTCAACATCCTGGGCAGGACGTACCGCGTGACGGCGCAGGCCGACAATCCGTTCCGGCTCGTGCTGCGCGACGTCGAGAACCTGCGTACCCGGTCGACCGCCGGCGAGATGGTGCCGCTCGGCGCGGTCGCGACCTTTCGCGACATCACCGGCCCGTACCGCGTGCCGCGCTACAACCTGTTTCCGGCCGCCGAGGTGCAGGGCTCGACGCTGCCGGGCTTTTCGACCGGCCAGGCGATCGCCGCGATGGAAAAGATCGCTGCGACAAACCTGCCGTCGGGCTTTGGTTTCGAATGGACGGAAATCGCGCTGCAAGAGAAGGTCGCCGGCAATACTGCCACAATTGCCTTCACTCTCGCGGTGGTGTTCGTGTTCCTGCTGCTGGCCGCGCAATACGAGAGCGTGTTGCTGCCGCTCGCCGTCATCCTGATCGTGCCGATGTGCCTGCTCGCCGCGATCACCGGCGTGCTCGCGCGCGGCATGGACAACAACATCCTGACCCAGATCGGATTCGTGGTGCTGATCGGGCTGGCGGCGAAGAACGCGATCCTGATCATCGAGTTCGCGAAGCAGGGCGAGGAGCAGGGGGCGAGCCGGTGGGACGCGGCGGTGCAGGCGGCGCGGACGCGCCTGCGGCCGATCCTGATGACGTCCTTCGCGTTCATCCTGGGCGTGCTGCCGCTCGTGGTGGCGACCGGCGCCGGCGCCGAGATGCGCCAGGCGCTCGGCACCGCCGTGTTCTTCGGCATGCTCGGCGTGACGATGTTCGGGCTGCTGTTCACCCCGGTTTTCTACATCGTCGTGCGCGGGATCGGCATCTGGATCGAGACCAAGGGATCAACCCCGGACAAAGCTCGGTCGTGACCAAGGCGATTGGTAAATACGCAGCTCCGTCGGAACGAGGTTGCATCTCTGTCGGAGAATGTTCGAATCCAGTTCCACTCCCTCCGCCAGCGACCCTGGGGACGTCGTTTCTCCGCCGGTCAAGCGTCGCGCGTTCGGGCTAAAAAATTGCTGCCATGGCTTTCTTGATGCCGAGCCCGATTTTAGGCGCCGCATCTTCCTTTATCACGACTGTGCAGGTCATTCCGGCGCTGATCAACACGTCGGGTGGTACGTGAGTCAGGCGGATGCGGACAGGAATGCGCTGTGCGAGTCGGACCCAAGTGAATGTCGGATTGATGGAAGAGAGGAGCTCTGGACCATCCTTGTTATCCTGATCCGTGATGCCTCTTGCTATGCCCAGAACGGTTCCTTGCAGCGCAGGGGATCCGTCCATGAGGGAAATCTCGGCGCTGGCGCCGGGTCTGATATGAAGCAGCTTGGTTTCCTCGAAATACGCTTCGACCCGATATGAATCACTGTCGATCAGGGCCATCACCGCCTTCCCCTGTGAGGCATACGTGCCCTTCGCGAGATTGAGATTGGTGATGAAACCATTTACTGGCGCTCGCACTTCAGTTCGCTTGAGGTTGAGAGCGGCCGTGTCGCGTGACGCAATTGCCTGCTGGTAGTTGGCGGATGCTGTCTCCGACTGTCGACGCGCGTTGTCGAGAGTCTCGACAGCGACGGTGTACCCAGGCGCCAGTTTCGAGCGCCGCTCGTACTGCTCGAGCGCCATTAGATGCTGAGCGTGTCGCGCCGCAAGCACGGCTTCGGCGTCGGCGAGCGCGAATCGGTAGCGCTCCTGATCGATTGTGAAGAGGACGTCGCCCTTGTGCACGAATTGGTCATTCCGCACGCGAATATCATCGACGTAACCAAAAACGTCGGGCGCGATGCTGACAACGTTGGCGCGGATCCGAGCGTCTCGGGTCCACGGCGAATAGAGGTAATACCTCGCCATGCTGTAGCCGAGCAAAACAGCTGCAAGGAGCAAGACGAGAGTCAGCAACACGCGTACGACGGCCTGCATTGATATCTCCTTCAGTAGTTGGCCATGGCCAGCGCGCCGCCGCAAAAGAGGCAAACGAAAAGGGCGAAGCGCGCCAGCGGCGCGTGCCAGAACAGCCGGTAAAAGCCGCGCCAGGTCAGCAATGCGTCGGCTGGAACAAATACTGCCAGCGAGAGCACGAACCAGGCGGCGATCATCGGCACAAACGCGCCCAAGAGATCAAATTGGGATTGCATGCGACTTTCCCTGCAAGATCATGCGCGCGCGCATGAGATCGGAGCCGAGCGTCACCGATCCGACGACGAGCCCACTCAGTGCCTCGATTTCCTTCGGCTCAGCCGTGCCTCGGACCGTTGCGAGGCCATGGCGACCAAGCGCGCGCGCCTCTGCGGCCCTCCTGGCGAATGTCCAGACAGACGGATTGCGAAGGGTCTGCGACAGCCGGGCAAGCAGACGCGAGCCCTCGGCGGCTAGTCCGGGCGCCACCGCCGTCCCATCAAGGGCGCTTTTGAGACGGCCGATTGCTTGTGCGGCTGACAGCGCGGCCAGCGCGCTCGTCAAGCATTCACGCGCGACCTTCGGTTCGTCTTTGACGCGCGCAAGCGTTGCTCCGAGCTGTTCGTACAGGGCGCGCTGGTAACATCGAAGAGCCGGGCCGCACGGGCAAGCGCTGATGAGGTAGCTCAGGTGGACAGCGAGCTGCCTGCGGAAGCGACGGGCCACCCAGGCGGGGGTCTCGGGGAAGAAGGTCGCAAACAGCACGACCGCGATCGCTATGCCGACGAGAATAGCAAGGGACGAGTTGAGAAACGCCCCGGCATCGTAGGTCATGACATTGTCGATGTTCGATGCGAAGACGAAGTACACGGCAGACAAGAGGCCGAGCGGGCCGATGCGCAGCTGCGCCATTATGAAGCCGCAAGTCAGCATCAGCGGCGCGAGCGCCACCGCCATGGAAGGAAAGTCGACTGCAAGCGGCATCAGGTAGAACTGGGTCGCGAAAACCGGGACCGCTGCGATGAGAATGGTCGCCGCAGCGGCCATGCTGATCTTGTCCGGCTGCTCCAGGGACGCGAGCAGGCTGCACACGACCGCGGCGACGATGACCGCGATCAGGCCGTTCGGCCAAGCCGTCGCGAACCAAAGGGCGGAGGCGATCCCGACTGCCAGCGCGGAGCGGATCCCGATCAGAACGGCGGGGACAGGGTCCGACCAAAGCCTACAGGCGATATCCGGCTCCGGCAGCTCCTCGCCTTTTTCGAAACGTGCCATGGCGTCCCGAAGCCGGGCACGCGCAAGCTCCAGGTCGCGCTCATCCGCTGCGCCTACCATCGCAGATACTATGGGGCCGTCTCCAGTGAGGGACTCGTTCGTATGGCCGGCCCCGATATCGAGCGATGCAGTTTTTTCCGGATGCGGCAGCGAACCGCCACGATGGCTCATGGCGGCTTCTGCTATGGTGCAAAGCTCCACCGCGGCCTGGGTCAACCTGCGCAGCGGCTGGTCGAGAACACGCGCATCGGCGCTCTCGAAATACGTGGAATGCTGCATTGCCTGGATGTCGAGATAGGCCTTGGCGAGCTCGGCCCGCTCGGCTGCCACACGCCCGCGGTCGGCATCGCGGTCGAGCACGGCGGTTGCGAAGCTATCGGCGCGGCGAGCCAGAGCGCGGACGAGTTCGATGAGCTTCGGTGACAGTTCGCGCACCAGGATCAAACGACTGACAAGCGCCGCGCAGGCGATACCAAGCACGATCTCCGTGAACCGAGCCACCACCAAAGGATAGGCTCCAGTCGGAACGAGCGCGGCCGGGATGCCGACGATTGCTACGGTGTAGCCCGCGAGCTGGAAGCCATATGACGCGAAACTGCGTACCGCACGGGCGGCGAAGTTGCAGAAACAGATCCATAACGCTACCGCGGCCACGAAGAGTTCGCCGTATTGGGCCAGACCAAATACCAGCGCGATCGCAATGAGCACTCCGGCGATGGTGCCAAGGATACGATAGAAGCCCTTGGCGAGAACGAGTCCGCTGTCCGGTTGCGATACCACGAAAACGGTCAGAAACGCCCATCGTGGATCGTCGAGGCCAGCCCAGAATGCGATGTAGAGTGCGAGCAGGGATGCCGCAAATGTCTTGACCGCAAAGGTCACTCCGAGCGCGGTCTGATGATCGAGCCATCCTGGCTTTTTGAGGAGCCAGTCGCGCAATGGCACGCTCGCGATAGCGGCTTTCATAACTTAGTCGCCCTTGCAAATTCATCTTCAGCGCATCGACCACCGGTAATCGCGCGGGGACACGCCCGCATGTTCGCGGAAGCGCCGGGCCAAATGGCTTTGATCCGAGAATCCGGCCGCCGACGCAATTTCCGCCAGCGGAAGATCCGTGCCAGCGAGCAGCTCCATGCTGCGCTCCACCCGTCGCCGAATCACATATTCGTGCGGACTGCTGCCTTTGGACTGCTTGAACGCGCGTCCAAAATGAAAGATCGATAATCCCGCGATGGCGGCGAGCATTGGGTTGCTGATGTTCTCTTCGAGATGAGCCTCAATGTAGTCGCACACGCGACGGAGCGTCCTCGGCCGAAGGCCGCCCCGGATGCGCGCCGGCGACTTGAGCAAAGCCGCGCCGGTGTCCGGGTTGACGGAGGCAAGTCTGCGAGCGGCCGTGACACTGCCAATCGGCACTGTCGTAGCATGCAATTGCAGCATCGCGTCCGAGATTTTCGTCTGCTTACCGATTACAGAAAACACGAGATCACCTCCTTCATCGCTCCGGTCCGTCAGTGCTGCATATGCAGATTCATCAGCTCGGCCGGCGCCGTCATGTTGTCGTTCAGGTTCGTCATGATCCAAAGCGACCCGGCGATCACGAGGAAGACGATGAGAATGCCGAACGCGAGTGCCAGCACGTTGTTGGTGTTGTCCGGGCCCGTAGTGATGTGCAGGAAGAAAACCAGATGAACTCCCATCTGGGCGATGGCGAGGACTACAAGCCCCAGCGGCACGCCCGGTCCCCAGAGCAGAGAGGTATTGGTGACCCAGAACGACGTGGCCGTCAGGACCACGGCCAGAAACAATCCGGTCGTGTAGATGAGGAAGCCGGATGGCTCGGCTTGCACCTCGGCAGGTGCCGCCTTGTCTCCCGGGGCGCGATCGTAGCGGGCTTCGGTCATGGAGCGACTCCCATCAGATAAACGACCGTGAACAGCCCGACCCAAATGATGTCGAGCGCGTGCCAGAACAGGGAGAAGCACTGCAACCGGCGCTGCACGGTCGCGCGGAAGCCTTTGACTGCGACCTGCGCCATCATCACTGCCAACCAGATCAGTCCGGCGGTGACGTGCAGGCCGTGGCAACCGAC
>WNFC01023115.1_pt1 | contig 15116 bp, 14 predicted proteins | sample 5400541 | NCBI WGS metagenome assembly WNFC01 (sample SAMN13153342, study PRJNA577476) | soil metagenome | isolation source: 120 cm saprolite under Douglas fir tree site 2 hole 2 replicate 1 | place: USA:California | collected 2015-04-18
ACACCGGATTTCACCACACTCTGCCGCTCGAAACTCAAGTCTATCCAGGCCCGTACGAATGGTACGAACGCGGCATCCGGCGTTACGGCTTTCACGGCATCAACCATCAATATTGCGCGCACCGCGCTGCACAGCTTCTGGTACGCGATATCCCGTCTCTGAAACTCATCACTTGTCATCTCGGCAATGGCTGTTCATTGGCTGCGATCGATGGCGGGAAAAGTGTGGACACGACCATGGGCTTCACTCCGCTCGAAGGATTGATGATGGGCACGCGTTCCGGCTCCATCGATCCTGGAATTCTGACCTTCCTGATGCGCAGTGAACATCCGAACGAACAACAAATCGACGCAGTTCTGAATCACCAGTCAGGGCTGCTTGGGATTTCAGGTGTTTCTAGCGACATGCGCGACATTGTCAAATCTGCTCAGGACGCAAATAAACGGGCGAAGCTGGCGTTTGACATATTCGTCCACCGACTCCAGATGGGAATCGGCGCAATGGCTGCCCCACTCGGAGGCTTGGACGCACTCGTCTTCACCGCGGGAATCGGCGAGAACTCAGCCGAGGTTCGTAAAGCTACTTGCTCTAAGCTGGAGTTTCTAGGAATCTACTTGGACGATGCTGCAAATTCGGCGCCCTCGCCCGACCAGGACATCTCATCTCCCACTTCCCGGGTGCGGGTGTTAGTCATTCGCGCGCAAGAAGACTGGGCAATCGCCCAGGAATGCGTCCGATTGTGTCAATCGAGACAATCCTGATTTGTACTCGTCATCGCGAACGGCTATCATGCCTCGCATTGTGAGAGTGGCATAAATTCCACCAACTCCACAACCAATTAGGAGAATGGTCATGGATGCTTCCCAAGGTCTGATATACGTCTTCTACGCGATTGTCGGCGTGTTCGCACTCGGCACGATATTGAGCGGCTTTTTTCAGGTAAGGACAGCGGAGGCGGTCGTGATCCAACGCATGGGCAGGTTTCTTCGCGTGGCAATCGCCGGCATGAATTTCAAATTGCCCTGGCTTGACCAGATTGCCGGCCGGATTGATTTGCGGGTGCAACAGCTGGCACTGGATGTTGAGACGAAGACCAAAGACAACGTCTTCGTGAAGATTCCAGTGTCAGTGCAGTATCACGTCATCCCGGAAAAGGTGTACGCGGCCTTCTACAAGCTGGCAAATCCGAAACAGCAAATTTCTTCCTATGTGTTCAATGTGATACTCGGGCATGTGCCCAAGATGAATCTTGATGATGCGTTCCTGCAACAGTCCGACATCGCGGTCGCGATCAAAGAAGGTCTGGATGATGTGATGCAGACCTACGGGTACGCCATTGACCAGGCGCTGGTGACTGATATTCAACCTGACGAAAAGGTGAAAGCGGCGATGAACGAGATCAACGCTGCGCAACGGGAGCAAGTCGCGGCCAGCGCCCGCGGCGAAGCCGAGAAAATTCTAAAAGTAAAGCAAGCCGAGGCGGAGGCAGAGAGCAAAGCGCTACAAGGTCAGGGCATCGCCAACCAGCGTAAGGCTATTATCGAGGGCTTGAAGCAGTCGATCGAAGCCTTCTCTGCCGCCGTCGAAGGCGCCACTGCGAAAGACGTGATGATGCTTGTGCTAGTCACACAGTATCTCGACACCATCAAGGAGATCGGCACTCAGGACAAGAGCAACACGCTCTTCATGTCCCACTCGCCTGCTGCCATGGGGGACCTCTTCCGCCAATTGCAGGACGCGGTGATGATCGGACAGAAAGCAGCTGCAGTGGGTTAGATCGAGTGGGTTAGCCATTGATAGCGATCGAAGAGGAGAGAGCACAAGAATAGGCTTGTCTACTGGGTGTGGACATTGTTTTCCCTTGAAATCCGCGATGGACGCGGCATTTACCCTCTCTCAATTCATTCTCTCGGCTCCTAACGAGCCTGTTTCCAGCAACTTACTCTTTTTCCGGACAGAAGTACTATTGGCACCCCACCTGCTACATACCTGGTGGGGAGGGCCATTCTCGCATGATTTCGAAGGCCTCAAAGTTCTTTGCTATGTTGCTGTTGCTGGTGTCTGTGTCCGCTCTAGCCGATACTTGCAATAATTTCAATATCTACGCCTGCGCTGGTCAGGGTCTGCCCAACACCGTCCGCATCATCGGGCAGGGACCTACCAATTCTTCGGTCGGAACCACCATGGGCCTGATTACTGGAAACAGCTTTGGCGTCACCATGACAGGGAATGGTTCCGCATCTGACATCATCATCATCGCTGCGTTCACTGGTTCAATTGGCGGGACCCTGAATGGTTCGTCATTCATCAGTCTGAGCAGCTTTCCTGAAGGGGGAGCTCTGGGCGCCATCAGCACCACTCTGCAGGCGCTTGGCTTCGGCACCAATCCAACTTCATTTGGATTCGTTGACTTGCACAGCGCGCTAGGCCCTGGTCAGACCCTGACAGTAAATGTCAGCGGCTTGCCGACCGGCACCGTGCTATATGGTATGGCGCTCAACTCGGTTACAAAATGCAAGCGTGGAGTCTGCTCAACCACGACGCTGATCAGTAACCTCACTCCGAACTCGGAAGCAGGAATAATTGGGAAGCCGCCAGTCGTGACTCCTGAGCCCGGCGCGCTCGGCCTTCTCGGTACTGGGCTGATCGGCCTGGCTGGCATAGTGCGCCGGCGCACTGCCCGCTAACTAAGACTTACCTCTCAGACCCCGGCGGTCTTCCTCCGGGGTCCCTTTTTTGGGGTGGAGTTTGGCGGCTTAAGCAGCTTCGGACGAGCTGGATTTCTTCGGCGGAACTTTCGCGCCTTTCTTCCGTGCTTCCGAAAGTCCGATAGCAATGGCTTGTTTGCGGCTCTTCACTTTTCCGCCTTTGCCGCCTTTGCCGGAGCGGAGTGTTCCACTCTTCTTTCGTCGCATCGCACTAGCCACCGTCTTGCTAGCGGCCTGCCCGTATCTGCGGCTAGAAGATTTCTTCTTTGCTGGCATGTTCCCTCCCAGCATTTAGACATCACGCTCCGACGTGAGGTTGTGCGGAAGCTCCGCAAAATGGAGAGTTCATCAATTACAAAAGCCCCAGAGAGACGAGAACACAATTCGCCGCAGTCATCGTGACAAGCGAGCGAAGACCCGTGCTCCACCTGTTAATCTGTTTGGTGACGTTCCCGTCCATGAACAGAGTCATCCTAATCAATTTCTCCGGCGGCGACCGGCCTGGGCTGACGAGTTCCCTGGCCGCGATCCTGGGCGCTTATCATGTTCGTATTCTCGACATCGGACAAGCAGTCGTCCACGAAACCCTGGCGCTCGCCATTCTCGTCGAGGTCCCTCCAGGCGAAGAATTTACGCCTCTGAAGAAGGACCTGATCGCTAAAGCGCATGATCTGGACCTGAAAATCAAGTTCACTCCGGTATCGGAAGAAGCGTTCGATCACTGGGTTAAGTCGCAGGGGAAATTCCGTTTCATCATCAGTGTGCTGGGACGGCTGATTAGCGCGGAGCAACTGGCAAAAATCAGCGGCGCAATCTCGCATCATGGATTCAATATCGACCGCATCGAACGACTTTCTGGGCGGTTATCGCTGACGGGGCGCATGGAAAATGCGAATGCCTGCATTGAACTGGAATGTAGCGGCGAGAGCGACTCCGCGGTCGAGTTGCGCTCCAGCCTCATGGACCTGACGCACCAGTTCGATATCGATATCGCCTTCCAGCGCGAAAGTATCTACCGGCGCAACCGCCGCCTGGTTGCTTTCGATATGGATTCAACGCTGATCCAGGCGGAAGTCATCGACGAATTGGCAAAACTGCACGGGGTGGGAGATCGGGTCTCTGCCATCACGTCGGCCGCGATGCGGGGCGAATTGGACTTCAAGCAGAGCTTCACCAAGAGAGTGTCGCTGCTTCGAGGTCTTCCGGCGCAGCGGGTGCAGGAGGTGCTGCACTCGGTGCCGCTGGCGGAGGGGGCTGAACGGCTGGTTTCGACTTTGAAAATGCTTGGCTACAAAACTGCGATCCTTTCCGGCGGATTTACGTTTTTCGGCAAGCACTTGCAGTTGCGGCTAGGAATCGATCATGTGTTTGCTAACGACCTGGAAATCGAAGATGGCGTGGTTACAGGCCGAGTCGCAGGCGAAATTGTCGATGGCGAGAAGAAAGCCGAACTACTCGAAGCCATCGCCCGGACTGAGAATATTTCTCTGGATCAGGTCGTGGCGGTGGGTGATGGCGCGAATGATCTGCCCATGCTCAACATCGCAGGCATGGGAATTGCCTTTCATGCGAAACCGTTGGTCCGCCAGAGCGCAAACCACGCCGTGTCGCACCTCGGACTGGACAGCATTCTGTATCTAATCGGAGTGCGCGACCGGGATTTGGACAAGGTGCGGTCGAGCAGCGCGGATTGACATCTCAAAGCAAAAGAACATGCGCATTGCGATCGACACTGGAGGCACGTTCACCGACTGCGTGTATTGGCAGGACGATGCTCTCGTGGTTCTGAAGGTGCTGTCGACACCGGATGCCCCGGCAAGGGCAGTCCTGGAAGCAATTCGGCAGATCGAAGCGCGGGACTCTGTGGAAGTCCGCCATGGGACAACCATCGGCACTAACGCGCTGCTTGAGCGAAAAGGAGCGCGGGTTGCGTTTGTCACCACTGCCGGATTCGCGGATACCATTGCCATCGGACGACAAGCCCGGCAGCACCTGTATGACTGGATGGCAACGCCGGCGCCGTGTTTGGTGCCGGCGGAGCTGCGCTTTGGGGTGCGAGAGCGAGTCAGCGCAGAGGGCGAAATTCTGCTCGCGCCTGAAGAAACAGAGATTGCCGAACTTCGCGAGAAGATTCGATCTAGTGGAGCTGGGAGCATCGCTATTTCCCTGCTCTTTTCTTTCGCAAACCCAGAAAATGAACGGCGAGTCGTTGCGAAGCTTCAGGAGCTTGGGCTTCCTGTTTCCGTTTCGCATGAAATTCTTCCGGAGTTCCGCGAATACGAGCGCGCCGCAGCGGTGATAATCAATGGGTATCTAGCCCCCAAGGTTGGAAACTACGTGCGCAGCTTGGAATCCGCAATCCAGAGTGAACACGACGGGTCGCTTTACGTGATGCAGTCGTCAGGCGGAATTATTTCGGCGCGGCGGGCTTCGGAGGAACCGGTGCGGACAGTTCTTTCCGGCCCTGCTGGCGGAGTCGTTGGCGCACATCGCATCGCGCAGCTCGCCGGAATCGAAAACATTATTGCCTTCGACATGGGCGGGACTTCCACAGACGTGTCCTTGATCGATTCGAGCGGACCAAGAACCACCAGCGAAGCCCGGGTGGCGGAAATGCCGATTTCTGTGCCCATGCTCGACATTCACACCGTGGGAGCGGGTGGTGGCTCGCTTGCCTGGTTTGACCGCGGCGGAATTCTGCACGTGGGCCCTGCCTCGGCGGGCGCGGATCCTGGTCCAATCTGTTATGGGCGCGGCGAGCAGCCTACGGTTACCGATGCGAATCTCTTGCTCGGACGCCTCGATCCTGAACTGGCGCTGGCGGGAACGGTGTGGCTCGACGAGGAACGAACACGGCGCTTCACGGAAAAAACTCGCGGCCCGATTTCGTCTATTGAGCAGTTCGTTGCGGGCATTGTGCAACTGGCAGAGGCGGAGATGGAGAAGGCCATCCGTCTAATCTCGGTCGAGCGTGGGTATGACCCGCGTGAGTTCACACTCGTCTCATTCGGAGGAGCAGGACCGCTACATGCGTGTTCACTCGCCCGAGCGCTTGGGATTCCGCAAGTGCTGGTTCCGGCAATGCCAGGCGCGCTGTCGGCATTGGGGATTCTGATGTCTGATGTCGTCCGTGATTATTCGCGGACGGTTATGCTTCCGCCCGATCCCGGCTTGCTGGAGCCGCATTTTGCTGAACTCGAAGCCAAAGGCGCGGCCGAATTTCGCAGTGCGAGATTAGCTGGCGTCTCAACTGGCTCAGCCGATCTTCGCTATGCCGGCCAAGGATACGAATTGAATGTGGCAGCCGGGCCGGAGATGCTGGCCCACTTCCATGCCGCTCATCGCAAACGATATGGTCATGAGGACCAGAGCCGGAGAGTAGAGGTTGTGAACGTGCGGGTGCGGATGATTTCTTCTGCTGAAAGCCTCGACCTACCGCGCAGACCCGCCGCCGGAGCCGATTGCCTGCACGAATACAGTGCCACGACAGTTGTGCCTCCGGGATGCCGCGCAGAGGTGGATGCGAATTCGAATTTGGTGATTGAGATTGAATGGCGAAAGGGCGGGTGAGGGCACCCGCCTCTACGTGGTTCGTGCAGTTGGAAGGGGTTCGAGTGGCCCCGGACGCCCTCGTCCGGGGTGGTGACTGAGATGAAGCTGAACTCATTCGATCCGATTGAACTTGCGGTGTTCAAGAGCGCGACCCGCTCGGTTGCAGAAGAAATGGGGGCAGCTCTGCGTCGGACTGCGTTCTCACCCAATATCAAAGAACGCCGCGATTACTCTTGTGCGATCTTCGACACCGACGGCCAGGTGATTGCCATGGGCGACCACATGCCGGTGCATCTGGGATCGATGCCGATGTCGGTGCGGGCCGCAGTCGATGCGCTGTCGCTCGAGGCGGGGGACATCGCCATCCTCAACGACCCATTCGCCGGGGGGACCCATTTGCCCGATATCACGATGGTCCTGCCGCTACTCGTCGAGGAGAAAAACCAACCGCTGTTCTACGTGGCCACTCGCGCCCACCATGCGGATGTTGGAGGAAAGTATCCCGGCTCCATGGGGCTCTGCCGCACGATCGATGAAGAAGGCATGCGAATTCCGCCGGCAAAGTTAGCGCGCCGTGGAGTGATCGATAAAGCGTTCATGAAGACAATTCTCGAAAGCGTACGCACACCCGAGGAGCGCGAAGGTGACCTGACGGCGCAGGTAGGGGCGTGCCGGGTGGGTGAGATGAGATTGCAGGAGATGGTGACACGCTATGGCCGGGAGAAAGTCCAACGACTATGCAACGAGCTTCTCAACTATTCCGAGCGGCTGATGCGGGCGGAGTTATCGCATATGCCAGCAGGAAAATTCTCGGCGGAGGACTTTCTCGACAGTGATGGCTTTGACGACAAGCCGATTCGAATCTGTGTTTCCATCCAGTTCAATCCCACTTCAGCATCGGCGGTTGTGGATTTCGCGGGATCTGATCCACAGGTGGGCAGCAGCATGAACGCGGTCTTTGCGATCACCTATTCGGCAACCTACTACGTCTTTCGGTGCCTGCTTCCTGAAGACGCCGCGGCCAATGCAGGATTGATGCGTCCAATCACGGTCCATGCTCCTGAGCGAAGCGTACTGAACGCCAGCGCCCCTGCAGCAGTGGCGGCAGGCAATGTCGAAACTTCGCAGCGCATTGTTGACGTTCTTCTGCGCGCGCTCGCCCAGGCGATACCGGATCGGATTCCGGCGGCCAGTTGCGGAACCATGAGCAACTTGACCATTGGCGGAATTGATCCGAGAACGCAGCGGCCCTTTGCTTATTACGAAACCATTGCGGGGGGAATGGGTGCGCGTCCAAACGCGGACGGGCTGTCCGGCGTGCATACCCATATGACGAACTCGCTGAATACTCCGCTAGAGGCGCTCGAGTACGCGTACCCGTTCAGAGTTCGAAAATATGCCTATCGTCCCAGCTCCGGAGGCCGTGGAAAATTTCGTGGCGGGGATGGCCTGGTTCGAGAGATCGAATTGCTGACTGATGCGCAGGTCACGCTTCTCAGCGACCGCAGAAAGTTTCGCCCGTATGGACTCGCGGGCGGAGAGCCGGGCGCAGCCGGAAGCGCTGTCCACATTTCAGGAAACGAGATTCGAGAAATTCCCGGCAAGTTCAGCTTGCAGGCGAAACGCGGCGATCGGGTGAGAATCGAAACCCCCGGTGGAGGAGGCTGGGGAAATCCGTAGTTTTAGAAGCAGTCCTACAGATGTCGCCGGGCGTCCTGATACTTTACTTCTGCTGACTCGCTCCGGCTTCCACTTTCGTCAGAATCTGATCGAGTGCCGCACGATCAAACAGCCGGCCGTTCGCGACAACGATGCTGATCTTCTGGGTGTTCCGGATGTCTTCGAGCGGGTTTGCTCTCAGCAACACTAAATCAGCGATTTTGCCAGGTTCGACCGAACCGAAGCTAGCTTCGATCTCAAGAAATTTCGCTGGGTTGCTGGTTGCGGTTTGGAGCGACTCCATAGGCGTGAAACCGGCTTCGACAAAATTGGCTAGCTCATCGTGCAAGCTAAAACCGGGCATGATGTAAACGCCCGGGGCCGTATCAGTCCCTGCCATGAACGGCACTCCAGCATGATGTAGCGCGCCGACCATTTGCAGATTGCGGGCGAAGTACTCCTGGCGCAGCGCGAGCGGGTCGCGTAGAAGGTCCGGCATCATCTCATCGGTGAAGCGGCGCCAGGTCACATCGCGCCAATAGGCTGGAACGTACTTGTCGAGCGGCTGGTGTTTTACGTCGCGCTGGTCGAGAAATGTTCCACCACGTTGCCAGGCCAGAGTGGGTACCTGCCATGTCTGGTTCTGCGCCAGCAATTTTGTGAGCGAGTCGCATCTTTGCTGGTCCTGTGTGGTGAGCAGTAGCTTCAGGTTGCCCTCGCCCTTGATGAATTTGTCCTCTTCCGTGGAACAGCCTTCGAAGATGCCCATCAGGTGCTCGATACTCTTTTGCCCAGCCTCGACAACTTCCCGAATGCGAACTTTGTCCGGTACATGGCCGACAATGGGCAAGCCTTGTTTGTGGGCTTCCTCGGCAGCGGCAAGATAGGCATCGTGCGAAATAACGGACTGGACTTTAATGAAGTCCACGCCCTGTGTCTTGAGCATGTCGACGGCCGCGAGCGCACTGGCCGGCGTAGTCACGGCGATGGAACTGGGGAAGCGCAGTTTCCCGTTCGGCAGATACCCGTCCAGCATGGGGCCGGAGATGACCGTGCGGGGGCCGACGATTTTGCCGTCCGTGATCTCTTTGCGCCACTCGAACAGAACCGGAGCGTCTCCGCCCATATCGCGCACGCCGGTGACACCGTTCGCGATGAAAAGGGGCAGAATGATATCGCGTCCACCGGGAAACCAATCACCAAAGGCAGAGTGGACATGCATGTCCCAAAGCCCCGGAATGAGATATTGACCAGTGGCATCGATCACTCGCGCGTTCTTCGGTGGTTGAAATTTTGCCGCATCAGAAACAGAGGTGATGTGATCTCCGGTGATAACGACGGTCCGATTCGCCTGCATCGATGACGTGCCCGGATTGATGACGGTCGCGTGAGCGATCACGATCGGCGCCGCTGCAGGCTTGTTTTGCGCAGTGCTGACTGGCGTTAGCAGGAGACAGAACGCGCTCACTCCTGAGAACCAGACCCGAGCGAGAATGGGCATGACTCAGAGAGTACTATGAAATCAATCAAGAACAGATCAGTCGCCAAGCCCCATCTAAGGAAGGATAAAGTTGACTTCCTGCAAGAAACATTCTGGTAAGCCGAGATTTCCTTCCAAAACATCGCTCCCCGTTACTGACAATGTGCAATGAAACCTTTGTCAACTCCTTGAGTGTTGCTAATCGCGAATGCTGCGCCGCCGACAATTACGCCAGAGCCATTAATGCCATTAGCGTATTCCCACAGCGCTCCGGGAACAGAGAGATATTCGAACTTGCCGTTCACGATCTGGAAACCGTGCGGCTGCGCGCCCCCAACAGCGCTATTCCAGCCGGTGCCCACAATAACTCCGTTTGCATTAATGTCGTAAAGAACGGTCTGGCGTGCGGTCGAGTTAGGATCATCAACGTACAGATACTTCCCATTCGCCAATACGAATCCTCTCGCACCGCCCGGAGGCGCGCCCGCGCCTACCCATCCGACAATGACGCCAGAATCGCTAATGGCGCTGGGGAATGTGTCACTTTGGCCGGGAAATTGTATTATCGAGAAGCTTCCGTTCGTCCATCTCTTGAAGCCGACAGCATGGCCTGAACTGTTGATGTAAAACCCCACGATGGTGCCCCACTTATTGATTCCTCTCAGCTCAGTACTTGCGCCTGGATAATCTATCGTCGAAAACTTTCCGCCGGAGAGAAGCAGTCCGTGCCCTTGGCCACTGGAGTCTATATAGGTGCCGACGCTGGCTCCGCCCGCGTTTCGGCGAAAGAGTCGAGTGGAAACCGCGCCCGGCATGGTGATCTGCTGAGATTGGCCGTTGGAGTACCGAATGAAACCAAATTCATTTGAAACTGCCAGATCGTCCACCTGTCCTACGATCGTGCCCCATTGATTGATGCCGTTGGCCGTAGTGTGTGAGGCACCAGGATATTGGAACGTCTGATAAGTGCAATTAGCCGACGTCTGGGCAACGCATACGACTGCGGTCGTAAAGAAAGTAAAAGTAAAAGATGAGAACCACCTTAGAAGGGCTTTCATCAGAACCTCCGCGATTCAGCGCATCTGTTCAACTGACGTTGATCGTTGGCCAACACGCCAGCCGACGGCTCCAGTGGCCGACTTTCGGGCATCGATCACTAGGCACTTATACGTCCCATTCGTTCCTGCGAGGGAGACGACAACCGTATCCCCGCATTCTGGGCCGAACCGCCGGTGAGATGTTGCTGGAATTGCGCGAGGTTGCTGCCCTTAGGCTTCTGTTACCGGAAAGAGAGCAGTGAAGTTAAGGGCAGGCTGGTTCTTTGGGTTGTTGCCGTAATATTGCCATTACACCACCAACGCCAAATAGGGCTTTTCTGCTACTGCAGGGGCGCTGCTTCCATGCGGTCCGTGGCCCGTTCTCGCCGCGCCGCCCACCAACTGTTCGCGATTATGCATACTGCCAACACAGCCAGCACAATGACAGTTGGGCGATCCAGCCGCGGGAATAAGAGCAAAGACACCCCCACTGCAAGCACCGCAAAAAGGTGTCCCATCGGAAGATGAAATTCCGCCTGCGGGACGTTTTTCTTGCGGCGCAGCACCGGAAGAGCGGCACAAATCGAGCCGTAATAGATAAGACGGGTCATGGCGGAGATCGTAATGTTCCACTGAAAGCTTCCGGTCAGCGAAAAGCCCCATAGACACACGGCGAAGATCACAATAGCAATGTGCGGAGTGCGAAACTTGCTGTGTACCCTCGCCATCGTGGACGGCATGTCGCCCTGTTCCGCCTGCGCAAACAGGATTCGCGGAAACCCCAGGATGTTCGCGCTGAGATAGCCGTAGCAGGAAACCAGGACTCCGATGCTCACGATGCCCGCGCCCCAGGCTCCCAACATGAGCTGTACCGTTGTTGCCATCGGACGGTCGGTCATGGATGACTGGGGCAGGACAGAAATGATGATCCATTGCGTCATCGTATACACCACCGTGCATACGGCGAGCGCCGCAAATAAGGCAAAAGGATAATCGCGCCGGGGATTCTTCGCTTCTCCTCCCAGCATGAGCGCGGTCTCGTACCCGCCGTAAGCAAACATCAACAGCAAAACGGCATGTAGCCAATTTCCGGGCGGCCCGGCGGGTGCGGCAATGATCAGGGGGTGGTGCTTTAATCCCAGGAAAAGTAACCCAGCGGCGATGAACCCGCCGAGCGTTATCAGTTTGGCGGCGGTGAACAGATTGCTCAAAGTCGTTCCGCGGCGCACTCCGACATAGTTCACCACGGTCAAAATGCCCAGCAATACCGTCAAGACGAGAAGACGAAAAACTGGAGTCTTAACCGTGGGCCAGAACTCGGCCAGGTAAATCACGAAGAGGTTCGCGTTGGCGGCGGCGGCGGTCAGCCGCGCAAGCCAACCCAGCCAGGCAATCGCGATTCCTGTGGTCCGGCCGAAGGCAGTACGGGTGTAGAGATAAACTCCTCCACTCTTATCGAAACGTGAAGAGACTTCGGCAAAACAGGCCATCACCACACCGCTCCCGGCTGCGGCAAAAAGCCAGGCAAACGGACTGGCATTCCCTACCAGACCCGAAATCACCGAGGGCAGCCCGAAAATTCCGCTGCCGATGATGCAGTTCACCATCAGCGCGGTCAGACTCCAGCGTCCGATGGCACGGAGAAGTGTGGGTTGAGAGGGTTCCGGCACGTCAGGGTTGTATCACGGAATTGCTCGTGCGGACATCGCGGCGCGATATTTACCGCGCACAACTCGCCGTTGACATTTCCACAGCGGAAGGTTCAAACTACCGAATCTGCCTGGAGCCTTGTCGCTAGTGCCAGACAGATCAGCAAGGCGTCGGTCGATTTCGCCAATTCATTGAAACCTTCACTTATGAGCGGAGACCGGTTCTCCTACAAATTGGATTCGACCCTGGAGACGGTTGACAACGCGGAACAGACCGCGAGCCGCATCGCATCTGAGAGTGGTTTTGACGAAGACGAGGTCATGCAAATCGCGATGGCAGTGCGTGAGGCAGCTGTGAATGCCGTACTTCATGGCAACGCTTATGATCCCGAAAAGAAAATTGAATTAGAATTTGAGCGCACTGCGGATGACTTGGTTATTACGATTCGCGACCAAGGAAAGGGCTTGGATCCGGCGAACATTCCGGATCCGTTGTCGCCAGAAAACCTTTTAAAAACATCGGGACGCGGGATTTTCTTAATCCGCTCGTTTATGGACGATGTGCAAATCAATCCGTCCCAGACGGGCACGGAAATCAAACTTTTTAAGCACGTCCACGGGACAGCCGAGGGCGGCAAGGAGGCTTCGCAGTGAACTTGAAAACCAGTACACGCCAGATCGACGGTGTCACCATTGTAGATTGCAGCGGTCGTATCACCTTGGGCGAAGGCAGTGTGGTGATGCGGGACGTGGTCAAGGACCTACTCGGCAAGGGGCAGAAGAAGATCCTACTCAACCTGGGCGACGTGAACTACATTGACAGCTCGGGCATTGGCGAACTGGTCGCCGCCTTCACTACCGTGCGTAATCAGGGTGGCGAACTGAAGCTGCTAAATCTGACCAAGAAGGTCCACGACCTGTTGCAGATCACGAAGCTGTAACGAAGCTGTATACCGTTTTCGATGTGAAAGACGACGAAACGTCCGCAGTCAAGGCGTTCCGGTAGAAACTTCTTCTGGCATGGAGAGGCTGGCCGCACTGGCCGGCCTCCGAGTTCTATTCCGGAAAATATTCAGTAATTTCTCGATCTTGATGGCCGCAAATGGTTGCACGTCGAACTAGAATCTCGATGTGCTCTGCACTCGGACGATTCTAGCCGCCACGCTGCTGTTCTCCGTCCCTCAGCTTTCCTCTGCCGCCTGCATTGCTTTTGATCAAGCTCAGAAGCACATCGGTGAAACTCAATGCGTAACCGGAAAGGTAATTCGGGTAGAGGCTGGAGCTGATGGAGTCCACTATCTCGATTTTTGCGAAGATCACCGGCTCTGTTCTTTTTCTGCGGTCATCTTTCCCTACGACCTGAAAAATGTGGGCGACGTGCGGCAGCTTGCAGGAAAGAACATTGAAATTCGTGGAGAGCTGAAGAGTTATGATGACCGCGCGGAGATAATCCTCGAGAGTGCGCGGCAGTTGGGCGGTACAGCACGGCTCGCTCCCATGCCTAAGAATTTCGACGTGGAGCAGCGTGGGCATTCTAGTGTGGTGTCCTAGATAATTCTTTACAGCTGCGTACCTTGTCAAGAATGACGTCGGCGGTGGCTTTCCAGACGAAGGTTTTGGGGGCATGATTCCATTTCGCCAACCATTCATAAATCGACTGTTCCAGTTCTTGAACACTGAGGAAGGTACCGCGCCGGATCATACGGTCGGTAATCAGGCCGAACCAACGTTCCACTTGATTGAGCCACGAACTGCTGGTGGGTGTGAAGTGCAAATGGAACCGTTTTCGTTTCCTAGGTTTGAGCCAGCGCTGGACGGCCTCGCTCTTATGGCTGCTGTAGTTATCCAAAATGAGATGGATATCCAAGTCCGATGGGACTTCCTGCTCCAGTTGCTTTAAGAATTTCAAGAATTCCTTGGAGCGATGCCGCGGCAGACAACTCCCCAGCACCTTGCCATTCAAGATGTTGAAAGCCGCAAATAAGGTGGTGGTGCCATGGCGCTTGTAGTCGTGGGTCTGACGTTCTGGTAGACCTGGTCGGAGGGGCAGAATAGGGGCGGTTCGGTCCAAGGCTTGGATCTGGCTCTTCTCATCCACACACAGTACCAGGGCCCGGTCGGGAGGATTCAGATACAGCCCCACAATATCGCGCACCTTCTCTTCGAATTTGGGGTCGTTAGAAATCTTAAACTTCTCCACCCTGTGGGGTTGGATATCGAAACGCTGCCAAACGCGATGCACCATGGTGCGCGAGATGCCGAGTTGGCGGGCGAGCGTACGCACGCTCCAATGGGTTTCTCCATGGGGTTTGGTTTTCAAAGTGGTGTCCAGAATCTTCTGTTGCAGCTCTGGGGTAAGGATCGGTGAAGATTTCTTTCTCTTGTGTGGCTGGCTGATTCCCTCCACCCCGCCTTGGGCAAAGGCCACGCGGGTGGCGATCACCGTGGGACGAGAGAAGCCGGTTTGCTGTGCAATTGCGTGATTGGCAACCCCCTGACTAGCCAGTAAAATCACCCGGCATTTTCTTGCCACTCTTTGGGGAGTCAAACCGGAGCGAACCAGAGACTCTAACTGCTCTGTCTGGCCTGAATAAACGGCTAGTGCGGTGGCACGTGCGAACATGCCCCAGTAGAGCACAACCGCGTATAATTGTAAATAATTATATAAGACAGGACACTAGCCTGTAGCACATGGAGCGTGACCGCAGTCACATGCGATCTCGACTTCGTCGGCACCAGCATCTTTGCACAATTGACTGCAAGTACTTATCGTTAGGCCTTGCCTCACATGTGCAAGAAGGATGTGCGCACTTCTTTGTTTCCGTTTTCGCCATGACTTTCCCTTTCTATTCTGCTTGATGTGACTCCAGCCCGACGTTGGATGCAAAGCCCAGCAACTTTGTTTGCATGGAGAGTGGCCTCAGACTGGCGTACGCCGCCGGGCGTACAGGGAGGTACCGCTTCGGCTGATACCTCGGCGAACGGGGGAGTGATATTTCGTTTGGCCACGCCGCTTAGGACCGTCGTCTCC
>WNFC01015942.1_pt1 | contig 15115 bp, 13 predicted proteins | sample 5400541 | NCBI WGS metagenome assembly WNFC01 (sample SAMN13153342, study PRJNA577476) | soil metagenome | isolation source: 120 cm saprolite under Douglas fir tree site 2 hole 2 replicate 1 | place: USA:California | collected 2015-04-18
GTTTCAGCGGATCGAGCGCGAGCGCACTGCAAATCGTGTCGGTTTCGGGAAACACGGGAATGTGCTCGCGAATGACCCGAAGCCCGAGACCGGCGGGCGCCACCAGCTCGAAGAGCCCCGTCGCGAGCCCGCCTTCCGTCGGATCGTGCATCGCGTGCACGACCTCGCCGACATTGGCAGCTGCGAGAGCCGCACTCACGACACTGATGCCAGGCTCAATCAGGAAACGAGCGGCCCGCGCCAGAAAATCGGCGTCAACCCGTCCCCGCAGCCGTTCGGACTTCTCTCGTGCGAGGATCGCCGTGCCCTCGATGGCCACACCGCGTGTCAACAGGATCAGATCGCCGATGGCGATGCGAGTCTTCCGCACAAGGCGAGTCGGGGCGACCTCGCCGAGCATCTGACCGACCAGAATCGGGCGGTCGAGGCCTTGGGTGATTTCCGTGTGCCCGCCGCCGAGCGTGACGCCCAGTTCCTCGCACGTGGTCCGCACATCGGCCATGATCGTCTCGGCCAATTCGGGCGTCGTGCGGCTCTCCGGAAGGAGCATGACGACGAAGAACCACAACGGGCGCGCACCTAGGACGGCAACGTCGTTCGCGTTGGCGTGAACCGCGTAGCGCCCGATGTGGTCAGTGGCAAAGGTGATGGGATCTGTCGCGACGACGAGATAGCGATCGCCTGCGTCGATGACGGCCGCATCCTCGCCAATCTGAGGTCCAATGAGCAGGCGCGGATCATGCTTTGGCAGATGCTTCAGCAACGATCGCAAATGCACTAGCGGAAGTTTGCCGACTGGAAGAACCTTCTTTGGTTGGCCGCGTCTCATTCGCTCACGTTCGTATCCTCCCTGCAAGTCTGGACCGGCATCGTCTTGAGCTGCGGTGGCGATCAGCGATGGTCGTCCCTACCGCGACAGCTATTTTCTTGTTGATGGGCACATCTGGTCAATGGAAGGCGTCGAAGAAAGCGTACAATCCTGCGAAATCTGAGCCTGCGATCTCGACCCCATTCGAGCGGATCTGGCGTTCATCTCTAAGTGGCTAATCCGTGGCATCACTGATCTTGCTAGGTTGCTGGTCCCGTTCTTTCCAACAAAACAGTAATGCGTCGATGACCAGCTTTTCAAGTATTTGGAGACTGCTCGTGAGTACGCCATACGATGTAGGATCTGTCACCCGCATTTTGCCTCCGTGAGCGAGTCCGCTCCTTACTTTGTAGAGTGCATTGATTCTCCCGTGGATCTCATTTCGCGGAGCGATCTGCGCCTCATCTTGAGGATCGATACCGGAGACTCTGCAAAGCAGCAGCCGCAAGCTGCCCATAATGCCCTGCTCAATAATTTGATCAATCTTAAGATCGCACCTCTCCAGCAATTTCGAGATCTCGGGGGTGCTCCCCTTTCGGCGCTGTGCTACTACGGACTTAAGCTCCGCAGTCACCTTGCGAAGATATTCAGGCGGATCTCCCGCAGGTTCACCGCCGGCAATTATTTCCAAAGCAGTCATTAGCAAGATGAACCTAACTCGCCTATCAATCTGATCGAAGGCAGTCCACAGTACCTCGGTGACGAGAAGAATGTAGTCGTCGCGTAAGACTCGGACGCCGTTTTTGCGCTCTGGACTTTCGACAAAGACCTGGTCAAGCTTTAATGGCACCACCCGTCGCGTATAGAAGGCCGGATACTCCCAGATCCGCTTGTGCTCGGGAATTAGGCATGCCTGCTCCGGATGAATGGCGCCATCGGTGATGGACCCATCTTCGCTCCTGTTCCACCCCGGATACTGTTCACTGCTTAAGTGCTTTCGAAACCAGAGGTTCGGATCGTTAGAGGTCAACACTGGCTCTAAAATCGGAGGGAATCGGATTGTCGCACTATTTCGGAGAGACCATTGAATAAGTGTGGAGGCGAACACGTCAAAGAAGTCACCAGCCTCCTTCTCGGAAGGAAAGCCGGGGACATGCAAGATGAAGTAGAATTCCCGCCTTTCTACAGTCGCCGGATAGCCGGCGATATTGGTAGGAACAGATTTCCAGATTGGAATACGGCCTAGTTCGTCAGCCTGAATTTCGGTTCCGATCCAAAGCGGGATGTGGAGCGCGTATCTTTCCGAACCAGTTCCCTGGCTCGCGGGTTTACCCATCAGTGGTTGAGGCATGCCGCAGCTTAAATCGGACCGATGATCGACGCAAATGCGAGCTAATGCTGACCTGCAGTTATTTCAACCAAGAAAGCGTTTCATCCAACTTCAGCAAACGATGACGATGTCCTGACCTGAACCGTTAGTGCGGAAAGCTTACAATCCTAGCGTTTCGGAGGAGTTGGATTTTGGAATTTCTTCAATTGTTGGGTTTTGCAGATTCCCAACTGGGAAGGCTCTTCCACCTTGAGCACTGATTTTTGCGGTATTCGGGGATTCGGGATAGGCTAAAAAAGACATCGATATCGTGTAGCAGCTGTTCCGGAGGTGGCGAATGCCGGATCGAATGGATGACTTACAAGGCAGCATTTAATGATCGCCAGCGCGAGCTTCACAGTGTGACGGCAATATTGGCGAATGTAGCCGCACGGCGAGCTCAATGGGCGACGGCGTCGAAGGTCGTCGTCATTGCTCTTGGCGCCTTTGCGGCAACAAAGAGTGCCGCCGACCAGCTTTTAGGGGCGACAAGCCATATTGCCATGGTTACCTATACCTTGCTAGGTTTGGTCATCGCAACCGTTGCCGGGCTTGAAGCGGCTTTCAAGAACGAAGTGACAGCTGCGGAACTCAGGATTCTCGCCGCGGCTGGGCAATCCACCGTTCGGCAGGTCGATTCGCGTTGGCAGCGTGACATCGGGGGCGTCGCCGGGCAGGAGCGCGTGGAGGCGGCACTCAAACTGATCGAGCTTCAGGAGAAGACCGCGAAGCCTGGCGTGAACATCACCCTGGAAGTTCGCCAACTAGTACAAAGTGACCAGATCTATGCAGCCTACAAAAGGATCTATAGAAGGCTTACTTCCTACAGTCTTTTTCGAGAGCGCATCGCGCGCGCCACCAGTTTCAAGGCTGCGGATCATCAAGGCTGTCAGCAATCTTGACACCTTCCCAGGCTTTCGAAAAACCACTTGAGGCGGCGGCAGAAAAGGCCTTTATCAGCGCAAAATAGATGGAAACGAATGCTCACCCTTTCGTTCTTGTCCTTGCGTGTCCGCTCATATCGATAGAACTAAGGTAAGCGTTCGAGCAACGCACCTGTTCGAGAGGCCGAGGCCTGTGCTGAAGTGGAGGGATGAACAGAGAACAGCCGGTAGAGGAACGAAGGGGGCGGCGTACTCGAGCTGAGGTTCAGCAGTTAGTGTCGTAGTTTTGCCAGCAGCGGACTGCGGCAGAATGAGTTCTGCCGCAGTCCTGGGTTTGAGCTTGAGCACGTTGGCTGTCATCTGAAGAAACGGCGATGGAAAAGGAAGAGGAAGAGCACTCGGGCGGACTGCAAGTTGCTGGGTGTGGAATTTGCCACCGCGAAACCGGTAGCGCAGAGCGAATCGAGTTGCGGGTTGGCCGTGATGTTGTCGGGCGGGCGCAGGATCGAAGTGGAGCGCAAGTTTGATGTGCAAACGTTCGAACGGCTGGTGAACGCCGAAACGCAATCTTTGCTCGACACATACAACGACACCTGAAATTGAGAGAGATTAGGCGAGAGTGGCTTGAAGACGCGTCGAATGGGTCTCCAAAGTGAAGTCCCCATACTGCAGACTGCCGTAATATCGCCACAACCAAGAGTTCAAAGAGTTCTATGGCCTGTCATCGACAGCTAAGGTTGCTCACCGTGATTACCAGTTATTCTCAGCGATAGCGGCGTGGGTGCGCCCGAACTTTGGCCCTGGTAACCCTCGCACTCATCGGCTGAAGAAGAACACAGGAACTCGCCGGACCCGCTGAAAAGCATGTATGTCAAACGAATGGACTCCGATTTCTTCGAAGACGACGTCGGTTTTGACTCATCACCGAACATCCAGGAAAGTAACCAGACTTTTGTTGAACTCCACGAACTACGAGCTCAGCTGAATCAGCCACCAAATCTTGCGCCTGGCCTTCAACCAGAGATGATCCGTCCAGGCCGCTGTCGTAAGCTCCTCAATGTATTTCTCAAAGGCCGTCCTGAGAGCATTCGCGAACTTCGTTCTGTCCACAATTCTGTCACCGGCATTCCAAAGCTGAGTTTCAGCACTCCGTATTCGCCAGCCCTCTTTGGTTTGAGCCTGATGAAGAAGTCCATTTCGAATGGCTGTGTAGAATTCGCCGCCATCAACGCCGGGGAACAATTGTTGATGGATGCTCAACGAAAAAAAGTCCTCGAACGCCTGCCTTCCGTTCCTGTGTTCATTCTTGTTAATTACATACTCTGTCGGCGATGTGAACTTGGCTAGAGCCTTGGTGTACTCCGCCTCGTGTGTGGTAGGTAGGCCGTAGCGATACGATTGGAGACTCTCAATCAGCAGGGAGCAGAGGGCCATGATTGCAAAACCGAATCCCCGATGATTGCCTGCGCTGGTCTTCAAGACTTGAATGGGCTTGAAGAAGCGTTCCTCGTATCTCTGCTGAAGGAAAGCTATCAAGCCATTCTTGTTCGCTGATTTGAGGCAACCCGCAACTCGGCTGACAGGCCAGCCAGTCGCAAGCTCGGGTTCAGATGAAATTTTGCTTGTCATGCGTGCTCGTGCTCATTGTTGCTTGTCCTTCCAGACTTCAAGCAAAAATGTGGCTACCGAAATCGCTGCATTCACCACGAGCCGCGCATGTGCAAGTTGCAGTTCGTGACTTTTGCTCCGGCCATGACCAGTTCCATAAAGGGTACGCAACTCCGCTACGCCGACAACCACCTGCCCGAGATTGCTTAGTGTGCGCTTTAGTGAATCCGCTCCGGGCAGTGTTCCGTCCACGCTTTTCGGGTCAATCTCCAGCTCTTTTTGTGCCCTTTTGAGAAGTGTCGGAATGTCTTCTGTCGGCTTTTGCTCGTGGTCCTTTGTGACTGTCTTGAGCACGCTCTCAAGCAGCTCTTTCGCGGAGCCTATCGCCAATTCTGGGTCGCTGCCATCTTCCAGACCTGCACGGATGCGAGCGGCATGACGCCCCAATTCTGGGATGCTATGAATCTCACCAACCTGCTCACAACTTTCTAAAGGGACGTGCGGCACCGGAGCGGCATCTTCGTAAAGCTCCGCGTAAAGCTTGGCATCATTCCGTTGCAGCAACTCTTGAAGCCCAACAAAATCGACAATCTTTTCTAGGTTTTCCCAATTGTGCCCCGCCAGCTCTCGAAGAACGGTAAAGACGTGGCCGGGATAATCATCATCTCCCCAGTGAAGACTTCGCAGCAGGCGACCATGCCCCTCTACGGCGTCAGCATTCCCACATAGGTAGCCCAGCTCCCTCCAACGTCCCGCATCGAACGTCTTTTCGACGGCTCGCTTAAGCCCAACCAGAATTGTCTCCGGTCGCACTTTCTCCTTAAAACCAGGCGGTGGATGAAACGGCTCAAACGGAGAGCGGCGCATAGTTAAATGCTAGCGTGGATGCACGCAGAAATACCACAACATACGTCCTTTATGTTGCGCTGTCCCCGTTAGCGGCTCGAAGGACCCAACTTGCTATTCTCCCTTGAAGGCACGGCGCAGCGCGCTTATGTGTTTCGCTTCTTGCGGCATCGTAAACACGGGCGGGGGTAGTGGAGTCCGCGCAATTTCATTCATCACCATCACACGAGCAATAAACCGGAGCACGGAAATCCATTTGTTTACTTCACTGGCATTCTCACGCGAGTCTGGCGATAGCGATAGGTCACCGGACGGTTCGCTAATCATGTGGGCAATTTTGTTTCGGAGCGGTTCCAGTTTTTGCTGTCGCACTCTGTTGAATTTCCAGTCTCTTACCTCGGCAGGAACGAGGTCGTCCCACGCCGCGTCAGTTGTCCCGCAGAGCTTAATGAATGGAAAGGCTTCTTCGAGCCGCGTCCGCTGCTCAATATTGTCTTTCTCTAAGCGCTCGGGGTATTTCAGTGGCAGCGGCCCTTTCAATTGCGCGGTTTCCGGTTCCCTCTTCGCATTGATACCTTCCACGATCTTGTACCAGCACAGGAATTGGTAATTGGGGCTGTAGCTGTTGATGCCCTCACGATAAAGAGACAACAAAGATTGAATATAGGGATTGTTGAAAAACTCGCCTCCGCTCGGAACGACTTCTGTATACGGGCATGTGTAGGTCATCGATGAGTTGCGGGTAGACATCTGAGTCACATCCATTTGGGCAAGACGCATGGGATATCCAGGTTGAAGGCAAGGGAGCTTAGAAACGGGAACGCGGCATCCAGAGCGATAGTTTCAGCCTCATGAAAGCTTGCAGCGGGCACTTCGACGGACACCTTGCCCAACCGCCCGTGCTCATTGGCGACTCCTCTAAGTTCAACTTTCCGGCCTCCGTGTGCACAGAAAATAACCATTTCATCCGCGTCCGCGTCAGTGCGTTCATTCTTGGGCTTAGCGAAGTGAACGTAAGAATCGCCCATTAAACCGGCTTCAAAGGTGAAGCCCTGGCTTTCCGCCACTGTGCGAGCCAACGTTAATACGACGCGATAGTTGTCTTGTAGAACAACGGTCAGAGTCGGGGCCGTCTGCCCCTTCTTGCCGCCGTGCACATGAAGTTGGTATGAAGCTCCGGGCAAACCCAACTTGGTCTTTGGGATAGTCACACTCGGGCCAGTCCCTTGTCCCATCGCTTTGCCTCCCGCCCCAACAGCCGCAGCCCCGTGGCATCGTTTGTATTTCTTACCGCTACCACATGGACACCGGGCCTTGCGATCGATTTGCTGGCTCATATATACAACACGCCAAAAAGAGCGATAACGAAAACTCAGCGTTGACCAGGAATGGGTCTTTGACGCAGACGGTTTAAAACATCATCGGCGAACAGCGGATATATCGGTTCGGCCCTCGTTAGCCCTTGCACCGGATGACCCGTATCAGGATGCGCGGCTCCGCTTTGCAGGACTCCAAATACTTTGCCTGTTTGAAGGGAAAACACTGGCCCGCCACTATTGCCATTCGTTGCAGTCAAATCAAGTTGGAACCCTCGGAGGTGTTGCAAGCTCACGCCCTGGGCAGGAATGATCGAGCTAATCATACCTTTCGTGAATGAGCTTGTGACCGTGCCGAGCTGGTCGTGCAGCACTTCGCCCAAGGGGAAACCGCACGTCGCAATCTCCATCATTTCGTGGAGCTCTCCGTACTCAGCTATCGGCAAGGTCGGGTAGCCATTAGGATACGCATCGTATTTGCTGAGTTTCATCGCGCATAAGTCGAATCCGTTTATCGTAACCGCATTGTGAATTCCTACCGCGTGCATCACAATTTCTTTGCCTTCTACGCCGCCAAAAAACATGGCGTGCGGAGCCATCATTCTGAATGGGCCGCTAGGGGCCGCATTGCCCTGGCCGGGATAGAAAAACCCCTTGAACACGTGGTCACAGGTAATGATGATGCCCTCTGCATCAATGCAAAACCCGGAGCCGATAATCGTGAATGGCCGTCGCGGGAGAGCGTTCTGGTAGGTCGCAACTATGGCAACCGTGGCCTTCTTCACTGCCTTGTAGACATCAGTACTCGCCATTGTGACTTTGCTATTGTAGGCCACTTCTGATTAGGGAGCGGGTCCGTGCAACAGCAAACTACAAAGACGAAATCCCCCTGCTGTTTTGAGCCCTTGGGTCTACACTCTGCTGGTGGGAATCCTACCTGTAAGTTGTTGCGAAGTCTGGTAGAGCCACCACATGGGACGGTCACGACCCATGTCTGGTTCGGGACCAGGGGCTCAATCTGTTGCTACTCTGCGGATCAGTCGAGCCAGGACGTTGGCCCTCAATTCCGGACACCCGCGGACGACTGACTGTCGGTCAGTGCGGCTCAGGTCACGATTTCTTCTCAACTCATTCTGGCGTCAACTACTTACCCACTACAAAGCCCGCACGGAGGCACTCTGTGAAAGTATCGAGAGAAGCCCAATTGACGTGAATGGGAGCAAAGCCCGGGGCACGTTCGTGGCACAGTTCGTTGGGGACAGGTCGGCGGTTCAGAGGTAGTCATTCGAAAGGCGAGCCCTGCGCTTGCGAGCGGGCAGCATTTGACACTGAGTGATAAGGCGATATTACGTCAACGATTTGTTTAAGGCCGCCCAACTGCTCTGCCTTCATTGACTTGCCCGTTTCACCCACGTAAGATTCGCGCACAGTGATCGGCAAGACGATATCGCACTACAGGATCGTCGAGAAACTGGGCGGCGGCGGCATGGGTGTGGTCTATAAAGCCGAAGACACCGAACTCGGCCGCTTTGTCGCGCTCAAATTCCTCCCCACGGACGTCGCCCGCGACCCGAGCGCGCCCCGCGACCCGAGCGCGCTAGAGCGCTTTCGCCGCGAGGCCCGCGCGGCTTCCGGCCTGAACCATCCCAATATCTGCACCATTCACGAAATCGGGCAGCACGAGGGCCAGCCCTTCATCGCGATGGAGTTCCTTGACGGCGCCACACTGAAGCACCGGATCACGGGCCGTCCGCTAGACTCCGACACCCTGCTCGACATCGCCATCCAGATCGCCGATGCGCTCGACGCCGCTCATGCTAAAGGCATCCTGCATCGTGACGTTAAGCCGGCGAACATTTTCGTCACGGAGCGCGGACAAGTGAAGGTCCTCGACTTCGGTTTGGCAAAGGTCCTGACCAGCGGGGCCGGCAGAGCAGCTGTAGAAGCAACCGCACCTACAGCGTTGAGCGAGGAACACCTGACCAGTCCGGGCAGCACACTTGGCACTGTGGCCTACATGTCACCGGAGCAGGTGCGAGGCAAGGAATTGGATACGCGTAGCGACCTGTTCTCTTTCGGGATTGTCTTGTACGAAATGGCTACGGGTCTGCTCCCCTTCCGCGGCGATACCTCAGGACTGATTTTTCACGCCATCCTGGACCGCGCACCCACATCGCCCATTCGAGTCAATCCCGACCTGCCGGTCCAGCTGGAACCCATTATCAATAAGGCGCTGGAGAAGGACCGCGACCTGCGCTATCAGCACGCGGCGGACATGCGAGCCGACTTAAAGCGATTGAAGCGTGACTCTGAATCCGGCCCCGCCCGGGTAGCGACCGCGGAAGAGCGTCCGAAGCTCGCGAAACGAAAAATTTTCGTTCCTCTCATTGCTGCTGCCGTAGTAATCGGAGCGGCTGCCGGCGGCCTGATGCTTTACCGCTCCAAGCGAGCACCGGTAATGCCATCCGCGCCAACTGCAGTTGCACCGCCAGCAGCGCCCGCCGTGAGAACGCTGGCGGTATTGCCTTTCCATGATCTTTCAGGACAAAGCGGCGGCGAAATCTGGGGCATCGGCATAGCGGACGCCATCATCAGCCGCCTCGCGACATTGCAAAATCTCGCGGTCCGTCCCACGAACTCGGTCCTGAGATACGCGAAAGGGACCGATGATCCCGCGCAAGCAGCACGGGAACTCGAGGTAAATTCGGTGCTGGCGGGAACATATCAACGTGTAGGCGGAGTCATGCGCGTTTCCGTGCAACTGATCGACCACGGCAACGCCCGCTGGGCGAGCCGCTATGACCTGCAAGGTCGCGACATGTTGCGCTTTGAAGATGACGTCGCACAGAAGGTGGTCGACGGTTTGAGCGTGCAGCTTTCAAGTACAGAGCAGGAGAACTTGAAAGCTCCGTCGACGAGTTCGGCGGAAGCTTACAATTTGTTGCTGCAGGCGCGGGCGTACTGGAACGATTACTTCATCGACTCGCGGCTGGAGACGCTGCAACGCTCCCAGCAAATGGCCCAAGCTGCGATTGAGAAAGATCCCACGTTCGTGGACGCATATTCGTCGTTGGCACAGGCTTATTCGCTTGAGGCCGCAAATTTCCAGGAACACGGTGCGCGCAACCTGGCCTTGGCAGAGCAGGCCGCCCGCAAGGCAATAGCTCTGAACCCACATTCGTTCGAGGCGAACGTGGCCCTGGGGGCGGTTTATGGCGAGCAGGGCAAGATCGCCGATTCCCTGCCGATGCTGCGGGAGGCCGTGGCTCTGGCCCCAAACTCGGCTTTGGCATGGAAGCAGCTTGGCTATATCTACCACTACGCCGGGTTGATCGATCAGGCCGAGGCGGGCTTTCGCCGCGGCCGTGACTTGGATCCCACCCCGCCACAGTCCTACTGGATGCATGGTCGAATGCTGTTGTATCAAGGGAAGGCTCATGACGCGGAAGTGGAGGTGCGCCAAGCCCTAGCTCGGTACCCGGACCAATTCAAGCTGTTGGCGTTCTTGGGTGATTTTCTCTACTATCAGGGGAAAACTGAGGAAGCCGAACGAGTGCTGGACCGCGCATCGCAACTCAGCGGTCCTCGGGGTGAAGACGAACCGCGGGTCATTTCAGCATTCATATCTGCCTCGCGCGGCGAACGTGACAGGATTGACCCAAGCATTTTTCGCTACAGACCCGAGGAGGTAGTTGACGGCGATCTGGCAGAATGGATCGGCGCCGTGTACGCACTATTAGGCGAAAAGCAACCGGCTCTCGCTTGGTTGAGACGAGCCGTTCAGGTTGGAAATCATAATTTTCCATGGTTTCAGCGCGACAAAAACTGGGACAAGCTGCGAGGAGACGCTGAATTTCAACGCATCATGCTTGAAGTTGAGGGATACTGGAAGCACTACAACGAACTCTTTGGACACCCTCAGTCCTGAAGTAGGCCAAAGCGGAGTACGCGAAGCTGCAGAGACTGCACCGCGCTTGACCGCTCGCTCCTAGTTGTCGAGAGCCGGCGCTTGCGCCTGCTACCTGACAGGTCGATTCAAGAGCACCAGATGGGTATGGCTGCTAGTCCCCGAAATGACAGGATAAATTCGATTGGTCGGGGCGCGCGGATTTGAACCGCGGACCCCCTGCGCCCAAGGCAGGTGCGCTACCAGGCTGCGCTACGCCCCGACATGACTAGCAAGATTGATTCTAAAGCACTTTCCAACTTTGTTTCCACTCCGATTCATGGTTTCCGGCCTCGACCGTGCCAAAACCGTGCCATTATTCGCTCACTGCACCATGCCCGTGCCCATTCGTTCACCATTTGCCGACGCCATCTCACTGGCCCGGCGGTTGAGCTTCTCCAGGGCTTCGCGCTTCATCTGCAACTTCATCTGCGAATACTTCTTGAAGACTTGCGCGTCTCCCTGGCGAAGCATTTGAGTCACCCACTCATCGGCTACCCCGCCGGCGCTCAGCCGCGTGGCATACGTGGATCGAAGGTCGTAGATCCGGAAGTAGGGAATCTTGGCCCGTCGAAGGGTCTTGTGCCAAACCGTCTTGAACGTGGTTTGGTGTCCGCTGCGATTCCGGTCGCTCGGGAATAGAAACGGACTGTTCGCCGCAATCGCCATCTGTCGCCGAAAGGCTTCAACGGCCAGCGGAGTGAGAGGCACTTCGGCGGTACCGTTTGGAGTTTTCGAGTCTGGGATCCAGACGACCGCATTCTGAACGTCCACCTGATCCTTCTTTATCGGAGCCAGTTCCTTGTAGACTCGCAAACCCGTCTCGGTAATGATCCGCACGACATTTTTCAGATACTGGGGACCGTGCAATTCGATCCGTTCCTGCTCCGACCAGGTAACGTAGTGCGGTCGGAACAATCCCTTCACGGCGACCGGAAATTCCACCCCCGAACAGGGATTGGCCGCGAGCACCTTTTTGCGGAGTGCCACATTCAACATACGTCGGAGAACCCGAAACTCCTGGTGCACAGTGCTTGACTTGATGATTCCCCTTTCTCGGTAACCACGAGCGACCTTAACCCGAACACGCTGCCGAAGACGGCTACGAAGGTAGTCTTCGATTGCGTCGGCTGTGATATCCACCAGCTTTCTGCCCGGAAAGGCAGCTTTCAGATGGGTTGCGCAGCGCATGTTCGCTTCGTGCGTCTTATGGGCTCGAATGGGCGGCTTCGAATAGTTCTCGAGAAATGAATCCACCCACTCTCCAAAACCCAGTGCCTCTCCTTTACGAATCACCTCTAGCAGGTTGCCGTCCCTGGCTTGCAGCCGCTCTCGAAGTTTCCTGTTGGCTTCTTGCCAGTTCTCGGTACGGGTGGACTCTCTGCAGGGCTTCCCGTTGCGATCCCTGTATCGAATCCACAAAATCCTGCCATCCTTACGTTGATAGACAATCCCATCGTGCTTCTGTGGTTTAGACATTCACCATCTCCTGTCTGAATGATGCGCGGAATGACTCGAGATCCGATTTGAGGAACCGGATGTTCCGACCCATTACGCGGAGATGGGGAATCTGCTTTCGTTCAACCCAAAGATACACAGTTTGCGGACTCACTCCAAGGAATTTTGCCGCCTCCTTCACGTTCATCGGAGGCTCGAGAGCGTGGTGCGGCGGTTCCTGCCGACCGCGCTCAAACGCGACTGACAGTTGTGAATGTTGGCTGGTTGCCATTGCCTGCTCCTTGCACTCGAAAGCAGATCGAGGTCCGCGGACCCACTGCCGGTGCGTTTTACATCGGTTTTTCTTTTCGGTCAAAAGCGCCCAGAAGCCCCTAATTCCTGTCTCAGCGCCGGTTGCATCAAGTGATTTGACCGAAATTTCAATCGGGGTTAGGTTCCTGATACTCAGGACGTCAGAACCGTTTTGGGATTAGGAGTCACAAGTGTTTTCATCGCTTGGGCAGCTTGGTGAAGGTCTGCGCGCCACTGGCTACATTGCCGATTCGATAGCAACAACAACGGTCTTTCTGGCGGTCAGGCTGCATAAGCCAGTTCTACTGGAAGGGCCGGCGGGCAGCGGCAAGACGCAACTCGCATATGCGGTTGCTGAGGCTGCAAATACGAGTGTCGAGCGCAGCGTCGATTGGCAGTCCGTCCAGACCGAATTGCACGGGCCGCAATTCTTCAGCGCCGGCCCCCTGCTGCGCGCCTTGCAATACGAAAAGCCCTGCGTGCTGCTGATCGATGAGTTAGACAAAGTAGACCAAGCATTTGAGGCCTTGCTGCTGGAATTGCTCAGCGTGTGGCGGTTGAGCATTCCAAAGCTGGGCACTATCAAAGCCAGCAGCATTCCCTTCGTTGTGTTGACATCGAATGAAGAGAGGCGCATTGGCGATCCCCTGCGCCGGCGGAGTTTTTATCTTCGCGTTGAACACCCTACGGCGGAGCGAGAAGCAGAGATTGTGGCGCTGAGAACGCCTGATTCCACGCACGAATTCCATGCCGGCATGGCGGGACTCGCGCAGGCATTGCGTGGCTGGAGTCTGGAGAAACCACCCTCTGTCTCAGAGATTCTCGATCTCGCGCAGGCACTCAAAGTTCTGGGAACTGAACAAATCACGGCGGAAATGAGAGACATTCTCCTACCGTTGCTGGCGAAAACCGAAGCTGATCGACGCAAGCTCCTCCTGCGAGATGGGTTTGCCAGCTTGATCTTTGATGCGCAGCAGTACAGTGCCGAGGCACTCCGAGGGAAAGTACCATGAAGCTAGTACTCATTTTGGCCCAAGCGCTTTATGCGATCTCGATTTGCGGGGCGCAATCGCCCAAACCGCAGACACGGACTGAAGCCGAGTACTATGTTGCCGCCTACGCCCAACACTATCGAGTGCCCGTCGCACTGGTTCGGGCCATCGTCGAACGCGAGTCGAACTGGCAACCGTGCGTGGTTTCTCCTAAGGGCGCAGCAGGGCTGATGCAGTTGATGCCGGCGACTGCCAGACGATTGGGAGTAGGAGACTGCTGCAATCTCGATCAGAACATTTCCGGGGGTGTGCGCTACCTCGCATGGCTGATTCGACAGTTTCACAACGATCTCAGGCTTGTGGCTGCCGCTTACTACGCTGGCGAAGACGTAATCGGCAGGCGAACCCTCGCCTATCGCAATCCCGATGTAGTCGCCTATGTAGCAAGGATCAGAACGATTTACCTTCGCGAAGCGGGAACTAAACCAAGAACCGCGAACACCGGTTCGGAAAGAGATGTGAGATGAAAATTTGTTTGAGTTTGGTGCATCTGATAACGATCAGCTTCCTGCTGCCGCAGATTGCCTTTGCACAAGCCGAGCTTCGGCAGGCGCGAATCGTGACCTTGAATGTTGACCCGGAACAGGTTGTGGTCTTGCACCTACGGCCGGGATATGTCAGTTCGGTGCGAGTGCTGGAAGAGGTCAGTTCGGTCGTATTGGGCGATCCGGGCGGCTTTAAGGCTGAACACTCCGAAGCCGAGCCACAGTTGGTGTTTTTCAAAGCCACCAGCGCGAAACCTGCGCAAACCAACGCCCTGATAACCACCAGAGGAGGTCATGAAATCTCGCTGAGCCTGGTGAGCCAAGGCAAGTCAGATCGTAGTGAGCCGGTGGACTATGTCCTCAATTGTGAGCGTCCCCACAGCTTTCTAATTGCTTCGACCCACCCCATCTTTTTGGTTGGCGAAACAAAAAACGTTACTACAGAGAATCAGCCAACCAGCACTTCCCAAACGAAGGCCGGCCGCCAGGAAGAGGATTTGCTCAGGGCAGAACGGATTGAGAATCCGCATTGGGAAGGCAAGCAACTCAGAGTTGCGGTTGGGCAGGCGAAGGAGAAAGAGCAACGCATGGCTGTGCCATTCGCCGTTCTCAACTCTTCAGCACGAACCATTGAATTACTGCCACCTCAAATACAGCTTGCGGGTACATCGAAAGACAAGCATCGAAAAGCGATTAAGGCCGAGCCGGTTGCGATCAAAGACTATTGGGTCACCTCGCGCAGGCTCGCACCTGGGGCTAGAGCCGATGGCATCGTTGTCTTCGATCGCCCCACTTTCAAGGAATCCAGGGAAAAGTTATTGTTGGCGGTTGCACAAGCCGAAGAAGTCGACCGTCCTGTCCTGGCGCCGATTGCGTTTGTGGCTCCGGTCTCGGGAGGTGCAAAGTGACTCGTCCAAACGGGCACAGCGACAACGGCAACGTCGGAGTGATTCAGGAACGAGCAGGAGAAGAAGCCGTCAATAGCGTGGCAATCGCTGCCGCTGCAAGCACGACAGTGCCGGAGGTCGCGACAAGAGCAAAACAGAGAGCGA